>R14__coassemble_463_pt1 | contig 28212 bp, 32 predicted proteins | sample R14__metabat2_high_PE_034 | metagenome-assembled genome bin R14
CCCCCCGCCCCCCCCCCCCCCGCCCGGCGGTCCCGCCGGCCCCGGGGGCGGGGCGGCTTAACGGGGCCCGGCCGGGGGGGCAGGGGGTGGGGCTGACGCTGGGCGGTGGCGCCGGGGGTGGGTACGGCGGAGGAGGGCCTGCCTGTGCCGGAGGGATTCATGCCCATTTCGGCTGACCATGTGGCGGGCCTTGCGGAGGAGGAAGAGGTCCTTCTGCCGGAGGACGCGCCGGACCTTCTGGACGGAGCCGTCCTGTGGGGAACACGGTTTTCATTGTCCGTATTGGCCATAACATTCCTCCTTTCGGATCATCATTTTCGGGATCATGGGTCTCATCGGCTTTTGCCTGTGCCCGGGGACCGCGGACGGCGGCTTACGCTTCCGGATGGAGCACAGCCTGGCGGTCCAGGGCATCCTTCAGCCGGGCAATGTCTTCTTCGCAGCGGGACCAGTCGCCGCAGGTATCGCCCAGGGCACCATGCTTGTCGTTGGCCTGGTGAAAGTCGCTGCCGCCGGTCACCAGCAGGTCCAGGCGCCGGGCCATATGGTCCAGTCCCTGAAAGCCCCGGGCTCTGGCGGAGGGATGGTAGACCTAAAGGCCCATCAGCCCCTGCTCCTTCCACTTCTCAAGCAGAGGCACCAGCAGCTGGTCCTCAAGCTTCAGCTCCCTGGGATGGGCCAGCACGGGCACGAAGCCGTTCTCTCTCAAAAGGGCCAGGGCCTCCTGCATGTTCATGCGCTCACCGCTCACATAGGCGGGGCAGCCGGGGCTCAGGTGGCGGGTGAAGCCCTCCTGCATGGTGGCCACATAGCCGGCGCGCACCATGGCCCGGGCGATGTGGGGCCTTCCCACGCTGCCGTTGCAGCGGGCAAGGAGATCCTCCCAGTCCAGGGGCATGCCCAGCTTTTCCAGACGGCGCACGATCTCGTGGGCACGCTCCAGACGAAGGGCGGAGAGCTCCTTTACCCTGGCCCGCAGTGGCTGCGCCTCTGTCATGCCGTAGCCCAGCAGATGCAGACCGTGGGTATCCCGCATGCTCAGCTCCACGGCAGGCAGCACCGGGATGGGCGACCACTGGGCCCGAAGCCGGTCACTGCCGTCGAAGGTATCGTGGTCCGTCAGCGCCATCATCTGAATGCCGAGCCCCACACACTCCCGCACCAGCTCCTCCGGCTGAAGGACGCCGTCAGAGAAGGTGGAGTGCATATGCAGATCAGCTTTCACGGCCATCACCCTTTAGCACGTCGAAGTCATCCGGCAGGGTCACCTTGTCGGGGGCAGGCTCCGATTTGGGCGCCTCGGGCTTCTTTTCCAGGGTCACGACGGGGGCGGCAGGCTGGGGTTTGTCGCCGCCAAGACCTTCCGGGATGCTGCCGGTCTCCACCAGCGCCAGGAACTCGGCCCGGTTGATGGTCTGCAGCCGCATCAGGTTCTCCGTCAGGGCGTTCAGCAGATCCATGTGCTCGCGCAGCATGGCCTTGGCCCGCTCATAGCACTCCTCCAGCACCCGGCGGATCTCGGCGTCGATCTCCGCGGCCACCTGCTCGGAGTACTCCCGGCTCTGACCGAACTACATGCCCACGAACACCTCCTGGTCGCTGCCAAGGTAAATGGTGCCCAGTTTGTCGCTCATGCCGAACTGGGTCACCATCTTGCGGGCCAGGTCGGTGGCACGCTGCAGGTCGGACACGGCGCCGGTATAGATCTCGCCGCTGACGACCTCCTCGGCGGCGCGGCCGCCCAGCATCATGCAGATGGTCTCCAGGATCTGGCTGCGGGACATGTGGTCATGCTCCTGGGCGGGCAGGGACAGGGTATGGCCTGCCGACTGGCCCCGGGGTACAATGGTAATCAGGTGTACATCGTCGCAGTGGGGAAGGAAATGGCCCACGATGGCATGGCCGCCCTCGTGGACGGCGGTCAGGCGCAGGTCCTCCTCGGGCGCCTTGTGGCTGCGCTTTTCGGGGCCCATCTGCACCCGGGCAATGGCGTCCACCAGCATCTGATGGGTGATCTGCTTCTGGCGGGCGCGGGCAGCCAGGATGGCGGCCTCGTTCATGATGTTCTCCAGCTCCGCGCCGCTGGAATAGGGCACGCGCTTGGCAATGTTCTCAAGGTCCACATCAGGGGCCAGGGGCTTGTTGCGGCAGTGCACCTTCAGGATGGCGACGCGGCCGCCCTGGTCGGGATAGTTGACGGTGACCTGGCGGTCGAAGCGGCCGGGACGCAGCAGGGCGGGATCCAGGATATCGCGGCGGTTGGTGGCGGCCATCACGATGACGCCGGTATTCACCTCAAAGCCGTCCATCTCCACCAGCAGCTGGTTCAGGGTCTGCTCACGCTCGTCATGGCCGCCGCCCAGGCCGGCGCCGCGGTGGCGGCCCACGGCGTCGATCTCGTCGATGAACACGATGGCGGGAGCGGCCTTCTTGGCCTGGTCAAACAGGTCGCGGACGCGGCTGGCGCCCACGCCCACGAACATCTCCACGAAGTCGGAGCCGGAGATGGAGAAGAAGGGCACGCCCGCTTCGCCGGCCACGGCCTTGGCCAGCAGGGTCTTGCCGGTGCCGGGAGGGCCCACCAGCAGCACACCCTTGGGGATGCGGGCGCCCAGCTAGGTATAGGCCTTGGGGTTCCGCAGGAAATCGACCATCTCCTGCAGCTCTTCCTTTTCCTCATCGGCGCCGGCCACATCGGCAAAGGTCACCTTGTTGTGCCGGGGGTCCTGCAGGCGGGCCTTGCTGTTGCCGAAGCTCATCATTTTGCCGCCGCCGCCCTGGCTGCGCATCATGAAGTACCAGATGGCGCCCATGACGACGATCATCAGCACAAAGGGCAGGAACTCATAGTACCAGGGCACAGTGACCGGCGCGCGGTACTGCACGGTGAAGCTCAGATCCGCCACGGTCAGCGTGTCAGCGTCCTTGCCCAGCTGGGCGGCGCGGAGCTTGATGACCGTCTCCAGGAAGTCGTCGCCGATGGTGGTCTCGAAGTCATAGCCGTTTTCGGGGAAGCTGGCGGCGGCTGTGGAGCCGCCCTTCTTCAGACCTACCAGGGTGGTGGAGCGGATGGCAACGGCCGACACCTCATCCTTTTCGATCATCTGCAGCAGCTACGGATACTCGATCCGCTTGCTGACGGTGGTGTTCAGGCTTCCGTTCAACAGCAGCGCAATGATCACGAAGGTGATCAGGATAATCACATAGCTGGCAAAGCCGCGGTTCGTCTTGTTCAAGCGTCCAACCTCCTGCCGCCCGTAGGGGACGGCCCATGCCTCACAGAGGCGCATTCGTACACAAATTAAATTATAACACAAAAGGGCGGGGCTGTGCAACGGTTTTTTCAATCTTCACACAATTGTTACGGACACCCGGCCGACAACCCGCTTGCGGACAGGGAGCCTCTGTGCTATAATAGGAAAGTAAAACGCCAATAAACGGAGGTAAATTCAGCTATGAAGCTTTGGGGCGGACGCTTTTCCAAGGCCACCAGCGGTCTGGTGGACGATTTTCACAGCAGCATTTCCTTTGATCAGAGGCTCTATGAGCAGGACATCACCGGCTCCATTGCCCATGCCACCATGCTGGGTGAGCAGGGCATCATCCCGAAGGAGGACGCCGATCGGATCGTGGAGGGTCTGAAGGGCATCCTGGCCGACGCGAAGGAAGGAAAGATCGAATGGATGGTGGATGCGGAGGACATCCACATGAATGTGGAGACCATCCTGATCCAGCGCATCGGTGAGGCGGGCAAGCGCCTGCACACCGGCCGCAGCCGCAATGACCAGGTGGCCCTGGACTGCCGCATGTACGCCAAGGTGGCCTGCCGGGAGACCGTCGCCATGCTGGAGGACCTGCTGGACGCGCTGCTGACCCACGCGGAGAAGCATATCGACACCATCATGCCCGGCTATACCCATCTGCAGAAGGCCCAGCCCATCACCCTGGCTCACCACCTGATGGCCTATGTGCAGATGTTCCTGCGGGACCGCACCCGCTTCCGCGCGGCCTATGCCTCCGCCGATGTGTGCCCCCTGGGCTCCGGCGCCCTGGCCGGCACCACTTACCCTCTGAACAGGGAGCGCACCGCCGAGCTGCTGGGCTTCTCCGCCATCTCCCAGAACAGTCTGGACGGCGTCAGCGACCGGGACTTCCTGCTGGAGTACCTCTCCGCCGCCAGCATCTGCATGATGCATCTCTCCCGCTTCTGCGAGGAGCTGATCCTCTGGAGCAGCTCGGAGTTCAAGTTCGTGGAGATGGACGACGGCTTCGCCACCGGCTCCTCCATCATGCCCCAGAAGAAGAACCCCGATGTGGCTGAGCTGATCCGCGGCAAGACCGGCAGGGTCTACGGTGACCTGGTTACCCTGCTTACCGTCATGAAGGGTATCCCCCTGGCCTACAACAAGGACATGCAGGAGGACAAGGAGTGCTTCTTTGACGCCCGTGACACCCTGGTGAAGGGTCTGACCGTGTTCACCGCCATGCTGCGCACGGTCACCTTCCGTACCGACAACATGGAGAAGGGCGCCGGCGGCGGCTTCACCAACGCCACGGACTGCGCCGATTATCTGGTGAAGCACGGTGTGCCCTTCCGGGACGCTCACCGGGTGGTGGGCCAGCTGGTGGCCCATTGCCTCACCGAAGGCAAGGCCCTGCTGGACCTGAGCCTGGAGGAGCTGAAATCCTTCCATCCCGCCTTTGAGGAGGATGTGTTCACCGAGATGAGCCTGAAGACCTGCGTGGAGAAGCGCAATATTCCCGGCGCGCCCGCTCCGGAAATGGTGCGCCTGGCCATCGCCGATGCCCGGGCCAGGCTGGCTCAGTAAGGAGGCCCTCCATGACTGAAGCGCATGAAGCATGGCTCCGGGAGATCTGCGACGCCATGTGCGACTATGAGGCAGGCAACAGCCTGCGCATCCACCATTTTCTGAAGGTGCATGCCTTTGCCCGGCAGATCGGCCTGCATGAAGGGCTCTCCGGGGAGGAGCAGTTCACCCTGGAGGCGGCTGCCCTGACCCACGACATCGGCATCAAGCCCGCCATCGAGCAGACCGGCGCCTGCCCGGGGCCGCTTCAGGAAAGGCTGGGACCGCCCGTGGCGGAGCCCATGCTGCGCTCCCTGGGGCTGCCGGAGGAGGTTATCAGCCGGGTATGCTTCCTCATCGGCCATCACCATACCACGGTGGGCGTGGAGGGCATCGACTGGCGCATCCTGCTGGAGGCCGACTACCTGGTGAACATGATCGAGAACGGCCATTCCATGCAGCAGATCGACGCATATCGGACAAATGTGTTCCGCACACGGGAGGGGCTGCGGCTGCTGGAAAGGGTCATCCCCGCTGAAATTCGAAAAGGCTCTTGACAAACAGCGTGGGCGTGGTATAATTCATCGCGTTAACACTTTAGCACGCTAAACTGGAGGCGATCCAATGGAGAATCGCAAGCTGCAGATCCCGGTGGGCATGCAGGACACGCTGCCGGGCGAATGCCACGCCAAGCGGGAGCTGGAGAGCAGGCTGCGCAGGCTGTTTGCCCTGTCCGGCTTTACGGAGATCGAGACCCCTGTACTGGAGTATTATGAGGTGCTGGACGACGCCACCTACGGCTACCGCCCGGAGCATGTGTGGAAGACCTTCGACCGGGAGGGCCGGGTACTGGCCCTCAGGCCGGATTCCACCATCCCCAGCGTGCGCATGGCGGCGGGCAGGCTGCAGGGCGCGGCACTGCCCCTCAGGCTCTGCTATATCCAGAACGTGACCAAGTATGAGTCGGACACCCTGTCCATGCTGTGCGAGCAGACCCAGGCCGGCGTGGAGCTGATGGGGGAAAGCAGCCACCAGGCGGACGCCGAGGTGCTGGCCCTGGCCATCGAAACGCTGAAGGCTGCCGGGCTGGAGGATTTTCAGCTGGAGCTGGGTCAGGCAGGCTTCTTTCAGGGCTTCATGCAGGAGGCGGGCCTCACGGAGGATCAGTGCCGCGAGATGCGGGGCCTGATGGCCCGGAAGGACACCCTGGGCATGCAGCTTTATTTAAGGAAGCTGAACGTGAACGACGGCGTGGCCCAGCGGCTGATGCGGCTGCCCCGGCTGTATGGCGACAGCTCCGTGCTGGACGAGGCCGCGGCCCTGACCAACCATGCCCTGTGCCGCCAGTCCCTGCACAGCCTGCGGAAGGTGATCGAGATGCTGCGGGCCTACGGCTACGAGCAGTATGTGACCATCGATCTGGGCATGGTGCATGAGGCAAACTATTATTCCGGCCTGATCTTTCAGGGCCAGACCCGCAGCCTGGGCCAGCCCATCCTCTCCGGCGGACGCTATGACGGGCTGCCCGCCCGCTTCGGCAGAGAGATGCCGGCCGTGGGCTTCGCTGTGTCGCTGAAGCTGCTGCTGATCGCCCTGGAGCACCAGGGGAACAGCTTCCGGGCTCCGGTGCCCCAGCTGATGCTGGGCTTTGACCAGAGCTGCCTGAAGGAGGCTGTGGCCTACGCCCGGGAGCAGCGGGCGAGGGGCGTTACCGTCAGCATGCAGTATGATGCCGCCCCCGGAGAATTGCAGGGCAGGATCCGGTTGGGACAGTGCGGTGCCGCCGCCTATGTGAGCCGGGAGGGCGTGCAGCTGATCACAGGCGAAGGAGGCGCGCAGGCATGACCGTGAATGACGAGACCATCACCCTGGCCCTGGCCAAGGGCAGGCTGGCTGAGCAGACCTTCGATCTGCTGGAGCGCATGGGCATCGACTGCAGCCAGCCCCGGGATCCCGGCCGCCAGCTGGTGCTGTGGGATGAAAAACAGAACATCCGCTTCATCCTGGTGAAGCCCAGCGATGTGCCCACCTATGTGGACCACGGCGTGGCCGATCTGGGCGTGGTGGGCAAGGATACCCTGATGGAGGCGGGACGGCCCCTGTATGAGGTGCTGGACCTGACCTTCGGCCGCTGCCGCCTGTGCGTGGCCGGCTACGCGGGACGGCAGAGCGAGAGCGTGACCCACGCCACCTTCCGGGTGGCCACCAAATATCCCAACATCGCCCGCCGCTACTGGGGTGCCCAGGGACGCACCATCGAGATCATCGAGCTGCACGGCTCCGTGGAGCTGGGACCGGTCATCGGGCTCAGCGATGTGATCCTGGATATCGTGGAGAGTGGCTCCACCCTCAGGGCCAACGGGCTCACCGTGCTGGAGGAGGTCTGCGATGTGTCCGCCAGGCTGGTGTGCAACCGGGTGAGCATGAAGACCCGCCGGGAGCGCATCCGCCGTCTGATCGACGGCCTGGATGAGCAGGTCCGGCTGATGCAGCAGCAATAAGGAGGAGACGAGCATGGTACCCATTATCAAGGCTACAGACAGCAGGGCGCTGGCCGAGCGGGTGATGAACCGCAGCCAGCTGACCAACGATGCCGTAACCGCCACGGTGAAGGAGGTCATCCGCCGGGTCCGTGAGGAGGGCGATGCCGCGCTGTTCGACTATACCGAGCGCTTCGACCATGTGCGGCTCACCGCGGAAACCGTCCGGGTCTCCCGGGAGGAGATCGACGCGGCCTACGCGAAGGTGTCCCCCGAGTGGCTCTCCGCCATGCGGGAGGCTGCCCGCCGCATCACCCTGTTCCATGAAAAGCAGCGCCAGAACACCTGGCTGAACTTTGACAGCGGCATTGCCCTGGGCCAGAAGGTGACGCCCCTGCGCCGTGTGGGCGTGTATGTGCCCGGCGGTACGGCGGCGTACCCCTCTTCCGTGCTGATGAATGTGCTGCCTGCCAAGGTGGCCGGCGTGAAGGATATCGTGATGGTGACGCCTCCCGGCCGGGACGGCTCCACCTCCTCGCCCCTGGCCATCGTGGCCGCGGACCTGGCGGGCGTGGACCGCATCTACAAGGTGGGCGGCGCTCAGGCCATTGCCGCCCTGGCCTTCGGCACCGAGAGCATTCCCCGGGTGGACAAGATCACCGGCCCCGGCAACATCTATGTGGCGGTGGCAAAGCGCGAGGTCTTCGGCCATGTGGGCATCGATATGGTGGCCGGCCCCAGCGAGGTGCTGGTTATTGCCGATGAATCCGCAGAGCCCCGGCTGGTGGCGGCCGATCTGCTGAGCCAGGCGGAGCATGATCCCATGGCGGCGGCCATCCTGGTCACCTGCAGCCAGGCGCTGGCGGAGCAGGTGGATGCCGAGCTGGCCCGCCAGACCGCGCTGCTGCCCCGCAGCGAAGTGGTGCGGAAGAGCCTTTCCGCCTACGGCACCATCGTGGTGACCGACTCCCTGCTGCAGTGCGCCGAGATCGCCAACGATATCGCGCCGGAGCACATGGAGCTGAGCGTGGCGGAGCCCTACGCCCTGGTGGAGCATATCGAGAACGCAGGCGCTATCTTCCTGGGCCACTGGAGTCCGGAGCCCCTGGGCGATTATCTGGCGGGCCCCAACCATGTGCTGCCCACCAGCGGCACCGCCCGCTTCTCCTCGCCCCTGAGCGTGGACGATTTTGTGAAGAAGTCCAGCCTCATCTGCTGCTCGAAGGAGGAGCTGGAGAGGGTGGCGGATCAGGTGATCCTGCTGGCCCGGTCCGAGGGGCTGGATGCCCATGCCAATTCCGTGGCCATCCGCTTCGGCAAAGAGATCAAAGGATAAAGGAGCGTGTACGCCATGCGCACCGCCTCAGTGACCCGCACCTCCAAAGAGACCGATATCAGCCTGACCGTGAACCTGGACGGCACTGGCAAAGCCGCTGTGGACACCGGCATCGGCTTCTTCGACCACATGCTGGATGCCCTCTGCCGCTTCGGCCTCATCGACCTGACCCTGACCTGCCGGGGAGACCTGCAGGTGGATGCCCATCACTCTGTGGAGGATACGGGCATCTGTCTGGGGCAGGCCATCCGACAGGCGCTGGGCGACCGGAAGGGCATCCGCCGCACCGGCTCGGCCTATATGCCCATGGATGAAGCCCTGGCCTTCGCGGCGGCGGACATCAGCGGCAGACCGTACCTGGTGTTCGATGCGGCGTTTGCCGCGCCCATGGTGGGCACCATGGACACCCAGCTGGCGGAGGAGTTCTTCCGGGCTGTGTGCGTGAACGCGGGGCTGACCCTGCACCTGCGGGTGCTTTATGGAAAGAACGACCATCACAAGATGGAAGCGCTGTTCAAGGCCTTCGGGCTGGCGATGAAGGATGCCATGGAGCAGGATCCCCGCATCGAGGGCGTGCGCTCCACCAAGGGCATGCTGGACTGAGGAGGTGACGCCCATGGAGCTTTTTCCCGCCATCGATCTGCTGGACGGCAGGGCGGTGCGCCTCCGTCAGGGGAAGCGCGATGATGTGACGGTCTACGGCGAGCCCGTGACGCTGGCGAAGAAATGGCGCTCGCTGGGCGCGGACTGGCTGCACCTGGTGGACCTTGGCGCGGCCTTTGACGGCAGCACGAAGGATCTGCCCCTGATCCGGCAGATCGTGGCCGCCTTTGACGGCAGGGTGGAGCTGGGCGGCGGCCTCCGCAGCCTGGAGGACATTGCCCTGCGCATGGAGGCCGGCGTAGCCCGCTGCATCATCGGTACCGCCGCCGTTTCCCACCCGGAGCTGGTGGAGGAGGCCTGCCGCCTCTGGCCGGGCCGCATTGCCGTGGGCATCGACGCGAAGGACGGCCTGGTGGCCACCCATGGCTGGGTGAAGGTATCGGAGCTGACAGCCTCGGAGCTGGCCCTGAGGATGAAGGCCTTCGGCGTGGACACGGTCATCTACACGGACATCAGCCGGGACGGTATGATGAGCGGCCCCAATGTAAAGGCCACCCGGGCGCTGGTGGAGGCCACCGGCATGAGGATCACCGGCTCCGGCGGCGTCAGCTGTCTGGAGGATATCCGGCAGCTGAAAAAGGCCGGCTGTGCCGGCGCCATCCTGGGCAAGGCGCTGTATGAGGGTGCCTTCACCCTGGAGGAAGCGATCAAAGTGAACGGAGAGGAAACATGATGGATCTTTCTCAGATCAAATATGACGCCAGCGGGCTGGTGCCCGCCATTGCCCAGGACGCAAAGACCGGCGCGGTGCTGATGCTGGCCTACATGAACAAAGAGAGCCTTCAGCTGACCCTGGAGACCGGCTACGCCACCTACTTCAGCCGCAGCAGGCAGCAGCTGTGGAAGAAGGGCGAGACCAGCGGACATACCCAGCGGGTGCTGAGCCTGAAGTATGACTGCGACGGTGACGCCATCCTGATGCAGGTGGAGCAGATCGGCCCCGCCTGCCATACCGGGGAATACAGCTGCTTCCATCATGAGGTGATGGATGTGGAGCAGGAGGACCTGCCTGCCACCAGCCGCATCCTGGAGGAGGATTATGCCGTCATCACCGACCGCAGCGTGAATCCCCAGGAGGGCAGCTACACCAACTACCTGCTGGACAAGGGCGTGGAGAAGATCTGCAAGAAGGTGGGTGAGGAGGCCAGCGAGCTGATCATCGCCGCCATGAAGGCCAATCAGGAGGAGGTTACCTACGAGGCGGCCGATCTGCTGTACCATATGCTGGTGCTTTTGTTCCAGCAGGGCGTGAAGCCCGAGCAGGTGTGGCAGGAGCTGGCCCGCCGCCGCTGATGGACCAGGGGGAAATGAACGATGAAGAAGCTGCTTTGCCTCTGCCTGGCGCTGCTGCTGTACTGCGGCTGCGGCCTGGCGGAGACTTATCCGGATCTGGTGCTGAACACCACGGACCTTGAAGGGAACCCGGTGACGAACGAGCTGATCGCCGGGGCCTCGGTGGTGGTGGTGAATTTCTGGGAGCCCTGGTGCGGTCCCTGCGTATCCGAGATGCCCGCGCTGCAGAAGCTCTCGGAGGATTATGCCGGTCAGGGGCTGATGGTGGTGGGCGTGTACTCCACCTTCAGCATGGATGAGGACGCGAAGGAGATCGTTGCCGCCAATGGCGTCACCTATCCCATCCTGCGGTATACAAGCGATATGGCGGCCTATGCGTCAGGCTATGTGCCCACCAGCATCCTGGTGGACGGAGAGGGCCGTTTGCTATGCGATGAGCTCCTCATTGGCGGCATGACCTATGAAAGCTGGGTGGATGCGGTGAAGCCCTATTTGAACGGCGCGGGCACCTCCTCCGCGTCCGTGTGGGATATCGTGGTGTCCGGCATCGAAGGGGAGACGGCCCCGTGAGGCGTACGGTCCTGCTGCTGGCGGTCGCCGCGGCCCTGATCACGGCCGGTCTGCTCCTGGGGCAGCAGAGCGCGGTGCTGGCCAAGGCCATCAATGTATGTCTGGAGTGTATCGGCATTGGATAACAAGCGGCGTACGGCCATCCAGGGGCTTTCCGCCCTGCTGCAGAATGCCAACTGGGCAGGCTTCTTCACGGGCAGGCTTTATCAGGGGCCGCTGAAGAATGTGTGCGTTCCCGGGCTGAACTGCTATTCCTGTCCCGGCGCGGTGGGGGCATGCCCCATCGGCTCCCTTCAAAGCGCGCTTTCGGGCTACAGGTTCCGCTTTCCGTACTATGTGCTGGGGCTCATCCTGTTCTTCGGGGCGGTGCTGGGCCGGCTGGTATGCGGCTTTCTGTGCCCCTTTGGCCTGCTGCAGGATCTGCTGTACCGCATCCCCTTTTTCAAAAAGCTGCATACCTTCCGGGGCGACAGGCTGCTGCGAAAGCTGAAGTATGCCGTCCTGCTCGTGATGGTCATCGTGCTGCCGGTCTGTGTGAAGCTGACGCCCTTCTTCTGCAAGTATCTGTGTCCCTCCGGCACGCTTTCCGGCATCCTGCTTTCCCTGTCGGACAGCAGGCTCTTCCGGGTGCTGGGCAGTCAGTTTGTGTGGAAGGTCTGCGTGCTGGCCTGTATCCTGCTCGCCAGCCTGCTGATCTGTCGGCCCTTCTGCCGCTACCTGTGCCCGCTGGGCACGATCTACGGGCTGTGCAATCCTGTCTCCGCGGTGCGGATGAAGGTGTAGAAGGACAGGTGCGTCTCCTGCGGGAAATGTGAGCGCGTCTGCCCCATGGCCGTCGATCCGTCAGTAACGCCCAACAGTGCCGAGTGCATCCGTTGCACGAAATGCGTGGGAGCCTGCCCTGTCGGCGCGCTGAAGCTGACCACTGTGCTGGATCCGGCCCTTCGGAATGCGGGAATGCCTTCCGCAAAGCACAGAAAGAAAGTATAAAGGAGCTCCGGAATGCGGGGCTCCTTTCGTTTTTAACGATAAGAAAAGACCCCGACTCAGCGGTCGGGATCCTTTGCGTCGCCTCAGTTCAGGGATTCGCCGTCGTTCTCGATGGCGATCTCCTCCACGCTGCGGATAGCCCAGCGGGCTACCACCATGGTCATGTTCTTGGTGCCCACGCTCAGGGTGATGGTGTCGTCCTTGATGGCGGTGATGGTGCCGTAGATGCCGCCGATGGTGCAGATGCGGTCAGATACCTTCAGGCTGTCCAGCATCTTCTTGACCTGCTTGTCCTTCTTGCGCTGGGGACGGATCAGGAAGAACCAGAACACCACGAAGATCAGGATCATGGGCAGGAACATGCTGATCATGTCGCCGATGCCCAGGGAGGTGCTCGTGGTGGTGGTGGTTTCAGTGGTGGTCGCGGCGGTCTCGGCAATCGCGCTGCTGATGCCCAGCAGCATATCCAGATAATTCATTGGCGTGTATCTCCTTTCGATCTTAGGGGTACTGTACCATTATAACAGAACTTTGGCGGCGTTACAAGAGGAAAATCCCGGGTTTTTGTGACCAACGGGTGAATTCATCCCTCATTTCCAGAGAAAATCCATGAACAGCGGCACCTGCTTTTCCCAGTCGGCCTCGCAGTGGGCTCCGCCGAGCTGGCAGTACAGCCTCGGACTGGCGCCGCGCTTCTCCAGGGCATTGGCCGCCGCCCGGTTATCCCGGTAGGCGTAGCTGGAGGTGTCCTCCTTCATGGGGTCCTTTGCGCCACGGGCCTCACGGGTGCCCCAGGAGAGATAGACCCGGGTATCCGGGCTGATGGGGCAGGTGCGGATGTCCCGCAGCAGCGCGGGCCTGTTGCAGCCGATGGCGCTGGAGAGGCAGGCGGCCTTGGAGAACCAGCGGTTCCACTTCACGGCGGCGTACAGGGCCATGATGCCGCCCATGCTGGAGCCGCCGATGCCGGTGCATTCCCGGAAGGGCATGGTGCGGAATTCCGCGTCGATGGCGGGCTTCAGCTCTTCCACCATCCAGCGCAGGGTGTCCTCGCCCGCAGCCTCAAACTCACTGAACCAGCCGCTCCTGCCGGGATAAGGCAGATACTCGGACAGGCGCTCGTTGCCCTCATGGCCGCATTCCACGCCCACGAGCAGCATGGGCTTGTCCCAGCCGTTCAGGAAGGTCTCCAGCCCCCAGCTCTTGCCGTAGGTGGCCTCACTGTCCTCAAACAGATTGTGCCCATCGAAAAAGTACATCACAGGGTAGCGCTCATCGGTGTCAAAGTAGCCCTCCGGCAGATGGATGTGCAGCCTGCGGTTCTTCTGCTTTGGGGTGAAAAGGCAATTGCGCTTGATGATCATGCCGTCTGCTCCTTTTTGCCCCGCGTCCGGCGGAGCGTTCCGGTCCATTATACGCCTTCCCGGCCGGAAATGGAAGTGAAAGCTGCAAAATCGGGGGTGGTTTTTTGCGCTGTTCTGTGCTACAATGAACCTATTGCAGAGAAGGGAGGAAGCTTCATGAGGCGTGTGTCGCTGGGAGCCGCGGTGCTTCTGCTTCTGATGCTTTTGCTGCTGCCCGCGGGCGGCGCGCAGGCGGCCGTGAACGGAACGGTGCGGGTGGAGCTGGCCTCCCTGGGAACGCCATCCTCCCTGACCTTGACGGTGCGGGGAAGCTATGCCTTCTCCGGCAGCGGGCTTCCGGCGCTGTCCTCCGGGGACAGGATCACGGTGAGTATGGGCTCCTCCGGCGGGCTGAAGGTCTCCGTCAACGGCAACGGGTATTCAGCCGGGAGCACGGTGAGCCTGCTGCGGCAGAGCACGGCCTCCTCCTGCGGACTGCTGCTGTCCGAAGCTCATCAGCCGGATTGCCTCTATTGCGGCAGCCTGACCGTTTCAAGGGGCGAGAACAGACTGCAGGCCGTCCTCAGCATTTATCTTGAGGACTATCTGAAGGGCGTGCTGCCCTGGGAAATGGGGGAGGATGCCGAGCCTGAGGCTCTGAAGGCACAGGCGGTGGCGGCCCGCAGCTATACGCTCTCCCGCATGAGCGCCCGGGCCTCGGAGGCCTGGGATGTGGTGGACACGGTGCAGGATCAGGTGTACTGGGGCTATTCCGATACATTCATCAGGGGAAATGCCGCTGTGGAGGCTACCCGCGGCATTATCCTCACCTGGCAGGGGGCGCCTGCGGAGGCGCTCTATACCGCCTCCAACGGCGGGCAGACGGAATCCGCCTCCAACGCCTGGGGCTCTGCCGGCTATGACTACCTGAAGGTGAAGGACGATCCCTATGATATTGCCAACGCCCAGTCGCCCCAGCTGACCTGCTTCATTCCCTCCGATCTGACGAAGGCAGGTGAGACGCTGACCTCTCTGCTGAGGCAGAAGGCAGCCTGGGCTCTGGGGTCAGAGGATTTCACGCTGCAGAGCGTGCAGAGCGTGGTACTGCATACGCCCCGCTATGCGTCACCCAGCCTGCTCTACACCCAGCTGGACTGCGCCGTGACCGTGCGGCAGAACGGTGCCGATCGCAGGCTGACCCTGACCTTCGATATCTTCGGAGAGCTGGAGAGCGTGCTGGGCATGTCCCTGAACAGCTCCGCCAATGAGCTGTGGAGCGTGGTGCGGGAGAGCGACGGCTTTCTGCTGACCGCAAGGCGCTACGGCCACGGCATCGGTCTGAGCCAGCGTGGCGCCATGCTGATGGCGGACACGGGCCGCAGCTATGACAGCATTCTTTCCTTTTATTATGAGGGCTGCGAGCTGGCTCAGGTGACTCTGTCGAATGCCGCGGGGCAGACGGATGTGCCAGCCTCGCTGCCGGGACAGGAGAGCGGCACGGCCACCGTGTCCACGAAGGACGGCGGCTGGCTGAACCTGCGCACCGCCCCGGACCAGACGGCCGATATCCTGGCCTTCATCCCCAACGGCTCGGAGGTCACGCTGCTGGGGCAGAGCGGCGCCTGGTATCAGGTGCGGTGGCAGAGCATGACCGGCTATGTGCTGTCGCAGTTCCTGGTCATTCATGAGGCGCAGGCCGAGGCTACGGCCCAGCCTGCCTCCTCCTATGCCTATGTGAACACGGCCAGCGGAGGCCTGAACCTGCGGGAAAGCCCCTCCGCCGACGGCCGGGTGCTGTGCCTGATCCCGCAGTATACCATCATTCCGGTCTACGGCGAGAGCAACGGATGGATCCGCACCTTTTATCAGGGCAGCTGGGGCTATGTGCAGGCCCGCTATCTGCTGACGCAGGGCGAGCTGGGCGTGACGGCGCAGCCCACCGCGGGGGTGACGGCTTCGCCCACTCCGGCGCCTGCTCAGCCCGAAGCCGCCCGGCCTGAGCCCGGCGATGAGCTGCCTGTGGACGGAGGCGGCAGCGCGGTGGACATGCATGTGCTGCCGGACGCCTCTTCTCCCGTGATGCTGGCCGTGCCGGACGGGGACAATGTCCGCCTGGAGGAATACGGCAGCGAGTGGTGCTGTGTCACCTGGCAGGAATGCACGGGCTATGTGGCCACCGCTTGCCTGGTATCCAGGCCCGACGGCGCGGAGGAGACGGCGGAGGAGGGCACCCGTGCCTGGATCGTCACCGGCCTCAGCGGCGGCGTGAATCTGCGGAGCCTGCCATCCTATGAGGGAGATGTCCTGGCTGTGCTTTCCGGCGGCAGTGAGCTGACGGTCACCGCGCAGCAGAGCAGCTGGTACGCGGTCTCCTGCGACGGCCGCAGCGGCTATGTGGCGGCGGAGTTCGTCACCTTCTCCGAGCCGGAGACCGAGAACGGCGATATGGAGAGCGGGGATACGGAAAGCACCCATACCGCCTCCACCCTGTATGTCTGTGCCTCCGGCTATCTCAACATGCGGGCGCTGCCCGATCTGGAGGCGGATATCCTGCAGAAGCTGCCCAGGGGAAGCGCGGTGATCCTTATTGTGGATCAGGGCGAGTGGAGCTTCATCAGCTATGACCATCAGATGGGCTATGTGCTGTCCTCCCTGCTGAGCGAGACGCCCCCGGACGGCGCCTCGGAAACGCCCACCCAGACCTCCGGTACAGACTTGCTGTTTGACCAGACGCTGCATACGGCGGGCGGCTGGGCCGTGGTGCTGCCGGACGAGGGCCTTGAGCTGCGCATGTGGTGCAAGGAAGACGCGCCGTCCATCACGACGCTGGCGCCCGGTGCGCTGGTGGAGGTCAGGGAGATCGGAGATACCTGGTGTAAAATCAATGACGGGGAGAATGAAGGCTATTGCTTGACATCGGCGCTGAGCATGATCTGATCCCGGGGCCTTTGCCCGGTGAGCGGCTGGATGACCTGCAGCGGGGCAGCCTGCGTATCCTGCAGAAGGAGCGGGGCTTCCGCTTCGGCATGGACGCGGTGCTGCTGGCGGACTTTGCCCGGATCCACGAAAGAGCCAGGGTAGCGGACTTCGGCACCGGCACAGGCATCCTGCCGCTTCTGCTGCATGCCAGGGGCAAGGGCACTTCCTTCGAGGCCATTGAATTGCAGGCGGATATGGCGGACATGGCCTCCCGCACCATGGCGCTGAATGGCCTGTCGGAGGTCATCCGGGTGCATCATGCCCGGGTGGAGGAGGCGGATACGCTGCTGGGCCGGTGCGCCGTGGATGCCGTGGTATGCAACCCACCCTATGCGTTGCCCGGTACCTCCCTGAGAAATCCCGATGATGCCCTGTCGGCAGCCAGGCATCAGCCTGAGGAGGGCATCGGGGCCTGGTTCCGCATGGCCCATCTGGTGCTGAAGGGCAGGGGCCGCCTTTATGCGATTTATCCGGCGCCGCGGATGCTGTCCCTGATGGAACAGCTGGAGGAGGCACGGCTGGCGCCAAAGGCCTTCCGGCTGGTGTATCCGGCAGCGGACAGGCCCGCCAACCTGGTGCTGGTGGAGGCCGTCAAGGACGGAAAGCCCATGCTCCACCCGCAGCCGCCGCTGATCGTCTATGAGGCCGACGGCAGCCCCACCCCGGAGCTGCGCCGCATCTACGGCGAGGCATGAGTCCGCATCCACAGGAGGTTGTTTCCAATGAAAAGGGTCGGCATCATCACCTTCCTGCATAACGAAAACTACGGCTCCACCCTGCAGGCCTGGGCACTGCAAACCGTGCTTCGGCAGCGGGGCTATGACGCCGTACATATCGATTACCGCCCGGACACGAAGGAGAAGCTGCGGAACCTCATCTCCAGCGGGAATTCTCCGTCCCTGCTGCTGGATGGCGTGAGGAAGCGCCGCGTCAAGGCAGAGCAGGCCGGCGCCCGCAGCAAGGCGGCAGCCTTTGACGCCTTTGACCGGGAGCATATGGTCCTGACGCCTGCCTGCCGCAGTCATGACGAGCTGCGGGAGGCGGCGGAGGGCTTCGACGCGCTGCTGTGCGGGAGCGACCAGGTGTGGTCTCCCGTGTGGTTCAATCCGGCCTATTATCTGGATTTCGCCGGGGAGAAGCCGCGCATGTCCTACGCCTGCTCCCTGGGCGTCAGCCGGATGGACAGCGGCCGCAAGGCCCGGCGCATCCGGGCACTGCTCACTCCCTTCGGCGCGGTCAGCGTGCGGGAGGAGGAGGGCGCGGCGCTGATCCGCCCTCTGTACGGGGGCGAGGTGGCGGTACTGCCGGACCCGGTGGTGCTGCCCTCCCGGGAGGACTGGCAGCAGCTCAGTGTCCCCTGGCCCTGCGAGCGGCCCTACATTGCCTGCTATTTTATCGGAGACAGAGCGGACTACTGGGATACAGTGCAAAGGCTGCGGAAACAGACGGAGATGGATGTGGTGGTGCTGCCGGTGACGGAGAACGCCTTTGCCCGGTGCGCCGCGGAGGGGTATACTCCCGCTGCGGGGCTTTCACCGGAGTAGTGGCTTGGGGTACTGGCCGGGGCGGAGCGGATCGTTACGGACTCCTTCCACGGCACGGTTTTCTCTCTGCTGCTGTAGCGGCCCTTCACTGTGCTGCGCCGCTACAGCGACACGGATGCCCAGTCGAAAAACAGCCGCATCGACAACCTGCTTCGCCAGGTGGGGCTGGCAGGCGCGACGGGCTGTGAGCATCCGGAGCGGTGCCGCGAGCAGCTGGACGGGCTCCGGAAGAAGGGGATCGACTGGCTCATCGGCAGCCTGCGTCAAGCAGGGCTGTGAGCTATGGCGGCATGGGCGAGGTCAGGTCCAGCAGCTCTCCCGTGAGGGGATGCCGCAGGAGCAGCCGATGGGAGTGCAGCGCAAATCTGCCGGGCAGCTCCGGCAGCTCGGTGCCGTAAAGAAAGTCACCGGCCACCGGGCAGCCCAGATGGGCCATGTGCACCCGAATTTGATGGGTGCGGCCCGTTTCCAGCCTGAGCGACACCAGTGCCCGGCCGCGGCGCTCCTGCAGCACCTCATAATGGGTGACGGAGGGCTTGCCCTCCGGGGAGACCACGCGCCGGATGCTGGCCTCATCCGCCTTGGCGATGGGGGCGTCCACCACACCTGCGGCGGGATCGGGCACGCCCTCGGTCACAGCCAGGTAGCTCCGCTGAAAATCCTCCGTGTGCAGCAGCTGCTGCAGGCGGTGCTGGCTGTGGGCGTCCTTCGCGATGACCATCAGGCCGCTGGTGCCCTTGTCCAGTCGGTTCACGGGGCGATAGAGAAAGCCCTCCGGACAGCCGTAATGAGCGAAGAGCGCGTTTTCCAGCGAATCATCCGGGTGTCCCAGGCTGGACTGGCTGGCCAGAGGCGCGGGCTTGTCAGCCACCAGCAGGTATTCATCCTCCCAGACGACGCGGACCCGCAGGTCATAGGGCTTCAGGCTGTATTGAGGCTCCGCTTCCTTCGGCAGGAAGGTCACCAGGTCGCCCTCCGTCAGGCGGGCGTCCACCGTGCGGGCGGCGCCGTTCACCAAGATGCGTCCGTTCCACTTGGCGCTCTTCATGGCGGAATAGCTGACACCCATGACCCGGCGCAGCACATCCCGCAGCGCCATGCCCTGCTCCGCCGCGGTCACCAGATGCTCCATATTCATCACCCCAGGTCAGTATAGCGCAGCCTGTCGCAGGAAGCAAGCGGGATTTTCCGCTCCGGCGGCGCTGAGGAAAGGAAGAATGGCTATGTTCGGGAAGAAGAAGGAACGGCAGACCCTGACCTATGATGCGGAAAAGGTGAAGCCTGTGCTGCATGTCAGCATCTGCACCGGCGAGACGGCGGCGGGCTTTATGGACCTGAAGACCGGCCGCTTTGAGGAGCGGCAGCTGATCACCTGCGAGCGGGATCTGGAGCAGTTCCGCAGGGCCTGGAGTATCACCGGAGAGCTTGAGAGGATCTACTGAGACGTGGCATTTCTCCGCTCCGGTGGAAATAGGGCCGTCTAAGCCGCCAAAGCTTTCCTTTACCGGGCCCCCCTTCGGGTGTATCATACAGCTGTACCGAAGAGGTACACTTTCCCTGACGAAACGATACGGATGAACCGATGAAGGAGGATATGACCATGAAAAAGCTGATTGCCCTGTTGACTGCCCTGACCCTGCTGGTGGGCTGCTGTGCCCTGGCCTTTGCGGAGAGCAGCGAGGTCTGCCCCACCTACTCCGTGAACATGGAGACCTATGGCGAGACGGACAGCACCGTGTACGCGTCCATCGATCCCCAGCGCACCGGCGACGACCTGTGCCTGGTGTACGGCATCTACGGCACGGACCTGTACGCGAAGGAGGACATTCTGGCCCTGAAGGAGGGCGACACCCTGCTCGTCAATGACGAGAGCATGACCGTGAAGACTGTGGAAGCCACGGAGAACGGCGTGGAGATCAACGGCGGCTTCTTCAATGAGGACGAGAGCGGCGCCACCCTGCTCTATCTGCAGGAGGATCCCGAGCACCTGTGCAGCGTGATGTACGATGACCTGATGAGCCGCACCCTGGTGGGCGAGGCTGCCATGGCCATGGCCGATGAGGTGACTGTGAAGACCTTCCGCATGGGCGAGGACGGCGACTTCCATGACGAGTATGACGAGACTGCCATGCCCGCCGCCCAGGTGAAGGATTATCTGACCACGCTGCAGGAGAACGGCATGTCCTTCACGCCCGATACCTGTACCGTCACCCTGAAGGACGGCAAGGTCACCCTGATCACCGTGGACTGGGCTCCCAATGTCTGATACTTTCCGGTCCGCTTCCTGCCGCCCTTCGGGGCGGTTTTTTTTCTGCGAAAGGAGTGCCGGACGCAAGAAGGGACTGCCCTCACAGCGGAGGCGCAGTCCCTTCGGAAGCACGGGGTGAGGCTCAGCCCAGGACGCGGACGCCGGTCACATCGGTCTTCAGCACCAGACCGGGCCTGGGATCGGGGCCCACGGGAAGCACACGGACGCCGGCCAGGGTCAGCCCATGCACATGCCTGGCCCACAGCGCGGAAGCGGGGGCATCGCCCAGACCGTCGATCATGTGGGCATCGGGATAGACGCCCCGCAGGTCGCTGACGGCACTCTCGTCCAGCACAGGCTTCCGGGAGGCGTATTGGCTGACCGTGATATCACTGAGCAGCACATCCTCGATGGCCTTTTCCGGTACGGCCAGCAGATAGGAGCCCCGGGGGCCGCACTCACTGCCGGTCACATGGGTCACGGCGCAGCGGCGCAGATTGCCCGGCGCGGGCTTCGGGTCGCCGGGGCGCACGCGGCCCCTGTCCTCCAGCCGCATGAATACGGGACTCCAGGCACGGGTCATGGTCAGATCCGTCAGCAGGATGTCCTCCGCGGTGCCGCCGTCCAGCATCTCCAGAGAAACGGCGGAGTCGGAGCAGGGATGCTTCAGACCGCTGGGATCCTCCGCCAGTCCGCCGATGACGCAGCGGCGCACCAGGATGCGGCGGAAATCGCCCTGGGTGTCTGTGCCGATCTTCACGGCGTTGCAGGCACTGAACAGCTCGCAGTCCTCCACCAGCACCCTGGCCATCTCCCGCTGACCGGCGCCCTTGAAGCACAGGGCGTCATCGCCGGAGTGGATGTTGCAGTGCCGCACGATCACATCCCGGCAGGAGTCGATGTCGATGCCGTCATTGTTGTAGTTGCTGTGGTTCCGCACGGTGATATGCTCCACCAGCAGGCCGTCGCAGTTCAGGTAGTTCTCCATCCAGCAGGGGGAGTTCCGCAGGGTGATGCCGCTGATGGTGATGCTCCGGCAGTCAATCATGCGGATGACGAAGGGCCGTCCGGGCGTGCCCTGGGCAGTTTCGGCGCCGGGGAAGTTGGCCGGCGCGCCGCGGCCATCGATCTCGCCCTCACCCATGATGGCGATGTCGTGGCAGCCCTCGGCAAAGATCAGAGACTGATGCATGCCCATGCTGGTATCCTGCACGGTGAGACGCCCGGCATGGTGCTCCGGGAAATCCTTAAGATCGGTGGAGGCCAGCAGCCTGGCGCCCTTCTCCAGCCTCAGGCAAACGCCGCTGCGCAGCACCAGGGTGCCGCTCACATAGGTGCCGCTCAGCAGCACGGTGCCGCCGCCGGCTTCGCCGGCCGCGTCGATGGCCCGCTGGATGGCCTGACCGGCTCCGGAGGCCATGTCAAAATCCTCCGGGCGGAAGCTGCGGTCCGGCCCGTGCCAGGGCTGCAGGCGCTTCGTCAGGTCATCGGCCATAGCCTCCAGCTCCTCCCGCAGCACGGGATACCAGCCGGGCAGCCTGTCCTGAGGCACCAGCGTGGTGCCGATGTCCTCCAGGGGATAGAAGGCGGGATGCTCCTTCAGGTGCTCGTTGGGGGTATGCAGGGTCATGTACAGCTGCCCCGTCAGGGAGCGGAACACCATGCCATGGCCGCCATCCTGCAGGAACAGAGGCTCGATCTGGCTGAAATGACCGTCGATCTCGCCGTTGTCGGAGACGGCCAGGGCTTCGGTGTAGCCGGTCTCGGAGAAGCTGGCCCAGAGGCACAGCAGCCTGCCCGCGCCGGTGCGCCACAGGAAGGGGCCGTCCGTCACATAGCCGTCCGTGCCGCTGGAATGATGCTTCATCTGGCACCAGGCCGCGTCGGAGGCATGGAACAGCACCCGCGGCGCGGCGGCGGGGCCGCTCAGGTCCGGCAGCAGCTCCATGGCGCAGACCTCACCGTCTCCCACCTGCACCCACTCATGGCAGAACACCATATAGGGTGTGCCGTCGCGGCTCACATAGAAGGTGCCGTCCAGACACTCCCAGTCGCGGGGCGTCACGGGGCCGTCGGAGTGGGGGACGAAGGGGCCCATGGGAGAGGAGGCCTTCAGGATGGCTGTGCCCCGATGAACGCTGGGATGCTTGAAGCTGGCGAACATATAGTAGCTGCCCTGCCAGGCGTGTACCTCCGGCGCCCAGTAATTCCTGTCGGCCCAGAAGCTGCCGTCATTGGCGAAGCAGACGAAGGGGCCCTCCCAGTTTTCCAGATCGGTGCCGGTATAGACATCGAAGCCGTCCGCCTCGCCCCAGCAGGTGGGGCCGCGGGTGCCGTAGAGGTAATATTGGCCGCCGTCGGTCAGCACAAAGGGATCGCGGATGTTGATCTCTGACGTTTTCATGCTCTGCCTCCTGCGCGGGGATGCGTTCCCCGGCGTTTTTCGGTAAAATACGCTGCTATCAGTATACCACAAACGGGACGGAAATCAATGCGAAAAATGAACCGCCGGCTGCCTCATACCATGCAGCTTTTGTCCTGCTTGTGAACAAATTTCCGCATATGCTTGACATGGCGGGCGATTTGGCGCATAATAACAAAGGGACTCTCCGCCCTGCATGCAGGGGAGCCCCAATAAGGAGGAATTCCGAATGGTACATGCGATCGTTGGCGCCAACTGGGGCGATGAAGGCAAGGGCAAGGTCACGGACATGCTGGCCGAAAAGAGCGACATCGTCGTTCGCTTCCAGGGCGGCGCAAACGCCGGCCACACCATTATTAATGAATACGGGAAGTTTGCGCTGCATCTGCTTCCCTCCGGTGTTTTCCATCAGCACATCACCAATGTGATCGGCCCCGGTGTGGCCCTGAACATCGAAGCCCTGCTGCGGGAGCTGGACGCCCTGACCAGCCGCGGCGTACCCATGCCGAAGCTGCTCATCTCCGACCGCTGCCAGGTGATGATGCCCTACCATGTGGATTTCGATAAGTTTGAGGAGGAGCGCCTGGGCAAGAACAGCTTCGGCTCCACCAAGAGCGGCATCGCGCCCTTCTACAGCGACAAGTGCGCCAAGGTGGGCCTCCAGGTGTGCCAGCTCTACGATGAGGAGGAGCTGCGCTCCCGCCTGGCCATCGCCCTGGTGAAGAAGAATGTGCTGCTCACCGAGCTGTATCACAAGGAGCCCGTGGATCTGGAAGCTCTGGTGAAGTATATGCAGGGTCTGGCCGAGAAGATCAGGCCCTGGGTGTGCGACACCACCCGCTTCCTGTATGAGGCGGACAAGGCCGGCAAGGTCATCCTGCTGGAGGGTCAGCTGGGCACCCTGCGCGACCCAGATCACGGCATCTATCCCTACACCACCTCTTCCTCTCCTCTGGCGGGCTTCGGTGCCATCGGCGCCGGCGTCAGCCCCAGGTCCATCACCGATATCTACTGCGTGACCAAGGCTTACTCCTCCGCTGTGGGCGCGGGCGCCTTCATCAGCAAGCTGGAGGGTCCTGCCGGTGACGAGCTGCGCCGCCGCGGCGGTGACGCGGGCGAGTTCGGCGCCACCACCGGCCGCGCCCGTGATGTGGGCTGGTTCGATGCGGTGGCCACCCGCTACGGCGTGATGGTCCAGGGCGCCACTGAGGTGGTGCTGACCAACCTGGATGTGCTGGGCTATCTGGACGAGATCCCAGTGTGCGTGGCCTATGAGACCGCCGACGGCAAGGTCATCACCGATTTCCCCTGCACCCCCGTGCTGAAGAAGTGCAAGCCCGTGTTCAAGACCCTGCCCGGCTGGAAGACCGATATCCGCGGCGTGAAGGACTACAACGCTCTGCCCGATAACTGCAAGGCCTATGTGGACTTCATTGAAGAGGCCTGCGGCGTGCCTGTGAAGCTGGTCAGCAACGGCCCCCGCCGTGACGAGATCCTGGTGCGCAAGTAATGGAAATAAGGCAAAGGCAGCCCGACCGCTGCCTTTTGTCTTCTGCCACACGCTTTCACATGATAAATCATTAATATGACAGATCGGGAGGAAACGCCTTGATCGCGATCATTGATTACGGCATGGGCAATCTGCGCAGCGTGCAGAAGGCCCTTGAGTTCCTGGGGCAGCAGGCGGTGATCACCGATGACGCTGCCGCCATCGCCCGGGCGGACCGGGTCATCCTGCCGGGCGTGGGCGCCTTCCGGGACGCCATGCAGCGGTTGAGGGACACGGGGTTGGACCGCTCCGTGCTGGAAACGGCCGCTGCGGGCAAGCCTCTGCTGGGCATCTGCCTGGGTATGCAGATGATGTTCGAGCACAGCGAGGAGAACGGCTTCTATGACGGGCTGGGGCTTTTCCCGGGCACGGTGACCCGCTTTGAGGACCGGGGCCTGAAGATCCCTCACATGGGCTGGAACACCATCGAGACCAGGGCCTGCCCCCTGTTTGACGCCGGAAAGCAGCCCTGTGTCTATTTTGTGCACAGCTACTGCATGGCGGAGGTCTCGGACGAATGGACCGCCGCCACCTGCACCTACGGCCAGACCTTCACCGCGGCTGTCTGCCGGGGCAATGTGATGGCTACCCAGTTCCACCCGGAGAAGAGCGGCAGCGAGGGCCTGGCCATGCTGCGCCGCTTTGCGGAGTATGCTCCGAAGGGGGTGGGCTCATGCTGACGAAGCGCATCATCCCCTGTCTGGACATCCGGGACGGCCGGGTGGTCAAGGGCATCAACTTTGTGGATATCCGGGACGCCGGTGATCCCGTGGAGGCGGCTGTCCGCTACAATGAGGCAGGCGCCGATGAGCTGGTGCTGCTGGACATCAACGCCAGCCACGAGGGACGGGGCACCATGCGGGATGTGGTTTCCCGGGTGGCGGAGCAGGTGTTCATCCCCTTTACGGTGGGCGGCGGCATCAGCACGGTGGAGCAGATCCGTGAGCTGCTGCTGCTGGGTGCCGACAAGGTGAGCATCAACAGCTCTGCCGTGCGTCACCCTGAGCTGATCACGGAGTCCGCCCTGCGCTTCGGCAGCCAGTGCATCGTGCTGGCCATGGATGTGAAGGCGAGGCAGGGCGGCGGCTGGGAAGTCTACCTGAACGGCGGCCGGGTGCCCACGGGCATCGACGCGGTGGAATGGGCCGTGGAGGGTGTGCGGCGCGGCGCCGGCGAGATCCTGCTGACCAGCATGGACACTGACGGCGTGGGCGACGGCTTTGCCCTGGATGTGACCCGCACTGTTGCCGACGCGGTGGGCGTGCCGGTCATCGCCAGCGGCGGCGCGGGCAAGCCGGAGCATTTCCGGGACGCCCTGACCGTGGGTCACGCGGACGCGGCCCTGGCGGCGACCCTGTTCCATTTCGGCGTCCTGCGGATCGGCGATCTGAAGGATTATCTGGCGGGCGAGGGCGTGCCTGTGCGCCGTCTGGCCCCGAAGGAGTGAGAAGCATGGCTTATGAAAGCGAGCTGGCCCTGAAGCTGGTGCCCTATACCGCGGGTGAGCAGCCCAAGGGCATGACCAGGCTCATCAAGCTGAATACCAATGAGAACCCCTATCCGCCCTCCCCGAAGGTGGCGGAGGCGCTGCAAAGGCCCATGGACGAGCTGAGGCTCTATCCCGACATGGAGGCCACGGCCCTGCGGGAGGCCATCGCGAAGGTGAACGGCCTTCAGCCCGCCCAGGTGTTCTGCGGCAACGGCTCGGACGAGGTGTTGGCCTTTGCCTTTGCCGCCTTCTTCGCGGGCAAGACGCTGCTGGCGCCGGAGATCACCTACAGCTTCTATCCCGTGTATTCTCAGCTGTTCGGCGTGGACTATCGGACCGTGCCGCTGATGGCGGACGGTCGGGTGGATCCCCAGTCCCTGATGGCGGAGGGCCCTGTGGCGCTGGCCAATCCCAACGCGCCCACGGGCATCCTGCTGCCTGTGGCGGAGCTGCGCCGCCTGGCGGCTCACTGCCGGGAGCGTGGCGCCGTGCTGCTGGTGGACGAGGCCTACGCCGCCTTTGCCCCGGAGAACGCCCTGCCCCTGCTGGGCGAGTTCGACAATGTGCTGATCGTGCGCACCTTCTCCAAGAGCCATGCCCTGGCTGGGCTCCGCGTGGGCTATGCCCTGGGCAGCGAGCGACTGATCGGGGCGCTGCGGCGCGTGCGGGACAGCTTCAACAGCTATCCCCTGGACCGCCTGGCCCAGTACGCCGCCACAGCTGCCATCCTGGATACGGAATATACGGCCCGCACCGTGGCCCTGGTGACGGCGGCCCGTGACCGCTGCCGGGAAAGGCTGACCGCCGCCGGCATCACCGTGCTGCCCAGCGCCACCAACTTCCTTTTCGTGAAGGCGAATCCTGTGGACGCCGCTCCGGTGCAGCAGGCGCTGCGGGCGGAGGGCATCCTGGTGCGGCACTTCTCCGGCCCGAAGCTGGCCCCCTGGCTCCGGGTCACCGTGGGCACCACGGAGGATATGGAGACCGTGACAGAAGCCCTTCTGCGGCTGATCCCCCGGGCATAAAGGAATATCCGGTCTACGCCCCCCAAATAATTGGGAAAGTTCGCCGTGAATCCATCGTAACTAAAAAAGCTGGATCGGCGAACTTTTCTACTTTGGACAAATCGCGTCCTTGATGCACAATCTGGTATTTTATGTAAAAAGTAGCTCAAACCGTTACTGCGCCTGGGATTGCGGTCAAAATGTCAAATACCAAATCTGACATCATCTCGCACACTCCTCCTTCAATTCCATTTACCATGGCTGTCAAGCTTCGCGCCGTGATTTGGTCCAAATTAGGATTTTCTCCTCAAGAACGGTCAAACAACATTCACCACAGCGGGAATCCTGGGATTCCCGCTGCTCCAGCTGCTGCGGCGGCTCCGGCTTCTGACCGCCGCAGAGGGAGAGACAGCAAAGGCGGCATCCCCATGAACAGGGAATGCCGCCCTTTTTTCGTATACGCTTATTTCTTGCTGCGCTCGGCGTCGCAATAGTAGCAGCGGTACACCCGCCGCACGGGGTCCGCCAGCCGGAAGATCTGGGGCAGGCTGGGCTCTACGGAGGTGATGCACCGGGGGTTCTTGCAGAGGATCACGTTGGTCAGCTTCTCGGGCAGCTGCAGCTTCTTCTTCTCCACGATGTGGCCGTCCTCGATGATGTTGACGGTGATGCCGGGGTCGATGTAGCCCAGCACATCCAGGTCGATGTCGATATCCTCATCGATCTTGATGATGTCCTTGCGGCCCATGGCGTTGCTCTTCACATTCTTGATGATGGCCACGGAGCATTCCAGCTGGTCCAGGTGCAGGTAGCGGTAGATGTCCATGCTGCGCCCGGCCCGGATATGGTCGAGGACGATGCCCCGCTGGATGGAATCGATATTCATGCCTTCGCCTCCTCAAGCAGCCTGGTGATCAGGGCCATGCGGACATAGCGGCCGTTGGCCACCTGACGGAAGTACACAGCCCGGGGATCGTCGTCCACCCGGGTGGAGATCTCGTTCACGCGGGGCAGGGGGTGCATGATGCTCAGGTCCGCCTTCGCGTTCTCCAGCTTTTCGGGATCCAGGATGTAGGTGTCCTTCAGGCGGATGTAGTCGGCCTCGTTGAAGAAGCGCTCCTTCTGCACGCGGGTCATGTACAGCACATCCAGGGCCGGCATCACATCCTCCATGGCCTCCACCTCGGTGAAGGGGATGCCCCGGTCGGACAGGGAACGGGTGATGTAGGCGGGCACCCGCAGCTCGGGCGGGGAGATCAGCACGAAGCGGATGCCGGGATAGCGGCTCATGGCCTCGATGAGGGAATGCACTGTGCGGCCGAACTTCAGGTCGCCGCACAGGCCGATGGTCAGGTCCTCCATGCGGCCCTTCTCCCGGCGGATGGTCAGCAGGTCGGTCAGGGTCTGGGTGGGATGGTTGTGGCCGCCGTCACCGGCGTTGATGATGGGCACATTGCTCTTCATGGCGCCGGCCATGGGCGCGCCCTCCTTGGG
>R14__coassemble_494_pt1 | contig 26978 bp, 31 predicted proteins | sample R14__metabat2_high_PE_034 | metagenome-assembled genome bin R14
AGAAAAATTGTCTTCGGACCTGAAAAAGGCAGGCCGAAGACAATTTTTCTATAGGTTGGAATCCGCGCATATCATCGATGCCTTTAAATCAACGCGAAAGCTCCGCTTCAGGCTTTCAGAAGCCCAGTCAGCCCAAGGACTTCAGTCGCATCAAAAGCGCCGTTTTCCGCCCGGTCGATGAAATTGGTCGGCTGTGCAGAAAACGGCGTTTTGAAGGCATGAACCTGTGCAGTTTGCCGGCGGCGCAGCGGCTCTTGGCCGCGGTCTGCCTTCCCCGGAGTTGATTCCGATACGAATGCTCCCGCTGACGCCGTCCGCGTTCATCCCGGCAGCATATTACTTTTCATCGAACCCAGCCGCCTGAATGACGGCCAGCGGGAATACATCTCCCGATGCTGCCTAAACGGGAGCCGTCAAACCGACCGCAGGCCGGGCTGTTTGACCATTCTCCCTCTTGACACGCATTTTCCCGGTATGATAAAATCTGCTCACAAGGGCGCCCGAAGCATGCGCCCGGAAAGAGGCTGCGTTATGAAATTCACAGACGGTTACTGGCTGACAGACCCCAATTATGATATTGCCTACGCGCTGCAGTTTGAGCGCGCCGCCATCCGCAAAAACGAGGTAGAGATTCTCTGCCCCTGCCGTCCCACCGCCTCCCGTGGCGATATGCTGGACGGGCCCATGCTCACCGTGACCCTGTCCTCCCCCTGTCCCGATGTCATTCGCGTGAAGGTGGAGCATTTTCGCGGCAGGCGTGATCTCAATCCCCGGTTTGATGTGAAGGAGGCCCCCGTCACGCCGGTCATCACAGAGGATGAGCGCAGTCTCACCTTCACCAGCGGCCGCGCCTCCGCCGTGGTCAGCAAGGCCATGAAGGGCTGGAGCGTCTCCTTCCGCCTGGATGGGAAGGAAGTCACCTCCAGCGGCTACCACGGCATGGCCTACATCGTCCGCAAGGCCGACGGCCGTGCCATGATGTGCGACAGTCTGATGCTGGATGTCGGAGAACGGGTGTACGGCCTCGGCGAGCAGTTCACTCCCTTCGTGAAGAACGGCCAGTCCATCGATATCTGGAACGCCGACGGCGGCACCTCCAGCAACCAGGCCTACAAGAATATCCCCTTCTATCTGACCAACAGGGGCTACGGCGTGCTGGTGGAGAGCTCCACGGACGTAAGCTATGAAGTGGCCAGCGAAAAGGTGGAGCGGGTGCAGTTCTCCCACCCGGGCGAATGCATGGTCTATGATGTGATCATGGGCGGCGACCAGAAGGGCACCGTGTCCCTGTACACCGCCATGACGGGCCGTCCCGCGCTGCCTCCTGCCTGGAGCTTCGGCCTGTGGCTGTCCACCAGCTTCACCACCAGCTATGACGAGGGCACCGTGTCCTCCTTTATCGACGGCATGGCAGCGCGCGGCATTCCGCTCAGCGTGTTCCATTTCGACTGCTACTGGATGAAGGAGCGCAACCTGTGCGACTTCACCTGGAACCCGGAGGTCTTCCCCGATCCCGAGGGCATGCTGAAGCGCCTGCATGACAAGGGTCTGCACCTTTGCTGCTGGATCAACAGCTACATCAGCCAGATGAGCCCCCTGTTCGATGAGGGCATGAGGGGCGGCTATCTGCTGCGGCGCACCGACGGCTCCGTGTGGCAGACGGACCGCTGGGAGCCCGGTCTGGCCATTCTGGATGTGACCAATCCTGCTGCCCGGGCGTGGTTCTGCGGCAAGCTGAAAAAGCTGCTGGACCAGGGCGTGGACTGCTTCAAGACCGACTTCGGCGAGCGCATTCCCGTGCGCGATATCGCCTGGTACGACGGCAGCGACCCCCTGGGCATGCACAACTATTACGCCTTTCTGTACAACAGGATGGTCTACGAGCTGCTGCTGGAGGAGCGGGGCGAGGGCGAAGCCGTGCTGTTTGCCCGCAGCGCCTGCGTGGGCGGCCAGCAGTTCCCCGTACATTGGAACGGCGACAGCTCCGCTTCCTATATTTCCATGGCGGAGACCCTGCGCAGCGGCCTGTCCGTGGCTCAAAGCGGCTTCGGCTTCTGGAGCCACGACATCTCCGGCTTTGAGTCCACCGCTCCGGCGGATGTGTACAAGCGCTGGAGCGCCTTCGGACTGCTCTGCAGTCACAGCCGGCTGCACGGCTCCTCCAGCTACCGCGTGCCGTGGCTCTTCGATGAGGAGAGCGTGGACGTGGTGCGGAAATTCACCCGGCTGAAGTGCCGCCTGATGCCCTATCTGTATGGGCAGGCCGTGCAGACCCACCTGACCGGCATTCCCATGCTGCGGCCCCTGGTGATGGAGTTCCCAGGAGACATTGCCGCCGAAACCTGCGATACAGAATATATGTTGGGCGACAGCCTGCTGGTGGCTCCGGTGTTCCATGCGGACAGCCATGTGGACTATTGGCTCCCCGCAGGCCGCTGGACCAGCCTGCTCACCGGTGAGGTGATTGAGGGCGGCTGCTACCGCCATGAGGTGCATGGCTTCATGAGCCTGCCGCTGCTGGTCCGCGAGGGTGCGGTGATCGCCATGGGCGCCGTGGATGACCGCCCGGACTACGACTATACCGACGGCATCGAACTGCATCTGTTCCAGCCGAAGGAGGGTACCGTTACCGTGGAGGTCCCGGATCTGAAGGGCGGCACTGCCGCGGTCTATTCCGTCACCGTCCGTGACGGACAGGTCGACCTGGAGACGAGCTGCGGCAAGCCCTGCACCATGGTGCTGCACAGGTAAGTCTCATGAAGCAGGCTGCCCGAAGCCTCTCCCTGCGGCTTCGGCAGCTTCTTCTTTTTCCTCTGCCATGCATCATATTTGTGTCTGTCTTGCAGGAAACCGGCCTGCCGATGTCGAATAATGCAAAAAATGCATCATGTTGTGATAAGGGCGTGATCTCCGGATGAAGCTGCGCAATCTGTTTCTCTATGCCGGCCTGACCAAAGAAGGTTATGACAGCATCAAGCCTCTTGTGCGTGAGGGCAACCGAAAGAACCTGTGCCTGTATACCATCCTCACGGCGTTCCTCCTGCTGCTGATGTATGCCTTCGGCAAGCTGGAGCCCTCCCTGATGAAATACCGGCACATCTACCTGGTCGTCACCTTCCTCAGCCTCGGCAGCTATCTGCTGGCCCGCTTCGGCCGGGGCAATGCCGTGGATGCCTCGATGTATCTCTTCACCCTGTCCGTCTTTTACCTGGGCATCGCCGAGGGAACGCTGATCGACCCGAACAATGTGACCAGCATCTATCTTTCCCTCATCTTTGCGGTACCTCTGCTGTTTACGGACCGACCCATCAAGATGGACGGTGCGCTGCTGCTGAGCGCCGCCGTGTACTTTGTGCTGGCCTACCGTACCCAGACCCGTGAGTACCTGATCTACAATATCACCAATATCCTGCCCGTGGGCTTCCTGAGCCTTGTGGCCAGCACTTACATGATGACCATCAAGGCGGACCGCCTGACCGTGCGCCGCCAGAATGAGTATCTGCTGAACTCCATGAAGCCCATGGACCGCAGTGTCGGAAAGGCCAGTCTGGACAGCATCGTGAACCTGGTGCAGGTCATGATGACCTTCCATTCCGATGAATCCCTGCTGCACTGCAAGCGCGTCAAGGAGTATGCCAAGCTGCTCTGCAACGCTTACAATGAGCTGCACCGGGACAAGCCCATCCCCCGGGAGAACATCGAGCAGATCAGCATCGGCGCGCAGCTGCATGATATCGGCAAGATCTACATTCCGGATGAGATCCTTCATAAGAAAGAGGCCCTGACAGACGCGGAGATGGAGACCATCCGCAACCACACCGTCATCGGTGCCCGCCTGATCGACTATGTGGCTGAGATCTGCGGTGTCGACTCCCCCATCATGCACAACATCGTGCTGTATCACCACGAGCGCTGGGACGGCTCCGGCTATCCCGAGAAGCTGAAGGAGGAGCAGATCCCTCTGGAGGCCCATCTGGTGGGTCTGGCCGAGGTCTATGACGCCCTGACCGCCAACAACTACAGCGAGGCCCGTTCCCATGACGAGACCATCGCCATGATCCGTGACGGCAAGTGCGGCGCCTTCAACCCTGAGCTGCTGGACTGCCTGAAGTATGCCGAGCCCGGCTTCCGTACCCTGCTGGACGAGAACAAGGACGAGGAGCGCGTGGACCTGCTGGGCCGCGTCATGAACCATCATTCCAAGGCATACTGGTACTTCAAGCGTGCCTTTGATATCGTGGCTTCCCTGGCCGGACTGATCATTCTCTCCCCCATTTTCCTGGCCGTGGCGCTGTGGATCAAGCTGGATGACCCCAAGAGCCCCGTCATCTTCAAGCAGACACGGCTGGGCCGCCACAAGAAGCCCTTCCAGATGTACAAGTTCCGCACCATGGTTCCCAACGCGGAGGCACTGCTGAAGGAGCTGCAGGCCGAAAACGAAAAGGACGGCCCCGTGTTCAAGATCAAGGAGGACCCGCGCATCACCAAGCCCGGTCGCTTCCTGCGGAAGACCAGTCTGGACGAGCTGCCGCAGCTGGTCAACATCCTCAAGGGCGAAATGTCCGTGGTGGGTCCCAGGCCGCCGCTTCCCTCCGAGGTGGAGAAATACAGCCGCTACCATGAGATGCGCCTGAGCGTGACGCCCGGCCTCACCTGTCTGTGGCAGGCCTCTGAAGCCCGGGACGATGTGCCCTTTGAAAAATGGATGGACATGGATGTGGCCTACATCGGTACCCGCGGCATGCGAACCGACATCAAGATCATCCTGAAGACCGTCATGTGCGTCCTGAAGGGCAGCGGTCATTAAGCTTCCCTGCCCAAAAAGCTCCTCCCCGAAATCAGGGAGGAGCTTTTCCTTGCAGGCAGCACAGCCCAATCATACCTTCAGCTGGCGGGAGATGTCCTCGTCCACGATCTGCTCACCGGTGCGGCCCTGCAGCTGCTGCCGTGAGGAGTCGCTGAGGCCGTCGCTGGCCACGGCGCACAGGTCACAGGTGGAGCAGCGGTCCAGCTCCTCCTTGGTGACCCTTCCGTCCCGCAGATCCCGGCAGATCCGGTTTTCCCACATGGAATACTTCTTCTTCGTCCAGAACTTCAGCTTATGGCGCACCACCCAGAAGGCGGGCTTCCAGATATACTTCCGCATAGCCGGCGACACGCTGCCGATCATCCAGCAGCTGCGGTCGCAGGCGCGCACCTTTTTGCGGATCTCCTCCGCCTGGGCGCTGTTCCACAGCTAGTCCCAGGTCTGCTCATTCAGATTGCCCATGACCTCCTTGTCCTTCGTGCCATTGCAGGGCATCACATCGCCATAGGGGTCAATGAAGAAGGTGTCGAAGCTCATGTCACAGGGCAGAAGTCGCTTCTGGCCGTAGATGTAGTTGATCAAGCCGTGATTGAAATAGGCCCGGAACCACTTCTTGGGGCTTTTGCTGGCCAGCAGCTCGTTGATCAGGTCCTCAAAATGCCCGGCCACCATCTGACGGTCATGAATGATGTTCTTCGCCTATACAAAATAGAAGCTGTTGTGGAGAGACGCGGTGGCGAACTCCATGCCCATTTCATCGGACAGGCGGTACAGCGGCACCAGGTCCGGGGCATTCCTGTCCTGCACCGTCATGCCAAAGCCCACATCCTTCATGCCCATGGCCACCAGCTTGCGCAGCGTCTCCAACCCCCGGTTGTAGCCGTTCTCCAGGCCCCGGATGGCATTGTTGTTCTCCTACAGGCCCTCGATGGAAATGCGGATGCCGATATCCGGGAACTCCTTGCAAAGGGCCAGGATGCGGTCGGTGAAGAAGCCGTTGGTGGAGATCACGATGCGGTCGCTCTTCTTCCGCAGCTCACGCACCAGATCCGGCAGATCCGTGCGGATGAAGGGCTCGCCACCCGTAATATTGGTGAAATACATCTCAGGCAGCTTTTTAATGGTCTCCAGGCTGATCTCCTCCTCCGGCCTGGAGGGCTTCTTGTAACGGTTGCACATCGTGCAGCGGGCGTTGCAGCGATAGGTAACGATCACCGTTCCGTTCAGCTTTTTCATTCGTTCTTCCCCCTCAGCATTCTTCCGTTCACGGCTTTGCGGAAGGTATCATACAGCATGGGCAGCCGCAGCAGAGAATCGGAGCTGTCGTAGTGCGCGCTTTGCGCCTCATCATAGAAGGTATTCTTCTCCCGGTCGGCAAAGGCATTGGCCGCCGCGTATTCCCGGGAGGTTTCGCCGTAGCCGGAGGACACCTCGGCCCGCTGCCGGTAGATCTGTTTGTCCGTTGCCAGAAACTTGTAATGCCGCAGCACAGTGCAGAAATTGGTCTCTGTGATATCCACGAAGGGGTACTGGAAATGGGCGCTGACGTTGACCGTATCATGCCTGTAGCAGAACACAGGGCACTTGCCCGCCCAGCAGGAAACGCCGATCGCTCTTTCGCGGGCTCCGCCCATGGGCAAAGGCCTGCCATAGAGCACATGGCCCAGCACATAGCTTTCCGTATCGAAATAGCTGTATCGGACGGGGATCTCGCCGGGCTCACAGGCCACGCTGTACAGCGGCTCCCGGGTATACATATCCACCATGTAGCCGTTCAGCCGTTCATTGCCCAGGGCCGCCTGGGCCCGGATCAGCTCCTGCACGCTGTGCTCCTCACTGCCCGGATAATCCAGCAGCTCATCGGAGTCCACCACGATATACCAGCGGTCGCAGCCCAGCATGTCCAGGGCATACTGGACCCAGCCCTCCTTGCGCACATTCAGGTAGGGAGTGGCCACGCTGTACACCCGGGTATCGGGCTGGCTCTTGAGAAATTCCAGCGTGCCGTCGGTGGAGCCGTTGTCCAGGATGCAGAACTGATGCACACCCAGCCGACGGTAATGCTCATAGACCAGCCGCATACGCGTCAGATCGTCCTTCACCGCGATGATCAGCACGGGATCGGTCGGTTCGCTGCCGAGGGAAAGCCGGTCGGACACCATGGAGAGCTTCACGTCCATCTAAGCCTTGGTGATGTGATAGAACTCCTCGATCCCCGTGTCCGAGAGCCCTCTGAGAGCCTTATGCAGGGCATTCCTCCAGGCAGCTCCCCGCATCTCACGCTTGTCATGGCGGTAAAGCGCGGCAGCAGCCAGCAGCTTGAGCTTCAAGAGAGATTGCTTCATATGACCCGTCATCCGCTTCTCCCCTTTCCGTTTCATTCTGTCAGGGCACAGATCAGGCGATACTGCCCGAAGCTGTTCCGCTTCATGGCTTTCTCAAGCCTCTCCTGCCTTGGAAGCGTGGTGTGACTGTCCGGGAATGCCCGCAGAAGCAGCGCCCTGAAGGCCGTAAACAGCGCCAGCTGCTGCTCCTCCGGCAGGCCCGCCGCCCGGGTCTGCCCGAGCCTCAGCATATCCAGAAGATGTTCATAATAGCTCTGGGTGCATTCAAGGCCCAGGGCAGCCCTGTCGCGCATCAGCGCCTCGGTGATATACAGATGGTCAACAGCCTTCGGTGTGGAGGTCAGCGTCTGGGTGATACCGCCCGGATTGAAGCGGTAGCAGAAGACCGGCTCCCGGATACCCCAGGCAGCTCCGCCCTTCTCAAAGACAGCCGGCGCCAGGATCTGGGACATAATGGAATCCTCATAGCCACAGGCCGGGAAGCAGACCTCCCGAAACAGCGACCGCTCCAGCAGCTTGCCGCAGACGAAGCCGGAAAAATCCTGCCAGCCGCCGAGCCTGCCCTCCCTGTGCGGAATGCTCTGCCTGACCGCACCGTCGCTGCCGCACAGGGAATAGCCTCCCTCCACAATGGCCGCCCCGTGGGCCTCCGCCACGGACAGCAGCTTCTCCAGCATGCCCGGCAGAAGCAGGTCGTCCCCGTCCAGGAAGTACAGGTAACGGCCTTCCACCATCTCCAGCCCCAGATTCCGGGCCGCAGATACGCCTTTGTTCGGCTGATGCACGATGCGAACCCGTCCATCTCCCGCAAAGGCGGACAAACGGTCGGCGGTATCGTCCGTGCTGCCGTCATCGATCACGATAAGCTCAAACGAGTGCCCGGTCTCCTGCGACAGCGCGGAACGGACACAGTCCGCAATATAGGGCCCGTTGTTCCAGGTGGGAATAATGACGGACACATCCGCCCGCGGTGCCGCCCAGGCTCTGGGGGCGGACAGCAGGCAGGTGACCGGCCGCCGCGGCCGCACGGTCTGCAGCACCCGCTCCGCCTCCTCCGGCGTCATCGTCCTGCTTCCATGGCCGCAGAACGGCGAGAGCAGCGTCACCGCAGTCCCGCCCAGATGCAGCTTTCTGACCGCCTTCTCCGCAAGCCGCAGCAGCTTCATTGCCATACCTCCCCCTTGTTCCTCCGGAAGGCGAAGCGGATGCCCGGCTCGAAGCCCATGCGGATAAAATACACATTCAGCTTCTCCCGGGCAGGCAAGCCGCTGAGGTCGGCTTTCCCTGCCGCCTCCCGCAGAACGGGATCACGCAGCATCTGCTTCACCCGGGTGGCAGCGTCCCGCCAGGTGTGCCCCTCCCAGGGATGGTATTCGTGGAAGCAGCATGTGCCAAAGAACAGCGTATGCACATAATAGGTCCTGATGAGACCGACAATTTCCGCATCCGCGCCGCTCTCCCCGGCGGAGGCCAGCAGCTGCCGGTAAAGGCAGGTGTAGCGCTCAAACAGCCTGGGCTTGTGACGGGTGCGTGTCAGGCTTCCGTCCCGGCTGTCGTAATGGTACAGACACCTGGCCAGCACATAGAGGCTGTTCAGCTTCATAAAGGCCTGCAGATTGAACAGAAAATCCTCGCTCAATACCTCCCGCTCGGAGACAAAACGCAGCCCTGCCGCATTCAGCCGCTCCAGCCTGTAGGCATGGATGCATGCCGAGAGGAGGTAGTCCTCCGGTCTGCGCAGCACGCGCTTCAGCAGCCCGGCATGCAGCTGTTCACCGGTCAGCAGGCCCTCGGGAACGCGGCTCGGCCAGGCGTCCTCGTGGTCCGGATATTTCTTCCACAGATCGAAATGGATGATATCCGGCCGATGCTCCGCAATGACAGGCCGCAGCGCGTCCAGCGTGTCCGGCTCCACATAGTCATCGGAATCGAACATCAGCACATATTCGCCCCGGGCGGCATCCAGCCCCGCGTTCCGGGCCGAGGCAAGGCCTCCGTTGGACTTGTGAATCACATGAATGCGGCTGTCCCGCTCCGCAAAGGTATCGCACATGGCGGAGGAGCCGTCCGTGGAGCCGTCATCCACCAGAATGATCTCGAAATCGTCGCCGTGCAGCCGACGCACGCTTTCCACGCTCCGCTCCAGCCATTCCGCCACGTTATATACCGGCATGATCACCGTAAACAGCGGCATACCCCCACCTCCTGTCATTCCAGCATTTGCCGGATATATTCCCGGAGCAGCGCGGCGGAGGGATCCGGCAGCCCTGCCAGCTTCTCCGCAAGGTGACGCCTGAGTGCTTCATCCCGCGCTGCCCTCAGAATCCGCTCCGCCACAGCCTCCGGCTTCATGGCGCAGATCAAACCGGTCTCTCCGTCTGTCACGGCGTCCCGGCTGGTGGCATAATCCGTCACCACGATGGGCTTGTGAAACAGCTTGACCTCATCCAGCACGATGGACTTGCCCTCAAACAGAGAGGTCTGCACAAACACATCGCACCGGGACATATAGGCGTAGGGGTTGCTCTTGCTGCCTGCCAGCAGCACATGCTTTTCCAACCCAAGCCCGGCAATTCGCCGGCGGAGCATAGCCTCCTCCTCACCGTCGCCCAGGATTACCCACAGGAACGCCAGTCCCTGCCGCCGCAGCGCATCGGCCGCGGCGATGGCCAGTGTGAACTGCTTCTGCGCGGAAAGCCGCCCCACGGACAGGATGCGGCACACCGCCCGGTCCCGGAATTCCGGCGCCTCATCCAGTGCGCCCTTCTCCAGCACATCGGAGGCCAGGGTGATGTTCTGCAGCAGCCCCACCCTTGAGGCCAGCTGCGGAAAGACCTCCGTGAAGCTGTCCACACAGGCCTGGGAGATGGTGATGATGCGGTCGCACGCTTCATAATACGGCCTGTCAAATTCGACGGAATAGCCCAGCTTCTGATACTCGTTATGGACCCAGAGAACCTTGCGTTCCGCCTTCACCTTATCCATCACATAGTAGTTGGGGAAGCCGTTCATATAGGAGATGGCGATATCATAGGGCTGCTGAAGCTCTGGCACCAGCCTCCGCCAGTTCAGCCACAGCCGCTGCTCCTCATTCAGCCGGCGATGCAGCCTGCGCTTTCCCGTTGCGGCCCAGGTCAGCTTTCCGAGCCTTCCATTCACCGAGGGATGCTCCGCCAGCAGCGCATGGCCCCTGGGCGTGCCCAGCCAGAGCAGCTCTTTCGGCGGCGGCAGCACCCGCACGGAAGCCGGAAGCTGATCCATGAACAGGCCGCAGGGCTTCGCCACCAGCACATCGATGGCGTACCGCTCCGTCAGGCCCTGCTGCTCCATGGCTTTCAGAAAAGAGCTCAGGCTTTTCTGCGCACCGCCCAGCTCCATGCTGTTGATGACGATCAGCACCCGTTTCCGCTCCATGCCGTTCCCTCCCGTCGCCATGGTCACTGTCCCCTGAACAGCCGCTCGTATTTCTCCAGCTCCGCCGTGTTGTCATAGCTGCGGGCCAGCTGATTCCGGCTGATCTGCCGGCGAAGCGCCTCATCATCCATCAGCCGCATAAGGCCCTGTGCCAGAGCCTCCGGCGTCATATCCGCGATCACGCCATCCTCGCCGTCACTGATCTGGTCCGCCGCCGTGCGGTACCGCGTGGCCAGGATCGGCAGTCCCAGCATCTTCGCCTCATCCAGCACGATGGAGCGGCCCTCCACGCGGGAGGGCTGCACCAGCAGATCCGCGTGGGCCATATAGACATAAGGATTGCTCTGAAGCCCCGCCAGGCGGACCGTATTCTCCAGCCCCGCCGTGCGGATCATCTGCTCCAGCTTCTCCCGCTCCTGTCCCTGACCGAGGATCAGCCATTCAAAGTTGCGGCCTGCCTTTTTCACCAGCTCCGCCGCCTGCACGGCGATGTCAAAGCCCTTCTCATAGGACAGCCGCCCCACCGACAGCACCGTGAATCGATCGCCATGGAGCTCCTCCGGCACACAGGCCCGGGAGAGGCTGCGAACGGTGGCCGCGGAGGTCAGGTTCTCCAGCACATGCACCTTCTCCGCGTACTGGGGGAAGGCCTTTTTCAGCGCCTGTCCGCAGATGTCCGATATGGTCACCAGCCCGTCCAGCCTGCCGAAGGTCTCCGCCTCATCCTCGGGACGCAGGCCGGAGGCCAGATAATCCGTGTGGATCCAGGCCAGCTTCCTGTCGGCACTGACCTTGTCCACCACATAATAGCAGGACTCACCCTCCAGATAGCTGACAGCCACATCATAATGCCCCGGCAGCTGAGGCAGCGCCTTGCTGTAAAAATGCTTCCACCGGAACATCATGCGGCCCTTGGAGGCATCTCCGTCCAGCGCCCTTCCGGCAAGCGTACCGGCCAGCCTGACAGGCAGACGGGCGCCGGTCTTTTTCAGCGGGCCGAACAGCTGCTCCAGCTCCCTGGGTGTCTCCAGAATATGGACCCATTCCGGCACCTGCGGCAGGAAGGCCCCGCTGCGCCTGAACAGGAGCAGATCGACCTGCCATTCGTCCCGGGGCAAAAGCTGCAGCAGATTCACCAGGCTGCGCTATGCCCCGCCGCATTTCAGCGAAAGAATGACAAACAGGATCTTTTTCACGCGTTCCGCCTCCCCTTTCAGATCGCCTTAATAGAGCTGACGGAGAATGGAGTTTCTGTTCACGGCGTTTTTCAGAACCGTTTCCCTGCTGATCTTCTGCTGGCGGTAAAGATCCGCCAGGCTCCTGTCCAGCGAGACCACGGTATTGGTCCGTGAGCCCTGGATCGCCGTCTGAAGGTCCTCCAGCCGCTTTTCCCTCAACATGGCCGAGAGCGTTTCCTCCATGCCCACGACCTCAAAGGCCGGTACCAGCTTGCCCGTCAGGTCCGGCACCAGGCACTGGAAGACCACCGCCCGAAGCACATCGGCCAGCATTACGCAGGCGCCATCCTGCTCGTCCCTCGGATACATGTTCAGGAAGCCCCGAAGCGCATCCACGGCGCTGCCGCCGTAGACGGAGGTGACCAGCAGCCTGCCGGACTGTGCCACCTGCAGCAGCGACCTGGCCACCTGGGCGTCCGGCACATCACTGACCATCATCACATCCGGCCGCTGATAGAAGGACGAGGCGATGCCTGAGGCATAGTCCCGGGTATCGGTATAGATCTCCCGCTGAATGATCATGGCCTTGTCGTGGTGGTGCAGGTATTCCAGCGGATTGTCCAGCGTAATGATCAGGCCGCCCGGGCGGAGCCTGCTGATCTCCCTCAGCAGCACCGCCATGGTGGTGGTCTTGCCGCTGCCTGAATTGCCCGCGATCAGCACCAGGCCCCGCTCACAGGAGGCAAGGCTGACCACCTGGGACGGGATGTTCAGCTCCTCCGCCGTGGGCAGCTCAAAGGGAATCATCCGAAGGATGCAGCCGAAGGAATTGCGCTGCCTGAACATGGCGGCCCTGATCCGGCAGATGCTGGGCAGGGTGAAGGAAAAGTTGTCGTCCCCCTGGTCAAACAGCCTGGGAGCATGCTCCCTGCCGGAGATGGTATAGAGCTACCGGATAATATGCTCGGTATCTGAAGGCATCAGGATCTCACCCACCCTGGCGCTCCTGCCGCCGGACACCACCGTCAGGGGCGCGCCGGGCACAAACAGCACATCGGACACATGACGCTGCGTCGCCTCCAGCAGAAAATCACGCAGGTTGAAATATCGCATAGGGTCCTCCTTTCCTGCCGGCTCACCGGACCAGCCTGTTCAGATGCAGCTTGCCCCGGGTGGTGCGGTCCAGCAGCTCGATGGCCTCGCCGAAGTCTGCCTTCCGGCGGAAGAGCAGCACATAGCCCAGGAGCGGAATGCCGGCGGACACGCAGCCGCACAGCACCACCGTGAGCAGCTCGCCCAGCCGGATGGCTCCCGCCGCGAACCAGGTCAGAATCCAGCACAGGCAGCCGCCCAGCAGATAGGGCAGGAGCAGCCCGCAATAGGCCTTCAGGGATTCGCCGTGATAGACGGTGGTGAACAGATTGTGCAGCAGCCAGGGCAGCTCCACCACCGCCAGCGCGAGGATGGATGACCACAGGATGCCATACAGTCCCCAGAACTGCACCATCACCAGATTCATGCACAGGTTCAGCACCGCCGAGATCAGCGGCCGGAAGCGGTCCCTGTGCCATTCGCCCGCCGCGTTCTTGAAGGTGTTGAACAGGCGGGTATATTCATAGACCGCGAAATATACGCAGAAGCTGTGCACCATGCCGTTCTCAAGCATCAGCTCCTTGCCCATCCACAGCTGCATGAAGGGCTGAAACAGGCCGCTGAAGCAGCAGACGCAGGTGAACACGATCCAGGTGAACAGGATGCTGGTCCGCTTCAGGTCCCGCAGGTTCTTCTGCCTGTCCTCGGTGACCAGGCTGTTGCCGATGCCGGCCAGCATGGCCTACAGCAGCACCTCCAGAAAGCCGCACACCGAGGTCAGGATGAAGAAATAATTCTGATATCTGGCCAGGATGGCCAGCCCCAGGAAGGCGGAGATCACGATGGTATCCGCCGAGCCCAGCACCACGCCGCCCAGCTTGGAAATGAACAGATCGCGGATGCGGTGATTGATGTCCCGCTTCAGCGCTTTGGGCAGCTCGCCCTCTGGACGGTAATCCGGGAACATGCGTTTGGAGGCCAGCGCGCTGCCGATATTGCTCAGGATCTGGCACAGCAGGATCGCGGCCACATAGAGGTAGTAGTTTTTCCAGCAGAGGATGATGACCAGCTGCAGGCCGTACTGCAGGATCTGTCCCGCGAGGTTGACCAGGTTGCTCACATCCATGCGCTGATGCGCCGCCAGGAGGCTGGAGCGATAGGCAAACAGCCAGTAGGAAAGCACGGTAGCCGCCAGGTTCATCAGATACAGGATATAAATGTTCAGCTCACTGGGAATGTCGCCGCTGATCAGGTGCGGGATGAACGGGAGCAGGATCAGTCCCAATACCCCCACCGCCAGGCCGATCAGCCGGTAATACAGCCTGTACAGCCGCATCAAGGCGCACACCGTGGCATGATCGTCCTCCGAGATGGGCTTGTACATACTGAAGACCATGGCGGACCCGATGCCCAGCTCCGCCAGGTTCAGCACCTGCAGCACGGAGGTGAACAGGCTGTTCAGGCCCAGGTACTCCTCCCCCATGCAGTAGATCATCACGGTGCGCATGGCAAAGGGCATCAGCATGGTGAACAGCTTCATCACGGTGCCCGTCAGGATATTTCTGCCCGTGTTTTTTGTTCGTTCAATTTTCATCGCTTTCGCCCGATCCTTTTCGCTGAATGTCTGGCGGCGCCGGTCATCACGATGAGCGTCCTCTTCCCGCCCGTATCCTGCTGCAGGTCGTCGCAGCACAGCATGAAGAGCATAATGATGAACAGCCAGAAATTGTTGTTGACGGTGATCTCCACGGTGCCCAGCAGCAGATACACATACAGCAGGGCCAGCATGGGCGCCACGCTCAGCTTGCGTTCCTTCCGGCGGTAATAGGAAACGATGTAGGCAAAGATCAGCACCATGCAGACACTGGCGGGTACGCCGATCTGAATGACCCACTGCAGCACCGCGTTCTGCACATCCGTATAGCCGAAGAGGCTCCAGCACACCGGGTACGAGTTTCCCAGGCCATAGCCCCAGAGCCAATGCTCCTTCATGACTACGGGGAACAGCTCATAAATGTCCGTGCGCCCCGTCAGGGTCAGCGATCTGCCCAGCTGGTCCACGATGATATGCTGCACGATGGGCATGTTCAGGATCCAGAAGATGTAGTATGCAAACAGCGTACTGATGGCGGTGATCAGCAGGAAGAACTTCACGGAGCCGAATACCTTTTCACGGGCCCGCTGGGAGCGGTCACAGATGTAGGTGATCAGCACGATGAGCATGGAGCCCAGCATGCCCGTGTTACAGTCCACCCGAAGGCTCACCACCACGTTGATGACCAGGAAGGTGAGCAACAGCCGAAGGGGCAGCTTGACCTCCTTCTTCTGCTTCCGGCCCATCTTCATCTTGACGAAATACAGGGTCATCAGATTCATGTGCATGTACACGATATCGAACTTGGTGCCGATCAGATAGGTCTCAAAGGCGCCGTCGGTAAAGTGGATGCCGGCAAACATCAGCAGATCCGTCACGATGGCAAGCCCGGCCATGACGCGGAAGGTGAAATTGAAGAAATCCATCACCCGCCCCTTGACCAGGGCATACAGCACAAGGCACAGGGCCTGGATGATATACCCCTCAAACATCAGGGTGAAGGTGACGGGATTGTACACCGGCACTATGTCCTTGTCATAGATGGAGGCTGCCGTCAGAAGGCCCACGAACAGAGCCACCGGCAGCAGGATCCTCACATACGGCTTGCCCCGGAGTCCGGCGATCACCTACCGGTCATTCATCAGCAGAAAGCAGATCACCGTGCCCAGCAGAAAGGCCGGCCTGGTATAGTCGATGGGCAGCGTGATGGAAACGCCCATGGTCTCCAGCAGGGCGTTGCACTCCACACAGCAGAGGCCGGCATAGAAGAGCAGGCTCTGCTGAAGCTGCCGCGTTCTGGTGCGGGAGCGGCGGAGGGAACGGACCGGCCTTACCTGTGCCTGCTCCATGACCTCCACCTCCGTCCTCACTCAAATTCCGTCCCCGGGGCTCATCCCATATAGATCGGGAGCAGCTTCTCCACATAGGTGGCCGCCGTATCCATCTCTGCCCGGGCGCAGCCTGCCTGAAGCCTCTCCCGAAGCGCTCCGTCCTCCCAAAGCCGCAGGATCGCCTGCTTCAGCGAAGCCGCGCTGCCGCTCTCGAAGAGGAGCCCGTTCTCCTCATGACCGATCAGCTACGGGATCCCGCCGATCCGCGCCCCGATCACCGGAGTCCCCAGCACCATGCTCTCGATCACGGACAGCGGGCAGTTTTCATACCATTCGGAGGGATAGACCGTGAAGGATGCCTCGCCGATCAGCCTCTGCAGCGCTTCGCCGGACTGAAAGCCCACCTGCTTCACGTTGGGGATGCCCCGGGTCTGCTCCTCCAGTGGCCCGCTGCCGGCCAGCACAAAGGGGATCTCCGGCAGACTCCGGGCCACCTCCAGCAGGGTCTTCACACCCTTTTCCTCACTGTAGCGGCCAAAGTACAGCACATAATTGCCCTTCCGGAATCCCTGTCCCGCCGCCGGAAGCTCCATGGTCAGAAAGTTGTGCATGGTCAGGGTACGCTGAGCCAGCAGGGGATCCGTGTCCAGCTTGGACTGCATAAAGCGGCTGCAGCACACGATGGCGTCGATCAGGCCATAGGTGCCGCGGCGGTGCCAGTACGCCGACTCGCAGGCGCCCACGGCAGAGCGTGCTGCCGAGCCGTGGATGCAGCGCCCTTTGACGCAATTCATGTAGCTGCCCTTCAGGCAGCGCTCGCAGCTCTGCCCGCTGTGGTCCCGGCACATGTGGGAGGGACAGACCAGCTGGTAATCATGGGCAGTGTAAATGATGCGGCATTTGTGTCCGCTCTTCTTCCGCCAGCTGTCCGTCTCCAGGATCACGCTGGGAGTCAGCTGATAGTTGAAATTATGCAGATGGACCGCATCCGGCTGAAAATCCTCCAGCACAGGGCGCAGCTTTTTCCGGGCCTCGGAGGAGTAGATCGTCTTCAGCGGGTAGGTCAGCTTGCTCAGCCTGCTCCCGCCATGAAAATCTACGGAGGATGTGTAGGACTCCAGCCGGTTGCCGACACAGCGTCCCTCATGCTCCATGCCGAAATACTGGACCTCATGCCCCTGCCGCCGCAGCTCCTCTCCCAGTCTGAACATATAGGTCTCCGAGCCGCCGTTGGGATAAAGGAACTTGTTGATCATCAGGATCCGCATCCGCACACCTCCGCTTCATTGTCCTTATGCCTTGCGAATGGGAACGACATTGTCATAGCCGTCATCCGTATGCCTGGACCGGGGCTTCCTCTTCCTGGTGAAGGCAGTCGGCGCCTTCTTCTTCGCGGGCTCGGCAGGCTTCTCTTCTCCCAGACTCTCCGGCAGGATCGGCTTATCCTCCTGCTGCAGGACTGAGAACAGGCTCTCCAGCTCCCGGTCGGACTGCTCCTCCCGCAGAGAGGACCAGTCGCTCTTCTCGCCGGCCAGAGCGCTGCCCTTCTCCGGCGCGCCGAGCCACTTGGTAACCACCGGCATCAGCTTCTCCCGGGTAATGGGCTTCACGATGCGGTCATTCATACCCGCATTCATGATCATCTCCATATCCTCCGAGAAGCTGTTGGCCGTCATGGCCACAATGGGGATGCGGGCGGAATCGTCATGATGCATCTGCCGGATGACGGAGGCAGCCTCATAGCCGCTCATGCCTCCCATCACGATGTCCATCAGGATCATGTCATAATAGCCGCCGGAGGACTTGAGGAAGGCATCCACCGCCGCCTCCGCGCTGTCCGCCTTGTCCGTGGGCATGCCGGCGGACTCCAGCAGCTCCTGGACAAGAGCGCAGTTGGCGGCATCGTCATCGGCCACCAGTACGCGGCAGCCGATGAAGCTCCTGCGCTCCCCGTTCTCGCCGCTCCGTCCGTTCAGCGTCAGGCCGGGCTCGCTCTCCACACCCAGGGCCTTCCTGATCTGGAAGGAAAGGGTATGCAGCTGCTCCGTCAGGGCAGAGGCCTGATCGCTGTCGGTGATCTCCGTGCCGATCCGCTGGGCCAGTGTGCGCAGGTTCTCCGCGATCTTCCTGTACTGTTCCACGGCATCCGCCGGTGCCCTGGCGCGGTCCGTCTGCTCCTGCAGCTCGGCGAGCTGCTGCTTCAGCTGCCTGATCTGCTTGCGCAGGTCATAGATCTTCTTCTTCCGCACCCGGACGCGCTGCTTCTGATGCTCCACCTGAGCCGCCAGCCTGCGCCTGGCCGAGCCTGCCCTGATCAGGCAGATGAGCAGGAGCAGCACCAGCAGCACCAGCGCGCCGCATACGGGCAGCAGGAGAGAACCGCCCTTCAGCTGCTCCAGGATCTCACTCATACGGCTCCTCCTTTCCTGTGTCGGTTCTCAGGGGGCTTTGAAACGAATACCACATGGGAGGTCATCACGCCGCACAGGATCAGCCCGGTCAGGATGCCCGCGCAGTCCAGCAGCACGTCCAGCACGCTGGAGGTACGGCCGCCCACATGGGTCTGCAGGACTTCATCGCAGGTGGCGATCAGCACGCATGGATAGAAGGCGACCAGGCCGCAGCCCATCTTGCTGAAGGGCTTCCGCGTTTTGCTGCGGGCCCTTCTGCCGATCATCACGCCTCTCACGGCCAGGAAGCCCAGGAAGCCCAGGACGCTGTATTCCAGGTAATGCGCCCCCTTGCGGAGCAGCGGCTCGAGGCTCTCCAGGATCTCTGTCTGGCGGCTGGAGGAGGCGGCGCTGAAGTCAGGATAAAGGATCCCCGCCAGCCACCTGCTGACGGAGGCGCTTTCTCCATAGGACTCCGTCCCGGACTGGGATGAGAACAGGAAGATCATCCCCACCCACAGGAGCAGGAGGAGCATGAACAGAAATACCGGCGGTTTCTTTCGCATGGCGTTTCCTTTCGCAATGGCATTGCGGGATCACGGGCTGTCCCAGTCATCATCGCTGCTGTTGACGGGCGGCAGCTCATCCGCGTCCCAGTCGTCCCGGTCCTAACGGGCCCCCAGGCTGAGCCAGAGGTCACCGTCCTTCGGTGGCTTCCTGGTCACCCTGGGCTTGTTTTCTTCAGGCTCCGTGGGCTCCGGTCCGGTGCGCTCCGGCTTCTTCCGTTCCGGCTTTTCCGGCTCCGGCTCGGCCTTTTCGGTCTTTTTCCGCCTGACCGGCGTTTCGGCCTTTCTGTTTTTCTTTTCGCCGGCTGCCGCTGCCTTGGGGTGTTCAAGCTCGTCCTCATCGCGGATGGCTGCGGTTCGGGCCTTCCGCTTGCCGGTCGGCGCCTCCTTCACCTTTTCCTGCACGGTCTCAACCGGCGCCTCGTCCTCGTCGTCCTCCAGGTCGTCATCACCATCCTCATCATCCTCGGCCGGGATGACCTTCTTTTTCACCCTGGGCTTCAGCAGGGAACGCAGCTTTTTCCCCTCCGTCTTTTCCGACGCGCCGCCGCTCCGCTCATTCAGCAGGGAGGACAGCTGCGGCACGCGGCTGACCACGGCCCCGTGGACCGTGATGCTCGTCTTCTGCAGCTTCTCGAGGCTCTCCTCAATGGCATCGCAGCCGGCATAGTCATACCTGATCACATAGAGACAATTGCTGGACACGTTGGACAGATACAGCGTCTGGGAGGACTCGCCCACGGGCGGCGTGTCGATCAGCACGATATCGTAGCGGGACTCCATATTGGCCACCAGCTTTTTGGCAAAGCGGTTGATGCCGATCTGCCTGCTGTCCAGCCTGGCCGGGAGGAGGTGCAGCTGGGGCGTGATATGCACGATGGCCTCCTGGACGGACACATCGTCGAAGTAGACCGCGTTCACGGTATGGTTGTAATCGATGCTGTCCATAAAATAGCTGCCCAGCGCGGGCTGGCCCAGATCGAAATCGATCAGCAGCACCCGTTTGTCCAGCGCCGCCAGCTCCCAGCCCAGGTTGGCCACCACCGTGGTCTTTCCTTCGCCGCGGATGGAGGAGGTCACGAACAGGCTGTAGGCCTCCTCATCCACCTGATGCTCCAGGATATGGGCCAGGGCCGTGAAGCTCTACCGCATTTCCTCCGGAAGCTCCTATCGGTTGGTGATCAGGTTCTCATTCAGGAATTCCTCGAATTTCGGCTCCTCCGCCACCTCGGCCAGCAGGTTGATGCCGAAAAGATCGGCCACATCCCGCACCTCGATCAGCGTCGGGTGCATATAGAGCTGCGAGAAGCAGTACAGCATGCCAAGGGCAAAGCCGAGGCCGGCCAGGATGATCACCACCGTGAAGCCCACCTTGGTGGTGATGACCGTGGTGACCGGACCCTCGATGATCTGAATCTCACCGATGGTGAGGATCTGCCGGATCGCGCCGGGCAGCTCCTCCAGCACGGCATTCATAATGGCCACGCCCTCATCGGCATCCTGCCAGAGGAGATTGATCTCCACGATGGAGGTGTTGGAATACTGGCTCAGGCTCAGATGGTTCTGGATCTGCTTGGTGGTGATGCCCTTGATGTTCACCCGCTGCGCCACATTGCTGCACACCAGCTCGCTGCGGCAGATATAGCTGATGGGAGACACCAGGTCCGGCGCCAGCTCGAAGTCACCGCTGCCGGGGGAATCCATGCCGTTCACATAGGTTCCGCTCTGGCTCACCGTGGACACCGAAAAGGAAGCAAAGACCTTGTAGGTCACATCGTCCGTGGCAGTCAGGGTCTTGACCGCGAAGATCATGACGCCCACCAGGAGGCCGGCAAGGGACATGCCCAGAATGGCGCCAAGATGCTTCCGAATGCCGTACAGGATATCCTTCACGCGGAAAATGCGGTTCATTTCGGCCTCTCCTCCCTTCTCATCCCTCTGTATGTCCTCTGTTACCCGTCATGCGTTCATTTTCTGCGCCTGCGGAGCAGCATGATGAGGGCCGTGAGCACACCCAGGCCCAGCAGCACGCCGCCGCCCAGGATGACCGCGTCCATCAGCTGCCATGCGCGCACCGTGAAGGACTGCACGCCGGAGGTCAGCTCCACGGTGATCTCACGCACATTCTGTCCGTCCGCAGCCAGCGTATAAGTACCGGGAGAAATGCCGCTCACCGTGACAGGCGAGGCCTCCGTATCCCATTCGCGCACCGTGGCGCCCGCCGCGTTCTTCAGCGCCATATGGTGTCCGACGCCGGCGCTTCCGCTCACATAGCCCGTCATGTCGAACGAGCAGAGGATTACATGCTGGTTGATGGTCACGGAGCCCGTGGCCTCGCCGTCGATCAGGCCCAGCGCGTCCACCGTGAAGCTGTAAACCGTGTCATCCAGCGTATAGTCGCCGTAGGCCGCGGCCTGCCGATAGGTATAGACGGTGCTCTTGTCCAGGTCAGCCAGGGTGATGACGCCGTCCGCGTCCGTCTCGGCCTGCACCGTGCCGCTGTTGCCGGTGATCAGGAAGGGAACGCCGCTCAGCCTGGCGAAGGTGCTGCCGTCGCGCACCGTAATCTTCATGGTGGTCCTGCTCAGGGCCACATCGACTTCCGGTGTGCTGCCGCGGCTCTGGGCTACCGTCGGGGCCTCCTGCAGGCCCGCGTAGCCAAAGGGGATATCCGACAGCCGCAGCTCGAACTCGCCCAGATACAGCGGCGAGCTCTCAGCCCTGCCATCCTTGTCCGTGACCAGCGTTTCCACTGTCTGCCCGGCGGAATAACGCAGCGTCCCGTCCGCGGTGATCACATCCTCTGTCGCCACCACACGGAAGGACACGCCGGAAAGCCCCTTGCCGGTGGATTCGTCCGTCACAGCCAGCCTGATGGCGCTGCGGTACGGCGCCAGGCTGACCTCCACCACATAGGGGGACGACCAGTCATAGTCCTTTTCCAGCTCAAAGGTCACATCGGCAGGCAGATCATAGGAATCGGGCACCGAAACGCTCCGCAGCACATAGGTGCCGGGCACGAGCTTTTCGGGCAGGTAGAAGGCGCCGTCCTGCAGGGTCTCAAACAGCGTATAGGTCTGCACCTTCGGATAATAGACCTTCAGGGACAGATTCTCATAGGTGCCGGAGAGCAGGTCAAAGGTCATGCCTGCCTGGCGGATCTGCAGACCCGTATCGGCATCGCAGACCACCACCCGCACCGCGCTCTTGTCATATTCCGAGAAGAAGGAGGTGGGGGCCGGCGTGGCAGTGGGGACCGGCGTATACCCGCGGCCGCCTCCGCCACCGCTCCAGACGTCATAGTCCGGCGTCGGCGAGGGCGTCGGCGCGATGGACGGGGTGGGCGAAGGCGTGGGGCTGACGGTGGGCGTGGGCTCGATCTCAGTCACATCGCCCTCGCCGTCCGGAGTGTCCATCAGGCCCAGCAGCAGCAGGGACATGACCATCAGCACGATCAGCAGCAGAGCGATGATGACGTCCACCATGGACCGCCAGTAGTCGACATCCTCCTCCTGCCCCTGAACGTTGAACTTATTCTTCTTCATGGCTGAAGCTCTCCTCACGCTGCAGGGAGATCAGCTGATCCAGGTGGATCAGGATGTCCCGGGCGTTGGCGTTTCGCAGCAGCTTGTCCCGCACATCGGCGGTGTCGCTGACATACATGTGAAAGTCATGATAGAAGGTATCCATGTTCTGCAGCATGATGTTCCACATGATCCGGGCGGTAAAGTTGTACACGATGGACAGCACCACGCCGCAGACGGAGGTATAGAAGGCGGTGCTGATACCCGTCAGCAGGCCCTGCACACTGTTGATGGCCACCTCCACTGAGCTGAAATGGATACCGGAGATACCGTTGATCAGGCCGATGAAGGTGCCCAGGATACCCAGAGCCGTCAGCATGTTGGGGATCTGGGAGGTGACCCGCTGCCAGGTCTTCATCTCCAGCGTTTCCACATTGATCACGTCGCTGACATCGTACAGGGAGCGGGAGGATTCCCGGGAGCGCCGCTTGATCTTGTCCTTGAAATCATTGAAGAGACCGTCCAGTGTATCATTCATGAAAAGCCCGTTGGCATGGGCCACCGTGACCCACATGTTGTCCGGCTGAAGGCGGCGGGCCTTCTGGATGAAATCCGCCGCATGGCGGAAGCCGGCGCTGTAATGGGAGCTGGGCATGATGGAACGGAAGTACCCGAAGCCCATCATAAAGCCCATGACGGCGACCAGCGCCATGGACAGCCTGTCCGGCGCCATCATAAACAGGACCGCCGCGCAGGCCAGGAGCAGGGCTCCGGATATGATATCCCCTTTTTTCATGCTGATGTTTCCTCCTCAGTGCCTGCCTCTTTTGGCAGGAGTAGCCGCTCAGGCGGAACCGCTTCTGCGCTTCCGCGCCTGCCGGAGTGCCGCGAACGGGCCGCGCTTTTCGCCCATGGCCTTTTCATACAGCGCCAGCGTATCCTCCGTGACGGCATCCCAGTCATAATGCCGGCGGACCCACTCGGTCTGCGCGGCGGAATCGAAGGCCGGATCCGGCACGATGCACTCCCGCAGCTTTTCCGCAAGGTCGTCGCTGCTGCCGTGTCTGAAGTATGTGGCATGCTCTCCGCACAAATCCGCATTCTCCGGGATATCGCTGGCCAGGCATCGGCGGCCGAAGCTCATGGCCTCCAGCAGGCTGATGGGCATACCCTACACATCGCTGGGCAGCACATAGAGCGCGCAGCAGCTCATCAGCTCCAGCCATGCATCGCCCGTCACAAAATCGGTCAGGATGACGCGGCTGTCCTTTGAGGCGGTCTCGCGGATCTGCCGGACATAGTCCGTATCCTCCAGCCTGCCCGCCACCACCAGCCGCAGGTCCGTGTCCACCTGCCTGAAGGCCTGCAGCAGATAATGCAGTCCCTTTTCCGGTACCAGTCTGGCCAGGAACAGCACATAGTCCTGTCCCCGCAGCCCCCATTTCTCCCGGATGACGTCAGGCTGTCCCGGTGCCCGGATGGTGACGCCGTTCGGGATCAGCACCGCGTCCCGGCCGTATTGCTCTTTAAAATAGCTGCGGATCCCCTTTGAAAGCACGATCAGCTCCTCCGGGTAGACCGCCGAATTTTTTTCGCCGTGCTTCAGATAGCGCGTGGCGAAGCCGCCCCACTTGGAGCGCTGCCAGTCCAGCCCGTGGTTGGTGGCCACCAGCGGGATCCCGAACAGCTTGGGCAGCCAGGTCATGACGCAGGGGCCCTCCGCGTGATAATGGATCACGTCATAGCCGCCGAACAGCGCGGCTGCGGAGGCCAGCACAGAATACACCGTGGCATTCAGTGAGGATCTTTTGAAGGTGGGTATCTGGTGGATGCGGACGCCCCTGTATTCCGGTGCTGTCCGGTGCTCCCTGCAGTCAAGACGGTTGTAGACATGCACCTCGTGGCCCGCGGCGGCCATGCGAACCGAAAGCTCCTCCACCACGATCTCCACGCCTCCGACACGCGAGGGCATCTGCTTATGACCGATCATTGCGATTTTCATGCCCCGGCCTCCCGACGTTTTGATGATTGCGTTTCCATTATACTCCCTTTGCGGAGCCTTGTCAATCTTGCCTTCCGCGGAATACCGTCTTCCCAGCTGCGCGGACATGTAAAAAGGCCCGTGCCTGGGCATCGGGCCTTCCGCTCCGGCAGCTTCGCCGGGAGCCTTATTTCATCATGTAAGCGTAGGTCAGGGCAAACAGATTGCGCAGAGCGTCGATGTGGGTGCGCTCATAGCCGTGGCTGTTGCCGGTGCCGGGGCCGATGGCGGCGTGGCGGATGTCATGTCCGGCCACGATGGAGGTGTCGCCGTCCGAGCCGTAGTGGGGCGTGAACACATCATTCACAAAGTCCAGCCCCTCATCCAGGGCCGTCTGCCGCAGCTCATTGGTCAGCTCCAGGTGATACGGGAAACGGGAGTCCTTGTAGAAGACGGACACCTTGCGCTCGTCGGAGGTCTGGTCGGGGCCGATGGGGGCAATGTCCAGGGCCACCAGGTCCTTCACGCCCTCCGGCAGCCAGGAGGTGCCGTGGCCGATCTCCTCATACTGTGCAAAATAGGCCAGCACCTTCCGCTTCGGAGTAAGGCCCCGCTCCTTCATCACCTTCATGGCGGTGAGCAGCACGGCCACGCAGGCCTTGTCATCGATGAAACGGGATTTGATGTAGCCGTTGCTCACGGTCAGCCTGGGCTCCAGTGCCACGGAATCGCCGGTATCGATGCCAAGCGCCCGGGTATCAGCCGCGGAGTGCACATCCTCGTCCAGCACGATGCATACATTCTTGCGGTAGTCCCCCAGCGTGGTGCGCAGCTCCTCCTCGGACACATGGATGGAATTGGGGATGCGGCAGACAGTGCCCGTGAAGGTCCTTCCGCCGAAGCTGTGCACCCGCACGTTCTCACCCACGCAGTAGAAGGGATACAGCCCGCCCACGGAGCAGACATTGAGGGTACCGTCCGGGTTGATCTTCCGTACCATCAGGCCGATATCGTCCAGATGAGCCGTCAGCACCAGGGTGTTGCCATCGCCGCCCAGGTCGGCCAGCAGACCGCCCTTATGGGTCTCCGTCACCGGGAAGCCCATGGCGGTCAGCACGCCGGTCATATAATCCTCGATCTCCCGGAAATACCCGGTGGTGCTGTCCACAGACAGCAGCCCCTCCAGCTGCTTCATGCAGTATGCTTCGTCAAACAGGTCAACGGTGCGCATGGGATGCCTCCTTGCTTCTTGCGGGCTTTCCCGCATGATATGGGGGATTATAGCACGTTTTTTCCATTCTGCACAGGGGCAATTTCCCTTGCTTTTGCGGCGAAAGGTGATATAATCGACCGGAAGAAGGTCCTTCTCGGGCCTGTCCTTTTGAAAAGGAGCCGGTTGCCCTTGAAACGCGAAATGACCAGAGATACCTGGCTGGAGGCCTACCATGAGCTGCTCGAGGCGGTTCAGGCCCTGGGCATGCCGGAGGAGTTCGGCAAGCTGCTGGCAAAGAACCTGCACTCGTAGCGCGCCATACGGCGGATGCTCTCCTACCTGCGGAACGGCCGGCCCCGCTCCGTGGAGGATATCGCGGATGAGCTGCTGGCCATCATGGAGGACAGAGCCCGCTGGATCGACAAAAAGCAGACTGAGGAGAGCAACATGCGCTGGAATGCCTGGCTGAACAGCGACGAACGTCATCCCCCGGAGGATGACGGCGAATAAGCGGCCCGGCCGCGCAACGGAGGCAGACATGATGAACCGCTGTCGGTGGTGCAATCTGCGGAACCCGCTGTATATCCGGTATCACGATGAGGAATGGGGCGTCCTTCGCACGGATGACGCCTATCTGCTGGAGCTGCTGCTCCTGGAGTCCTTCCAGGCAGGCCTGAGCTGGGAATGCGTGCTGAACAAGCGTGAGCATTTCCGCCGTGCCCTGGACGGCTTCGATCCTGAAAAGATCAGCCGCTATGATGAGGCCAGGGTTGCTGAGCTTCTGTCGGACCCCGGCATCATCCGCAACCGTCTGAAGCTCCGCGCCGCCGTCCACAACTGCGGGATCTTCCTGGACATCCGGCGGGAATACGGCAGCTTTTACAGCTATCTCTGCGTCTTCACCGGCGGGCAGGTGATATGCGAGACCGGCAGGACCGTCAGCGCCTGGTCCGATGCCATCTCCGGGGATCTGTACCGGCGGGGCATGCGCTTTGTGGGCAGCACCATCATCTACGCCTATCTGCAGGCTGTCGGCATCATCAATTCCCATGAGCCGGGCTGCAGCCTGTACCCCGGACCGGCCGGAGCGGGCAGAGGGGCCCAGTGAGCCGATGAGCGGTTTTTAAGCCTCATCCGGCTTCTCGATGGCACAAATGGTTATTTTTCTCTTGACAGAGTACATCCCCATGTTGTATCATATAGGTTAGAAATCAATCGGCCCCTTGGCCGAAGCAGGAGGAAAAGCCCATGAAAATGACATTCCGCTGGTATGGCAGCCAGACCGATCCCATCTCTCTGAAGTACATCAAGCAGATCCCCGGCATGTCCGGTCTGATGGGCCTGCTGGACAAGCCCGCCGGCGTGGACTGGCCCGAGGAAGAGGTCAAGGCGCTGGTGGAGGAGGTGCATGCCGCCGGCCTGGAGCTGGAGGTCATCGAGAGCGTGAATGTCCATGAGGACATCAAGCTGGGCCTGCCCACCCGCGACGAGTACATCGCCAACTACTGCTCCACCATCCGCACCCTGGCCAAGTATGGCGTGA
>R14__coassemble_520_pt1 | contig 26056 bp, 41 predicted proteins | sample R14__metabat2_high_PE_034 | metagenome-assembled genome bin R14
AGCTACATGGGCGCCTCCGTGCTGCATGAGGACGCCATGTTCCCGGTGCACAAGGTAAGCATCCCCACCCTGATCCGCAACACCAACAATCCCGCCCATCCCGGCACCGTCATCAGCCTGTCCGCGCCCTATGACGCCAACACCCCCATCATCACCGGCGTGGCCGGCCACAAGGGCTTCAGCGTCATCAGTGTGGAAAAGGCCATGATGAACAGCGAGCTGGGCTTCGGCTGCCGCGTGCTGCAGGTGCTGGCCGACTGCGGCATCAGCTTCGAGCATATGCCCTCCGGCATCGACAACCTGTCCGTGGTGGTGAGCAGCGACGCGCTGGCGCCCCACCGTGAGGAGGTCGTGCGCCGCATTGCCGACCTGACCGCCCCCGACAGCCTGCGCATCCATGACCATGTGTCCCTGATCGCCACCGTGGGCCGCGGCATGGTGAACAACCGCGGCACCGCCGCCAGGCTGTTCTCCGCCATGAGCCGCGCCGGCGTCAACATCCGCATGATCGACCAGGGCTCCAGCGAGCTGTCCATCATCGTGGGCGTGGACGAATGCGACTTCGAGAACACCATCAAGGCCATCTACAACGAGTTCGTAGGCTGAGGCCCGATGAAAAAGCCGCCCGTTTCCCGAAATGGGAGCGGGCGGCTTTGCTGTGCGCGGAAGGGTTCAGCCTTCGGAATCCTCGCCGGCGTCGGCGGGCACGGCGGGCGCCTTGGGCTGGGACGGGCGCTTCTTGCGCTTGGGCCTGGGCATGCCGGGGTCGGCAGCCAGCTTCATGAAGGCGGAGGGGCTGATGCCCACGATGTTCTTGAACTGCTTGGAGAAGTGGTAGGGGTCCTGCATGCCGATCTCGATGCCGGCCTCGCGGACGGTGTAGCTCTGGTCACGCAGCAGCTCCTTGGCCCGCTCCATCTTGCAATGCAGCATGTAGCTCAGGGGCGGCATGCCCACCTCGCTGACGAAGCGCTTGCGGAAGGTCTCCATGGGCATGCGGCTGATGGCGGCCATCTCCGCCAGGGAGAAGTTGTCCCGGTAGCGGTTGGCACGGAGAGTGTCCACCACCTTGGCGATCTCGTGGCTCAGCATGGCGTCCATGGCCACGGGCTGACCCCACTGGCTGGCCAGCATGCCGTACATCAGGTGCTGCAGCTGATAGGTGGCGTGGGAGGTGCCGCTGTGGCGCACCATCACCTGGGTGATCTGCTCCGCCAGGTACATCTGGCTGGGCAGCGCCGTCTGCTTCAGGGGAGAATGCAGCAGCGCGCCCATCTTCCGCACCACCAGGGAGGCCAGCGGACCGTCCAGGGCCATCCAGATGACGCTCACGGGCTCGGTCACCTCCAGGGAGGCGCCGTCATGGTCGGCGGGCAGGATGCAGGAATTGCCGCCCTCCAGCTCCAGCTCCACATCGCCCCAGTGCAGCTTCAGCTTGCCCTGGGATACGGCAAACCACACCCACTGGCTGACGCGGTTCAGCTCAATATGGGCAGCTTCGGTAAACATGGCACGGCCGGCTGAATGGATCCAGGCGCCGCTGGCCACGGTCAGGGTACCGGGCTTATGCTCACCCTCCACAACCAGCGAATCCGGCTCGGACATCCAGCCCTTGAACAGGAACGACTCCATGGCGATCACTCCCTTGGGAAACAGGCGCCCCATGTAAAGGGCACTGTCTTTGAAGATATGTCCATTATAACAGCCATAAAAGACAAAGTCAACCCTTGTCGAAAACATTTTCGATTTATGCAGTGAAATGATCGATTTTTTCTATTTCGGTCAAAAAATGCTGTATCAGGCGGGACATTCTTCTGTTTGCATGTGCCGGATGGCCGGGGGGTGTGAGGGGCAAAGCCCCAACCTCCGTACACCCCCTTCTCCCGCCAGAGGCGGAAGAAGGGGGTGTGGATGAGGTCAGAGCCGCACCACCGCGGCGCAGCAAAAGGCAAACCTCCCAGGGATTGGGCCCCTGGGAGGTTTGCCTTTTGCGTTATAAGAGAAGGAGCCGCGCTGACAGGCATCTGCCGACCGCAGGTCCCGCAGGTCCCGCAGGTCTGAAAATCCACTTGAATGACGGGCTGCTATGTGGTAGAATAAAAGTTGACCGTCTGAGCGGCGCGGACTCTCTGAGCCGTGACCCGGAGGCGGCAGAGGAGAACATATGGAACCGATCATTCACTGCGAGGCAGCGGGCTACACCTACGAGGACGCCCAGCAGCCTGCGCTGAAGAAGGCCGAGCTGACCATCCAGCCCGGCGAATTCGTGGCCGTGCTGGGCCACAACGGCAGCGGCAAGAGCACCCTCGCCAAGCTGCTGAACGCCCTCTATGTGCCCACGGAGGGCCGCGTGCTGGTGTGCGGCATGGATACCGCCGATGACGACCGGGTGTGGGACATCCGGCAGAAGGCCGGCATGATCTTCCAGAACCCGGATAACCAGCTGGTGGCCACCGTGGTGCGGTAGGACGTGGCCTTCGGTCTGGAGAACATGGGCGTGCCCCAGCCGGAGATGCTGCCCCGCATCGAAAGCGCACTGGCCACCGTGCGCATGAGCGAGTTCGCCGACCGCGAGCCCGCCACCCTGTCCGGCGGACAGAAGCAGCGGGTGGCCATCGCCGGTGTGCTGGCCATGGAGCCCAATATCATCATCGCCGATGAGGCCACCGCCATGCTGGACCCCGCCGGCCGCCGGGAGGTGCTGGACACCATCCGCATGCTGAACAGGACCCGCGGCATCACCGTGGTGTGGATCACCCATTACATGGAGGAGGTCACCGGGGCCGACAGGGTCGTGGTGGTGGATCACGGCGAGACCGTGCTCTCCGGTACGCCCCGTGAGGTCTTCAGCCATGTGGACCGGCTGCGGGAGCTGCACCTGGATGTGCCCCACATGACCGCCCTGGCGGATGAGCTGCGTCAGGCGGGCATGCCCGTGCGGCAGGACGCCATGACCGTGGAGGAGCTGACGGAGGAGGTGTGCAGGCTGTGTCCATTGAAGTAAAGCACCTGACCCACACCTACGGCGAGGGCAGCGCCTTCCGGGCCACCGCCCTGGAGGATGTGAGCCTGCGGGTGGAGGACGGCGAGTTCCTCTGCCTGGTGGGCCATACCGGCAGCGGCAAGAGCACCCTGGTGCAGCATCTGAACGGCCTGCTGAAGCCCACCTCCGGCCAGGTGCTGGTGGACGGCGAGGACCTGAACGGCGAAAAGACGAACCGCCGTGCCGTGCGGCAGAAGGTGGGCCTGGTGTTCCAGTATCCCGAATATCAGCTGTTTGAGGAGACAGTGGCCAAGGACATCGCCTTTGGCCCGAAGAACCAGGGCCTGCCGCCGGAGGAGATCGACCGCCGGGTGCGCCGGGCCATGGCCCATGTGCAGCTGGACTACAATACCTATGCCGAGCGCTCCCCCTTTGAGCTGAGCGGCGGACAGATGCGCCGGGTGGCCATCGCCGGCGTGCTGGCCATGGAGCCCGGGGTGCTGATCCTGGACGAGCCCACCGCCGGCCTGGATCCCCGGGGCCGGGAACGCATCCTGGGCATGATCCGGGACCTGCATGCCGAGGGCCACACCACCATCATCATGGTCAGCCACAGCATGGACGATGTGGCGCGGCTGGCCACCCGGGTGGCGGTCATGAGCCGCGGCAAAATGGTGGCGGTGGATACGCCCCGCCGGATCTTCGCCCAGCCGGAGATGCTGCGGAGCATCGGCCTGGATGTGCCGGAGGCCGCCCGCCTCTGCGCCGCCCTGCGGGAAAAGGGCTATGACCTGCCCGCCGACCTCTACACCCCGCAGGAGCTGCGGGACGCCATCCTGCGGCTGTGGAAGGGAGGTGCCGTCTCATGCTGAAGAGCGTGACCCTGGGGCAGTACTATCCCGTGGACAGCGCCGTCCACCGCATGGATCCCCGCATGAAGCTGGTGCTGACCGTCGCCATGATCGTGGCGGTGTTCCTGGTGAACACCCTGGCGGGCTACGCGGCCATCCTGCTGTTCATGGCCCTGGCCTCCCGCCTGAGCCATGTGCCCTTCAAGCTGCTCCTGAAGGGCATCCGTCCCCTGCGCTTCATCCTGGTGCTGACCTTCCTGCTGAACCTGTTCTTCACCACGGGAGAAACGGTGCTGTGGCAGTGGCAGAGCATCCTCATCACCCGGGAGGGCCTGCTGCAGGCCGTGCATTATTCCCTGCGCCTGTGCTTCCTGGTGCTGGGCACCTCCCTGATGACCCTGACCACCTCGCCCATCATGATCTCGGACGGCATGGAGGCGCTGCTGAAGCCCCTGAAGGCGCTGCACTTCCCGGCCCATGAGCTGGCCATGATGATGTCCATTGCCCTGCGCTTCATCCCCACGCTGATGGACGAGACCGACAAGATCATGAAGGCCCAGATGGCCCGCGGCGCCGATTTCGAGAGCGGCAACCTGCTGGCCCGGGCCAGGGCCATGATCCCGCTGCTGGTGCCGCTGTTCGTCAGCGCCTTCCGCCGGGCCGGCGATCTGGCCATGGCCATGGAGTCCCGCTGCTACCACGGCGGCGAGGGCCGCACCCGTCTGCGGGTCATGAAGCTGACGAAGCGCGACTGGCTGGCCGCCGCCGCCGTCGCCGGGCTCATCGCAGCCGTCGTGCTGCTGGGCCGTCTGGGGCTGCCTGTTTGACCCGCGTCTCCGATCCCGCCTTATAAAAGCCTCCCTCCCGCGCAAAACGGGAGGGAGGCTTTATTGTTCTGTCGTTTGCCCGGCTGCAAGGCGTTGAGTCAGATAAGCCTTCACCTCTTCAACAAAAGCGGCAGCCTTCCTGACCATCTATGCCGTATCCTCGCCGGAGCAGATATAGAAATCATCGTAGTCACTTTTATTCCGGACCAGTGATGCATCGCGGATCGTACGCGAGCACTCCTTTGAAAAGCATGCCGAAGCAATATAGCGCTGATTGAAGTATGAGATCACACCGGAATGCTTTTTGAAATCCACCCCGTCCAGCGCCAGGATCGCCCTCATAGCATGAAAGATTGCATAATAGGCACGGTTGTTCGCAGACTTCCAGCTTTCTGCATCCAGCTCTCGCCGGGCAGCCTCAAGCATTTCCGCCGCCATCTCCATCCTGTATCCGCACAGGGCTGCGGCATAATCACGCTGCATACAGCCTCACTCCCTAAGCATCCACATTGCAATAGAACGGAAGTTCCTTCGACCATTGCCGGAAAAAGTCATAATTCTGCGTCACAGGAGAGACTACGACAGAATATCCCCAATCCAGTGGATCCGTCTTCTCTACCAGAAAGCGGTCCACTTTGCGCAGCTCCTCCCGGGGGATATCCGTCAGCACCATGATATCCACATCGGATTCCTCGTCCGCATCACCTCTGGCATAGGAGCCAAAGAGAATGATCTCGCGAATTTTCAGTGATGGCTCCGCCAGCACAGCAGCGCAAAATTTCCCAAGCAAGCTGCTCAGCTGTTCCTGCGTCAGCTTCTGAAGCATATTCTCTTCACCCCCTAAGTCAATTATATCGCATTTGCCCCGTTTTGTAAAGCGATGATAAGCTGTCTTTGAGTATTTGGGCCCGCAGGCGCTACAACTCACCGCCTTGTCCATGGGCGCCGGATGGCAGGGATGCGGGGGCTGAGGGCGGAGCCGCAATATAACGCAAGAAATTCCCCGATGGCAGCGAAGCGCAATCATCAGCCACGCAACAAAGCGTCGGGGCTTGAGTAGCAACCCGCAAGCAGCAAAAGCCATTCTCCACGATCCAATCTTCCGTTTTTTTTGAATCTGTCGGCATATTTTTTCAATATTTTTGGAATCTCCCTTGTTTTTCCAATTATATTGTAGTATACTTTTCTCATCCAATAGAATTTCAGGAGGTCATAGCTTTTATGGCAAGGAGAAAGTTTTCCGGTGAGGTGCCAACCAATGTGATCAACCTGAACAACGGCAGCGCGGTGAATATCACCTCTGTGGAGCTGTTTGGGCGGCGGCTGGCGGCTTACCGCAAGAAAGCCGGGCTGAAGCAGGGCGAGCTGGGCGACGCACTGGGCCTTTCCAACAACGCCATCAGCATGTGGGAGAACGGCAAGGCGCGGCCCGACATCGAGCACATCGTGCCCCTGTGCCGGGCGCTGAAGATCACCCCCTCCCAGCTGTTCGGCGTGCTCAGCGGCGTGACCCGGCAGGAGCTGGATGTGGTGGAATCCTACCGTGAGCTATGGCCCGTGAACCGGGAGATCATCGACAGCACCATCCGCATGCTGAAGGATATGCAGGACCGCACCCGGGATTACCGTCCCCTGCTGGCCCTGGAGCAGTCCCCCAACGAGCTGTCCGCCGGCAGCGGCGTCTACACCGTCAGCGATGAGAAGCTGGAGCCCCTGTGGGTGCACGACACCCCCATGACCCGCAGGGCGGGCTATGTGTTCACCGTGAACGGGGACAGCATGGAGCCCGCGTATCACGACCGGGACAAGGTACTGGTGGAGCGGTCGGAATTCAACGCCCTTCGGCCCGGCACGGTGGCGGCCTTCCGCGCGGACAACGACCTGTATATCAAGGAATTCCGTCCGGGCGAGCTGCGCTCCCTGAATCCCGAATACCGAAGCTACCCCATGGACAGCTTCGGCGAGGTATACCTGCTTGGGCGGGTCATCGGTGTGCTGTCGAAGGAAGACATTGCCACGGAGGAGGAGCTGCGGGCCTGGACCGCCATGCGTGGAAATTAAGGGAGGTGTGCCCGTGAAGCCGGATCCGGAAAAAAAGCAGGCCGCCGGTCGCGCGGCCCAACAGCTGAACCTGCGGCTGGGCGAGGGCGCTGTGCGGCGCATGGATGAGCTGCCGGGCCATGCGGAGGCGCTGTCCACCGGCATTCTGGGCATCGATCATGTGCTGGGCGTGGGCGGCGTGCCCCGGGGCAGGATCACGGAGCTTTACGGCGACGCGGGCTGCGGCAAAACCACCCTGGCCCTGCAGCTGGTGGCGCAGACCCAGCGCGGCGGCGGCACCGCAGCCTGGATCGACGCGGAGCATGCCTTCGACCCGGCCTATGCGAGGGCCCTGGGCGTGGATGTGCCTGAGCTGTACTTCAGCCAGCCCATGACAGGCGAGGAGGCGCTGATCACCGCCGTCCGCCTGGTCGAAACGGGCGTGCCGGACCTGGTGGTGCTGGACTCGGTGGCGGCACTGCTGCCGGGCGAGGAGCTGCGGGAGGAGCTGAGCTGCGGCCGGCCCGGCGCCCAGGCCAGGATGCTGAGCATCGGCTTGCGCGGGCTGAACCGGGCGGTGGGCTCCTCCTCCGCGGCCGCGCTGCTGCTGAACCAGCTGCGCACGGACATCCGTCCCTCGGCGTCGGGCACCGGCAGAGACCGCACCGCCGGCGGCCTGGCCCTGGGCTTCTATGCCTCGGTGCGGCTGGAGCTGAAGCTGCTTTATCACCTGATGAGCGGAGAGGAATGCACCGGCAGCAGGCTGCGGCTGACCGCCCGGAAGAACCGCCTGGCCCCGCCCTATACCGGCGTGGAGCTGGAGAGCCGCCTCGGCCGCGGCATCGACCCGGTGACAGATCTGGTAGAACAGTGCCTGATCATGGGCATCCTCCAGCGGGAGGGCAGGCTGATCCGCATGGGCCGCGTCCGCGAGGAGGGCCCGGAGGCCATGGCGGAGCGGCTGCGGCAGCACCCGGAGGAAGCGGAGAGGCTGCGGCGCCGGCTGCTGCTTCGCTGGCGGGAGGACGGCCCGGTGCCCGTGCCCTGCGAGGCGCAGCTGCTGCAGGAGGATATTCTGACGGAGCCCCGGCTGCCGGAGCCGCCCGTCTGTGAGCCGGCGGGGGAGAAGAGAAGCGTGAGGTGAACGGCATGGCTGACAAAAAGGACAAGGTCTATGTGAAGGTGCGCGTGCTGACGGATCTGACGGGCGCCATGATGCCGGAGGAGATCATCTGGGAGGGCGACAGGCGTTACAGGATCGACAGGGTCAGCGATGTGATGCGGGAGCGGGCCGACCTGGTGTACTTTACGGTGCATCTGGGCCAGGAGACCCGCAGGCTGTACCGGGAAACGCTGCCCGTGCAGACCAGCCAGGCACTGTTCCGCTGGTACATGGAGGTCGGCCGTGGCTGAGCGTTCGGCTGACAGCCGCGTGATCTTCGCCATCGACATGAAGAGCTTCTACGCCTCGGTGGAGTGCCATGACCGGGGGCTGAACCCCATGAAGGCCCACCTGGTGGTGGCGGACGAGACCCGCACCAGCAAGACCATCTGCCTGGCGGTGTCCCCGGCCCTGAAGGCCTACGGCATCTCCGGCAGGGCCAGGCTCTTCGAGGTGGAGCGTGAGGTGGAACGCATCAACCGGGACAGGCTGGCCCGGGCCATCGCGAAGCACGCGCTGATCAGGCGGGACGGCGAATACCGGCTGCAGGGCATGACCTTCGACGCGGACTGCGCCGCCCTGGATCCGGGCATGGGTGTGGGCTATATCGTGGCGCCGCCCCGCATGCGCCGGTACATGGAGGTCTCCAACGGCATCTACAATCTCTATCTGCGCTGGTTCGCCGCGGAGGACATCCATGTGTACTCGGTGGACGAGTGCTTCATCGACGCCACAAGCTACATCAAGCTGTACGGCATGTCTCCCCGGGAGCTGGCCATGACCCTGATGCGGGAGGTAAAGGCCCAGACGGGCATCACCTCCACCGGCGGCATCGGCACCAACCTGTACCTGGCCAAGGTGGCCATGGACATCGTGGCCAAGCACATGCCCGCCGACGCGGACGGCGTGCGCATCGCCGAGCTGAACGAGCAGAGCTACCGTGAAAGCCTGTGGGCCCATCAGCCCCTGACGGACTTCTGGCGGGTGGGCCCCGGCATCGCCCGCAGGCTGCAGGCCCGGCAGATCTACACCATGGGCGACATCGCCAGGGCTTCGGTGAATCCGCCGGAAATGCCGCTGAACGAGCGGACCCTGCATAAGCTGTTCGGCGTCAACGCATAGCTGCTGATCGACCATGCCTGGGGCGTAGAGCCCTGCACCATGGCCGACATCAAGGCTTACCGCCCGAAGCAGAGCAGCCTGAGCCAGGGCCAGGTGCTGCACCGGCCCTACAGCTATGGCGAGGCGCGACTCATCGTGCGGGAGATGGCGGAGCAGCTGGCCATGGAGCTGGCGGGCAAGGGGCAGCTGGCCTCCCTGTTCACCCTGTGGGTGGGCTACGACGCCGCCAGCCTGGAGGGCGACCTGCGCTACGACGGCGAGCTGTATGTCAACCATTACGGCCGTCTGGTGCCCGCGCCCACCGGCGGCAGCGTCCGGGCAAAGCTGCCCACGGACGACGCCAATGAGCTGATCGGCCTGATGACGGACCTGTTTGAGAGCACGGCGGACGAGCTGCTGCTGTTCCGGCACATCAACCTGTGCGCCGGTGACCTGCGGCCCAGGGACGCCGCTCATCCCGTCACGGAGCAGCTGGACCTGTTCACGGACTGGGAGGCGGCAGAGGCCCGGCGGCAGGAGGAGGAAGCGGCCCGGCAGAAGAACCGGGCCCTGCAGCAGAGCATCCTGGCCCTTCGGGGCAAAATGGGCAGGAACGCGGTGGTGCGCGGCATGAACCTGGAGGAGGCCGGCACCGCCATGGAGCGGAACGGCCAGGTGGGCGGCCACAAGGCCTGAGGAGGGATCGGCATGGCTGTGAGAGTGACCCGTACCCTGATGGATTACGCGGACCTGCTGAACAGGCCCGCGCCGGTATCGACCCAGTTCGTCCCCATGGACAGGGCGGCCCGCGCCGCCCAGTTTGCGGCCTACAAGGCCCTGGAGGGCTTTGAGGACATGGTGATCGAGTCCGCCCGGGAGACGGAGGAGCGGCGCGTGGTGCCGGAGGAGGGCGGCGACCCGGAGATCAACGAGCGTCTGGCGCTGCTGGAGGCGCGGATGGCGGAGCATCCCGAGGTGACCGTCCTGTGGTTCCGGCCCGACGAGCGCAAGCAGGGCGGCCGCACCGAGGAGCTGACAGGCCGCGTGAAGCGCATCGACCCGCTGACCGGCCGGCTGGTGCTGCTGGCGCAGAATGGCATCTCGGACGGGGATAGCGTGCCGCTTCGCGACATCACCCGGCTGGATGGCGCCGTCTTTGATGAGTATTTCTGGTGAGGAGGCAGAGACATGATCAGTGAGCTGCAGGAGCTGAAGGACCGCCTGATGCCCGAGGACCGCTGGGAGCAGCAGATCGGCAGGCTGCGGCGGAGCCAGCGGGTGGACGCGCTGCTGGCGGTGCCCTTCGACACCGTGTTCACGGTCAGCCAGACCGCCGCCATGCTGGGCATCACCCGAAGCCGGGTCTGGGAGGTGTTCTTCAGCAATGACTGGGATCTGGAGGACCGCGGCGCGGTGCTGACCGACGCCGAGGACGCCGTCCTCATCCTGGGGGAGGAGCGGCAGAAGCGGGAATGCCTGTTCGAGGAGCTGCGCTGCGAGGTGGGTGGGGAGCAGGTATCCCTGCTCTGTCCCGGCGGGCTGTTCCTCAGCAAGAGCGCCGTGATGCTGATGGCCCTCCACCTGGGCCTGAGCGGCGAGGCCGAGAATCCCCGGCTGCTGCTGGACAGGCTGCTGCTGCAGGCCGGCTATCACCGGGAGGATCAGCTGATGCTGGGCATCGCCCGGGCTGCCCTGGAGGAGGACGCCGGGGCGATGCGGCGGGCCATGGAGGCCTGGTACCGCTTCAAGGGCGTTCGGCCGGAGAGCAGTGCCACGGGCTGATGTCCCCCGCGGAAGGCTGTCGGCCGATTCCTCGTACGTTTGAAGGCGCGTTCCCGCTTTTGTTCGGTTTTTCGACAATTTTCGGGCTTCCTCGGCCGGTTTCGACTTGTGTAATCCGGTCATTTACAGACCATTTTCTTTGTATACATAAAATTGTTCGGAAAATTGTGGTTTTTCCCCCTTTTCAATTCGGGCTGTTTGGTGTACAATGTGCAGTGGGTCCCCGGTTTAACCCGACTCAAAACCCCTACGCATTGAGGAGAGGCTGGATCGCATGACTGATTTTGTCAACACCTGGAACAATGATGAGGCTTTCCTGACCTACCCGATCGGACCCCTGGGTCTGATCAACATGAACGGCACCGAGGAGCTTGGCGGCGAAGTGAACGAATGGCTCCAGAAGTGGCGCGACCACACCGAAGAAACCATGCCCGACATGCATACCACTCCCGGTATGCAGCGCGAGGACTTCCGCATCCGGTCCACCTGCCCCCGTTTCGGCAACGGTGAGGGCAAGGGCCTGATCAAGGAATCCGTGCGCGGCTATGATATTTACATCCTCTGCGACATCGGCGCCTACAACTGCACCTACAACATGTACGGCATGCAGGTGCCTATGAGCCCCGACGACCACTTCATGGACCTGAAGCGCACGATTGCCGCCCTGGGCGGCAAGGCCAAGCGCGTGAACATCATCATGCCCATGCTGTACGAAGGCCGTCAGCACCGCCGCTCCGCCCGTGAGTCCCTGGACTGCGCCCTGGCGCTGCAGGAGCTGACCCGCATGGGCGTGAACAACATCATCACCTTCGATGCCCATGATCCCCGGGTACAGAACGCCATCCCCGAGAGCGGCTTCGAGTCCGTCATGCCCTCCTACCAGATCTTCAAGGCGCTGCTGAAGAACGTGAAGGACCTGCAGCTGGACAAGGACCACATGATGGTCGTTTCCCCCGATGAGGGCGCTCTGGACCGCAACACCTTCTACGCCAGCGTGCTGGGCGTGAATATGGGCATGTTCTACAAGCGCCGCGATTACACCCGCATCGTCAACGGCCGCAACCCCATCATCGCCCATGAGTACCTGGGCGAGGACCTGAACGGCAAGAGCGTGTTCGTGGCCGATGACATTCTGGCCTCCGGCGAGAGCCTGATCGATGTGGCCCGTGAGCTGAAGAAGCGCGGTGCCAGCCGCATCTTCTGCGCCGCCACCTTCGGCCTCTTCACCGAAGGCGTGGAAAAGTTCGACAAGGCCTACGAGGAGGGCCTGATCGAGCGGGTCATCATCACCAACCTGACCTACCGCCGCCCCGAGCTGAAGGGCAAGCCCTGGTTCATCGAGGCCGACATGAGCAAGTACATTGCCTACATCATCGCCACCCTGAACCATGACCGCAGCATCAGCCAGCTGCTGAACCCCTACAACCGCATCCACCACCTGCTGGACCGCTATCACGAGGAGCAGGTGAAGTCCGGCTTCCGTCTGATCTGACCGGCGGCAGCATAAAAGGGAGTCCCGTCACGGGGCTCCCTTTTCATTGCCGTCCGTTACTCCGCCGGGATGAAACCGCGGGCGACCTGGTTTCCGATGTAGAACTCGATGTACCACAGGCCATAGCTGTAGTAATTGTAGAGGCCCACCACATAGTAGGTTTCGCCGGGATCCAGCACGGCGAAGAAGCCGTTGGGGTTATTGGGGGCCAGGCAATCGTCCGTCACCTTGATGGACTTGGCGGCCACCTGCTTCACATAGCTGAAGTGGGGCACCATGGAGGTCTTGGCGTTCTTGGCATACTGGGGCGGGATCCAGCCTACGCGGGTGCTGCCGCTGTTGGTGGTGTAGCGGACCAGAAGCCAGCCGTCCTCGCTGTAGCCGCCGATGTCGAGCGCGGAATTGGTGGCCACCTCGGCCTTGCCGTTGTTCGCCCGGTATGCGCCGCTGTAGGGCGCGGAGTACACAGGACACTTGCCGCGGTTGATACCCTTCTTCTTGTGTTCAAACTTGAAGGGCGTCACGCTGGAAAGGGATCCGCTCGAGGAGGAGGTACTGCCGCCGCTGTACAGCGACGCGGCAAGGGACACGGAGGATGTCATCATCATGCACAGGGCCAGGACCAGACTCAGCAGCTTCTTCATAGCGGTACGCCTCATTTCTGTCGTCTTGCGCGGGGCTCCGGCTTTTCCGGCTCCGCACGCTCTTTACGCCTATTCATACACGGAGCAGCAGCTTTCGTTACAGCCCAATCCGGATTTTTTTCGGCAAATCAAAACAGACAGGATGCCGGGATCACCCCGGCATCCTGTCCTTTTGTTTGATTACTTGATGAGCCGGATCACATTCCAGGAGGCGGCGGGCAGCACCACGGGCTCGCCGGGCTTGGGAGCGGCCACCTGCACGGGCTTCACCTCGTCGGGCTTGTCCTCGGTGTTCACGGCCTTCATGTCGTCGTGATGCAACACGGTGTGGGTCACGGCGCTGAACTCGCCGAAGGAGCGCAGGTCGCAGTCCAGAGCCACGCTCTCCTGCAGGTCACGGTTCACGGCGAAGATGGTGACATTGCCGGCATCGTCCATGGTGGCGGCGGCATCCATCACAGGCACATCGCTGTAGTGCGCGGTGTCACCCTTGGGGCAGCTGATCACGGGCTGCAGGCTGACGCCGCGGCCGAAGGTGCTGGCATCCATCAGCGGATAGAAGATGGTCTGCATCCAGGCGCCGCCGCCCTTGCGGGTCATGATGGGCGCGATGACATTCACCAGCTGGGCCATGCAGGCGATCTTCACGCTGTCGGCATTGTGCAGGATGGTGATGAGCATCAGGCCCACCAGCAGGGCATCCTCAAAGTTGTACACATCCTCCAGCAAAGGCAAGGCCTGGCCCCAGGGCTCCAGCTTGTGCAGCTCCTTGTCCTGCTCATTGGAGTGATACCAGACGTTCCACTCGTCCAGGGACAGGTGCACCTCGTGACCGGAGTGCTTCTTGCCCTTGGTGGCGCGGCAGATGGCCGCAATGGTCTTGATGAAGTCGTCCAGATCCATGGTGGAGGCCAGGAAGTCGGGGGTATCATTGTGGGGGTTGCCATAGTAGCGGTGCAGGCTCAGGTAGTCCACGTTCTCAAAGGCGTAGTCCAGCACGGTCTGCTCCCACTCGCCGAAGGTCTTCATGCTGGTGGAGGAGGAGCCGCAGGCCACAGTCTCGATGGAGGGGTCCACCCACTTCATCACCTTGGCGGCCTCATTGGCCACGCGGGCGTATTCCACAGGGGTCTTTGCACCCATCTGCCAGGGACCGTCCATCTCGTTGCCCAGGCACCACAGCTTGATGTTGAAGGGCTCCTCGGCGCCGTTCTTCCGGCGGAGGTCGCTCCAGTAGGTGCCGCTCTTATGGTTGCAGTACTCCACCACGTTGCGGGCGGCATCGGGGCCCCGCAGGCCCAGGTTCACGGCATACATGACCTCGCTGTCGGCCTTTTTGCACCAGTCGACGAACTCATGCAGACCCACCTCATTGGTCTCGGTGGTCATCCAGGCCAGGTCCAGGCGCTTCGGCCGCTGGTCACGGGGACCGATGGAGTCCTCCCAGTTAAAGCCGGAAACGAAGTTGCCGCCGGGATAGCGCACCACGGGCACCTTCAGCTTGCGCACCAGGTCGATGACATCCTTGCGGAAGCCCAACTCGTCGGCAGTGGGATGGCCGGGCTCATAGATGCCGGTATACACGGCGCGGCCCAGATGCTCGATAAAGGAGCCGTAGATCCTCTTGTCGATCTGGGAGATCACATAGCTCTTATCCAGAACAAGACTGGCTTTTTTCATGGCAGAAGTTCCTTTCTCCGCAAAGCGGATAAAATTCTGTTTTATCAATTCTGTACGGCTTTCCTTTTTCCTGCAGGCGTGCAAAAAAACTCCGCCTTTCCCTTGGTAGAGAGAAGGCGGAGCATCAAGCGGGACTCAGCCCTGCTTCTGCTTATGCTTGGGGTTCTCGCAGATGACCATGACCTTGCCCTTGCGGCGAATGATCTTGCACTTCTCGCACATGGGCTTCACAGACGGCCTTACCTTCATGATGGTACCCTCCTATTCGTCACATCGGGAGCGGAGCTCCCGGAGGAAATTCCTGCCCGGCCAAGCGGGGCGCTCAGTTCTTGCTGCGCCAGGTGATCCGACCGCGGGTCAGATCGTAGGGCGACAGCTCGATGGTAACCCTATCACCGGGATAGATACGAATGAAATTCTGCCGCATCTTGCCGGAGATATGCGCCATGATCTGGTGACCGTTGGGCAGCTCCACACGGAACATGGCATTTGGCAGGGCCTCAACGACCTTGCCTTCCATTTCAATGACATCGTCCTTGGACAAGTTATTCGTCCTCCTTGCACAGGGGCTCTTTCAGCCCAAACCCACCGGCCTCAAGAAAGCGCCTGATGGATGCGTCCTGCAGCGTATTGGTCTCCCGCAGCTGCTTCAGCTCCTCCATCCGCACGGGCTTCGGCTTCAAATGTTTGATCTTCTTCTTTTTCAGGTGATCCAGCCTGTGTGTAAGGCCGTCGCCGACCATCACATACTGCTCGTCCACCACCTGAAGCACCACGAAATACCTGCCCTCGTCACGCCCCTGCAGGGAGCGGACGACACGGCCTTCGTCGAACGGCAGGCGATCCATCATGCTTCCTCCTCCCAGGTGAAGCCCGGGTAGGTCAGCAGCTCGGGCAGACCGTCGCCGATCGCCAGAGTGTGCTCGTAGTGGGAGCAGAGGCTGTGGTCCTGGGTGCGCACGGTCCAGCCGTCCTTTGCGTCGCAGTCCACGCGCCAGGTGCCTGCGGTGATCATTGGCTCGATGGCGATGCACATACCCTTCCGGAGCCTCAGACCGCGGCCGGGCTGGCCGAAGTTGAACACGGAGGGATCCTCATGCATCTCACGGCCGATGCCGTGACCGGTCAGATCACGCACCACGCCGTAGCCATGGCTTTCCGCCAGCTCCTGGCAGGCATGTCCGATATCACCCAGACGGTAGCCAACACAGGCCATGCGGGCCGCCGCGAAGAAGCACTTCTCGGTGGTGTCGATCAGCGCCTGGGCCTCAGGGCTGATCTTGCCCACACCGACGGTGAGCGCGCTGTCGGCTTGCCAGCCATCCAGCACCAGACCGCAGTCGATGGAGAGGATCTGACCCTCCTTCAGCACTTCCCTGTCGGAGGGGATGCCATGCACCACCTTGTCGTCCACGGAAGCGCAGATGGAAGCCGGGAAGCCCTCGTAGCCCAGGAAGGAGGGGGTGGCATGACCCTTGCGGATCAGCTTCTCCGCCAGCCTGTCCAGCTCGCCGGTGGTGACACCAGGCTTCACTGCCAGCTTTACCTCCTGCAGCACCTCATAGAGGAGCTTGCCGGAGACCCGCATCTTGGCGATCTGGGATTCATTCTTGATCGTGATCATGCCTTAGCTCCCAAGGCCTCCATGATCTGATTGAAGATGACATCCATGTCCTGGTTGCCGTCGATCTTCTTCAGCAGGCCGGTCTTCTCATAGAAATCCACCAGCGGAGCTGTCTGGGCATGATATACGGCCAGGCGGTTCAGCACGGTCTCAGCCTTGTCATCGTCCCGCTGCACCAGAGGATCGCCGCAGTTGGCGCAGGTCCCGGCGTTCTTCAGCGTGGAGATATGGTAGGTGGCGCCGCACTTCAGGCACACACGGCGGCCGGAGAGGCGGCGCACCAGGTGCTCATCGGCGATGTCCAGGTCGATCACAGCATCCATCTGGGCGATGCCCGCCAAAGCCTCGGCCTGAGGCACGGTGCGGGGGAAGCCGTCCAGGATGTAGCCGTTCTTCGCGTCATCCATCTGCAGGCGGTCCTTCACGATGTCGATGATGACATCATCGGGCACCAGCTGGCCGGCATCGATGAAGGACTTGGCCTTCAGGCCGGTGGGGGTCTGCTCCTTGATGGCGCGGCGCAGGATGTCGCCGGTGGAGATCTGCGGGATGTTCAGCGCGGCACAGATGCGCTGCGCCTGGGTGCCCTTGCCGGCACCGGGAGGTCCCAGAAAAATAACGTTCATGGTGGCGCTCCTTTCTCTCTTCAATGGTTCATGTGAATGGATTGCCAGGCACCGGGCTTTGACCCCCGATGCCTGGCATCCTGGATTACATGAAGCCGCCCTTGTCCATATCCATCTGGACGCCGCGGATGCTCATCTCGCCCTGGATCATACGGATGGTCTCAAGGGAAACGGACACAGCGATCAGAATGGAGGAAGCGGAGAAGGGGATGCTGACGTTGGTCATGAACCGGGTCAGCAGAGAGGGGATGGCGCTCAGCACAGCCAGGAAGAGGGCCGCGAACAGGTTCAGACGGTTCACGGTGTTCTTCAGATACTGGTAGGTATTCTTGCCGCGCTGGCCGGGGATCGTGGCGCCCTGCATCTGCAGCTGCTCAGCCTGCTTCTTGGCGTCGAAGCTGATGGAGCTGTAGAAGAAGGTGAAGGCGACGATCAGCAGGGCGCAGATCAGAATGTACAGCCAGCTGGTGCTGCGCATGTTGATGTTCCACCACTGACCGAAGCCGCTGCTGTAGTTGGGATCGCACAGCTGGATGATCGTTCCGGGGAAGGACATGAAGCTGTAGGCGAAGATCAGGGGCAGAACGCCCACGGACACGACCTTCAGGGTCATGCGGGTGTTCTGACCACCGTACACGCGGCGGCCGCGGGTCTGCTTGGAGATGTTCAGGGGGATGCGGCGCTCGCCCAGCTCGACGAAGGTCACAGCCAGGGTCATGAGCACGCACAGCACCACCAGAGCAATGGCCTCCAGGAAGGTGCGGGTGGTGGCAGCGGTGTTGAAGCCGCTGACCACACCGTTGAAGATGTTGCTGATGATACCGACGAAGATCAGCAGGGAGATACCGTTGCCGATGCCCTTGTCGGTGATGCGCTCACCCAGCCACATGGCGAAGGCAGCGCCGCCGGCCATGCTCAGGCCAACCAGCACATAGTTCAGCCAGCTGGACTTGTCGATGTACTGCAGGCCGGCAGCCAGGCCAATGGCCTGCAGGGCAGCCAGACCCACGGTCACATAACGGGTGATGCGGGCGATCTTCTCACGGCCGTTGCCGCTCTCATCATTCTGCATGCGCTCCAGGGCCGGAATGGCGATGGTCAGCAGCTGCATGATAATGCTGGCATTGATGTAGGGCGTGATGCCCATGGCCATGATGGTCATCTGGGAGAAGGCGTTACCGGTCATCATGTTGACCAGCTCCAGCAGGGGCAGGGTGGTGGCAGTAGTGCCAGCCAGCAGAGCGGACTTGCTGATGCCGGGCGCGGGGATGACGGAAACCAGGCGGTACAGGAGCAGCATCAGGAAGGTGTAGATGATCTTCTTGCGCAGCTCCGTGATCTTCCATACCTTGCGGAGATCCTCAAGCATTTCAGATCACCTCGGCTTTCCCGCCGAGTGCCTCGATCTTTTCCTTTGCGGAGGCGGTGAACTTGGCGGCTTTGACGGTCAGCTTTTTGGTCAGATCACCATTGCCCAGGATCTTCACGCCATCCAGCTCCTTCTTGATGATGCCGGCAGCCTTCAGAGCCTCGAAGTCAACCACGGCGCCGTCCTCGAACACCTCGAGAGCCTCCACGTTGACGGTAGCATAGTCGGTACCGAAGATATTGGTGAAGCCAGCCTTAGGCACGCGGCGATACAGAGGCATCTGGCCGCCCTCAAAGCCGGGGCGCTTGCCGCCGCCGGAGCGAGCCTTGGCACCCTTGTGGCCCTTGCCGGAGGTCTTGCCCAGGCCGGAACCGACACCGCGGCCCAGACGCTTTGCAGCGGTCGTGGAACCCTCCGCGGGATGCAGGTCTTGCAGTTTCATTGGGATTCCCTCCTTTTACTCGTTGACTTCTTCGACCTTCACCATGTGCTTCACAGCGAAGATCTGGCCGCGGATAGCCGCGTTGTCGGGCTTCACCACGGTCTGGCCCACCTTGCGCAGGCCCAGGGCAGCCACAGTGGCGCGATGCACGGGCAGGGCGCCGGCAGGGGACTTGATCAGAGTCACATTCAGTTTCATCTTCTCTATCCTCCTTAGCCCAGGATCTCTTCCACGGTCTTGCCGCGCATCTTGGCGATCTCCTCGGCGTTGCGCAGCTGCGCAAGAGCCTCCAGAGTGGCCTTGGCCATGTTGATGGCATTGTTGGTGCCGAAGGACTTGGTGCGGATGTCCTTGATGCCGGACATCTCCAGCACCGCACGGGCGGCGCCGCCGGCGATCAGGCCGGTACCTTCGGGAGCGGGCAGCAGGACCACCTTGCAGGTGGAGTAATAGCCAACGGAGTCATGGGGGATGGTGGTGCCGGCGGAGGGCACATTCACCAGGTGCTTCTTGGCATCCTCGGTGGCCTTGCGAACGGCCTCGGGGATCTCAGCAGCCTTGCCCATGCCGACGCCGACCTTGCCCTTCTCGTCACCGACCACAACCAGAGCGGAGAACCGCATGTTGCGGCCGCCCTTCACAGTCTTGGACACACGGTTGATCGCAATCAGCTTGTCCTTGTATTCGCTTGCCTGTTCGTAGCGCTGCATATCTGCTTGTCCTCCTCTCTTAGAACTCAAGGCCGGCTTCGCGGGCACCCGCGGCCACCTCGGCCACACGGCCGGTGTAGACATAGCCGCCGCGGTCGAACACCACGGTGTCGATGCCCTTGGCCTTGGCGCGCTCACCCAGCACCTTGCCGACGATCTTGGCAGCTTCCTTCTTGGTGGACTCAGTGATCTGAGCCTTCACCTCGGGATCGAGGGTGGAAGCGGCGCACAGGGTGATGCCCTGCACATCATCGATGACCTGGGCCTGGATGTGCTTGTTGGAACGGTACACGCTCAGACGCGGCATTTCGGAAGTGCCGCTGATCTTTTTGCGGACGCGGGCATGACGGATCACGCGGATCTCATTACGGTCACGCTTTTTGAACATTGACAGTCACTCCCTTTCTTACTTCTTGCCGGTCTTGCCTTCCTTGCGGCGGATATGCTCGTCCACATACTTGATGCCCTTGCCCAGATAGGGTTCAGGCTTGCGGATGGCGCGGATATCAGCGGCAAGGTTGCCCACGACCTGACGATCGGGACCCTTGACGATAATGGTGGTCTGGTTGGGCGTCTCAAAGGTCACGCCGTTGGGAGCGTCCAGGATCACGGGATGAGAGAAGCCGATGTTGATGGTCAGCTTCTTGCCGGTGCCCTTCTCGGCCTCGGCACGGTAGCCGGTGCCCACCAGCTCCAGGGTCTTGGAGAAGCCCTCGCTCACGCCCACAACCATGTTGTGCAGCAGAGCGCGGTACAGGCCGTGGAAGGCACGGTTCTGCTTCTCGTCATTGGGGCGCTCGAGAACAACGGTGTTGCCCTCCTGCTTCACGGTGATCACGGGGTTGACCTGCTGGGTCAGCTCGCCCTTGGGGCCCTTGACCGTAACCAGGTTAGCCTCGTCCACAGTGACCGTCACGCCCGCGGGGACAGTGATCGGAAGTCTTCCGATTCGAGACATAAGCTTACTACCTCCTTAGCGTGCCGGTTACCAGATGTAGGCGAGCACTTCGCCGCCGATCTGGGCCTTCCGGGCCTCCTTGTCAGTCATCAGACCCTTGCTGGTGCTGATGATGGCAATGCCCAGGCCGCCCAGAACCTTGGGCAGCTCCTCGCAGCGGGCATACACACGCAGGCCGGGCTTGCTGATGCGCTTCAGACCGGCGATGACAGGGGTGTGCTTGCCGTTCACATACTTCAGGGTGATCTTGATGGAACCCTGCAGACCATCCTCGATGGTCTCCACATTCTTGATATAGCCCTCGTTCAGCAGGATCTTCGCAATAGCCTTCTTGGTGTTGCTGGCAGGCATAACGACTTCGTCATGACGGGCAACCTGGGCATTGCGGATGCGGGTGAGCATATCGGCGATGGGATCATTCACAACCATGATAGAACCTCCTTCCGTTCTTCTCCCCGCTTACCAGCTGGCCTTGCGGACACCGGGGATCTGGCCCTTGTAGGCCAGCTCTCTGAAGCAGACGCGGCACACGCCATAGGTGCGGAGCACGGAGTGCGGGCGGCCGCAGATACGGCAACGGGTGTAAGCACGCGTGGAGAACTTGGGCTCCCGCTGCTGCTTGAGTTTCATGCTCAACTTAGCCACTTTGCGTTTCCTCCTTCAATTACGCCTTCGCGAAGGGCATGCCCAGCTGGGCGAGCAGCTCCTTGCACTCCTCATCGGTCTGAGCGGTGGTGACGAAGATCATTTCCATACCGCGGATCTTCTCCACCTTGTCATACTCGATTTCGGGGAAGAGCAGCTGCTCCTGGATGGGCAGGGCGTAGTTGCCACGGCCGTCAAAGGCGGTGGTGGACACGCCGCGGAAGTCACGCACGCGGGGCAGGGCCACGGAAACGAGCTTGTCCATGAACTCTTCCATCCGGGCGCCGCGCAGGGTCACCTTGGCGCCAACGTTCTGGCCCTCACGGACCTTGAAGTTGGCGATGGACTTCTTGGCCTTGGTCACAACAGGCTTCTGGCCGGCGATGGTCGCCAGCTCGTTCACGGCCTGCTCCATGGCCTTCGCATTATCCTTGCAGTCGCCCAGACCCATGTTGATCACGATCTTGGACAGCTTGGGGATCTGCATCACATTCTTATAGCCGAACTTCTGCTGCAAAGCAGGAACAGCCTCGGCCATGTACTTCTCGTGAATACGGGTTGCCATGTGGCTTTTCCTCCTTTATCAGTCAATATCAGCCTGGCACTTCTTGCAGACACGCACCATGGTGCGCTTGCCCTCGGCCACGGTCACCTTGTGAGCCACGCGGGTGGCCTTGCCGCACTTGGGGCAGACCAGCATCACGTTGCTGGCGTCGATGGGCATCTCCTTCTTGACGATGCCGCCGGGAGCCATCTGATTGCGGGGCTTCTGGTGCTTGGTGGCGATATTCACGCCCTCCACAGTCACGCGGTTAAGCTTGGGATAAGCAGCGGTCACCTTGCCCTTGGTGCCCTTATCCTTGCCGGAGATGACAACGACCTGGTCGTTCGTCTTCACATGCATATCGTTTCTGCCTCCTTACAGCACTTCGGGAGCCAGGGAGACGATCTTCATGAAGTCCTTCTCACGCAGCTCGCGGGCCACAGGTCCAAAGATACGCGTACCACGGGGCAGCTTCTGATCGTTGATGATCACAGCGGCGTTATCATCAAACTTGATATAGCTACCGTCGGGACGACGCTTGTTCTTCCGCATACGAACGACGACAGCCTTGACGACGTCGCCCTTCTTCACAGTGCCGCCGGGGGTGGCGCTCTTCACGCTCGCGACGATGACATCACCGATGGAGCCGTCACGACGGAAAGAACCGCCCAGCACTCGGATGCACATGATTTCCTTGGCGCCGGAGTTATCGGCGACCTTAAGCCGGGTTTGCGGCTGAATCATAGCCAGTTTCCTCCTTTATGACAGCTTACTTGGCCTTCTCGACGATCTCGACAAGGCGCCAGCGCTTGTCATGGCTCAGCGGACGGGTCTCCATCACCTTGATGGTATCGCCGATGCCGCACTCGTTGTTCTCATCATGCACCTTCAGCTTGCTGGTGCGGTTCATGATCTTGCCATACAGGGGATGACGAACGCGGGTCTTGATCTTGATGACACAGGTCTTGTCCATCTTGTCGCTGACGACCACGCCGATACGGGTCTTGCGAAGATTGCGTTCGGTATTCTTTACCTCAGACATCGAAGCGACTGCCTCCTTTCAAGTACATTACGCCTGCTTCTGGTTCTGGCGGAGAACGGTCTTGGCCCGGGCAATGTCACGCTTCACATTGGTGATCTGCACGGGGTTGGACAGCTGACCGGTTGCGAGCTGGAAACGAAGGGTGAACAGCTCCTTCTTCAGCTCGGCGATCTTGTCGTTCAGCTGAGCGGGAGTCATGGATTTCAATTCATTCGCTTTCATTACTCTTCACCTGCCACTTCAGTCGCAGCGTCCTGGGGGCGCGCAATGATCTTGGTCGTCAGAGGCAGCTTGTGAGCGGCCAGGCGCAGGGCCTCGCGGGCCAGGCTCTCTTCAATGCCGCCGATCTCGAACAGCACGCGGCCGGGCTTCACCACAGCTACCCAGTACTCGGGAGCGCCCTTGCCGGAACCCATTCGGGTCTCAGCGGGCTTCGCGGTCACGGGCTTGTCGGGGAAAATCTTGATCCACACCTGGCCGCCACGCTTGATGTAACGGGTCAGGGCGACACGGGCAGCCTCAATCTGCTGAGAGGTCACCCAGCAGGGCTCAGTAGCCTGCAGGCCGAATTCGCCGTAGGCCAGGGTGTTGCCACGATGGGCCTCGCCCTTCATGCGGCCGCGGAACTGCTTGCGGCGCTTAACTCTCTTGGGCATCAGCATAGGTTACTTGACCTCCTTTGCCACAGGGGCCTTCTTGGCCTTGGGCAGGATCTGTCCCTTGTAGATCCACACCTTCACACCGAGACGGCCATAGGTGGTCTTGGCCTCGGCGAAGCCGTAGTCGATGTTGGCACGCAGCGTCTGCAGCGGGATGGAGCCCTCATGATAATGCTCGCTGCGGGCAATATCGGCGCCGCCCACGCGGCCGCCCAGGCTGGTCTTGATGCCCTTGACATTGGGCAGCTTCATGGCGCGCTGGATGGACTGCTTCATGGCGCGGCGGAAGCTGATGCGCTTCTCCAGCTGCTGGGCGATGTTCTCGGCCACCAGCTGAGCGTCGGAGTCGGGGGACTTGATCTCCATCACATTGATGCGGGCATCCTTGCCGCCCAGGAAGGCGCTCACGTCCTTCTTCAGCTGCTCGATGTTGGCACCCTTGGGACCGATCACCATGCCGGGCTTGCTGGTGAACACATTCACGGTCACGGTCTGGGCGGTACGCTCGATGTCGATCTTGCTGATGCCGACAGCATTGTACTTCTTCATCAGCATGTCCTTGAGCATGCCGCGCAGCTTGTAGTCCTCCACCAGATTGTTGGCGAAGTCCTTCTTATCGGCGTACCAGCGGCTGCTCCAGTCGAACACAACGCCGACGCGTGCGCCATGGGGATTTACTTTCTGACCCATGATTATCCTCCTTACGCCTTATTCGGCCTTCTTGTCCAGCACAACGGAGATGTGGCTGGTACGCTTGAGCATGGGGGACGCGCTGCCCTTGCTGCGGGCAACATAGCGCTTCAGCGTGGGGCCGGGGTTGGCATACACTTCAGCAACATAGAGGTCCTTGGCGTTCAGCTCCTGGTTGTTCACGGCGTTGGCCACGGCGCTGTTCAGCACCTTCAGCACAACGGGAGCGGCTGCCTTGGGGGTATAGGTCAGGATGGCCTTGGCTTCGTCCACGCTCTTGCCGCGGATCAGATCGATGACGATCTTCACCTTGCGGGAGGAGATGCGGATATACTTGGCGTGAGCCTGGGGCCGCTTGTCAGCGTTGGCACGGCGGGCTTCCGTCTTCGTCTTGGAACGGGTTGCCATATCGTATCACTCCTCTCGTTATTACTTGCGGGCACTGGCCTTGTCCGCGGCATGACCGCGGAAGGTACGGGTGGGGGCAAACTCACCCAGCTTATGGCCCACCATATCCTCCGTCACATAAACGGGCGTATGCTTACGGCCGTCATGCACAGCGATGGTGTGACCCACGAAATCCGGGAAGATCGTGGAGGACCTGGACCAGGTCTTCAGCACAGCCTTCTTGCCGGAAGCATTCATTTCCTGCACGCGCTTCAGCAGCGCCGCTTCAACATAGGGGCCCTTCTTCACAGAGCGACTCATTCGTTAGCTGCCTCCTTCCTGTGAAATGCGCGATCACTTGTCGTTGGCGCGCTTGATGATCATCTTGTTGGAATACTTCTTGTGCTTCCTGGTCTTGTAGCCCAGAGCAGGCTTGCCCCAGGGAGTCACAGGAGCGGGCATACCAACGGGGCTCTTGCCCTCGCCGCCGCCATGGGGATGGTCGTTGGGGTTCATGACCACGCCGCGGACAGTGGGACGGACGCCCATGTGACGGACGCGGCCGGCCTTGCCCAGACGCACGTTCTCATGATCGGTGTTGCCCACGGTGCCGATGGTGGCCATGGCGTCCAGGGGCAGCTTGCGCATCTCGCCGGAGGGCAGACGCACGGTGGCGAAGCCGTTCTCCTTGGCCATCAGCTGAGCGGACATACCGGCGGAACGGACCAGCTGGCCGCCGCGGCCGGGCTTCAGCTCGATGTTGTGGATCAGGGTACCGACGGGGATGTTGTTGAGGGGCAGCGCGTTGCCGGGCTTGATGTCGGCCTCGGCGCTGGACACCACGGTGTCGCCCACATTCAGGCCCAGAGGAGCCAGGATGTAGCGCTTCTCACCATCGGCATACTGCAGCAGGGCGATGAAGGCGCTGCGGTTGGGGTCGTACTCGATGGCGGCCACCTTGGCAGGCACGTTCAGCTTGTTGCGCTTGAAGTCGATGATGCGGTACTTGATCTTGTTGCCGCCGCCCTGATGACGGACGGTGATCTTGCCCTGATTGTTGCGGCCGGCGTTCTTCTTCAGGTACTCCACCAGGCTCTTCTCAGGGGTCTTCTTGGTGATCTCCTCGTAGGTCAGAACCGACATAAAGCGCCGGGCGGGCGAAGTCGGCTTGTAAGTACGGATAGCCATTGTTCTTGTCCTCCCTCTTGCTTTACTGATCCATACCCTCGAAGAACTTGATCGGCTTGGAATCCTCCTTCAGGATCACATAAGCCTTCTTCACTTCGGCGGTACGGCCGGAATAACGGCCCTGACGCTTGATCTTGCCCAGGGTGCGAACGGTGTTCACACGGGCGACCTTCACGCCGTCCTCGGCAAACGCGGTCTCGATGGCGTTCTTGATCTCGGCCTTGTTGGCGTCGATGGCCACCTCGAAGATGTAGCGCTTGTCGGCAATGCCCTCGTAGCCCTTCTCAGTGAGGACGGGGCGCTTAATGATATCATAAGGGGACTTCATCAGGCGTACACCTCCTCAATGGAATCCAGAGCGGCCTTGGTCAGCACGACCTTGTTGGCGTTCAGGAGCTCGTAGACATTCAGGGTGTTCACATAGATGGTGGAGGCCTCAGCCAGGTTGGCGGTGGCGCGGACCACATCGGCCTGAGCCTCGGGCAGCACGACCAGGGCCTTGTCGGTGGCATTCAGCTTACCCATCACGGCAGCCATCAGCTTGGTCTTGGGCTGAGCCAGCTTGATCTCGTCCACCACGATCAGCTCGCCGTCATTCAGCTTGGCGGTC
>R14__coassemble_525_pt1 | contig 25880 bp, 14 predicted proteins | sample R14__metabat2_high_PE_034 | metagenome-assembled genome bin R14
AGTTCAAGCTGCGCGGCATCCTGTTCGTGCTGGTGCTGTCCACCATGATGCTGCCCGCTCAGATCCTGATGATCCCGCAGTTCATGTGGTTCCGCCATCTGAACTGGGTGGGTACCTACTATCCCATGATCCTGCCTTACTTCTTCGCCGTACAGGGCTTCTTCGTATACCTCTGCATGAACTTCATCGGCGGTATCCCCGGCTCCCTGGACGAGGCCGCGAAGATCGACGGCTGCTCCTACTATGGCATCTTCTTCAAGATCATCCTGCCCCTGATCGTGCCGGCTCTGATCACCTGCGCCATCTTCTCCTTCATCTGGCGCTGGGACGATTATCTGTCCGCCCTGCTGTATGTGAACCGCGCCAGCATGCGTCCCATCTCGCTGGCCCTGCAGCTGTTCAATGACCCGAGCTCCGGTTCCGATATCGGTTCCACGCTGGCCATGTCCACGCTGTCCATCGTGCCCGCCACCATCATCTTCCTGGTCTTCCAGAAGTCCCTGGTGGAAGGCATCGCTTCCAGCGGTATCAAGGGCTGATACTTTCATAGGCAAACCGAAGCTTGCTGTTCTTTCACCGGGGCAGTGAGCTTTGGTTTTATAGGGGAAATCACACTGTATTTTCATAAGGAGGAATGCTTCCGTGAACAAGGAAAAGCTGAATCAGCTGCTGGACCTGGTCAATGACAAGATGATGAACCTGGGCATCCCGGACCTGGACAAGAACATGGACCTGGCCACCATCATGGCCAAGGGCCTGAATGTCCGCGACTTCGGCATTCAGGAGTGGGACTGGCCCCAGGGCGTGGGCCTGTACGGCTTCCTGCAGCTGCAGAAGGCCCGGTAGAACACCCACTACGACGCCTTCCTGGTGAAGTGGGTGGAGGACAACCTGGAGCGGGGCCTGCCCTCCCGCAACATCAACACCACCGCGCCCTTCCTGGTGCTGCTGGACCTGATCGACCGCTATGACCGCCCCGAGTGGGTGGCCCTGTGCAAGGAGCATGCCGACTGGCTGGTGGATCAGCTGCCCAAGACCGAGGACGGCGGCTTCCAGCATGTGACCACCGGCATCCCGGACCGCAACTCCGTGTTTCTGAACGATGGCCAGCTGTGGGATGACACCCTGTTCATGGCCGTGCTGTTCCTGGGCAAGATGGGCGTCCGGTTCAACAACGAGAAGTGGATCCAGGAGTCCGCCTATCAGTTCCTGGTGCACATCGAATACCTGTATGAGAAGAAGACCGGCCTGCTGTACCACGGCTGGACCTTCATCGACAACAACAACTTCGGTGAGATCTTCTGGAACCGCGGCAACTCCTGGTTCACCTACGGCGCCATCGCCTACCTGGACAGCATGGGCGACACCATCGCTCCTGCCATCAAGCGCTATATCCTGAATGTATGGACCCACCAGGTGAAGGCCCTGCAGAAGCTGCAGGCGGAGGACGGCCTGTGGCACACCATCCTGGACGATCCCACCTCCTATGAGGAGGTCTCCGGCACCGCCGCCATCACCGCCGGCGTGCTGCTGGGCATCCGCAAAGGCCTGCTGGATCCCTCCTTCAAGGAAATGGGCCGCAGGGCCGTGGAGGGCATCGCCGCCAATATCGACGCTGACGGCACCGTCCGCAATGTGTCCTCCGGCACCGCCATGGGCATGGGCGCCGACCACTACCGTCACATCTCCATCATGCCCATGGCCTACGGACAGTCCCTGACCTCCCTGGCCCTGACCGAGGCGCTGTATCTGGACTGACAGGTCTTTTGCACAAGGGTGTTGCAATCCGACGGAATTTGTGATACATTGTTGCAGGCAAATAACTCCCCGATGGGGAGAGCTTGAGGTGATTTCAATGGCTAAGTTCAATCTGTATGCCTTCGCCGATGAGGCTGACCAGAGCCTTTCCGGCCAGATCGCCGCGATGAAGCGGAACGGTCAGCAGGGCCTGGAGATCCGCACGGTGGATGGCATGAATGTCTCCGATATCAGCGTCGCCAAGGCGAAGGAGATCCGGAAGCAGATGGATGACGCGGGCCTGCGGGTCTGGTCCATCGGTTCTCCCATCGGCAAGATCGACATCGAAAAGGATGACTTCGCGGCCCACATGGACAAGCTGCGGAACACCCTGGAGGTGGCCGAGGTGCTGGGCGCCGAGAACATCCGTATGTTCTCCTTCTTCGTGCCCCAGGACAAGGATCCCGCCATCTTCCGCTCCTGCGTGATCGACAGGCTGAACGTGATGGTGGAGGCCGCGAAGGGCTGCACCGCCGAGCTGTGCCATGAGAACGAGAAGGGCATCTACGGCGACAACGCCGCCCGCTGCCTGGACGTGCTGACCAATGTGCCCCAGCTGAAGGGCATCTTTGACCCCGCCAACTTCGTGCAGGTGGGTCAGGACACCCTGAAGGCCTGGGAGCTGCTGGGCAGCCGCATCAAGTATATGCATATCAAGGACGCCCTGCCGGACGGCAAGGTGGTGCCCGCGGGCCAGGGCTACGGCCATGTGCCGGAGATCCTGCGGATGTTTGCCGCCAATGGCGGCAGCTCCCTGACCCTGGAGCCCCATCTGTTCGACTTCGCCGGCCTGAAGGCCCTGGAGCGCGCCGGACAGACCACCAAGCTGGGCGACGGCACCTACGCCACCCCCGACGACGCCTTTGACGCCGCCGCCAACGCCCTGAAGGCTATCATCGAGGCCATGTAAGCCTCATCGGCAATGAACATCAGAAAGGAAGAGATCCCCATGGAGAAGAAGATCAAGCTGGGTATCATCGGCCTGGGCAACATGGGCTCCGGCCACGCCAACAATCTGAAGAAGGGCGAGTGCCCCGATTTCGACCTGGTGGCTGTGGCGGATATCAACCCTGACCGCATCGCCTGGGGCAAGCAGAACCTGCCTGAGGGCATCACCTATTTCGACGACGCCATCGCCATGCTGGATTCCGGCCTGGTGGAGGCCGTCATCGTGGCCGTGCCTCACTATGATCACGCGAAGTATGCCATGGAGTGCATGAAGCGCAGCATCCATGTGATGGTGGAGAAGCCCGCCGGCGTGTATACCAAGCAGGTCCGTGAGATGAATGCCATGGCCGCCCAGCACCCCGAGGTGAAGTTCGGCATGATGTTCAACCAGCGCACCAACTGCGTGTACCGCAAGATGCGCGAGCTGGTGCAGTCCGGCAAGTACGGCCAGATCCGCCGCACCAACTGGCTCATCACCAACTGGTACCGTCCCCAGGCCTATTACGATTCCGGCAACTGGCGCGCCACCTGGTCCGGTGAGGGCGGCGGCGTGCTGCTGAACCAGTGCCCCCATCAGCTGGACCTGTGGCAGTGGATCTGCGGCATGCCCGTGGCCGTGTCCACCCAGATGCGCTTCGGCCAGTGGCATGACATCGAGGTGGAGGACGATGTGACCACCTATGTGGAATATGCCAACGGCGCCACCGGCGTGTTCGTGACCACCACCGGCGATGCCTACGGCACCAACCGCTTCGAGGTGCAGATGGACGGCGCCAAGATCGTGGTGGAGGACGATGTACTGAGCCTGTACGAGTTCGATATGCCCGAGCCCGAGTTCAGCCGCACCAACAAGATCCCCTTCGGCCATGTGAACCCCGTGAAGGTGCCCGTGGAGACCGACGGCGAGAATCCCCAGCATGTGGGCGTGCTCCGTGCCTGGGGCGGCGCCATCCTGCGCGGCACGCCCCTGGTGGCTGACGGCGCCGAGGGCATCAACGGCCTGACCCTGTCCAACGCCATGCATCTCTCCGCCTTCCTGGGCAAGAAGATCAAGCTGCCCTTCGACGAGGACCTGTATTACAGCGAGCTGATGAAGCGCGTGGCCACCTCCCGCCGCAAGACTGAGGTGAAGGCCGTGTTCGCCGATACCAGCTCCACCTATGCCGGCACCAAGAAGTAAGCCATCAAATGAAACAGCCGCCGGGCTCTTATGGGGCCCGGCGGTTTCAAGGAGGACCTATGGCAACTGTACGCACCGCAGTGATCGGTATCGGCAACATGGGCACGGCCCACGCCCGCAACATTTATGATGGCCGCATCGAGGGCCTGACGCTCACGGCCGTGTGTGATATCAGCGAGAAGCGCCTGGCGGAGTGCGAGACGCTCTTCCCCGGCGTGCGGCGCTTCAGCAGCGCAAAGGAGCTGGCCGAGAGCGGCGTGGCGGAGGCCGTCATCGTGGCGGTGCCCCATCCGCTGCATGGCGAGATCGGCGCCATGTGCCTGGCCCATGGCCTCCACACCCTGGTGGAGAAGCCCATCGACATCAGCGTGACGCGGGCCCGCATGCTGGCGGATACCGCGAAGAAGAGCGGCAAGGTGTTTGCCCTGATGCTGAACCAGCGCACCAATCCCCTGTTCCGCAGGGCCAGGGAGATCGTGCAGGGCGGGCAGCTGGGCGAGCTGAAGCGCTCCGTGTGGATCATCACCAACTGGTACCGCACCCAGGCCTACTATGACTCCGGCGACTGGCGCGCCACCTGGAAGGGCGAGGGCGGCGGCGTGCTGCTGAACCAGGCGCCACACAACCTGGACCTGTGGCAGTGGGTGTGCGGCATGCCCGTGCAGGTGACCGCCTTCTGCGATGTGGCGCACTACCACCGCATCGAGGTGGAGGACGACGCCACCATCCTGGTGAAGTACGCCAACGGCGCCACCGGCACCTTCATCACCTCCACCGGCGAGTTCCCCGGCACCAACAGGCTGGAGATCTCCGGCACCCTGGGTAAGCTGGTGCTGGAGAACGGCGTGCTGAAGTGGTGGAAGCTGAAGGAGCCGGAGGACCGGGTCCGCTTCGAGTCCAAGATCAACTTTGCCAAGATCGACATGGACTACGAGGAGATCGTGCAGCAGGAGAAGGAAACGGCCCATGCCGGCGTGCTGCGCAACTTCGCTGACGCCATCCTGTATGGCGCGGAGCTGCTCTCCCCCGGCCCGGACGGCCTGTGCGAGCTGACCATCTCCAACGCGGCCTATCTCTCCCAGTGGAAGGGCAATGTGCCTGTGCAGCTGCCTCTGGACACGGAGGAGTTCGACCGCCTGCTGGCGGAGCATGTGGCCGGCTCGGCCTATCAGCCCCGCGAAAAGGACCGGAAGCACGCGGATGGCGTCTACAGCGAGCGCTGGCAGGTCCGCTGGTAACCCCAATCAAAAAATCAGGGACTTCCTCATGACGGGGAAGTCCCTTTTTTGTGCGCGGCTCAAAGGCCGTTCAGGCTGGGATGACCCAGCTCCCGGGGCAGCCGGCCCTCCTCAAAGGCCTGCTTCAGCACGGGGCCCAGGCCGGGGATCCAGCGCTTCTGCGCATCCGAGGCGTAGTCCGTGACGGTCTCCACGGCGTAGTCCGGGGAGGAGAACAGCCGCTCATTGGACAGCACAGCGGCCAGGGCGGCCTCGCCGGGGCAGGGGATGGGCTCATCCCGCTCAATGGCCCGGACCATGGCGTTCAGCTTGGTGAGGGTGCCGCCGGTGACCTGGCCCAGGGGCGTCACCGTGCCGTCCTTCCAGTGGATGCTCATCTCCTGCACGGCCCAGTTCAGCGGGTCCAGCCGCACCTCGCCCTTCTCAAAGCGGTAGCGCATGGTGGGGTGGGTCTCCCATTCGGGGCCGGCGGCATGGGAGGTGCAGATCAGGCCGTCGCCGCCGCAGGGCAGCTGAAAGCGGGCGAAGGCCGTGTCGAAGGTCTCGATGTCAAACACCCGGGCCAGCTGGGTTTCGCAGCCCGTGGCGGGCAGCGTGGCATAGCCCGGCGTGGTCAGCCAGAGCATATTCATCAGGTAATGGGCGGTGGCGTTGGTCAGGATGCTGTCGAATACGGGGGAGCCGTCGTCCAGCCTCAGCCTGCCGCCCCAGCCGCCGGAGCGCTGATAGTAGGCGTAGCCACGCTGCCAGCAGATCATGGCCTTCAGCAGCACGGGCTTTCCCAGGCGGCCGCTGTCGATCCAGTCCCGCTTCAGGGCCAGCATGGCGGGCTCATAGCACAGCTGGAAGCCGATACCCAGCCGCTTTCCGGCGGCCCTGGCGGCGGCGATGATCCGCCGGGCCTGGTCGGAGGTGGCGGCGATGGGCTTCTCCAGCAGCACATGGCTGCCGTGGGCGAAGCAGGCGGAGGCGTCCGTTAAATGCCGGGCGATGGGCGTGCTGATCACCGCCAGCTCCACCTGCTCCTTCGCGTAGAAGGCGTCGATGGAATCATAGATCGGGATGCGGTGGGCCAGGATCTGCCCATAGACGCGGCTGGCGGAGGCGTAGGGGTCCACGATGCCGGCGATCACATGGCCTTCGGTGTTCTGTTCGGAGAGCAGCTGCTCCACATACTGGGCCGCGTAACCGCCGCAGCCCACCATCAGGATCCTCATGAAAGCGTCCTCCTTTTTGTCTGTCAGCGCTGCAGCCGCAGCATGGGGGCAAACACGCCGCCCTGTACGCTGCGGGCAATGAAATGCACATAGCGTCCGGTGACGGTATCGTACCAGTCGGAGAAGGGCACCCGCGTGGAGGTCTCCCGGAGATAGCGCGCCACGGGGGCCAGCAGAGCGCGGCGGGTGTCCATGTCATCCGCCATGGCGGCGGTCCAGCAGATCCAGTCGCTCTTGGTGTATACGGCCCGGGAGTCCAGGGGCAGGCCGTAGGCGTTCATGCGGGGGAGATAGCTTTTAAGCTCGTTTTCGTAGAACGCGTCCGGCAGCAGCTCCAGGCCAAGCACCCTGTCCCACAGCAGGTTGTACTTCATGCTCCAGCCGGTGCCGTCCAGGGAGAGGGGCGTGCCGCCGCGGGTGCCCAGCCTGGCCAGCAGGCGGTCCGCCATGGCATGGGCCTTTTGCAGATACGCGCCGTCATGGGTCAGCAGGCCGTAGCAGGCTACGCCCACCATGGCCTTGGCCGCCAGGTTCACATTGTGGGCCAGATGCCCGGCGAAGTCGTCCGTGCAGAGCTGCTCGCCGGGATCCTCGCCGCAGGTCAGCAGGTACTGCACCCATCTGTCCAGGGTGGCCCTGTGGGCGACGGCCAGGGAGGCATCCGCCCCGAAGGCCTGCGCGGCGGCCAGCATGATCAGCAGGTTGCCGCACTCCTCCACGGGCATCTGATAGCGTAGCTCGTAGACCTCCCTTTCGGCGGGATAGAGGTAATAGGGCGGATGCACCCCGCCGTTGGGGCAGGGCGGCGCGGCGTACACCTGACCGGTGGCGTGGGGATAGCGGCCGATGTCATGGGGCGCGAAGTCATACCGCCACACCGGCATTTCGGCGAATTCCAGGATGCCCACGCACAGGGCGTTCACCAGCTCAGGCGCGTATCGCAGGAACAGCGGGACGGAGGGATAGCTCACATCCGCCGTGCCGATGCAGCCGTTGGAGTCATTCTCCTTGGAGAGCAGCGCCATGCGGCCCTTCGGCGTGGCGATCAGCTTGTGGGCGGCCAGGGTGTGCCGCCAGGAGGCGGCGCACAGAAGGGCGTAGTCCTCGCCGCCCGCCGCCAGGGCATCCCGGCGGACGCGCTCATCCCATCGGGCGCAGCGCTCCAGCACCGCGTCGAAGCCCTCCTGCAGGGTGCGGATGGCGTCCGTGACCGTGGCGCCGTTTCGCCGGTACCAGGGCTTGCACAGCGTGCCGAAGTAGTTGACGGAGGCGATGTCATCATAGGCGATGAGGCAGCGCAGGGTGACGGGCGCGGCAACGGCGCCGTGCCAGCGGAATTCCGGCCCGCCCGGGCCCGCGGTCACCTCGCCCTGCTCCGCGCAGAGGTACAGATAGCCCCAGTCGATGGTGATGTGGTCGCCGGACTGCCCCAGGATGTTCTGCTGAAGGCGGCCGGTCAGCGCGGCTGGCCAGCCGTTCAGCGTTACGGTATCAGAGAAGAGCGCGGGCTTCACATGGCCGTCCCAGCAGAGGCTGTCCGGCAGGGCGAAGCGCACCGCCGCGTCATGCGTCTGCCCGTCCGTGGAGGAGAGGACGAACCGCACCGGCGTCACCGGCATGCTCAGCAGATCGGGCTCATCCGGGAAGGCCGGCGCGGCGAAGCAGGCCTCCAGCCGCACGCCGCCCAGCTCCGCGGCAAACAGGGTGCGGGTGGCGGTGACCCGCTGCTCCGTCAGGCAGGAGCCGAAGTCGTTTTTGCCCAGGAAGCGCACGGTGCGCCCGTCCACCGAGAGGCGGCCGTCCAGGGGCTTCTCCGCGCCGCTCCAGTGGACGGTGTCGGCCTCGTCCACCCGGTCGGCGGGGCACCAGACGGACAGATAGGGATCCATGGTGATCAGCGGAACAGCGGGAAGACGGTCAAACCTGCTCATGGCTGCGCTCCTTGCAAGATCGTTCTGAAAACGGCAGCGGGATTCGCCTGCAATGGTATGATACATTCGCCGGGCAGGGCCGATTTCCTGCCGGGCGCACGGAGAAAAGAAAAGCCCTCTCCGCGTGGGAGAGGGCAGGGGAGAGCAGGTCAGTCGGCGAGAATATAGGGAATGGCATTGTCCTGGCAGTAGGTCTCGGCATAGCTGCCACTGTGGCACCGGACGGTGAGGTCCATGCACCCGTAGAAGCAGGCGGTGCCGATGGAGGTGACGCTGTCCGGGATGGTGAGGGTGGTCAGATCCATGCACCAGCCAAAGCATTCGGTCCCGAGCGAGGTCACGCCCTCCGGAATGGTGACGGACTGCAGCGATTCGCATTCGTAGAAGGCCTGCTCCGGGATGGCTGTCAGGGTGCCGGTCAGCTCCACGCGCTTCACGCTCTGGCAATAGCGGATGAAGTTCGCGGGCAGCGTGACATCGCCGGTCACCACGACCGTGGAGGGGGCGTGGCCGTCCACCAGCTCGGCCACGGAGCCGTCGGCAGGCAGGGCGCCGCTGCCGGAGAAGGTCATGGTGCCGCCGTCAACGGCCCAGTCCACCGTGCCCAGCTGACCGCTGGTGACGGGGGTGATGGTGCCGTTGCTGCAGGTGACGGTGACGCCGTATTTCAATACGTTGTTGCCCTCCTCCACGGTGATCTTCTTCCAGGCGGCCACGGTGCCCGCGTAGGTGACAGCGGTGAGGGCGGTGCCGTCAAGGGCGTTTGCCTGGATCTTTGTGACGGTGGCAGGAAGGGTCAGCTTCTTCAGACCGGAGTATGCAAACAGCCCGGAGGGCAGCGTTTTAATGCCCGTGCCGATGGAGGCGCTCTCCAGCTGTTCACACTCCATGAAGGCGCCGCTGCCGATGGAGGTGACGCTGTTGGGGATGGTGACGGAGGTGAGATAGCTGCCGCAGAAGGCGTCTTCGCCGATGGTCTTCAGTGTGGAGGGCAGGCTGACTGCGGTGATGCTGCTCCATCCGAAGCAGCCGTAGGGGATCGCGGTGATGCCCTTGCCGATGACCACCTTCTGTATGCCGAGGAAATCGAGAAGCGTGGTCATATCGGAATCCTCGGGAAGGGCCCCGGTGCCGCTGAGGGTCAGGGTGGTGCCGGATACGCTCCAGGACACCTTGCTGCTCAGCTTGCCGGAGGTGGGGGGCTGGACGGTGCCGTTGCTGCAGGAAACGGTGGCGCAGTAGGTCAGCTGCTCGTTGTCATCGCCGACGGAAACGGCATTCCACTGGGCCTTGGTGCCCCGGAACAGCACAGAGGACAGTGTGGTGGCCCAGAATGCTCCATCCCCGATGGTCTTCAGCGTGGCAGGAAGCACGATGCCGGTCAGGCTGCCGCAGTCATAGAAGCACTCATCCGGAATGGCGGTCAAGGGGGCGGAAAGCTCCACATGGGTCATGGCACAACGCCGGAAAGCACTGTCACCCAGCGTCAGCGGAACGGATGTGTCATTGCGGATGACCACAGAGGTCAGGCCGGTGCAGCCATCGAAGGCGTAGTCTTCGATGGAAGACACATTGTACAGGGTGACAGAGGTCAGGCGATCGCAGCCATTGAATGCACTCTCTCCGATCGTGGCCACATTGCTGAGCGACAGGGTGCCCAGATGGCTATACGAGAAGGCACCGCTGCCGATGCTCTGCAGGGAGGAGGGGAAGACGGCTTCGGTGATATAGTCATAAGTGAAGTAATCGATTGCGGTGATGCCTTCCGAGAAGATAACCTTCCTGATGTGGAAATCCCCGCAAATATCATGGATCTCGCTGTCGCCATCATCATCACCATCATCATAGGTGCCGGAGACGGAGACGGTGATGGTGGCGGTGTCCGGGTCCACGCTCCAGGCGATGCCGCCGGCGGTGGTGCCGCTGAGGGCAGGCTCGGTGCCGATGTCGCCATCGCTGCAATGAACGGCGATGCCGTCAAAATCATCCCGGTCCTCGCCGATGAGGGCATTCCACTGGGCCTGCGTACCCTCGTAGGTGATGCCGTTGGCAAGGGGGCAGCAGTCAAAGGCGTACTCACCGATGGATGTCACGCCGGCGGGGATGGTGACGGAGGTCAGGCCGGTGCCCTCAAAGGCATAGGCCCCGATGGTCTTCAGCGTGGAGGGCAGGCTGACGGAGGTGATGTTGCTCATGCTGTAGAAGCAGTCCCCGGGGATGTCGGTGATGCCCTCGCTCAGCACCAGGCGGCTGAAGCTGAGGCCGCTGCTGACATAGTACAGGAAATCGCCCAGGCCGGAGGCCACATAGTACATGAAGGCATTGGTTTCATCAGGGAGGGCGCCGCTGCCGCTGATGGTGAGGGTGCTTCCCGCATAGCTCCAGGTGAAGGCGGTATCGCCGATCCTGCCGCCGTTGGTGGCGGCGATGGTGCCGTCGGTGCAGACGATGTCGGCCAGGCAGAGCAGAGGCAGGTTGTTGGAGTAGATGTTGATCTCCTTCCACTGGGCCATGGTGCCCCGGTAGGTGACCGTCTTGATGTTGGTGAGCCTGGCGAAGGCCTCATCGTCCACCGTCTGCAGGCCGGCAGGCAGGGAGACGGTGCGCAGGCCGCCCCAGCCCTGGAAGCAGCCCTCGCCGATATAGGTCACGGTATCGGGAACGGACATGGAGGTGACCTTGGTGCAGTTGGAGCTTGCGTCCCACTGGTCCAGCTCGATGCGGGTGACGGTGTGGCCGTTGATGGAGGCGGGGAAGTCCACCACGGTGGCGCCGTTCAGCACCACATCGGTGATGGTGACAGTGTCATCGCCGTCAGCGTTGGCCTCCCAGCTGTAGCTGACGCCGCGCCCGTCGGCCACATTCACGGTGCAGGACACGGAGGTGCGGCCGCCCGCCACGGTGGCGGTGACGGTGGCGGTGCCCATGCTGACGCCCTCCAGAGTGCAGTATTCGCCGGAATCGGAGGTGTTCACCACCTTCACGATGCTTTCGTCAGAGCTGCTCCACACCAGACCGACGCTGGGGTTGGAGGTGACGGTCAGGAAGGCGGTGGCATGCTGCCTCACTGAAAGGGTTGTGGTGTTGATGGTCAGCTTGCTGATGATCTCATAGGGGTTGCCGTTTGCGATGGCAAAGGCCTCGCCCGCGCTGCCGGGATACACATACAGGTACACTTCGCTGTCGAAGGCGCTTTCACCGATCTCCGTGACGGAATTGGGGATGGTGACCTCGGACAGGGTGGACCACCGGAAGGCCTGCTCACCGATGGAGGTCAGCGTAGCAGGCAGAGAAACGGAGCGGATGTGGCAGCCGTAGAAGGCTTCCGCGGAGACGGATGTGATGCCGCTGCCGATGACGACATCCAGCGTGGGCGTATGGGTGCTGTAGGAATCCTCATACAGATCGCTGACGGTTTGATAGATGAAATCATACACACCCTCTGGCATGTCGCCCTTGCCGGAGATGGTCAGGGTGGTGCCGGAGAAGGACCAGCTGACGGTGTCGCTCAGCTTGCCGCCATAGGTGGGCTTGATGGTGCCGTCAGAGCAGACGATGGTGGCGGCGTATTGCAGTATGGCATTGCCCATACCGATGCTGACGGCCTTCCACTGGGCCTTCTTGCCCTTGAAGTTCACCGTGGACAGCTTGGTGCCATGGAAGGCATTCTCGCCGATGGCTGTGATGCCGGCCGGCAGGGTGACGGTGGTAAGCTCCTCGCAGTCATAGAAGAGGGACTGTGGAATGGCGGTGATGCCGGAGCCCAGCACGACGGAGGTCAGCTGCTCGCAGCCGGTGAAAGCACAGTCGCCCAGGGCTGTCACGCTGGCCGGGATCCTGACGGTGCGGAGGCTTGAATAGGCGAATGCACTGTCGCCGATGGTGATGACGGTGGAGGGAACGGTCACCTGCCGCAAGGATTTGTTCCCAAACGCCCATTCATCGATGGCGGTCACGGTGTGTCCCTTGATGATGTCGGGAATGACCACCACGGCACTGCTGCCGATGTAGCCGGTGATGGTCACGGTCTCGCCGTCCTCGTTCAGACCCCAGATGAAGTCATCAGCGGCGTCGGAGATGGCGTCATAGGCGGCCAGGGTAATGGACTGCGCCTTGCTCCTGGTGCCGGAGGTGTTCTTCTTATTGACCTTCTTGACGGGCTCCACCTGCACGCTCCAGGTGCCGGCGGCCAGCCCGCTGACGGTATAGCTGAAGGAGCAGTCGTCCAGGCGGGCCGCGTCGGCGGTCACGGTGGTCTTGGTGTCCTTCTTGCTCTTCACAAAGTGCAGCACATAGGAGTCGGCCTCGGCCAGGGTGGTCCAGCTGACGGTCACCTCATCGGTGTTGGTCTGCTGCAGGGTGACCACGGGGGCCACCATCCAGGTGTCGATCAGCTTCACGGACAGGGCCTTGCTGGAGGTGCCCTTGGTCTCCTCATTGTAGGGCACCACGGTGAAGGTATAGGCCGTGCCGATCTTCAGGGGATAGACATCGGCGTCCACCGTCAGCTCCAGGGCCCCGGTGTCGGCGATCTCGGTGGTGACCTTTCCGGTCTTGGCATAGACCTTGTAGTGGATGGCGTAGGTGCTCTGCTGCTTTACCGTCCAGCTCAGGCGGATGCTGTCCTCGCCCAGCTGCAGCCAGCTGACAGAGGGCGCCTGGGACCACAGCACGGCGGTGGTCAGGGACACGGACTTGGAGGTGGTGCCCTCGTAGTGGGCGCCGGCCTCCGTGGTCAGGGTGGGCAGCACCCTGTAGGTGTGGGCACCGTAGGCGATGTCCGTCAGCTGCAGGGAGAGACCGTCGGTCACGGTGGCGATGAGCACATCGGCCTTGTTCTTGCCCATGACCTCCCACACCTCATAGGCGTTGGCCACGGCGTTTTCGCTCCAGGTCAGCAGCACGTCATGCTCGTCGGTCTGCTTCGCGGTGAGGGTGGGCACGGCGGTCATCCAGCCCACCTTCAGGTTCAGGGACGCGGCCTTGGACTGCCAGGCGCCGTAGGTCAGGCTGCCCTCGACATCGTCGGGATCTCCCTCGCTGTTGAACTTGTAGGGGCGCACATAGATGCTGTACTTGGCCACGCCGGGCAGCGCGATGTCCCGGCTGAGGGTGCAGCGGCCGGTGGCGGCGTCGGGGGCCAGCATGGTCAGCTCGCTCATCGGCACGAAGTCCAGATGGGTGTACTTTTTGGCGGAGCCGATCTTGCAGCTGATCTCGAAGCCGTCGCACAGGGTGGGATTCCAGCCGGTGACGGTGGTCCAGGTCACCCGGGCCAGGGGCTCGGTGTCGCTGGTCTGCACCGCCGTGACGGAGGCGGCGGCCTGGCTCCACATGGCCTTGGTGGTGATGGCCTTGTCCTTGGAGAAGCTGCCCACATCCAGGCCGCCGATGGAGTTCAGATGCCAGGCCTGCACCCGGTAGGTGTGCTTGCCATAGGTCACATCGGCGATCTCGCAGGACGCCTCGCGGCCGGAATACACCTGCCTGACGCCGCTCTTCAGCACCTCATACACAGCGTAGCCGTGCAGGGTATCGTCCTCATCGGTATCCCAGATGTCATTCCAGCTGAGGCTGACGGTATCCTCGCCCAGCTGGCACACCTCGCTGAAGGTCAGCTTGACGCTCATCCAGGCCTGTCCCTTCACGGTGAAGGCCAGGGTGGATTTCTTGTAATAGCTGCTGCCGACGATGTGGGAGCCGTCCTTTGCCAGGCGGTAGGGCCGCAGGTTGAGGGCGGAATGCTTGCCCACGGACAGGGTCGCCCACAGCTGCAGCCGGCAGCCATAGCTTTCGCCATCCCCGGCGGGCACGAAGGTCAGCTCACTGTTGGCGCAGGAGGCCAGCACGGTGGTGCCCTGCAGCAGCTCGAAGCCGGCGCAGTCAGCCGCGTCCCAGCCCTCCTTCAGGCAGGCCGTCACCAGGACCACGGCCTCGTCGGCGCTGGGCTGGGTGACGGTGAGGGCGGGGCTGGTCACGAAGGGCGAGGCCCAGCTCCAGTCACCCACGGTCACGGTGATGCTGTGGGCGGTGTCCGCGATGGGCTTCTTGCCGTATTTGTCGGAGCAGCCGGTGACGGTGAAGGTCACCTCGCCCTCAGGCAGGCCGCTGAAGACCCTGGTCACGGCCGTGGTGTAGGTGGAGGAGGCGCCGTAGGAGGACACGGTCTGCACCGTGTAGGACTTGGCGCCGGTCACCTTGGTCCAGGTGAGGGTCACCTTGCCCGCGCCGGTCTGCTCGGCGTAGGTGAAGAAGCCGTCATCCTCGCCCAGAGCGCTGAGGGTGCCGGGCTCGTCCACCTCCAGGGCGGTGACGGTGGCGGGCTCGTCATCCAGATCGCTGCCGGGGGCGGGCAGGGCCGCGTCCTCATCACGGGCCGGAGCGGGCGCGGGCGCGGCGCTCGGCGCGGGTGCAGGCTCGGTCTCAGGCTGAGCCTAAGGCTGAGCCTGAGGCTCCTCATCGGCCCGGAAGGCCGCGTTGTCCAGGCGGATATTGCCCAGCACGGCGTCCGGCACGGGCTCCCAGGCCTCCGTCAGCGCGGAGAGCCGGGACTCGGAGACATAGCCGGTGAGGATCTCGCCCTCCGCGCAGAAGGCGATCCTTACAACGCCCTCCACGCTGCTGTCGGAGGCCTCCCAGGCGTAGACCACGGCCTGCTCCATGAACAGGCCCAGCCGCTCCCGCAGCCTCTCGTCCTCATAGACCGGGGTGCCGGAGGACACCGTCACATAGCCGGACAGGGTCTCCTCCTCCGCAGGGTCGGCGGGTGCCTCGGGCTGCTCCTCTCCCTCCGCGGGAGCAACGGGAGCGGATTCCTCCGGCACAGCCGTTTCCGGGGTACTCTGGGTCTGCCCCTCTTCGGGCAGGTCTGTGGAGGTGGCCACATCGGCCACGCCCACAGAGGTCCACAGCATGACCGCGCAGGTCAGCAGGGACAGCATCCTTCTGAGCTTCATGGCAAAAACCTCCAAACGCCGTTTCGGCGGAAAATGTACAAAAGAATCATATCATACATTAAAAAAAAAACAAGCCTGAAGAGGATTTTTTCAGGCGAAAAACACGAAATATGGGTATAACCGGGGCCTCTGCCGGACGGCCGGGGCGGAGGCCCCGCCTTCCGCCTTCCCCTTTCCCCGGCGGAGGTGGGGAAGGGGGAAGACGGGCTTCCACAGGAATCTCATTGCCCCGGGGAAAAGGCGGGATTATCCGAGGATCTGCCCGGGATGGCCGATGCGCACGGCCTGCTTCTGGGCCAGCACGCAAAGCTCGGCGGCCTTGAAGCAGTGCTCCTGGGTCATGGCGTTCTCGGTGCGGTGGAGGCAGTCCAGGATCAGCTGCCCGAAGAAGGGATAGCCCACCTGACCGGCGACCCGGAAATGCTGCTCTCCGTCCCTGTTCACCAGGAACACATGGTCGCCCTCGTCCGTCTCCGTGGCCACATTCACATACTTGCGCAGCTCGATGTAGCCCTCCGTGCCGACGATGAAGGTGCGGCCGTCGCCCCAGGTGCGCAGCCTGTCCGGCGTGAACCAGTCCACCCGGAAGTAGTGGGTGGCGCCGTTCTCGCCCACGATGGAGCAGTCGCCCCAGTCGTTCAGGCCGGGAGTGTCGGGGTGGGCATAGTTGCAGACGCGGCTGAACTGCACCTTCGCGTCCCTGTTGCCGGTGTAGTACAGGAACTGCTCGATCTGATGGGAGCCGATGTCGCACAGGATGCCGCCGTACTTCTCCTCCTCAAAGAACCAGTCGGGGCGGCCCTCCTTCGGGCCGATGCGGTGGGGGCCGAAGCCGTCGATGTGGATGACCCGGCCGATGGCGCCCTGCTCGATCAGCTGACCGGCATACACCGCCGCCTCCACATGCAGCCGCTCGGAGAAATAGCACATGTACTTCAGGCCGGTCTACGCGGTGGCCCTTCTGGCGGCCTCCAGCTGCTCCAGGGTGGTCAGGGGCGCCTTGTCGGTGAAATAATCCTTGCCGTGGGCGATGGCCCGCAGGCCAAGGGCGCAGCGCTCGCTGGTCACCGCCGCGCCGGCGATCAGCCGGGTCTCCGGGTCGCTCAGCACCTGCTCCTCGCTTTCGGCGGGGACGGCCTGGGGGAAGGCCTTCAGGAAGCGGGCCACCTTGGCGGGGTCGGGGTCATACACATACTTCAGGGTGGCGCCGGCCTCGGTCAGGCCGTTGCACATGCCGTAGATGTGTCCGTGATCCAGGCCGATGGCGGAGAACACGAATTCGCCGGGCTTCACCACCGGCATGGGCCTGCCCTTGGGGGCGTAATTCATACCGTCAGACTTCTGCATACTGCTGCCTCCTCACTTTCTGTCCGTTCCCACGGTGATGCGCTCGCCGCTGCCCAGGTCGGTTACGGCGGCAGACTTCTCATAAAAATGGGGCACATGGGCCCGGATGCCCGCCACGGTGTAGAAGGGATCGTCTTTGGCGATGGGCAGCCTCACGGTGGTGCCGGAGGAGCCGGACTTGTAGATGGCGGTGATCAGCTCGATGGTGCGCCTTCCGTCCACGCCTGTGATGGCGGGGGTCACGCTGCCCTGCTCCAGGCAGGTGAGCACATTGTCGATCTGCCCGGTGTGGCCCTCATACTTCACCTCGGGCAGGCTGTTGTACAGGTCGGTGATCCTTTGCTCCAGGGCGGTGTTTTCGATGGGGAAGCCGTTGGGCCTGCTGAGGGAGGCGTATGTCCTGAAGGGCGCGGAGATGCGGGCGTCGGCGCACTGCACCACCAGGCTCTGCTCCTCGCCGTGATGCACCACGGAGGCGGTCACCGTGGCCAGCGCCTTTCCGTACTTCATCACCGATACGGACAGGTCCTCGATCTCGGCGTTGTCGTGGCTGGTGTTGGTCAGGATGGAGGTGACCTCCTCCGGCAGGCCCATCATCCAGCCCAGCATGTCGATGTGATGCACGGCGTGGTTCAGGGTGCAGCCGCCGCCCTCCTTTTCCCAGGTGCCCCGCCACCACAGGTCATAGTAGCAGTGCCCGCGCCACCAGAAGGAGTCCACGGTGAAGTGCTTCACCTCTCCGGCGATGCCGCTGTCCAGCAGCGCCTTCAGCCTGGCGATGGAGGTGCGGAAGCGGTTCTGGGCGATGGAGGAGAACAGCCTGCCGCTGCGCCGGGCGGCCTCCAGCATGGCGTCGCACTCCTCCAGGGAGGCGGCCATGGGCTTCTCGCAGATCACATGCTTGCCCGCGTTCAGCGCGTTGATCGAGATCTCGGCATGCACATAGGGCGGCGTGCACACATCGAACAGGTCGATGTCATCGCGGTCCAGCAGCCTGTGATGGTCGTCCACGATGTCGCAACTGATGCCGAACTCCCCGGCCCGCTTCACGGCCTTTTCCGGCAGAATGTCGCACATGGCGACCACCCGGGCCCGCTCCGGAAAGGCGGTCCAAGCCTTCAGATGGGCGTAGGAAATATTGCCCAGCCCGATGATGGCTACACGGATCATGCTTCAAACCCTCCGTCCGTATCGAAAAAATCGAATGTCTGCTGCCCACCATTGTAAATCAACGGGCGGCGTTTGTCAACAATGCGCGGGCAGCGAAAAGGACCGGAGGTACCATAGACCTCCGGTCCCCGTGGGACAGGGAAGGATCAGATCTCCACCGTGCCCTCGAAATCCGTGACGGCGTCGCCGATGAGCCACACCAGGCCGCTTCGGTCATAGCGCACCATCAGGTCGCCGCCGGGCAGGTGGATCAGGATGTCCGCGTCCCGGGCGCACAGGCCGTTTTCCACCGCCAGCACGGCGGCGGCGCAGGCGGCGGTGCCGCAGGCCATGGTCTCGCCGATGCCGCGCTCCCACACCCGCATGCGCAGGGTGTTGCGGCTGACCGGCTCCGCGAAGGAAACGTTCACGCGGGCAGGGAACAGCGGGTCATGCTCGATGGCAGGGCCCACCCTGTCCAGCGGCACCCGAGCCACATCGTCGGTGAAGATGACGCAGTGGGGGTTGCCCATGCTGACGCAGCTGACGGTCCGCGCTTCTCCGGCCAGGCTGACGCTGCGCTGCAGGATCCTGTCGCCCTCCAGCCGCACGGGCACCTGCTCCGGCGCGAAGGCCGGGCAGCCCATGTCCACCATGACGGAGAACACGCTCTCGTCCCGCACGAAGCAGTGGGCGCGGCGGATGCCGCCGGCGGTCTCGATGGTCATATCGGCGCTGCGGACGCGGCCGCTCTCGTACAGGTACTTGGCCACGCAGCGCAGCGGGTTGCCCGCGGCCATGCTCTCGGTGCCGTCGGCGTTGAACATGCGCATGGAGGCATCCGCCTTCTCGCTGGGGCCGATGAGCACGATGCCGTCGCTGCCGATGCCGCTCTTGCGCTTGGACAGGCGCACGGCCAGGAACTCCGGGCTGTCCACGACCTGCTCAAAGCAGTCGAAGTAGAGGTAATCGTTGCCCGCGCCGCGCATCTTGACGAAATGCAGGCGGCGCTTTTTGGTGCGCATGGCGTTCAGGTCCACCAGCTCCACGTTCTCCAGGGTGTAGCGGCTGCGGATGCCGTCCGCCAGGGCGCCGGCGGTGTCCAGGCTGGTGAAGTGGGGGATGCCCCGCTCGACGGCCTTCCGGCGCAGCTGCACGAAGGTGTCCTTCGGGTCGCGCCCGTGGTCGGAGGTGGAGATGACATACTGGATGCGGCCCGTCTCCAGCAGGGGCAGCATGGCGTGGCGGTCCACGACCTCCGACTCCACGCCGTGCCTGCTCAGCACAGCGGCGGTGCCGTCGGTGGCGTAGAGCTTAAAGCCCAGCCGGGCGTAGCGGCGGGCGATGTCCACGGCCTCGGCCTTGTCAGCGTCCCGCACGGTGATGAGCAGGCCGCCGCTGTGGCTCATTTTGTAGCCCGCGGCCACCATGCCCTTGTAGACGGCCTACCGCAGGCTGGAGCCGATGCCCAGCACCTCGCCGGTGGACTTCATCTCGGGGCCCATGTGGGTGTCCACATCCGGCAGCTTCTCGAAGGAGAAGCAGGGCACCTTCACGGCGTAGTAGGCGCTCTGCCGGTACAGCCCGGTGCCGTAGCCCATGTCCGCCAGCCGCTCGCCCAGCATGCAGCGCACCGCCAGGTCCACCATGGGCACGCCGGTCACCTTGCTGATGTAGGGCACGGTGCGGCTGGCCCGGGGATTGGCCTCGATGACGAAGACCTCGTTGTGGTAGACGATGTACTGGATGTTGATGAGGCCCACGGTGCCCAGCTCCAGGGCGATGTTCCTTGTCACCTCCAGCAGGCGCTGGGTCATGAGACCGTTCAGGTTCCAGGCGGGATACACCGCGATGGAGTCGCCGCTGTGTACGCCGGAGCGCTCGATATGCTCCATGATGCCGGGGATCAGCACCTCGGTGCCGTCGCAGATGGCGTCGCACTCGCACTCGATGCCCATCAGGTACTGGTCGATCAGGATGGGGTTCTCGATGCCCTGGGCCAGGATGATCCGCATATACTCGACGATGTCGGCGTCGGTGTAGGCGATGATCATGTTCTGGCCGCCCAGCACATAGGAGGGCCGCACCAGCACGGGATAGCCCAGCTCATGGGCCGCGGCCAGGGCCTCCTCGCAGGTCAGCACGGTGCGTCCCTGGGGGCGCTTGATGCCGTACTTTTCCATGGCCGCGTCGAAGCGCTCACGGTCCTCGGCGGCGTCGATCATGTCGGCGCTGGTGCCCAGGATGCGGACGCCCGCCTTTTCCAGCGCGTGGGTCAGCTTGATGGCGGTCTGTCCGCCGAAGGCCGCCACCACGCCCACGGGCCGCTCGGTGGCGATGACGCCCAGCACATCCTCCGGCGTCAGGGGCTCGAAGTACAGCCGGTCGGCGGTGTCGAAGTCGGTGGAGACGGTCTCCGGGTTGTTGTTGATCATCACCACATCGTAGCCGGCCTTCTTCAGCATGCGCACGCAGTGCACGCTGGCGTAGTCGAACTCGATGCCCTGGCCGATGCGGATGGGGCCGGAGCCCAGCACCACCACGCAGGGCTTTCGCTTCCCCTGCGCCTCGCGCTCCCGCAGGAACTCCTCCGCCTCGTTCTCGTCGTCATAGGTGGCGTAGAAGTAGGGCGTTTCGGCGGCGAACTCGGCGGCGCAGGTGTCCACCATCTTGTAGACGGGGTCACGGTGCGCGGGCAGCTTTTCGCCGGAGAGCCGCTCGATGGCCCTGTCCGGCCAGCCCATGCGCTTGGCCGCCAGGCAGGTCTCCGCGTCGATGCCGCCACGGGCCAGCCGCCGCTCCATCCGCCAGAGGTTCTCGAATTTGTGCAGGAAGAACAGGTCGATGCGGGTCAGCTCATGCAGCCTCTCCAGGGAGATGCCCCGGCCGATGGCCTCATAGAGGGCGAACAGCCGCTGGTCGGTGCATTCGCCGATCAGCGCCAGCAGCGCCTCATCCGACAGGGCGGCCATGCTCTTCATCCGCAGGGTGTCGCAGCCGATCTCGCAGCCCCGCACGGCCTTCATCAGGGCCTGCTCCACATTGGTGCCGATGGCCATCACCTCGCCGGTGGCCTTCATCTGGGTGCCCAGAGTGCGCTTGCCGTAGACGAACTTGTCGAAGGGCCACTTGGGTACCTTGCACACGATATAGTCCAGGGCAGGCTCGAAGCAGGCGCAGGTCTGGCCCGTGATGGCGTTCCGCATCTCGTCCAGGGTATAGCCGATGGCGATCTGGGCGGCGCAGCGGGCGATGGGGTAGCCGGTGGCCTTGGAGGCCAGGGCGGAGGAGCGGCTCACGCGGGGATTGACCTCGATGACCGCGTACTCAAAGCTGTCCGGATTCAGGGCGAACTGGCAGTTGCAGCCGCCCTCCACCTCCAGGGCGGTGATGATGTCCAGGGCGGCGCGGCGCAGCATCTGGTATTCCCTGTCCGCCAGGGTCAGGGCAGGGGCTACCACGATGGAGTCGCCGGTATGCACGCCCACGGGGTCGATGTTCTCCATGGAGCAGACGGCGATGCAGTTGCCCAGGCTGTCCCGCATGACCTCAAACTCGATCTCCTTCCAGCCGGAGATGCACTTCTCCACCAGGATCTGGGTGATGGGGGAGAGCCGCAGGCCGTTTTCGGCGATCTCCCTGAACTGCTCCTCGGTGCGGGCAATGCCGCCGCCGCTGCCGCCCAGGGTGTAGGCCGGGCGCACGATGACGGGGTAGCCGATCTCCTTGGCGGCCCGCACGGCGTCCTCCAGGTTCTCCACCACCTCGGAGGGGATCACGGGCTGGCCGATCCGCTCCATGGTCTCCTTGAACAGCAGCCGGTCCTCGGCCTTCTCGATGGTCTCGCAGCGGGCGCCCAGCAGCTTCACATGGCGGCTCGCCAAAAAGCCCTCCTTGGCCAGCTGCATGGAGAGCGTCAGGCCCATCTGTCCGCCCAGGGTGGAGAGCAGGCTGTCGGGCTTTTCCTTGTCGATGACGCGGCGCAGCGTTTCCAGCGTCAGCGGCTCGATGTAGATGTGGTCGGCGGAGGTGCGGTCCGTCATGATGGTGGCGGGGTTCGGGTTGACCAGCACCACCTCCAGGCCGGCCTCCTTCAGGGCCCGGCAGGCCTGGGAGCCGGCGTAGTCGAACTCGGCGGCCTGGCCGATGACGATGGGGCCGGAGCCGATGATCATCACCTTGCGCAGCTCAGCATTCAGCGGCATGCTTCTTCACCTCCATCATGTCCACAAAGCGGTCGAACAGGAAGCGGGTATCCAGCGGACCTCCGCAGGCCTCCGGATGGAACTGCACGGAGAAGGCAGGCATGTCGGTGTAGTCGATGCCCTCGCAGGTGCCGTCATTGGCATTGACGAAGCGCAGGCGGGCGCCCCCGGGCAGCGTGTCGCAGTCCACCGCGAAGCCGTGGTTCTGGCTGGTCATGTAGCACAGGCCCGTCACCAGGTCCCTGGCGGGCTGGTTCGCGCCGCGGTGGCCGTACTTCAGCTTCACGGTCTTCGCGCCGCGGCTCAGGGCCAGCAGCTGGTGCCCCAGGCAGATGCCGAAGATGGGCAGCCCCGCGCCGCACAGCTTCTTCAGCTCGGCGATGATGCCGGTGTTGTCCGCCGGATCGCCGGGGCCGTTGGACAGCATCAGGCCGTCCGGCTTCAGCGCCAGGATGGCCTCCGCGGCGGTATCGGCGGGGACGACCGTGACGGCGCAGCCCCGCTTCTCCAGCTCCCGCTGAATGTTGGCCTTGGCGCCGAAGTCCCACAGCACCACATGGCGGGCGCCCTCGCCGCCGGGCTGCACCGCCCCGCAGGTCACATCCGCCACCGAGGGGTGGAAGGGCAGCGCCTTCAGCCGGGCGGCGGCCGCCGGGAGGTCCTCCGGCTTTTCCGCCAGCAGCGCCGCGTTCATCACGCCCGCCGAGCGGATGCGCCGGGTCAGGCTGCGCGTATCCACGCCGGTCAGCACGGGGATGCCCCGCGCCGCCAGCCAGTCGTTCAGCGTGCCCTCGCAGCGGAAGTTGCTGGGGAAATCGCACAGCTCCCGCACCACATAGCCGGAGAGCCCGGGGCCCTTGCTCTCAAAGTCCGCCGGGATCACGCCGTAATTGCCGATGGTGGGGAAGGTCTGGATCACGATCTGCCCCCGGAAGCTGGGGTCGGTCAGGGTCTCCAGGTAGCTTCCCATGCCGGTGGTGAACACCAGCTCCGCCGAGACCTCCTTGTCGGCGCCCATCCGTACACCTTCGTACAGGGTGCCGTCAGCCAGCAGCAGCCAGCCTTTCTGATTCATTTTTCAATCATCCTTTCCACAGCTGTGGGGTAGTTTCCGTCAAAGCACGCGCTGCACAGGGGCAGCTCCCCGGTCATTCGGGGCAGGTCGGCAAGCCGCATGTAGCCCAGCGAATCGGCGCCGATGCGCTGCCGGATCTCCTCCACGGAGAAGCGGTCCGCGATCAACTGCTTCGTGTCCGCCACATCGGTGCCGTAGTAGCAGGGGTACAGGAAGGGCGGCGAGCTGATGCGCACATGCACCTCCCGGGCGCCGGCCTCCCGCAGCATGCGGATCAGGCCGGTGATGGTGGTGCCCCGCACGATGGAGTCGTCGATGAGCACCACCCGCTTACCCTTCACCGCGTCGGTCAGCACGCTCAGCTTCATGTGCACGGCGTTCTCCCGCTCGGCCTGGGTGGGCTTGATGAAGGTGCGGCCGATGTAGCTGTTCTTGTGGAAGGCCTGCACGAAGGGGATCCCGGCCCGGTCGGCATAGCCCGCGGCGGCGGTCAGGCCGGATTCCGGCACGCCCGTCACCAGGTCGGCCTCCACGGGCCAGGCCTCGGCCAGCGCCTGGCCGCCCCGGAAGCGGGCGCCGTAGACGCTGACGCCGTCCAGCTGCGAATCCAGCCGGGCGAAGTAGATGTACTCAAAGATGCAGTGGGCCCGGCGCTTCGCCCCGGACAGGGGGGCGGACTTCAGCCCGTCCCGGCCGATGGTCAGGATCTCGCCGGGCTCGATGTCCCGCACGAAGCGGGCGCCGCAGGCCGTGACGGCGCAGCTCTCGGATGCGACCACCCAGCCGTCCTCCGTCTGCCCCAGGCACAACGGCTTCAGCCCCTGGGGATCGCGCACCGCCACCAGCTTCCTGGGGCTCATGATGATGAAGGCATAGCCGCCCAGCAGCTGGGGCGCGGCCCGCTGCACCGCCTCCTCCACCGAGCCGCAGGAGGCACGCTCCCGGGCGATGAGGCAGGCGGCGGCCTCCGAATCGGAGGTGCCCTGAAGCACGCCGCCCCGGGCCATCAGCTCCCGGCGCAGGTCCTGCCCGTTGACCAGGTTGCCGTTGTGCACCAGGGCCAGGGTGCCCTTGACATAGTGGAAGGCCATGGGCTGCAGGTTCTCCTGCCGGCCGTCGCCGGTGGTGGAATAGCGCACATGGCCGATGCCGATATTGCCCTCCAGCGTCCTCAGCACGGAGGCGTCGAACACCTCGCTGACCAGACCGGGCCGCTTGTAAAGACACAGGTTGTCCTTCTCGCCCCAGGTGTCGCAGACGGCGATGCCCGCGGCCTCCTGGCCCCGGTGCTGCAGGGCGGTCAGACCGTAATAGATGCGCTGGGCCGCGCTCTCATGGCCCGTGCTCCAGACGCCGAAGACGCCGCACTCCTCACGGGGCTTCTCATCCGTATACCGCATGGCTCAGGCCTTTCCCTCACGCCGCAGCAGCGCGGCCTCGATGAAGCCCCGGAACAGGGGATGCACCTTGTTGGGGCGGGACTTGAATTCGGGGTGATACTGCACGCCCACATGGAAGGGCCGCTCCGTCAGCTCGGCGGTCTCCACCAGCTGTCCGTCGGGGGACATGCCGGAGAGGGTCAGGCCCTTTTCGGTGAGGATGGCGCGGTAGTCGTTGTTGAACTCATAGCGGTGGCGGTGACGCTCGCTGATCCGCTCCTGCCCGTAGCAGCGGGCCATGGTCGTGCCCGGCGCGATGACGCAGGGATAGGCGCCCAGGCGCAGGGTGCCGCCCTTGTCGATCTCGTCGCTCTGACCGGGCATGAAGTCGATGACCTTGTTTTTGCACAGCTCGTCGAACTCGCCGGAATTGGCGTCCGTCAGGCCGCACACATGCCGGGCGTACTCGATCACCATGATCTGCATGCCCAGGCAGATACCGAAGTAGGGCACCCGGTTCTCCCGGGCATACTTCGCCGCCAGGATCATGCCCTCGATGCCGCGGTTGCCGAAGCCGCCGGGCACGATGATGCCGTCCAGCCCGCCCAGCTTTTCGCTGACGGTGCCGGCGCCGAGCGTCTCCGAGTCGATCCAGTCGATGGTCACATTGGCGTCCTGGGCGTAGCCCGCGTGGCGCAGGGCCTCCGCCACGGACAGGTAGGCGTCGTGCAGCTGGATGTACTTGCCCACCAGGCCGATCCGTACCTGGCGGTGGGCGTGCTTGATCTTCTCCACCATGGCCGTCCATTCGGTCAGGTCCGGCTTCGGGGCTTCGATGCCCAGCTCCCGGCACACCACGGAGGAGAAGCTGGCCTCCTCCAGCATCAGCGGCGCCTCATACAGGCAGGGGAGGGTGATGTTCTCGATGACGCAGTCCGGCTTCACATTGCAGAACATGGCGATCTTCTTGAAGATGCTCTCCTCCAGGGGCTCATCGCAGCGCAGCACGATGATGTCCGGATGCACGCCCATGCCCTGCAGCTCCTTCACGGAATGCTGGGTGGGCTTCGACTTGTGCTCGTCCGAGCCCCGCAGGAAGGGCACCAGCGTCACATGGATGTACAGGCTGTTCTCCCGGCCCGCCTCCAGGCCGATCTGGCGGGCGGCCTCCAGGAAGGGCTGGCTCTCGATGTCGCCGATGGTGCCGCCGATCTCGGTGATGACCACGTCCGCGCCGGTGCGCTTGCCCACCCGGTATACGAAATCCTTGATCTCGTTGGTGATGTGGGGGATCACCTGCACGGTGCTGCCCAGGTACTCGCCCCGGCGCTCCTTGTTCAGCACGTTCCAGTAGACCTTGCCGGTGGTCAGATTGGAATACTTGTTCAGGTCCTCGTCGATGAAGCGCTCATAGTGGCCCAGGTCCAGGTCGGTCTCGGCGCCGTCCTCGGTCACATA
>R14__coassemble_526_pt1 | contig 25848 bp, 26 predicted proteins | sample R14__metabat2_high_PE_034 | metagenome-assembled genome bin R14
GTCCTGGGGCGTGTAGATCTCGGCATGGACGAAGGGCTCCTCCATGGAGGCGATCTCGTTGACGGAGGGCAGCATGGTGGGATTGTCCACCGATACCACGGTGCCGTCGGTCCTGGTGATGTGGTAGATGACGCCGGGGGTGGTGGTGACCAGGTTCAGGTCGAACTCACGCTCCAGCCGGGCGGTGATCACATCCATGTGCAGCAGGCCCAGGAAGCCGGCCCTGAAGCCATAGCCCAGGGCGATGGAGGTCTCCGGCTCATAGGTCAGGGAGGCGTCGTTCATCCGCAGCTTCTCCAGGGCGTCCTTCAGGGCGGGATAGTCCGCGCCGTCCGCCGGATAGATGCCGCAGTACACCATGGGGGTCACCTGCTTGTAGCCGGGCAGGGGAGCCTCGGCCTGGCGGGCAGCGTCGGTGATGGTGTCGCCAACACGGGTGTCCCGCACATCCTTGATGGAGGCGGACACATAGCCCACATCGCCGGGGCCCAGCTCCGCGCAGGGCTGGTAGCCGGGGTTGAAGGTGCCCACCTCCACGATGTCGAACTCGCCGCCGGTGGCCATCAGATGCATGCGCATGCCGGCCCGGATGCGGCCCTCCATGACGCGCACGAAGCAAATGGCGCCCCGGTAGTTGTCATAGCTGGCGTCGAAGATCAGGGCCTGCAGCGGCTTCTCGGGGTCGCCCTTGGGCGCCGGGATGTACCTGACGATGGCCTCCAGCACATCCCCGATGTTCAGGCCGGTCTTGGCGGAGATGCAGGGAGCGTAGCTGGCGTCCAGGCCGATCACATCCTCGATCTCCTGACGGACCTTCTCCGGCTCGGCGCTGGGCAGGTCGATCTTGTTGATGACGGGGATGATCTCCAGGTTGTGGTCCAGGGCCATGTAGCAGTTGGCCAGGGTCTGGGCCTCGATGCCCTGGGTGGCGTCCACCACCAGCAGCGCGCCCTCGCAGGCGGCCAGGGCACGGCTCACCTCGTAGGTGAAGTCCACATGGCCGGGGGTGTCGATCAGGTTCAGCGTATATTCCTCGCCGTCCTGCGCGACATACCGCATGCGTACGGCCTTGCTCTTGATGGTGATGCCGCGCTCCCGCTCCAGCTCCATGCTGTCCAGGATCTGCTCCACCATCTCCCGGTGCTCAAACACACCGGTGGTCTCCAGCAGGCGGTCGGCCAGGGTGCTCTTGCCGTGGTCGATATGGGCGATAATGCAGAAATTCCGGGTATGTGACAGGTCAGTCACTTTTCATTCCTCCATCCCCGCGAGGGGAGCTTTCAGACGGTCCTGGGGAGAGCCGTCACTTCTTTGCGCCCTGGGTGCCGTGCTTCGTGAAGGAGAGCTTGTTCTCCCTGCCCTGCAGCAGGCGGCCGATGTTGGCGTGATGCCTGGCCACGCAGAAGGCGGCCAGCGCGATGCTCCACAGGATGACAGCCACGTTGCCTCCGGCGGCCCACAGGCTCACCAGCAGGGCAAACAGCGTGGCCATGGTCATGGAGCCCAGGGACACGAAGCGGGTGGCGGCAATGACGCCGATGGTGATCACATAGCAGATCACGGCCTGCAGCGGGAAGCACACCAGCATGACGCCGCAGGTGCTGGCCACGCCCTTGCCGCCCTTGAACTGGAAGAAGCAGGGCCAGTTGTGGCCCAGCACCACGCAGATGCCCGCCAGCAGCATGCCGTAGCTGAAGCCGTCGGCATTCCTGCCGGTGAGCCACAGGCCGATGAGGCAGGCCAGCACGGCCTTCAGGGCGTCGGCGAAGAACACGATCAGGCCGGATTTGGTGCCCATCACCCGCAGGGTGTTGGTGGCGCCGGTGCTGTGGCTGCCCACAGTGCGCAGGTCGGGCCCGCCGGAGGCCTTCGAGACCAGCATGCCGAAGGAGATGGAGCCCAGCAGATAGGCCACGACCGCGGCGATGATATAACGAACAGCCTCGCTCATCCGTCAGTCCTCCTTTTTGCGCTCCCTCAGGATGAACCGGATGGGGGAGCCGGTGAAATCAAAGGTCTTGCGGAAATAGTTCTCCAGATAGCGCTCGTAGGAGAAGTGCATCAGCTTCTCATCGTTCACGAAGAAGATGAAGGTGGGCGGACACACGCCCTGCTGGGTCACATAGTAGATCTTCAGGCGGCGGCCGGACTGGGCCGGGGGCTGCAGATCGGCGGTGGCGTCGGCCAGCACATCGTTCAGCATGCCGGTGGACACGCGCTTGCAGGCCTGGGCCCACACCATGTCCACCTGCTCCAGCACGGTATGCACACGCTGGCCGGTCTTTGCGGAGATGAACATCACGGGGGCGTAGTCCATGAATTTCAGCCCCTCCAGCACCTCCTTGCGGAAGGTCTAAAGGGTGCCGGTGTCCTTCTCGATGTCGTCCCACTTGTTGACCACCACGATGACGGCCTTGCCCTCCTCGCGGATGATGCCGGCGATCTTGGTGTCCTGCTCCGTCACGCCGTCATGGGCGTCGATGAGCAGCAGCGCCACATCGCAGCGCTGGATGGCGGCGATGGAGCGCAGCACGGAGTACTTCTCCAGGCTGGCCTCCTCCACGGAGCTTTTGCGGCGGATACCGGCGGTGTCGATGATGTTGTAGCGGGTGCCGTCCTTGCCGGTGAAGAGGGTGTCGATGGCGTCACGGGTGGTGCCGGCGATATCCGAGACCATGGTGCGCTCCTGCCCCAGCAGCCTGTTCACCAGGGAGGACTTGCCCACATTGGGCCGGCCCACCACGGCCAGCTGCACCACATGCTGCTCGTCCTCCTCCTCGTCCGGCGTCATGGGCGGGAAGGCCCTGATGCAGGCCTCCAGCAGGTCGCCGAGGCCCATCATGTTGGCGGCGCTGATGGGCAGCGGATCGCCCAGGCCCAGCTCATAGAACTCATACATGGCGTCCTGCTGGGTGATGTGGTCGATCTTGTTCACCACCAGCAGCAGGGGCTTCTTGGTCTTGCGCAGCAGGGTGGCGACCTCCCGGTCGTCATCCGTCAGGCCCTCGCGGCCGTCGGTGAAGAAGAGGATGACATCGGCGGTGTCCATGGCGATCTCCGCCTGACGGCGCATCTGGCTCAGCAGCACGTCCTCCGAGCGGGGGTCGATGCCGCCGGTGTCGATCAGGGTGAACTTGCGCCCCAGCCACTCCACATCCGCATAGATCCTGTCGCGGGTCACGCCGGGGGTGTCCTCCACGATGGATATCCTGCGTCCCACGATCTTGTTGAAAAAGGTGGATTTGCCCACATTCGGCCTGCCCACGATGGCAGCAATGGGTCTTGCCATGGTTTATTTTTCCTCCTGTCCACTGATGGCGCGCCAGAAATCCGCGCCTGTATTCCGCACGATCCTCAGCCTGGCGGGCAGCAGGGCCCGGGCCTCGGTGACGGACATGTCGTCCAGGAAAAGGTCTCCGTCGCTGCGGAGCATATCCCGGACGATCAGGATCTCGTCGCATTTTTCGTCCCGGAGCTGTGCCGTCAGGTCCTGCCCGGTGATCAGGCCGGACACGGTGACGGATTCTCCGAAGAAATGATTGAGGATGGGATGCACCCGCACCGTGGTGCCCTTCGGCGCGAAGCGGTCGCACCAGCGCTGCATGTTGCCGGCCACGGAGGTGCCGCAGGCGATGACCAGGGTGCGCTCCGGCGTCTCCGCCACGGGCTCATCCTCCGCGGCAAAGGCCAGGTCTGTCTCAAACATCCGCAGCATGCCCACGCCGTTCTCCAGCTGGGGATAATCCTCATAGTCCCCGTCCTCCGGCAGCGGCAGCCCGGAGAGACAGTAGAACTCATCGCTGGGGAAGACGAAGCGGGTGCCCAGCTCCTTCAGGAAGCGGGCCTGCAGCGCGTCGCTCTGCCACACCAGCGCCGCCGCGGACTCCCGGTCATAGGGTCGGATGTAGTCCAGCCCCTCCCGGAAGCGGGTGAGTCCCACGGGCACAAGGGCCACGGACTGGGCATAGGGGTGCAGGCTGCTCAGGTCCTCCAGGGTGCGCAGCAGCTGCTCCCCGTCATTCCAGCCGGGGCACAGCACCACCTGGCAATGGAACCGCAGCCCGTTCTCCGCCAACAGCCGAAGACGGTCCATCAGCTGGCCGGCCCGGTCGTTCTTCAGCAGGCGGCAGCGCAGCTCGGGGTCCGTGGCCTGCACGGAGATGTACAGCGGACTGACCCTGCGCCGGATGATCCTGTCCAGCTCCCGGTCACTGATGTTGGTCATGGTGATGTAATTGCCCATCATCAGGGAGAGCCGCCAGTCGTCGTCCTTCACATACAGGGTGCTGCGCATATGGGGCGGCATCTGGTCGATGAAGCAGAAGATGCAGTGGTTGGCGCAGGACCTGGGGCTGGCCACGATGGCCTGGTCCAGGGTCAGGCCCAGGGGCTGCCAGTCCTTCTTTTTCACCCGCAGCGCCCGCACCGTGCCGTCCGCCAGCCGCACCTCCATGGGGAAGAGCGACTGCGCCGTCAGGGCCTGGTAATCGATCTGGTCGATGACCGGCTCGCCCGCGATGGTCAGCAGCACCTCGCCGGCATGCAGACCCAGCCGGTCGGCCAGGGAGCCGGGGGTCACATTCGCGATCCTGACAGCCATGCGTCTCCTCCTTCCGGAGGCGTCTGTACATACCTCCACATCCTGCATTATACCCCGAAAGCCACCAAAGGTCAAGCGCATAAAAGCCCGGGGCAACAGAAAACCGCGGCTGTGCGCCGCGGGAATGGGATGCAGGCTCAGATGGCAGCTGCCAGGGCGTCCAGGATCTACCGGGTGATCTCCCCGGAATAGCCGTCCTCCGTGGGCTCGTGCAGGCAGGAGACGCCGTCCACGCTGCCCACCGCCACCACATGCCGCAGGAAGGCGATGACCTCGTCCGCCGTGGGCAGCAGCGGCAGACCGGAGAGGGACGACAGCGCGGCGCAGAGGCCGTAGCCGCCCCAGTTGGATACCGTGGCGATCATGGGGTGATCCACCGGCACCACGCAGGGCACCAGGGGCAGCTTTTCCGCGATCACATCCGCCAGGCAGCCCATGCCGATCTCGTTGCCGCCGTCACCCACGCCGATGGAGGGGATCCTGCCGGCGGACAGGGTGAACAGCAGGTCGCAGGGTGCCGTGAAGGGGCGGATGCTTTTGCCGCGCATGTTCTGATAGTCGCCCGCGCGGTTGATGCCGCAGCGCTCCAGGGCGAAGAGCAGCACGGGCCGGTACTTCTCCAGGATGGCCCGGCAGACCGCCTCGTCCGCGTCCATGGGCAGATAGACCGTCTCGATGCCGGCGGGCTCGTAGAAGCCGCGGCTGTATTCGTCCGTGACCATCACGGGGTGAAAGCCCAGCCGCTCAAGGGCCAGCGCCACGGCCCAGGTGCCGGAGGGGCCGTCCGTTTCGGCATAGCCCGCCACATAGAAGCCGGTGGTCAGCAGCACATTGCCCCGGGGCAGCGCCATGACCGCCCGGGCCGCCCGCCGGCAGAAGTCCTCCGGCAGCGAAGGTGCCAGCAGATCCATGCCCCGCTGTCCGTGGCGCAGGATGATCTGTTCGATGGTGTCACATGCGGTGTCGTTTGTCACGGCCTTGCTCCTCCATTTCCGTCAGCCGAGGACCCGGGCGATGGGGCAGACGGTGACGCCCTCCCGCTCCAGCGCCTCGCGGATCCGCCGCGCGAAGGCCACGGCCTTCGGGTTGTCGCCGTGCAGGCAGACGGAATCGGCCTTCACGGGGATGACCCTGCCGGTAACGGTCTCCACGGTACCCTCCTTCACCATCCGCAGCACGCGGGCCACGGCGGCGTCCTCATCGGTGATCACGGCGCCGGGCTGGGAGCGGGGCACCAGGGAGCCGTCCTCCTGATAGGCCCTGTCGGCGAACACCTCGCGGGCGCAGCGCAGGCCCAGGGCCTCGCCGGCCTCGATCATTCTGCTGCCGGAGAGGCCCAGAAGGATCAGCTCCGGGTCATAGGCGCTGACCGCCTCCGCGATGGCCAGGGCCAGCTTCTCGTCCTTCGCGGCCATGTTGTACATGGCGCCGTGGGGCTTCACATGCTGCAGCCTGACGCCGGAGGCCCGGCAGAAGGCGTCCAGCGCGCCCAGCTGATACTGCACCATGGCCTTCAGCTCGGCGGGGGACACGCTTATGCTGCGCCTGCCGAAGCCCACCAGGTCCGGGTAGCCGGGATGGGCGCCCACCGCCGTGTGCAGCCGGGCGGCGGCGGCCACCGTGCGGCTCATCACCAGCGGATCGGAGGCATGGAAGCCGCAGGCCACATTGGCGGAGGAGATCAGCGGCAGCACCTCGCCGTCCATCCCGCAGGTATAATTGCCGAAGCTCTCGCCGAGATCGGCGTTCAGGTCCACACAGGGCATGGTCATTGACCTCCTCAGTATTTCAGGGCGATGTTTTTCACATCGGTGATCAGCATATGACCGGGGGCATGGGTGATGACGAAATCGGGTTTGCTGGCCATGACCGCCGCCTGGGGGGTGACGCCGCAGGGCCAGAACACGGGCACCTCACCGGGACGGACCGTGACGGCGTCGCCGAAGTCCGGGTGATCGAGGTCCCGGATGCCGATGACCGCCGGATCGCCGATATGCACCGGCGCGCCGTGGACCCGGGGCATATCCGCCGTGATGACCGCCGCCCGCACAGCCTGCTCCGGCGGCATGGGCCGCATGCTGACCACCATGCTGCCATGGAACACACCGGCAGGCTCGCAGGCGATGTTCGTCAGGTACATGGGCACGTTCCGGCCCTCCTCGATGTGCCGCACGGGCACGCCCGCCTGCAGCAGATCGTCCTCGAAGGAGAAGCTGCAGCCGATGAGGAAGCTGACCAGATCGTCCCGCCAGAAGGCGCTGACATCGGTGTATTCGCCTGTCAGCTCGCCGTGCTCCCACACCCTGTAGCGGGGCAGGTCGGTGGCGATATCGGCACCGGGCGCGATGCGCTTCAGCGTTCTGCTGCCGGTGTCGGTCACCTCCAGCAGCGGGCAGGCCCGGGGATTGCGCTGGGCATAGAGCAGGAAGTCATAGGCCAGGGCCCTGGGCAGCACCACCAGGTTGGCCTGGGCATAGCCGGGGCACAGGCCCGCCGTGGGGCCTGTCAGCTCGCCCCTGCGGATCCTTTCACGGACCTGAACGGGAGCTTCCGCAATATTCATGGTCGATTCCTCCGAAAATAAGCATTGATTGGCGGTAAAATCACGCCGAAATGCATGATTCTGAAAATACGACTTCATATTTTAGCATTCTTCTTAGCCATTGTAAAGCGCCGGAGCGGGGGAGACAGAGCCCGGAGCGCGGGAAAAACAGCGGAAATACATTCCGGGCCCGCGGGTCCGGGGGACAAAAAACGGATCGGCGGTGCATATCCTCCGGAAATGTGGTATAATACCCCGGCGGGAGACAGCTCCCGCGTTTCAAGCTACGAATCACGGAGGCAAGGCATGCGACACGACAGGGGCCCCGCTCAGCCGGGACAGAGTGATTTTTCCAGGGGCAAAATGTCGACCCTGATCCTCAACCAGGCCATTCCGCTGGCGCTGGCCCAGCTGGTGCAGATCCTGTACAATATCGTGGACAGGGTCTATCTGGGCCACCTGCCCTCTGCGGACAGCATGGCCCTCACCGGCGTGGGCCTTACCTTTCCCATCATCACGCTGGTGGCGGCCTTCACCAATCTGTACGGTACAGGCGGCGCGCCGCTCTTTGCCATCGCCAGGGGCGCGAAGGACGAGAAGCGGGCCTCGGACCTGCAGGGCAATGTGTTCACCCTGCTGCTGGGCACCTCGGTGGTGCTGATGGCCTGCTGCTACCTGCTGCGGCGGCCGGTGCTGTACCTTTTCGGCGCCAGCGACGCCTCTTATGTGTACGCGGACGCCTACCTGAAGGTGTATCTGCTGGGCACGCCCTTCATCATGATCTCCACCGGCATGAACGGCTTCATCAATGCCCAGGGCTTCCCGAGGATCGGCATGCTGACCACGCTGCTCGGCGCGGCCATCAACATCGTGCTGGACCCCCTGTTCATCTTCGTGTTCGATATGGGCGTGACCGGCGCGGCGGTGGCCACGGTGCTGAGCCAGGGCGTATCCTTCCTGTGGGTCATGCGCTTCATCACCGGCAAAAGGGTGCTGTTCCCCCTGAAGCGGCAGGCCCTGCGGCTGCAGGGCGGGCTGGTGAAGCAGATCCTGCCGCTGGGCTTCTCCGGCTTCGTGCTGCAGGCCACCAACTGTGCCGTGCAGGTGGCCTGCTCCTCCACCCTGGCGGCCTATGGCGGTGACCTGTATGTGGGCGTGATGACCGTGCTGAACTCCGTGCGGGATGTGTTCAGTCTGCCGATCACGGGCCTTTCGGACGGCACGCAGCCCGTGCTGGGCTACAATTACGGCGCGAAGAAGAATGAACGGGTGCGTCAGGGCATCCGCTTCATGACGGTGGCGGGCATCGTCTATTCCTGCGTGGCCTGGGTGGCGGTGCTGCTCTTTGCCCGGAGCATCATCGGCATCTTCACCACGGATCAGGCCCTGCTGGAGGCCGGGCCGCAGGCGCTGAAGCTGTACTTCTTCGGCTATTTCATGATGTCCTTCCAGTATGCCGGACAGTCAGTGTTCCGTTCCCTGGGTAAGGCGAAGAGCGCCATCTTCTTCTCCGTCTTCCGCAAGCTCATCATCGTGGTGCCTCTGACCCTGCTGCTGCCCGGGATGGGCATGGGCGTGAACGGTGTGTTCATCGCGGAGCCCATCTCCAACGCGGTGGGCGGCGCCGCCTGCTACATCACCATGTGGCTCACCGTCTACAGGAGGCTGAAGCGGGAGAGCTGAAGGGCCAAAGGGTGACGGCTCCGGTCTGACAGCCCGGTGCCGGACGGCCGGGGGGATGGGCGAAGGCCCGCAGGTGAGGAAGGCCCGTCCTTCCTCTTTTCTTTTGCCCCTTGAAAAAGTCGGCGGTTCATGCTATATTTGTATGGAACAAGTGTGCCCTACCCCAGGGACACGCACAAACAAATACGACGAGAACCGCTCAGGGAGGAATGAACCGATGAAAGCCTTGTTTATCGGCGGCACCGGCACCATCAGCATGGCCATCACCAGGAGGCTGGCGGCATCCGGCTGGGAGCTGACGCTGCTGAACCGCGGCACCCGCTCGGCGGAGCTGCCTGAGAATGTGGAGTGCATCCGTGCCGACGTCAACGATGAGGAGGCGGTGGCCCGCCTGCTGGAGGGCCGCAGCTTCGATGTGGTGGGTGAGTTTATCGGCTTCGTGCCGGCCCAGGTGGAGCGGGACATCCGGCTCTTTGCCGGCAGGACCCGCCAGTACATCTACATCAGCTCCGCCTCTGCCTACAACAAGCCCTGCCGTGATTTCATGATCACCGAGGGCACCACGCTGGCCAACCCCTACTGGGAGTATTCCCGCAACAAGATCGCCTGCGAGGAGCTGCTGATGAAGGCCTACCGGGAGAAGGGCTTCCCCGTGACCGTTGTCCGCCCCAGCCACACCTATGACGACCGCTCCATTCCCGTGGCCATTCACGGCAACGGGGGCAGCTGGCAGGTCATCCGCCGCATGCTGGCGGGCAAGCCCATCCTGATCCCCGGCGACGGCACTTCTCTTTGGACTCTGACCTATAATGAGGATTTCGCGAAGGCCTATACCGCGCTGATGGGTAATGTGCATGCCATCGGCGAGGCCTACCACATCACCGGCGATGAGGTGCTGACCTGGAACCAGGTGCATCAGACCATCGCGGACGCCCTGGGCGTGGAGCTGCACGCCTTCCATGTGCCTGCCGATTTCATTGCCATGCCGGGAAAGAACGACTATGCCGGCGCGCTGTTGGGGGACAAGTCCAACTGCGTGGTCTTTGACAACACCAAGGTGAAGCGCCTCTGCCCGGATTTCTGCACCACCATTCCCTTCCGTCAGGGTGTGGAGCGGGCGCTGAAGAATATCCTGGCCCACCCGGAGCTGCAGCGGGAGGATCCTGAGTTCGACCGCTGGTCAGACGAGGTGATCCGCCTGATGACCGAGGCACGGAAGCAGCTGGAGGCCTTCAGCTGAGGATATGCAAAGGGACGCCCGGAAGGGCGCCCCTTTTTCTTTCTAACACGGAAAAACCCGCCTCCGGAGAGGCGGGCCTTTTGTGCCGGCGATCCCAAACCAAAGGGCTTTGGATCACCGCGCTTCTCAGTAGCGGTTGGCGCGCTGAGCAGCGAAGCACTCGCGGCAGTACACGGGCTTGTCCCCACGGGGCTGGAAGGGCACCTGGGTGGGACGGCCGCACTGGTCGCAAACCACATCATACATCTGACGGGTGCTGGCCACACCGCCGTTCTGGGCGGCACGCTTGGCAGCACGGCAGGCCTGGCAGCGGGAGGGCTTGTTCTGGAAGCCCTTCTCGGCGAAGAAAGCCTGCTCAGAGGCAGAGAACACGAACTCGTTGCCGCAATCACGGCAGGTCAAGGTTTCATCCTGATACATGGTGGTATACCTCCTAAAAAGATAACCCAAACCGATGCCATTCAGCGCTTCCATGGTTCCCGACGATGGTCTGGACGATCCCAAAGGAGGAATGTTGCTGGCTGGGCTTCGGCGACTATTATAGCACGGGTTCAGCCAAAAGAAAAGCCCTTTTTGTAAATTTTTTCCGCCAAACAGGCAGAAAGAACCATGCGGGATATATTACAATGTCTGCATACAACAGCCCTGATGGGCCGGAAACGGAACGCAAAGGAAAAGGACAGCCGCGCCGGGCTGTCCGGAGTATTCACCAGACGACATGGCACCACTGCCGGGTATCCACGGTGACGGTGGGGTGCTTCAGCAGATAGTCGATGATGGCGTCGGCCACATCCACCTGCACATCCTTCAGCACGGGCTGACCGGGCAGCATGTCGAAGCCGCCGGTGCCGTTGAAGCGGTAGCTGGTGACGGCCACGCTGATCCGCTCCTCCGGGTCATTCAGCCCGCGGCCGTTCAGGGACAGGGCCGTGAGCCGGCTTCCGGAGGGTCTGCTGATGTCGAAGGTGTAGTCGATGCCGGAGAAGTAGTCGTAGTTGTAGTGCGCCACCTTGGGCAGCATGAAGGCCTGGGAAACGGTGACGGAGCCGTCCGGCCGCAGCTGGAAGTAGTCCGCGCAGCGCTCCATATACAGCCGCAGATCCCGCACCGTCATATCCAGCACCAGCAGGGTATTGCTGTAGATATAGGCGGACACCACATTGCGGATGGTCACGTCCCTGGGCAGGCCCCGGGAGTCATTGGCCAGGGCGATGGTGGTCACCTGGGCACCGGTCAGCTCCCGGAGTACCGTGTTCATGAAGTTGCACAGCGGGCAGCCGTGAATGGCCATGGGGATATGCTCCGTCACATCCAGGGGCATGTCCAGGTGTCCCACAGGCGTATCCAGCCACCGTTGAACGGCGGCCTGCAGCGTGGAGAGCAGCCGGGCGGGCTCCTCCGGCGTGACGCCGCGGGCAGGCAGATTCTCTCCCCGGGCGACGAAGCTGCCGTCGTCCCGCAGCTCGCCTTCGATGTGGCAGAAGGAGGTGCCCCGGAAGGGCGGCTGGCACACATAGCTGTTCCCGAATTTCCGCAGGGGCACAGGGGCGTGCTGGTGGCCTGTCAGCACCAGGTCGAAGTCCAGCTCCGCACAGATGCGGCAGCCCTGATTTTCGGTGCTTTCCGTCAGAAGGCGGCCGGTGTCCAGGTCCCGCTCCAGTCCGCCGTGGTACAGCAGGACGGTCACATCTGCCCTGCCCCGCAGCTCCTCCAGTGCCTTTCGGCAGGCCGCCACAGGCTCCTCGATCTCCAGAAGGGCCACTGTGGCGGGATCCTCCCAGTAGCGCACGAAATCGGTGCAGGCGCCCACGATGCCCACCCGCAGGCCGCTGGGCATCACATGAATGGCCCAGGGCAGGATGGGCAGCTCATGGGCCCTGTCCCGGATGTTGCAGCACAGGCACCGGGCGTCCAGGTCGTTCAGGAAGGAGCGCAGTCCCTCGATGCCCATGTTGAAGTCATGGTTGCCAAGGGTCACATACTGATAGCCGGCGCAGTTCATGGCAACCGCGAAGGGATCGGTCCCCCGGGAGCTGTCCGGCATCAGGCTGCGCTTTTCCTCCGCGGACTGCCGGTGATAGAAGTTGGCCAGGGGGCTGCCCTGGATGGAGTCGCCGCAGTCCAGGAGCAGGGTATCCTCATCCCTGGGGAAGGCGGCGGAGAGCTTCATCAGGCCCATGTCCCTCCCGTCGGGGGACACATAATCGGTGGGGAAGAGATAGCCGTGGACGTCGGATGTGAAGCAGATGTTCAGGCGCTTGCTCATAATGCCTCCGAAAAAAAGAAAGGGGAGGGCAGTGCCGCCCTCCCGGAATGGCTTACCTGGAGCCTCTGGCCAGGCCGTTGCGGACCTTGGTGGAGAACAGCTCGATGAACAGCATCAGCACCACCAGGCCGAAGAGGTAGGAGCCCACCATGCTCCAGCGGCTGGCGTTGATGCACTGGATCAGGGCCGCGCCGATGCCGCCGGCACCCACGATGCCCAGGGTGGTGGCATCCTTCATGTTGATGTCGAAGCGGTAGATCACGGTGGAGATGAAGTTGGGCACGATCTGGGGCAGCATGCCATAGCGGATCTTCTGGAAGGCGGAGCAGCCGGCGGCGTCCAGGCTCTCCAGAATGCGGGTATCCACATCCTCAATGGCGGTGATGTACATCTTGCTGATCATGCCGATGGAGCAGATGCTCTGGGTCATGACGCCGCAGAAGGCGCCGGGGCCGGTGACGCGGATCCACATCAGGGCCCATACCAGGGAGGGAATGGTGCGGATCAGCAGGATGAAGGCACGGAAGATGAAGGCCAGGGGCTTGGGCACGATCTTGTCGCAGGCCAGGAAGCTGAAGGGCACTGCCAGAATGCCGCCGAACAGGGTGCCCAGGATGGCGATGGCGATGGTCTGCAGCAGCTGGTAGGGCACGCCGTCGGTGGTGGCGTTCAGCAGCAGGCTCCAGTCGGGATGGATCAGGCCGTAGCCCACGCCACGGGCTACCTCAAGGCCCTTGGTGGCGAAGCCCTTGAAGCTGACGGCGGAGCCGCTCCAGGCCAGCAGCACCACCACCAGCAGCAGGATGGCGGTATAGACGGGCCAAAGCATCGGCCGGTTCTCATAGACCTCCTGGATGGTCATGCCATCCTTCAGCCGGGAGGGCTTGACCCCCTTCTGCTTTTTGGCGGGGAGGACCTTTTTCTTTTCACTCATATGCTTATCCTCCTCAGCTCAGCTTCTTGCGCAGGTATTCGCTGGTGTTTTCAATGATGAGCACCACCACGAACAGGGTCAGCAGGATCATGCCGAGCCTGTCATAGCGGCGCCAGCCGATGACCTCGTTGATCAGCACGCCCAGGCCGCCGGCGCCCACATAGCCCAGGATAGAGGCGGCGCGGATGTTCATCTCGAAGCTGTACAGGCAGTAGGACAGGTAGGTGGGCAGGATCTGGGGCACGCAGGCCACACGGAAGCTCTGGAACTTGCTGGCGCCGGAGGCCTGCATGGCCTCGTAGGCGCCCATGTCGATGGTCTCGATGGCCTCATACATCATCTTCGACACCACGCCGAAGGTGAACAGGATGATGGCCACCGTGCCGGCGAAGGTGCCCAGGCCGAAGCACAGGGCCGCCAGCTGGGCGATGATCAGGGTGGGCAGGGTGCGGATGATGCTGCAGATGAAGCGCATGGCCGCCACCACCACGCTGTTGTGGTTGATGTTGGTGGAGGCCACCACGGCGAAGGGCAGGGCCAGCGTGGCGCCGATGAAGGAGCCGATCAGGCTCATCTGGATGGTCTCCAGCAGGGGCTGTACCACCTTGCCGAAATAATCCCAGTCGGGGTTGAACATCTTGCCCAGGATGACGGTCAGCTGATAACCGCGGGTGACGATCATGTTGAGGTCGCAGTCTGTCAGCAGCACGCTGGCCCAGACGACCGCCAGCAGGATGACCGCCAGCAGCGGCTTGCGGGAGCGGTAACGGGTGACGCAGTGCCCGTCGGACATGGTGATGATCTGGGGCGGGAAGAGGTAGTCCAGCTTCTTCTTGATGGTGACCTGGTGACCGTTGTTCAGGGTCACCGTGATGGGCAGGAATTTCATGGCGCTCAGGCCCTTTACGGTCATGCTGGCGCCCCTGGTGTACTGCACCTTCTTCTCGGCATGCAGCTTTTGCTTCAACTCGGCGGTGCTGCCGCGGCTCAGCTGATCGGCCAGACGGACCTACTCATTCTGCTTCCGTGCGGAAATGCCGTAGCCCTTGCCGGCTTCTTCATGGGAGCTGCCCGCCTGCGCGGGCTTCACATTGTCGGAGAGCTGCTTTGCGCCGGAGGGAGCAACGCTCTTCTTGCTTTTCTTTTTCTGATCCTTCATGAGCGCACCTCTCAATCGCCCGCCTGGGGGATGGCGGCGCCCTGATAGATGGCGTCCAGCACCTCCTGGGTCACGGTGTCGGTGGGACCGTCATACACGATCTCGCCGGCGCGGATGCCGATGACGCGGGTGGCATACTGGAGGGCCAGGTCCACATGGTGGATGTTGATGAGCACGGTGATGTTCATTTCCCTGTTGATGCGCTGGAAGTCGGCCATGACCTGACGGGCGGTCACGGGGTCCAGGGCGGCCACGGGCTCGTCGGCCAGGATGATAGAGGGATCCTGGTTCAGGGTGCGGGCCAGGGAGACGCGCTGCTGCTGACCGCCGGAAAGCTCGTCACAGCGGGTGTAGGCCTTGTCCAGGATGCCCACCTTGTCCAGGGATTCCAGGGCCTTCAGCTTCTGCTCCTTGCTGAACAGGCCCAGCAGCACCCGCATGAAGCCCATGTCCGGCACCATGAAGGACAGCACGTTCTGCAGGGCGGTGGAACGGGTCACCAGGTTGTAGCTCTGGAAGATCATGCCGATCTTGCGGCGGTAGCGCCGCATGGCCTTGCCGCGCAGGGACATGACGTCCACGCCGTCCACGATCAGCTGGCCCTCGGTGATGTCGATCATCCGGTTGATGGTGCGGATCAGCGTACTTTTGCCGGCGCCGGAAAGACCGATGATGGCCACGAACTCGCCCTGCTCGATCTGGAGGTTGATGTCCTTCAGGCCCTTTGTGCCGTTGGGATAGGTCTTGCTTACCTGCTTGAACTCGATCAAGGATCATTACCCCTTTTTCCGCATACTGGCCCCTCAAGAGAAGCCGCATATGAGATTATTATAGCATTCTGCCACGACAAACGCAAGATGGAAAAGGGAGGGATTTTGCCGGAAAGAAAAACGGTTGGTACAGTTCAAGTCTCTTGTCCCTGGGGGCCGGAATGCCGCCGACTGCAGGTCACGGGCGGAGCGGCACGGCAAACAGCCCCGCTTTGCCGCCGGCAGCCAAGCGCCACCGGGCACATACAGTGCGGCCTGAGCAATCCCAGAAAAACAGCACCTGAAAAGCGCCTCCTCCGGATCACGGGAGGAGGCGCTTCATGCAGGGAAGGAGCGGGCTCATTCCCAGCCCTCCGGCAGCAGGATGGTATCGTATTTTTTGACCTCATTGCGCACAAAGCCGCTGTCATCGTTGTTGTCGCGCTTGATATACTTGTTCAGCAGCTCACCGATGATGCCCTTGCAGTAGGCCCGGCGCTCGTTGTTCTTTTCAAAGAACGTGATCATGCCGGTGGCGGTGCAGCCGGTCACATGGGTGATGGCGTTATCCTTGGTGCGGGTCTCGTGCTGCCGGTGCATGCCGATAATGCCGCCGCAGTGCACATAGCCGTACACGGAGGCATAGCCGTCGATATGCACTGTCACATTCTCCACATCCATGAAGCCGTTGGCCACCGCGCCGCCCATGTACTGCTCGCATTTCTTCTTCTTGTTGGTGTCGGCAAAGACCAGCGTCACATCCGCCTCGCTGTCCCGGATGGCGCCGGTGCCGTAGCCCACGATGCCGCCCACGCCCACCATCTTGGCGCTGCTGTACAGGCAGGCGGAGCCGCTGACATACACCTGCTCAAAGGTGGAGTGGGTGGAAACGGCGGCCACGATGGCCACGAAGGCGTGATCGTCGGATTCACCCCGCACGGAGGCATCCTCAAAGCGGATGTTGCGGATCTCGGCGTGGTCCGCCACGGAGAAAAAGGCCATCATCCGGGTGGCGTATTTGTAGCCGTTGCCGTCCACGGTGCGGGCGGTGTCGGGGGCGAAGTCCCTGACCGTCAGGCCGCGGATGGTGTGTCCCTGTCCGTCCAGGGTGCCGGAGAAGGCGAAGGGCTGCCAGCTGACGCCGGTCAGGTCGATGTCGGCGTCCAGCACATAGTTGGCGGAGGGGTCCTGCGCCATGTCCAGCAGGCCGTGGGCATCGGTGATGGCGTTCACCAGCATGACCTCGCCGGAGGCCGCGGTGATCCCCAGCAGCAGCGCCAGGGCCAGCAGCGGAAGAAGCTTTTTCAACGGGATCCACCTCCCACGGCAGCAGCCGTCATTGAGTACGCGTTATTCGATGTGCTCCAGGAAGTCGTCCTTTGCCGTGTCCGGCCCCACACGGCTGGCATAGAGGCCGAACTCGGTGTAGTCATAGCACAGGCCGAACTCCTCCACGGACAGGGGCACGCGCCGCTTGCCCACGGTAAAGGTCAGGCCGGTCTGGGACACATGCTTGGAGAAGGCCAGGGCAGCGGCCTCCACGCCGGTGAGCCCGCCCTGGCTGGCAAGGGGCGTATCCCATGCCAGGTGCAGCTGGTTGCTGTCATCGCCGTAGCGGTGGATGTACAGCTTCTTGACCTCCCAGGTGCCGTACTGCTGGGCGGAGGCGGTATCATAGGTGGCGTCGGCGGCCAGGTCATAGCACTGGACGCAGGCATCCGCCACCATGCGGTGCTGCCCGTGGCCGTACTCGCCCTTCAGGTCATGGGTCAGCACCACCTACGGCTGATACTGCCGGAAGAGCTGGGTGACCCAGGTCAGCACCTGCTTTTTGCCGGCGGCGTACCTGTTGCCGGCCACCTCCTGGTAGGCCTCCTTCAGGGAGCGGGCATACTTGTCCACGAAGGGGCCGAAAACTGGGTACTTTTTGATGCCCATGGCCCACAGGCCGTTCAGGGCCTCGCTGCGGCGGCATTCGTCACAGATGGTGAGATAGACCACCACCAGCCGCTTGTTCAGCTCCGCGCCGTAGGTGGGGATGGCGCCGGCAAAGAAGAGCAGCTCATCATCCGGATGGGCCACAAAGAGCAGCAGGTCGGCCTTCTCCTCGGTCTCCTCCCAGCGCTGCACCCAATCCGGCACCTGCCCGGCGGAGAACACGAACAGCTCGTTGAAGCTGAGGCGGTGCTTCTTCTCCTGGGTGGAGAGGATGCGCAGCTCGGTCTCGCCCTGCAGCTCGTAATACATATGATGGAAGCGGGTGTCGCCCTCCGTCAGGGTCACCCACTCGCCGTTCTCCCGGTGCTGCAGCACATAGCTGTCCGGCATGCTGTGGAAGCACAGGTACAGGCCGTACATGGGCCTGTCGCAGCGGATGATCAGATAGGGCCCGTTCACCTTGCCGCTCTGCCAGTAGGAGTTGTAGTCCCCATTGGTCAGGCGGGTGAACTTTTTGGCATTGCCGTCGCTCTGAAAGGTACACAGGTCGGAAATGTCCTCTGCCTCATCCGTGACGGAGGCGGGCAGGATCTCCGCGTCCGGCTCCAGCTCGACCTATGAGTCCTCATCCAGCACGATCTATCCGCAGGCCTGCACCGTCAGCATAGCCAGCGCGAGCACCAGCGTCAGGGCAAACAGCAGCTTATGTTTCACTGAGGATCATCTCCCTGTCGTCAGGCTTCGCTGCTCCAGCGCTTTGCGGCTACCGCGCCGCACACGCCCATCACCGCCAGCACGGCGATCATGAAGGCATAGCACACCGTGTGGGGCAGATCGAACAGCTTGCCGTCGATGGCAAATTCCGTGGCCACCACCAGGCCCACGCAGACCAGCAGTCCGGCCATGGGCGCCCAGCGGCGCAGGGGCTTCATACCCCGGCCGGACTTAAGCAGCCACACAAGCAGCACCGCGAACATGATGACGGCGCACAGCACCTGCTCGGGCCGCACGAACAGCCACAGCATGGGCCTGTTCCGAAGGCTCTCGCAAAGCACCTGGGGCAGCGCCAGATAGAACAGGGTCAGCGTGAAGCACAGGCCCGTGCGTCCCCGGCGGAAGCGCAGGAGGGCAACGGCAGCCCATACCAGGGCGAAGGCGGCGGAAAGCACGCAGATGGCCCAGCCCCAGTAGCTGTAGCCGCCGTCCACCTTCACCTGAACGGCAAAGGGGAAGAAGGCGAAGGGGCTGTCCTCCGCCAGGCTGGTGCCCAGACCGTAGGAGCCGTAGGCCAGCTCGCCCATGCGGAACAGCGCGACCAGCAGGGCGCCGAAGGGGGCGAAGGCGTCCAGCCCCGCCGTTATGGCGCCCTTCCGGGTCAGCCGGTTGGCAAGCAGCACACCCAGCAGTACGCCGGCAGCGCCGCCGAAGAAGGACATGCGGGTCACGCTCAGCTCCAGCAGCTGGTACAGGGCCTCGATGCCGTCATACTCAAAATCCAGCTCCTGCATCAGCAGCGCATAGGACATCCTGGCCAGCACCAGCCCGAAGGCGGCGCCGAAGATCAGGGAGAGCAGGGCGGTCAGCCAGGGGGCACGCTTCAGCCGGGGCTCCCGCACGGCCAAGGCGCAGCGCAGGCCGTACAGTCCCAGGATGACCACGGAGCCCGCGGCCATGGACCAGAGGTATGTCGTCATGGCTTACTCCTCTCCGCTCCAGGCGGAAGCAAAGTACAGGATATCGGGCACGTCTCGGAAGTTGACGCGCTTCTGGGCGTTCAGCCGCTCATGGTTGAAGTACAGGGTGGTGGAGTAGCCGCCGTCCAGGTTATAGGCGATCTTCGCGCCCTCCTTCTGGCACAGGTCGGCAAAGTCGTTCAGCCGGATGCCCAGCACATAGTCCTGCTCCATGGTGGTCAGGATCACCTTGTAGTGCAGGGTGTCCACCTGGCACAGGGCCAGACGGGCATAATACTTTTCGGGACGCAGATAGGTGAAGGAGGGCAGCTTGTCGGGTACCTGGCCGTCCTCTACCAGGATGGGGCCAAAGTAGAAGGCGTTGGTGACCTTCTTGCCGTTCACGGTGGTGGAGAGCTCGCCCTTCTTGGGCTGATGGTACACATGGAAGTCGCCGTCCTCGTCGATGAGCAGCACATCGCGCGCGCCCTTCAGCTTGTCGCGGATCAGCTCGCCCTGACGCACGGCGAAGCCCTCGTTGTGGCGGGAGAAATAGTCGGCATTGAAGGCCACCACGGCATTCACGCGCTCGGCGATGGTCTCCACGGGCAGCGCGGTCTCGGTATAGAAGGACTCGGCGGCCGCGGTGCGCAGCTGGGAGGCGTTGCCCAGGATGATATCCACCACCCAGTAGCCCATGGTGCGGCCCTTGTAGGCCTTGGTATATTCCTTGGTCTCCTTGTAGGTGATGCTGACCTTGATGGTCGGGTCCTCATAGGCCATTTCGCTGTAGCCGGAGGTCAGGGGCACACAGCCGCCGGAGAAGTCGACGGGCAGGGCGTTGGACACCATGCCGTCGGGGCTCACCGTCAGCTCGTCGTCCTCCAGCTCTGTTTCCTCCAGCGAGATCTCCGCGAAAGCCGCGGAGGAAAGCACCAGCAGCATGGCCATCAAAGCAGCGAGCAATCTTTTCACAGGAATTGCCTCCTTCACAAACCACCATTGGAACACATACCAGCCTATTCTATCATGTTTTGGAGAAAAGCGCAAGTGCCGGGGCTTTTTTTGAAGAAGCGCCGGCAGGAGCCTGGTTACAACTCAAGCCTGTGGTTTGAGTTGTAGAAACGGATTTTACCGGTCGCTGCGCTCCCGGCCGTAAAATCCGCAAGGAATCTCTTTTTGCTCCCGCATTGCAGGCAATGCTCCGCAAAAAGAGTCCTCGGACCGGCAAAGCCGGTCCTGCGGAAAACAGTCAAGGGGCTGCGGCCCCTTGACAATCCCTTCGGGGTTTGAGCAGTAACGAAGCCTGCGGGGAATTTCATTCTCCCCCAAAAAAACTCCTCCCCTTGCGGGGAGGAGCGGGGTGGATGACAGGATTACTGCACAGCGGTCAGAGCCATGCGGGCACCGTCGTAGTCGGCGTCGGTGGCCACGGCATAGCCGGTGTGGCTGTACACGGCGAAGATGGCAGCGCCCTCTTCGGTGTTGATGATGTTGATCAGAGCCTGCTGCATGGCGGCGATGAACTCGGGGTTGTACACGGCGGGGTTCTGGGTGGTGATGGCCACGGTGTCGTTGTAGATGCCCTCGGTCACACCGATGACGGTCAGCTCATTCCAGATGGAATCGGAGCGGCCCATGCCCTGCTTGCCGGTGGAATCCTGCTGGTCGGTGGGCAGGGTCCAGGCAGCCTCATAGTCGCGGCGGCCGTCGGCATAGCAGACGATGATGTCCAGCTGCTCGGCAGCGGCCTGCTGGAACATGGTGCCATAGCCCAGGCCGGGCACCACATTGCTCAGGTCGGAGACCTTCTTGCCGTCGTAGTTCTCCATCAGCCACATGGTGGGATAGATATAACCGGCGGAGGAAGAGGTGTTGGCCACGGCCCAGGTCGCCTTGTTCAGGTCGTCCCAGGTCAGAGCCTCACCGGCAGCCACCTTGGCGGCCAGCTCCTTGCCGTAAGCGGAGGGAGTGGCATAGATCAGGGAGCGATAGAAGGTCACCTGATTGTCGGTGGGCAGGGTCTTGTTCTCCTCGCCGTTCCAGGTGCGGGGATCGGTGCTGTCGTTGCTCAGACCGGCGCGGGTGGCGGTCAGGATGACATCCACAGACTTGTCCTCGCTGTAGATGGCGTAGGTGCCGCCGGGCAGCCAGCCGATGTCGATGGTGCCGGCGGACAGGGCCTCACCGGTGGCCTCATAGCTGGTGCCCACGGTGATGTCGATCTCGTCGATGTCATAGCCCAGGGTGGCCAGCTCGGCCTTCAGCAGCTGGGGCAGGTTGGCGGTGCCGGTGATGATGACGTCGGCATCCTTGGAGGGGACGAACTCCAGGGTCAGCTTGTCCATGTGGATGCTGTCGGCCAGGGCGGACACGCAGCCCAGCACCATGACAGCGGCCAGAACCAGAGCCAGGAACTTCTTCATAGGTCAGATCCTCCTTCAAATGGTCATGCGCGTTGCGCACAGAGGTACCCTGCTATGATAGCACAAGGTGCGGTAAAATTCAAGCGACTGGCGGAAATAAACGGACATTTGGCTGAGAAATTGGTTGCAGGTCAAGCCCCCGGAAATTGTCCAGGGGCCGCGGTCCCTTGACTTTAATCCGGAATTGCTTAATCGTCAGGCGTTTCGTCCAGCCGCTCCAGGAAGCTGTGGGCGGTGCCGCCGCTCTTCCAGCCGGGGAAGGTATCGATGGACACCGCGTGGAGGCTGCTGAAGATGCTCTTCTCGATATCGGGACTGGTGTGCTTCAGGGTCCGCAGCAGCTCCTTCACCTCTTTGCGCTTGGAGCTTTCCCGGTCGTTCAGGCCGCTGTTTTCCTCGGTGAAGCGGCAGGCGCACTGCAGGAACACCAGGCCGTTGCTGTTCCGCCAGGCGATGATGTCGTCCTCATGGATCAGGTACAGGGGCCGGATCAGCTCCATGCCGGGGAAGTTTTTGGAGCGCAGCCTGGGCAGCATGGCCTGCAGCTGGGCGCCCCAGAACATGCCCATCACGGTGGTCTCGATCACATCGTTGAAGTGATGGCCCAGGGCGATCTTGTTGCAGCCCAGCTCACGGGCCCTGCTGTAGAGATGCCCCCGGCGCATGCGGGCGCAGAGGTAGCAGGGGTTCTTCTCCTGACGGTTGGCCACGGAAAAGATGTCGCTGTCAAAGATCTGCACGGGCAGGTCCAGCCGGCGGGCATTCTCCTCGATCTGCCGGCGGTTGACCTCGCTGTAGCCGGGGTCCATCACCAGGTACACCAGCTCAAAGGGATATTTGCTGTGCCGCTGCAGCTCCTGCATCAGCTTGGCCAGCAGCATGGAATCCTTGCCGCCGGAGATGCACACGGCGATGCGGTCTCCGCTGTCGATGAGGTGATACTGCTGAACGGCATGCATGAAGGGCGTCCAAAGGCGCTTGCGGTAGGTGGTGATCAGCCCGTGCTCCACCTGACGGGCAAAGGTGTTTTCTTCACTCATGGGGACCTCCTGAAGGCATCGCTGAAGCGCTTGGCCTCAGCAGTGATGATAGCAGAGGCGGCCCCGCCTGTCAAGCGCCGCCCTTCCTTGACAAGCGGAGCTTTCTCCTTTATAATGGACGGGATTTGCAAGGAAGGAAGAGGAGCGATGAAGCGGAATGACGGAAGGGCCGCGGCCCTGTATGCCTCGGCCATGGCCATCTATGGCACCATCGGCATTTTCCGGAGGCTGATCCCACTGTCCTCGGGCATGCTGGCCTGCTGCCGGGGGCTCATCGGCGGCCTGGTGCTGCTGGCGTGGATGAGGCTCCGGGGCGGCAGGCTGAGGCTGGATATCCCCAGGGGCAAAAAGCTGCTGCTGGCGGTCACCGGCGGGCTCATCGGGCTGAACTGGATCCTGCTCTTTGAGGCCTACAATTACACCACCGTGGGCATTGCCACCCTGTGCTATTACATGCAGCCCACGCTGCTGATCCTGCTGTCGCCCCTGGTGTTCCGGGAGCGGCTGACCTGGCTGAAGGGGCTGTGCGCGGCCCTGGCCTTCTGCGGCATGGCCTTCATCTCCGGCATCACGGAGGGCGCCGCAGCCCAGGGCCGGGATGTGATCGGCATCCTCCTGGGCCTCGGCGCGGCGGCGCTGTATACCACGGTGGTCATCCTGAACAAGAAGACGCCGGTGGAGGACGCCGCCTCCAAGACGGTGATCCAGCTCTTCTCGGCCGCCGGGGTGATGGTGCCCTATCTGCTGCTGACATAGGCCTGGGACAGCCTGAGCCTGACCCCCACGGCGGTGCTGCTGACGCTGGTGGTGGGCGTGGTGCATACCGGCATCGCCTACGCCATGTATTTCGGCAGCATGCAGAAGCTGCCCTCCCAGGCGGTGGCTGTGCTGGGCTACATCGATCCAGTGCTGGCGCTGCTGCTCTCCTGGCTGGTGCTGGGGGAGGCGCTGCAGCCTATCCAGCTGCTTGGCGCCGTGCTGATCATCGGCTCCGCCTTCGTCAGCGAGACGGCAGGCGAATTGAAGACGCAGGCTGAATAAGGACAACGAAAAAACCGGAGAGGACCCGAAGGCCCTTTCCGGTTTTGGTTTGCTTGAAATTACTCCACGGTGATGACCACATCGGTCAGCAGGCTTTCGGCCAGGTCGTAGTCGGCGTCGGTCAGCTCCTCGTCGCCGTAGATATCCACACCCAGGATATAGCCGCTGCGGATGGTCAGGACCAGCGCGTAATCGCTGTCGGCCTCATCCTCCTCCACGATGATCATGTCCTCGCCGTTGGGGGCCTGCTCGAAGGTGACGCAGGGCGTATTGTAGCCCTCGGTCAGGATATCGTACAGCTCGGCCACCTCTTCGTCGGCCAGCTCGGCAAAGCACAGCGTGTAGGAAGCGTCGAAGTACTCGCTGTTGCTCACGCCCAGCATGTAGGTGGGCTTGTCCTCGGCCCTCAGGGTGATGTACTGCACGCCATCATACGCATAGGACTCGGTGGTGTAGCCTTCGGGCACGGTGGACAGGCTGATGGAGAAGGCCTTTTCGGCATCGGCCTTGTCCATGCTGGCCACAGTCACGTTCAGCTGCTCGTCCACGCTCAGCTGATACACCACGGTGGAGATGGGAGCGTCCTCCCAGGAGCGGCCATAGGCGAAGGACACGGTGACCTCGCCGGCAGCCACGCCGGTGACGGTGAAGGTATACTCGCCGCCCACGCCGCACAGCGCCTCGTCGGTGGCGTCGGAGGTGTACCGGCTCTCGACGGACACGATGCCGTCCTTGTCGCAGGAGGCGGTCCACTCATAGCCGGTGGTGGGGTTGCCCTCCAGCTCCACGGTCAGGGTCTCGGGAGCGCTCTCGGCCAGGCAGGACATGGCAGTCAGCACCAGGCACAGAGCCAGGGCCACAGCCGCAATCTTCTTGAACATTGCTTTAATCTCCTTTCAATGCGTGGAAAGCGCATCACTTCAGCTGGGTATAATCCTTGTAGATGTAGCCGAAGCTGCCGTCGGCCAGGGTCACCTTGTACCACTGATAGCTTTCGGCCGTCACGGTCAGCTCGGTGCCGGGCAGCAGCTTCTGCACCAGCTTGGCGCTCTTGCTGGGATACAGGCGCAGGTTGATGGTGCCGCCCCTGCGGATGGACTTGGTGACCACGGTGAAGGGGCTGGCCACGGTCTCCATGTTTTCCATGGCGCTGGAATCGGAGCCGTCGAAGGCGGCGGGCTTCTCGGACACCAGGTACTTGGTCATCACATAGCCGCCGGAGCGCTTCTTGGTGCCGCCAATGAAGGTCCAGGAGCCGGTGCCGTAGATATCGTGTACATGCACGGCGCTGCCGTAGGGAACGGTGTACAGCACCTTGCCGTTGCGGGAGGGCTCAGAGCGGACCAGCAGGCAGCGGCCGTTGCCGGTCTTGACATACATGACGGTACTGTCGTCGGAGACAGAGGCGCTGGCCAGGCTGACGGGCATCACGGCCACCAGCATCAGCATGACGGCGAAGCATACGCAAAGGATCTTTTTCATCACAGTTTCCTCCTATCCCATCTGGGATGGCTATATTGTAGCATCACGGCCGGAAAGCGTCAAGGGACAAAACGGCGGAATAGACCGCGTAAAATGTCCCTGAAGGGCGAAATAGATGTAAAAACACCGCACAGCGGACTGTGCGGTGTCGGGATCGGATGGGATCAGTTGAGCTCGGCCACGAACTCGGCGATGCGGTCCAGGCCCTTGTTGATCTGCTCCTCGCTGGTGGCGTAGGACAGGCGGCAGTAGCCCTCGGCCTCAAAGGCCACGCCGGGCACCAGAGCCACCTGCTTCTCGGCCAGCAGCAGCTCGGCGAAGTCCATGGAGCCCTCGATGATGCGGCCGTTGTAGCGCTTGCCCAGCACCTGCTTGATATTCATCATGATGTAGAAGGCGCCCTGGGGCTTCAGGCAGGAGATGCCGGGGATGGCGTTGATGCGCTCCACCATCACATCGCGGCGATGCTGGAACTGGGCCACCATCTCGTCCACGCAGGTCTGGTCGCCCTCCAGGGCAGCCAGCGCGGCGTACTGGGCGATGGAGTTGGGGTTGCTGGTGGACTGGGACTGCAGACGGCCCATGGCGGCGACCACATCGCTGGGGCCGGCCACATAGCCGATGCGCCAGCCGGTCATGGCGTAGGCCTTGCTCATGCCGTTCACCATGAAGGTCTGATTCTTGATCTGCTCACCCAGCTGGGCGATGGAGAGATGCTTCTGGCCGTCATAGATCAGCTTCTCATAGATCTCGTCGCTGACCACATAGAAGGGATGGGTCACGGCCAGGTCGGCCACGAACTGCAGCTGCTCACGGCTCCACACGCTGCCGTTGGGGTTGCTGGGGCTGGTGATGACGATGGCCTTGGTGCGGCGGGTCACCTTGCTGGCGATATCGCGGCTGGTGGGGATGAAGTTGTTGGACTCATCGGAGGGGATGAACACGGGCACGCCGCCGGCCATGCGCACCATCTCGGGGTAGGACACCCAGCAGGGGGTGGGGATCAGCACCTCATCGCCCGGATCCAGGATGGCCTGGAAGATGTTGTACAGGCTGTGCTTGGCGCCGTTGGACA
>R14__coassemble_527_pt1 | contig 25826 bp, 29 predicted proteins | sample R14__metabat2_high_PE_034 | metagenome-assembled genome bin R14
CCGATGTCAGCGGCGGCGTGCTGCGCTTTGCGGGGGAGGAGAAGATGATCCCTGTCGGCGTGGAGGTAAGCATCTGATGCGGACGGAAAGATGGGGCAGGATGACCTGCGAAGCCTAGTGACGGCCTGCGAGAAAAGGTATCCGTATCTGCAACAGGCTGCCGAAGCCGGAAGGGCGTTTCCTTGAAGGAGAGAAAAAGCAACTTATCAAGTACGGGGAGGAATTTATGATGACAAGTTCCGGTACAACGATCAGAAAATCCGGTGTTTAGCTGCTGAAAATCGTTGCTATTTTTCTGATTGTGATCAGTCATGTCACACAGACATTGGGCGATCAGAATACCTTTGTCAGCTATCAGGACTATGTTCTTGCGTATGGTAATGCCACCCGTGATGTTCAGGTCATTCTGTTGATGCTGCTGCGTCAGGCAGGATTGCTGGGCAACACGATCTTCTTTGTGTGCAGTGCCTGGTTCCTGATCGGTAAAAGCGGTAAAGTGTATAAGAAGGCATTTTCTCTGTGGCTGACAGTGTAGGTTATTTCACTGCTGATGCTGGCAGTATATGCTGTCTGCTGTCCATCGTGTATTTCCGGTACTACGGTTCTCCAGCAATTCCTTCCCAATGTTTATGCCAATAACTGGTATATTACCTGCTATATTGTTTTCCTGTTCATTTATCCGCTTCTTAATCATATCATTTCCGCTGTGAATCAAAGACAACTGCTGCGGATCGCTTTGGGCTCTTCATTGCTGTGGATGGTCGGAAATTATATCCTGAACGGTATTTTCTTCTGGTCTGTATTCCTGCTCTGGGGCGCCATTTACTTTATCATGGCTTATATCAAGCTTTACTGCAAAAAGTGCGTCAACAGCAAAAAGGCCGCCGCAATTCTGATTGCTGTCGGTGCCATCGGATATATAGGCCAGGTCCTGATGCCCAACTTTGTCGGATTGAGGGATGAAGCTTATTCCGCAAATGTTTTGTACTGGAACAATGTCTGTTCTCCCTTCTATATGATGCTGGCTATTGGCCTGCTTTTCATCGCTCAAAAATCAAAGCTTCAAGTCAAGACGATTAACTATGTTTCCAGCCTTTCACTGCTTGTTTATCTCTTCCATGAGAATGTACTTTTCAGAACATATACCCGTCCTGCCATATGGCAATGGCTGTACACGACCTTTGGCTACTCCCATGTGGTTCTTCTGGATCTGGCGTATGCCATTGTTCTTTTCTTCGCTTCGGTTGCCGTCTGTGTCGCCTATAAGGAAACCTTGCAAAAGTTAGTTTCCAGCATTGCCGATAAGCTCTTTGTTTCCCTCTCGAAGGTCTATATGCGTCTTGAAAATGCGATTGTAAAGCGATCTTCGGGCTCTTGAATCGGAGGTAAGTGCCCGTTGGCGTGGAAGTGAGCATGAGAAATGCCCGTTTTTTGGAAATCCTGTTGGTTTCATTGGTGTTTATGACGGCGTTGGTAACGGCCGTGGCAGATGTGGCGCCGGATTACAGTAATCCCACCATGTTGGCCTATCCTGGCATGGACGAGCAGGGCGAGGCGGATGTGTTCTTTATCGCACCGACCAATGTGATGGGCAGCGCGGACTATCTGAACGTGGATTTGTCCAATGCGGACGACCTGTATGCCATCCGGTGGGCCATTGCCATGCAGACCGGTACTTACAATACCGATGCCAGGTTCTATCAGCCGGTTGAGGCCGAAGCGTAAAAAAAGGAGAGATTGACAATGTATCGCAGAATGACGGCTATCCTCATCGCAGTAACTATGATTTGTCTGACCAATCTGACCACCCTGGCTGATTCCTGGCAGTATCGGCATGATCCAACCAGGAATGACACTGCCATGCGTGACGTGGTGGTGAACCCCGATGCCGTGTATGGCTTCTCGCCGAATCCAGAATCCACCCGGCTTGGAGTATACGCCTCCTATGACTGGACGGATCCCGAGTTTGTGGCCCAGGCCAAGGCGGAACGCGAGGCCTACCACCAGAGCCTCTATACTATGTATGATATCCTGCATGAAATGCGGGACTCGGGCAGCAGCGTTGAGGAGATGGCCCGCGCTGTCAGCGCCGAGCGCAACCGCCTCCGCCTGGCTTCCTACGACAACGATCCGGAGGGCCTGGCCAAGGTGAAGAAGAGCAATCTGGAGACCTATGGTCAGGAGGAAGGCCCCACCGCGGACCAGCTGTTTGAAAAGTATGGCTCCTGGGAGACGGTGTTGCAGAAGGCTTTCAGCGGCAACCCCGGCATGGACGCCTGCTGCGGCCTGTATGATGAGTATTACAGCCTGTATGTCGAGCTCGGCATGGTTCCGGCTGATGAGGAGGAAGAGGAAGACAAGGAGGGAGACGAGGCTGGTGCAGATGCTGACTCACAGGAATCGGATGAGCAGGCTGTGACAGAGGAGGTTGCGCAGGAAACTGATGAGGCAGGCGAAGGATCCGATACGGTCAACGAAGATGCGCCGCAGGCGCCGGAAACGGAAGCCGCTCCGGAGGATGCTGCTGACGCTGCGTGATGCAGCATACGCATGAGTAGAGTAAATATAATGGCTTGTGAACAATGAAATTACGGGAGAAGGTGGAAACCGGTGCCTCGCAAGGTGTTCAAGCAGCATGATATCATACGGTCTTCAGCCGCATAGTATCTGACTTTTATTACCGCTACAGGCGAGAGCGATGTGAATGCCGTGTATGCCGATGAAAATGTGTGGCTGACGCAAAAGATGATGGGCGTGCTGTATCAAGTGGATGTGCGTACCGTGAATTACCATCTGAAAAAGATTTTTGCGGACTGTGAGCTTGATGAAGATTCAGTTATCCGAAAATTTAGGATAACTGCCGCTGATGGCAAGGCTTATGACACTATGCATTATAATCTGGCGGCCATTATTGCAGTGGGTCACAAGGTGGATTCTCCTAAGGCGGTGCAGTTCCGTAAATGGGCCAATCAAGTGATTGAAGAATATACCGTGAAAGGCTTCGCTATGGATGACGAGCGGCTGAAGAACGGTGGAACTGTCCTCACAAAGGATTACTTTGAAGAACAACTGGAGCGCATCCGGGAAATTCGACTTTCGGAACGGAGGTTTTATCAGAAGATCACAGACCTCTATGAAACCAGTGTGGATTACGACCCGCAGTCACAGACTACAAGGCAGTTCTTTGCCAGGGTGCAGAATCAACTGCACTGGGCGATCCACGGAGAAACAGCTGCTGAAACGATATACCGCCGCGCCGATGCCGAAAAGGAGCACATGGGCCTGAATACGTGGAAGGATGCTCCATTTGGCAAGGTTCAAAAGTTCGATGTAGTGGTTGCGAAGAACTATCTGTCAGAAGATGAACTGAGCGCGATGGCCATGCTGGTGAGCGGATACCTCGATCTGGCTGAGGCACAGGCATTGCGGCATATTCCCATGACTATGCAGGATTGGGCACAGCAGTTTGAAGGTATGCTCCGCTTGTCCAGATATGATGTTTTGCAGAATGCCGGAACCATTTCCATGGAGCTGGCGCAGCAGCACGCACTGACGGAATTTGAAAGATTCCGCGTAAAGCAGGATGAGATGTATGTCAGTGACTTCGACGCATTTGTGTTGCAGGAGGCTGACTTACAATCTACTGACGGCCGTGATTGAAATCTGAATGGAATGTATCACTTTATCAATCTTTGAAACGGGCTTCGGCATCGCCTGGTTTCTGGGCAGCTGGCTGCTGGGTGTGCTGTACGATGTGAATCCGACCCTGCTGGTAGTGGTTTCCGTAGCGGTGCAGCTGGCGGCGATCAGGGTCTATATGCTGTCCATCCAGGCGGAAGAAAAAGAAGCAGCCCATCCACAGGATGCCGGGAAAAGAAAGCTGTAACCGCATGAAAAGAGTAATGATGCTGTCCGCAGACTGAGCATAAGGAGGCATTCATGAAGACACTAAAATATCCCATGAGCAATGAAGGGATACGATCGTGGGTGAAGCGGGCATTACGCTCTCCGGCGGACAAAAGCAGCGTCTTGCCATCGCGAGAGCCTTTCTGAAAGACTGCAGGGTGATCTTCTTGGATGAGGCGACTTCCGCGCTGGACAATATTTCCCAGAAAAAAGGATGAAGATGACTGCAATGGCCGCAGTATCCGGCAAAAGCTGGCAGTATATTGGAAGTGAATACAGGGTCACATTGTGATTCTGTATTTTTTGAATAACTATGTCGAAATGAAACAAAAGGACTAATTGGACGAGCACTTGAATTTTATCAATATATGTCGAATTAAAACGACATGTTGACAGCAATGGGATCGTGTGTTATAATCGGAGTAGAAAACAAGGCAGGGGGAGGGCTGCACATGGTAACTGACAGGGACCTTGCTTACTTTCAAACCGTAGTGGACGAATTCAAGAAGAACAAATCGATCCGCGATATGTCGATTTCACTGGGGATTTCCCGGGTGAAGGTCAGGAAGATCCTGATCACCATGGGTGTCATCCAGTATCCGCTGACGGAACAGGCGCTTGCCATGAAGAAGGAGGGCATGCTTCTGCAGGAAATTGCCGAGGCACTGGATTGCTCTCCCGCGACCCTGTCCACCTATATGCCCTATGACGACCGTGTGTATGGCCGTGAGGAGAAGACGGCCGTAGCGCAGCGGATCGAACTGTACCATCAGCGTCAGCAAACTGCGTAGGAAGGCATGCAGGCCAAACGGGCCGCAGAAGGGGAGCCGAAAATGAGGGAGATATCCCAAAAAAGCGAAAAGACTGAAATGAAGCATGACAAGCAGGTTCGGGATGAAGAAAGCCGGGGCTGTCCGGACGGTCACGCCGCTGTCTATCTTCTGAAATTTGAACTGCAGGGTACGGAAGACGCTAAAGAAATCCTGAAGCAGTTTGGCAGGATGAAGGACGGCATCATCCGGGAGGTCTATGTTCCGGGTGCCATGACGCTTCATGCGATGCATTATATGATCCAGCGGCTTTTCGGCTGGCAAAATGAGCATCTGCACGGCTTTTCGCTGACGGAATCGGATTTTGAGATGGTTACAGGCAACAGAATGTCGCGGTACACAAGCCTCTGCGGAGCACTTTTCCGATTCCCGGAGGACGGTGTGTCTGACCAAACCTGGGATGATGACTATGAAGCGGGCGTACCATTGGCCAAATGGTTCCGCCAAAAATACAGCGCGCCATACAGAGACCTGTCGGTGGGGGACACTTTCAGCGAGAATCAGCGCAAGGCGAAGGTGTACGGTCACCATGAGGATGACCTGAAGTCCACTCAAGGTTTCATCGGTGACGGCCAGGCCAACCGCCTTCTGGAAAGCCTTACCGTTGACAGCCTGTTCCTCTGTGGGCAGCGGGGTGATTTTGAGGAATGGCAATGTGATACCGCTGAAAAGGTGGCCCGGCAGAAGGCACACAGACAACCCGCGTCATGGGAGCGGGCCAGGAAATAGCTTCGCCTCTGGCGGGACAATCGCTCTACCCTGGAATGGTACAAAATGATGGGAAAGGAATCGTAGGTCAAAGAACTGATTGGCAAGGACTTCGGAGCCTATATGGCCCAGTGTGAGGAAAGCATCCGAAATCTTGAAACCGCCAATGCGGAGAATTTCCAAAAAGACCGTGTCGTACCGCGGCCGTTTTTCCGTGAACTGATGTATGAGTACGATTACGGCGACGGGTGGCAGATCCGGATCACCTGCCTGAAGAAGTATATCCGCAGGGCAGCGGCGGACCTTGAACCGGAAAGCAGCCCTAAAGCCGATGCCAATGCCGCCGTGTACGCAATTGAAGGCTGGACATAGCCGGATGGAGAGACGCCTGTTTCTGAAAACCTTCAGTCGGTCCTTGCCGGGGTGGACTCAGATGGCCACCCGGTATGCATTTACGCGGATGGACTTAATGTAGTGTAGGATGTGGGAGGCGTCCGCGGTTTCGCCGATTTCCTGAAAACATTGAAAGGAAATGACAGAGAAGAAGCGGCATCCAGCAGAAGATGGGCGCGCGGTCTTGGCTGGACAGGAAGAATGAGCAAACCGGAAAACATACTGTAAACTGTGAGCGCAAACCCCGGAGTCACTATGGCTCTGGGACTTTGCGTTTGGCCTTTGCGCAGATTGCCATTGAGAAAGGCCTGCAGGATGCGTTTGTTGAGTCGAAGTATTACCGTGAATGGGCGGCGTTCCTCACCACTGCGGCAAGACTCTACAAATAAAATTACTAGGATTGAAGGCTGCCAACAATTACGATGAGGAAGAGAAGTCCAAGGCGCTTACCTTTGGCGTCTGACTGAAGAATCACCTGAACGAGGTCAACTGCTTCAGCGGCTCCATAGTCTGGTACAGCCCAACCGGGTCTATGTAGGCCAGGGAGAGCGGAAGGCGGCACTGGGGTACCGTTGGAAATTTGTAGGCTGAACGTCGCTTTGTAAGTGACCACAGAAGTCCATTTGGTGTTATAATGTCATTACAAAATAGCAGGAGGTGCTTTTTATGGGCCGGGGTAATGTTTATCGCTGCACAAAGTGTGACTATTCCTTTACAGCGTCCCTGGGAGTAGGCATGGTGTTCCCAATGGTTTACAGCGAAACTGTTGAGAAGGCCAAGTTGGGTAAGCTCGGCAGAAGTCTACAACGTTTTCTGCAGGATCATCCCGAGGGCGCGATCGACTGTGCGAATTATATCATCCGTTGCCCCAAGTGCGGTGAATTGAGATGCGGGCCGGGCCTTGATATGTATGTCCCCAGGAAGGGCCAGGATCCGGCGACCGAACAGCAAGGTATCTGGAGTACCGCTATGCCTTTTGAGGACGAGTCATATGTTCTGCCCTGGGATCTTGAAGAGTTGTATGATCTCTTTGCCAGATACCCGCACCGCTGTGGCAGGTGCAAGGGTGCAGCGGTTATTGTGGGTGAAGAAGCATTTGAGCATGAAATTGCCAACGGCAATGTGATGTGTCCTTGCTGTGGCTCACCGCTGGAATCGTATGGCGCCTTTGACTGGGACTAAACTGATATTTTGATATGCACAGTAAAAGCACAGACTCAGATCCGAGCCTGTGCTTTTACTGCACCGAAGATCAGGGACATTGCCGGTTTTCTGCTTGAGCCTCCTTTGGCGTCGTCCCGTGATTTCCTTCGCTATTTCAGAAATTATACTTAAAGGATGGCCTTTTTTCGGCCCATTTTTTCTGCTATAATGCTCTCATACAAAAAGGAGGCATGCCTATGACACCCGATCAGCCGAAGAAAACGATCATTCTGAATATCCTGTAGATATTGAAGAAATACACCGATGATGACCATCGCCTGAGCCAGCAGGATTTTATACGAATTCTGAAAGAGGAATATGACATGACCGTGGGACGCAAGGCCATCAAGCGCAACATCGATGACCTGATCGGCCTTGGATATGAGATCGAGTACAATGAGATCAAGCGCACGCGTGTCAATCCCAAAACAGGCGAAGAAGAGGACAACAGCCTGCTGAAGGATTTCCTGCTTGTCCGGGACTTCAGCGACAGCGAGCTGCATCTTTTGATCGATTCCGTGATGTGCTCCAGATTCATCCCGTAGAACCAGGGCCGGCAGCTGGTCACCAAGCTGGAAGGCTTGTCCAGCAAGTATTTCCGTGCCGGTGTGAAGCATGTGAGTGTGCTCGGAGACAATGCTCCGCAGAACAAGCAGCTTTTCCACACCGTGGAGGTGCTGGATACGGCCATTGAACAGGGCAAAAAGGTCCTCTTCAACTACAACAGCTACGATACGGACAGGGAGCTTCATCCCCGGCTGACTCCGGAGGGAAACATCAAGCGCTACTCCGTCAGTCCCTATCAGATGGCGGTCGTCAACGGACGCTACTATCTCATCTGCAGCACCACGAACCATCGGAATGTTTCACATTACCGCGTTGACAAGATCACCGAAATCCAACTGAGTGAAGAGAGCATCGTGCCCATGCGGGAGATCAAGGGCCTGGAGCATGGGCTGAACCTGCCCAAGCACCTGGTGGAGCATATGAATATGCTCATCGGCGAAGCGGTTCCCGTCACCTTCCGCTTCAGCAAGAGCATTATTAATGAAGCGGTGGATACCTTCGGCACGGATATCATCTTCAGCCGTGAAACGGAGAATACCGTGGACGCCATGGTTTGTGTCAACCGCCAGGCCATGAAGATCTGGGCACTGCAGCACCTGACGACTGTGGATGTGCTGTCTCCGTCAGAGCTTGTGTCCGATATCCGGGACGAGCTGCGGTCTGGGCTCACCAAATACGCAGAATAAGCCAAAAGTCAAGAAAGGGATGGTCCGAAATAAGGCCATCCCTTTTGCTATAATATAATCACCGAAAAGGGAAAAGACGAAAAGGAGCGAAAGACAATGAAGAAGCAGCAGTATTTCACCGTCACCGGCTTGAACCACAGGTATGGCACCGATTTTCTGAAGAAGGGTGACGAGGTACACCTGGTGAAGGAGCCCGAGAACGAGTACGACAGCGAAGCGATCTGCGTGGAGCTGGAAGGCTTGGGCCGCATCGGTTATGTAGCCAACAGCGTCAACACCCGCATCGGCGAGAGCATGAGCGCCGGCCGTCTCTACGACAGGATCGGCGATGAAGCCGACGGTACTGTGCTGCATGTGATGGCAAACGGCGTGGTGTGCAGGCTGACCGAAAAGGAATAAGACTGTCGCCTGCCAGGCGACCACGGTTCCGAGCAGGTGTGGTATCATAATACTGTAAGGCGGAACAAGACGAACTGAATGAGGAGGAAAAAAGTATGTTGGGTGCAATTATCGGTGATATCGTGGGTTCCCGTCATGAGTTCAACAATTACCTGGCCAAGGACTTTGAGTTCCTGACTGATCGCTGCGAGCCCACGGACGATACGGTGATGACCGTGGCCGTGGCAGACGCGCTGCTGAAGTGCAGCGGAGACTGGACGAACCTTTCCCGGCAGGCGGTGGTCAGCATGCAGGGCATCGGCCGGAAGTATCCCTACTGCGGCTACGGCAGCAGCTTCATCCACTGGATGTTCACGGATGCCCCGCAGCCCTACAACAGCTTTGGCAACGGCTCCGCCATGCGCGTGAGCGCCGTGGCTTGGGCGGCCAAGAGCCTGGAGGAGTGCAAGGAAATGTCCCGGAAGGTGACCGAGGTGTCTCACAACCATCCGGAGGGCATCAAGGGTGCGGAGGCCACGGCGGTGGCCACCTGGATGGCGCTGCACGGCGCCACCAAGGAAGAGATCCTGGCCTGCATCAACCGCGACTACTACAAACTGGACTTCACCATCGATCAGATCCGCCCCACCTACATTCACAACGAGACCTGCCAGGACAGCGTGCCCCAGGCGCTGGAGGCCTTCGCGGAGGGCAAGGACTATGAGGACGTGATCCGTACCGCCGTTTCCCTGGGCGGCGACAGCGATACCATCGCTGCCATCGCCGGCTCCGTGGCCGAGGCATACTACGGCATCCCCATGGCGCTGCGCGAGCAGGTGCTGATGGACTTCCTGGATGTGCGCCTCGCACGGGTGGTCAGGGAATTCGAGGCCAGGTACGGCGTGAAGCTGGCGTAACCGATCCCGCAACCGCGACAGACGAAAGGAGAATGTAAGGATGCTGGCAGACAAGCAGCGTTTCGGTGAATTTGAAGAGTAGCTTGAGAAGAAGGGCCTTCTGGATAAGCTGCAGAGGGAAAACGGGTCCATCCGCGGACGGATGATGATCGACCTTGTTGACCTTCCCGAGGGCCTTGAGTTCCATTTCCAGGAGGGACGGAAGGTGCTGGCCTTTGAAGGCACCTTCGATATCTATGATATGGCAATAGGTATTGCACTCTACACCGACCCGCTTGAAGCCGCGAGCGGGCTGTGGATGACGCCCCAGACGGATGCCGAAAACCCCGTGCAGCCCGACGAGGAAGCGAAGCAGTTTTTCCTTGAAGGCCTGATCGGTGCCTTCGGTCCCGACGGCTCCTTCGGAATGCCGGTCTACAGCTTCATGACTGACGGAAAGGATGCGGAGGAGCAGCCCACGGCAGAGTCCTGATTGCAGCAGATTCATCTGCCGAATACTTTACAGCCCCTGAAAACAAGCTGGAGCAGGAGGAAAAGAAATGCTGAACAGCGTGAAGTGCCTGATCAAGTACAAGAGCGTGGAAGAGATGCAGATGATCATCCGTCTTCTGGAAGAGCACGGATATCATGATGCCCCCGGATGCGAGATCGATCGGAATGTCTGGGATACCTACGGCTCCCATTCCATCTTTTTCCGCCACGGTGAGTTTCAGAGGCTGCGCCCCGCCTTCGCCGCGGCATGCTACGGCAATAATCATGAAACGCTCGTGAAGGGCGGATACGAAGAACTGAAGCAGATCCTTGAAGAACAGGCCGCATCAACATGATCTTGATGTATTTATGACCCATGAGGGGCTGTATGGACTCAGCAGGCACAGACTCAAATCCGAGCCTGTGCTTTTCTTGTGCCGAAAATCAAGAAAATTTTTGGAGCGCTCTTGACATCTTTCTCGTAATGAGACAACTGAAGGCCGGCACCGGTGTCGCCAGCGTTCGGTACCGCTTCGGTGCCCCTGCTTTCCAGCCTCCTCTGGTGGCATACCCCGCCAACCATCGGTCTCTTCCCGGACTTCCTGGGATTGCAAAGCAGCATGAATGGCAATGAAAGCCGGAGGTCTTTTGCAAGCCTTGAATCAGTGGGGAAAACAGTTCTGCTCCAGCTTTAGCCCTGGCTTTCGCAATGACATGTGCCACCGGCAGAAAAGAGGTCCTGGTTTTTGCGCACTGAAGCAGGAAAGCTGTCGGTCGGGGGAGAATAAAATACGAAAAGGGACAATGCCGGAAGCCACGATTCCGGAGTAATCGGAAAGGGGAGACGAGAAGATGAGAAAATGCCTTTTGCTGCTGCTGGCGCTGGTGCTGTGCCTGCTCACGGGACTGGCAGGTGCCGAAACGGCATATCGGGCGGGGGATACCGTCGGTGCCTACACGGTGACGGATGTCCGCAGCTTTGACAGTCTGGGGGCGGAGCTGGTCACCCTGGACCACAATGCCACCCATGCCACGGTTCTGCTGGTGCTTAATGAGGACACCAACCGCACCTTCCAGATCGGCTTCCGCACGGTAGCGGAGAATGAGCATGGCACGCCTCATGTGTTTGAGCATGCCACCCTGGGCGGCAGTGAAAAATATCCGTCCGCGGACCTGTTCTTTAACCTGAGCTTCCAAACCTACAATACCTTCATGAATGCGGTCACCTACCCGTACATGACGATCTACCCCTGCGCTTCCCTGTCGGAGGAGCAGCTGCTGGAGTACGCTGATTTCTATGTGGATTCCTGCTTCCATCCGCTGATCATGACGGATGAAAGCCTGTTCCGGCAGGAAGCCTGGCGGTATCAGCTGGACTCCGCTGAGGATGAGCTGACCATTACCGGCACGGTGTACAACGAAATGGCCGGCGCCTATGACCTGTCCAGGGCTGCCCTCTTCAACTCCTGGAAGGCGGCTTTTCCAGGCAGCACTGCGGGCAATATGTCCGGCGGGCTCCCTTCGGACATTCCGGAGATGACCTGGGAGGAGCTGCAGGCATATCACGACAAGTACTACCATCCCTCCAACAGCCTGACCATCGTGTATGGCAAGCTGGAGCAGCCAGAGGCCTTCCTGGAGCTGCTGGACGGCTATTTCTCCCAGTATGAGGCCAGGGATTACAGCAACGCCTTCCCTGACTCGGACTATGTTCCGCTGACGGAATCCACTGAGCAGGTGTATACCTACGCGGCGGAGGCCGGGACCTCTACGGAAAAGAATTCCGCTGTCTATTACACCTTTATCTGCAAGGGTGCCACCAATGAGGATTAGGTGGGCCTGGACCTCCTGACCACGCTGATGGGCGCGGACAGTTCTCCCCTGAAGCATTCCCTGCGGGATGTGTTGCCTTACGCGAGCGTGTCCTGCTATGTGGATTCCTCCGGTCCGGAGATCGCCCTTGTCTTTGCAGCGGAGAACGTAAATACGGAGGACGCGCAAGTCTTCCGTGAGACGGTGGATGCCGCGCTGGCCGGGATTGTGGAGCAGGGCCTGGACGCTTCGCTGGTGGAATCCACAGCCGCAGCCTACAGCCTGAGTACACGCCTGTCGCTGGAAAGCAGCCAGGTGGGGGTCAATACCGCTTCCAATCTGGCATATGGCTGGGCTTGCCTGGACGACCTGTATTTGTTTGTCGAGAGCTACAGCGCGCAGGATTTCATGGTGGCCTGGAATAACGACGGTACCTATCGTGAGCTGCTGCGCCGCTTTACCGGTGAAAACGCCCTGACTGCGCTGGCTGTGACGGTGCCTGTGCCCGGCGCGAAGGAGGAGCAGGATGCCGCGCTGGCGGAGAAGCTGGCGGCGGTCAAGTCAGCCCTGACGGATGACGAGATTGCTGCCATCGTGGCGGAAAGCGCCGGCGCAGTGACCGACGCGGACCCCGATCTGACAGCATCTATGGTCTCGGAGCTGACCGCGGTAACTGTGGAAAGCCTTCCGGAGGAAAAACGCATCTATCAGATCGATGATGTGACCGGCGAGGACGGTGTGCGCCGGATGCATGTGCATGCTTCCGGAGATGGCGTGGGCAAGGCTCTGCTGCGAATGGACCTGGGCGGCCTGGACGAAGAAGGGCTGCAGTGGTGCCAGCTGTATATCTCGCTGCTGCTGGATATCGACACCTCTGCCCATACCGCGGACGAGCTGTCTGACCTGGCGAACAGTTATTTGTATGGACTCAGCACGAAAATCGCTCAGCCGGAGGAGGACAATGAGTATGGGTACACGCCCTATTTCAGCATCTCCTTCACCGCACTGGATGAGAATCTGCTGCCCGCCTATCAGCTGCTGCATGAGCTCCTGTTTGATACCGACTTTGGCCGGACAGAATCCATCGCGGGCCGTGTAAGCGCTTACCGCAGCCAGCTGAAGAACTCCATCAACAGCGAGGGCTATGCCTTGGAGCTGTACCGTATGGTGGGTACCGGCCACGAAGCCTATGCGCTGTACAATTGGGTGAACGGTATACCCTACTACACCTTCCTTACCCGGGTGGAGGAGCTGCTGCAGACAGAGCCCGAAACAGTAACTGCATCCCTGAATGCTGTGCGTGATTATCTGCTGGCCACGGGCGGCAAAGCCATCTCGGCCTATGTGGGCGGTGATGAGGGCTACACCCTTTGCCAGGCTGCGGCGGATGTGTTCCTGCAGGGTCTGGGGAAGCAGCCCGTGGAGCGCAGAGCCTATGCTTTGGACACCGCCGCGGAGAGCGAGGCGCTTGCTTTGGAGATCAACACGGCCTTCAACCTCTACTGCGTTTCCTGGCAGGAGCTGGGTCTGGAGGGGAAGCTTTAGGCGGACTGGGAGGTCATCGGCAACCTGCTGAGCGACCGCTACCTGATGCCCCTGCTGCGGGATGGCAACGGTGCTTACGGTGCTTATGCCGGTACTTTGGATGGTTCCTTCTACATCTATACCTACCGCGACCCTGAGGTGCAGGAGAGCTTTGATACCTTTATGTCTCTGGGTCGGCTGCTGCGGGAGGATGACGCCATCACCCAGGAGGTGCTGGACGGTTACATCCTGTCTTCCTATAGCGAATATGCGCTGTCAAAGGGTGAGCTGACCGACGGCATGTCCGCGTTGACCAAACTGCTGTCCGGTCATACCCAGGAGGAGACAGTCGGGCAGATGCGCCTGCTGAAGAGCATGAAGGCAGAGGATCTGGCTTACTATGCGGATGTTCTGGACCGCGTAGCGGACACCGGCCGCATAGCCACGGTGGCCTCCGCCTCTGTTGTGACCGCGAACGAAGCGCTGTATCAGCAGGTGCTGGATCCCTTCGGCATCATGAACGCGCAGGCTGCCACCATCACCGATCTGCCGGAGGAAGCTGAAACGGCCCAGATGGTCACCTGGTGTGTGAGCAATGGCCTGATGAAGCTGAACGGAGACGGCAGCTTTGGCGGCGAAGAAACCGCCACCCTTGGCGACCTGGCCGTGACCTTCTATATGGCTGTGGGAGGCGATTGGGATCCGGACGCCGCGGTGACCTTTCTGGCCCAGTACGGCATCATGCCGGATGAAACGGCCTCCACGCCCCTGACCCGCGAACAGCTGATGACCTACACCTGCTGCTTCCTGGAGATCGCCGGCGGTATGGAGTTCCCGGATGGCAGCATCGACAGCTACGCCGATGCAGCGGAGACAACCTCCGGCCTGTAGAGCCTGTGGAGCTGGTCGCTGGACAATGAGCTGCTGGTCCCCGGTGAGGACGGGCTCATTCATCCCCAGGACCCGGCGGTCCGTACGGACCTGGCCCGGGTGGTGTATTGGGTGAACAATTGAAGCATAAAGGCGGGGCAGAGGCGGATGTGAGCGACTCTGCCCTGCCTCCGGCTACGCAGTCAATATGCGTGGCTGACGGCGGCGAAGCAATCATTGCCAATCCGTGGATTCAGAGCAACCGCGAATCTGCTCTGAGATGATCAGTTTGCAACCATCCCTGGCTCAGGAGATACAAAGTGGGTTTGCCAAAGTCCAAAAAGATAGGGAGGTTTCCATGATGAAGAAGAAGCTTACCGCCATCCTCAGCTTTCTGATGGCTTTGACGATGCTGTTCATCTGCATCGTGCCGGCTGCCCTGGCAGATACCATGCCCGCTGACGGTACATATACCGGCACGGCTTCCGGCATGGGCGGTGCGGTGAATGTCAGCGTGACGGTTGAAGGCGGCAGGATCACCGCCATCGATATCACCGGCCATGCCGAAACCCCCGGCGTAAGCGACCCTGCCATCCAGCAGATCCCTGCCGCGATCATCGAGGCTCAGTCTACTGATGTGGATGGGGTGGCCGGTGCCACCGTGACATCCACCGCGATCAGGGAAGCCGTTGCTGCAGCGCTCTCCGGTGAAGCCCCTGCCGAAGAGGGCGGGACGGAGATCACCATCGAGCCCGATGTCATTGTGGTCGGCGCCGGCATGGCGGGACTGGTCGCTTCCGTTCATGCTGCCGAGTTAGGTGCCGGGGTGCTTGTTCTGGAGCAGAATGACCGCGTTGGCGGCTCCGCCAACACCGCCGGCGGTTCCATTTCCGGAGCGGGCTACAACATCCAGATCGCCGCCGGTATTGAGGACAGCGCCGATGCCTTCTATGACGACTTTGTCACCATGGGCGGAGGCGAGCAGAACCTGAACCCGGAAATCGCCCGCGTTCATGCCGAAAATTCCGGCGCTGCCATCAACTGGCTGCAGGACTATGTCGGCGTTGAATTTTCCGACACCGTGGACTCCGGCGGTTACCTGACCATGAATACCTTCCGCGTGACCTATACCGCCGGCGGTGCCGCTTCCGGCGGCGGTACCTACTTCGTCAGGGCTCTGTCCGCCAAGCTGGATGAGGCCATCGCGGCGGGCAATGCCCAGCTTTGCCTCAATACCCTGGTGACCGATATGATCCAGGACGAAAATGGCGATGTGATCGGCGTCAAGGTGGGCGATAAGGAGATCTACGCGCCTTCTGTGATCGTTTGCACCGGCGGCTATGGCTATTGCGAGCGCTGGCTGAAGGAATTCAACTTCACCAATATCACCTCCAACGACCCCAGTACCGCGATCGGCTCCGGCTATGATTTTGCCCGTTCTGTGGGTGCTGCTTTTGATAACATGGACTACTGCTCCTGCTATGGCGGTTCTGTGCCTGTGACCGGCTTCCAGGCCTCCCTGCGCTGCAGCATCAATTACAACGGCGCCATCTGGGTCAATACCGCAGGTGATCGGGTCTTTAACGAGCCTGCCGCCACCTCAATGGATAAGCGGACCATCTGGCGTACCAGCGATCAGAATGTGATCTGGGTCGTTCTGGCCGAAAGCATGCTGACGGACGCGCCGCTGTTCACCGGCATGATGAGCAACTCTGCCGCCTTCACCACCGATGAGAAGCTTGCTGAGCTGATTGAACTGGGCTATGTGTACAAGGCTGATACCATCGAGGATCTGGCCGTGATGACCGGCGCCGCCAATCTGCCTGCTACCATTGCCATGTATAACGAGGACGCCGCAGCGGGAAAGGACTCGGTCTTTGGCCGCACAGATAATCTGCTGGCATTTGAAGAGGGGCCCTTCTATGCCGTATACACTGTTCCCTATCTGATGATGACCGCCGGAGGCCCCCGTATCAATGGCAACGCTCAGGTCGTGCGTGAGGATGGCTCTGTGGTTGGCGGCATGTACCTGGCCGGCGAGATCATCGGCTCTGCGAATATCGCAGGCCATAACACCATCGGTGGTATAGGCCATGGAATGTGCACCACCTGGGGCCGCATTGCTGCAGAAAGCGCTGTGGCCAATGCCGGCAAATGACTTCTTCCCTGATCTCATGGGAACGGCCGCAGACGCCTGCGCAGAATCGCTCACTTGGAAGTCATGCTTCCCCGGTGCTGCGCCAAGCGACGCAGGCAGGATCCCGCGGGAAATTACATTGAACCCGAACATGAATCAAAACAGCGCCGACAGAATTTCTGCCGGCGCTGTTTGTGTTTAACGGGACCGGAGCTTTCCGGCAGCGCATCGATGAACTGTGGAGGCGCCTTTGTCCGGAAAGCCCGGGGAATGGGAGCGCATAACAGTCAAGCTTAACCGTGAAGAAGTTCAAAGCTGACATCCAGCTTTTCGGCGTTACAGATCTTATAGTAATAGACGAAGGCCATTTGAAGAAACTGCGTCAAATCAGGGCCGTCCACAACCCTGCGGATCACAATGATCCGCGTTCTGGATATACGCTCCACAGCGACCAGCCTGGGTACAGTGCTGCCGATGGATTTTTCCATCGCATCCAGTGCGTGGGTCAGCTCTTCATCGGAAAGCATGCTGTCGGCGGAGGGCCTCACGGTGACCAGCGCGATCTCTATGCCGGTCCGGTTGTTGTCCGCTATGCGCATGAGAGAGGTACGCATCTGTTCGGTCATTTGAGGATCCTTCTCCCAATCATCCTGCCGGTCGTGAGCCTCACGAAGCTTTTCAAAGAATTCGCGCAGCTCCTCGGCAAAGGGATCCTCGACCGGGCGCCGGATATCCTGCCTGGCCTCGGCAGCGATCCCGTCGGTGGCACCTTCACGATAGAGCTTCAGGAACACATCCGTCAATTCCGGATCAAACTGCGTTCCCTTGCCTTTTTCCAGCTCCCTGATAATGATATCTCTGGGCAATGCCCGACGGTAGATACGATCGGAATTCATGGCGTCAAAGGTATCCGCAATGCTGATGATGCGCGCGGTTTCCGGTATTTCCGTGCCTGAGATTTTGTCCGGATACCCCCTGCCGTCGAAACGCTCATGATGCCAGCGGGCTGCCTGATAGGCACCGGGAAGCGCGGTCATCTCGGAAAGGATGTCCGCACCGAAGACCGTGTGGGATTTGATAATATTGAATTCCGCGTCAGACAGACGCCCGGGCTTGTTCAACACCGAATCCGGAATGCCGATCTTGCCGACGTCATGCATGAGGGCGTCATATCTCAATTGGGAAATCCGGTCTTCGTCCCAGCCAAGCTCCCGGGCGAGCAGGATGGAATAGTCCGCTACACGGCGGCTGTGACCGTTGGTATATTTATCCTTCGCGTCTACGGCGCTGACCAGTGCATTGACCACCTGCAGCGATAATTCCTTATTGCGGTTGTTGCTGGCCTCAAGCTCGGAATAAAGCTGCCGCTCCGTCAGGTTCTCAAAGTAGGAATAAATCAGCAGGAACGCGAAAGACATGCCCAGCGTACGGATGATGTCATAAGAACCGATCACGCTGAAGACCTCGGAAAGGATCTCGACTGCGGCGATCAGAAAAAGAATAGCCGGATGCTTTGTATGAAAGCGCGTTCCGAGCTTCACCAGCATGATGATTGAAGCGCACGACTACAAAAGCACCAGTATGATAAGCAGGACCGACCATTCTCCAAGCTGATACACACCTTCCGAGGAGATATAAAAGACAAGGCCGAAAGGTGCCGTTGCAAGGAACAGAACCGTATAAACGGCACCTACCCAGGACGCGACCCGTCCAACCCTGGGAAAAGAAAAGCCGAGCAGCTGGCATGGGACGATCCATATGCCCGCAATCATGCAGACGGAAAGATTGACCGTGTAAACCGTATTATATTCCGGATGACCTTCCATGCAAAGAGAAAAGCCTTCCGTCAGCAGGAGGACGATCTGGGAAATGGCGGCAAGCATAAGAAAAATACGGTTATGCTTCTGCAGAACCGGATTCCGCCAGATGTGTATCGCAAACGCTGCCATACCGACCGTCATCAGGATAGCAACATAAAACAGAGCCTGTTCCATAAGGCCATTTCCCCCTGCCACAGATTAGCATTGACGGCAGCGGATTCCGCTTTGGGCCTGCATCCGGCTTACAGCGTCTGTGCCTGTTTCATCCGGCACGCTGAAGCCACTTTTGCCCGTCATCGTTACTCCGGTCGCTGAACAGCCATGCTTCCGGCATTCCCGTACAAGCGCCTGCCGTCATTCTTTCCGACTATATCATACCGCAGAAACCCGAAGAAATCAACCGATGCGGCTAAAAAAACGCGCTCATGGAAAAACTTGACCCGACAGGTATTTCGCCGGGCGCCCCGACAAAGATGAAGGGCTGTTCCTCTGCGCATGGAAAAGTGACTCCTTCAACAAATCATAAGAACGGGGTGTCAAATTTTCATAAACCCCTATGAATTTTAGGAAAGATATGCTATACTAACCACGTTAGACTCATCTAACAAAACGGGATGCCGGTCAGACATCCGGCAATGCGAAGGAGGAGCGATAGGAGACTGGAGCTTGCGCTGACGATCGGCCTTGTCGGCGCGCTGCTCTGTGTGATCCTCTGAGCGGACACAGCCGGGAAGGGACGGAGAAAATGAAGCACGAAGCATATTCGGCAGAGAGGGACGGCTTTTACGGGGCGTATTTTGCGTGTCGAAAGAGGTCCGAACGGTGCGTCATCATGATGGCGGGAGACAATGTGGATGACATGATGGCCAAAAGCGCGGCGGCCTGGTTGAATGACCATGACATCAACTGTATGAACATGGCTCCTGCCCGGAATGACTATGGCCATCACAGCTATCCGCTGGAGCGCTTTGAAGCGGCGCTGAAGGTGCTGAAGGAAAAAGGAAATACAAAATTCGGCATCTGCGGCGCGTCCACAACGGCTATGCTGGCGCTGGTGGCGGCATCCTGTCTTCCGGACTTTACGCTGACAATTGCCATGAGTCCTTCCGATTTTGTCATGGAGGGTTTTTACCGCGACGGCAAGGATGGCGCGACGGAGCGGCCTGGAGATGGAGAGTCCGCCGTCAGCTACAGGGGAAAGGACCTGCCTTATCTGCCCTATGCCTACCGGCATCCTCAGTACTGGCAGAAGATCGCGGAGGAGTCGAAAAGCGGGGGAGACCGCATGGCCTCCCGCGGACTTTTCGATGAATCGGAACGGCTCCATCCCGTGCAGGAAGAGGAGCGCATCAAGGTTGAACGGATCAGGGGGCATCTGCTGCTGATCGGTGCGGAGGACGATGTACTCTGGAATACGGCCAAATACATCCGCAGGATGGAACGTCGCCTGGAAACACATCCGCATGAATGTACCTTCGAGGCGCTGGTATATGCGCGGGGAACGCATTTCGTCTTCCCGGAATCCTTCATGAAAAAGATGTTCCCTTTCACCAGTCTGCTGCCACGGCTCTTTTTCGCATCGGGAAAGAAGTATCCGGCGGAATGCAAAGCAACCAGGATCGACATCGACAGGCACGTGATCGCCGCGTTTGAGCAGTGGTGACCCGGTACGAAGCGAAAACAGAGAATGTCGATATGTTTGGAGGAGAAGGATGAATCTTATTGTTGCGATGCTTTTGCATCAGGCAAAAGCAGTTTATACAGGGCCGGAATACAAGCAGGTGAAGTGTGAAGCCGGAGCGCGCTTCAAGCAGCTCTGCGCGGAAAATCGGGAGATCCCCAGGGCTATGAAGAAGCACACAAACATGTGCATCTTTCCCGCCATCGCCGTGTACGAGACGCTTCTCCACCACGGCATGGAAACAGAGACCGCAGTGGATTTGATCTCAGAATTTTTTGTCGGAATGTCGGGCAAAGGCTTCAAGGTATTTTCCGTGTGGCTTCACATGTTCGGAAATTACCATCGGTATCCTGCTGATTTTGTCAAGAATTCCCTGCGGGATTTCAGCCCGGAGTCCGGCTTTAAATACAGAATGCCGGAGAAATCCGATCCGGCAGTTGCACGATTTGACATTATCGGGTGCCCTTACTATGAGATGTGTAAGAAATATCAATGCCTGCAGCTCAACAGGGCATTCTGCGACAGCGACGACGCCAAGTACGGCAACCTTCACCCCAGACTGCTGTGGAGAAGAACCGGCACCCTCGGCAAGGGCGCGGCATGCTGCGATTTTCTGATCGCGGATACAACACGGTATCACGATTCGTGAGACAACAGGAGGGAAACTTTGATGGAACACCTTTGGATTTTGATGGTGGCAATGGCCGGGCATTGCCGGCGCAGTCATGTATCTCGGCTTGTTCGTTGTGTTTATGCTTTAAGAAGAAGGCGACAGCCGCGCAGGAGAAGTATCGGCGTGGTTGTCGCTTCCACCGGCAGATGCTGTGACTTCTTAACCGCAGGCACAATGCATAATACTGATCTGTGAGGTGAGGAATCGATGAGCATTACGGCCAGACTGGCCAGATCGGCCATGAATCTGATGTCGGGCAAACCTGCAAAGAGCGCGGAGGAGCTGCTGGAAAGCGCAAGAAGGTACAATGCCAAAAACGCCTTTGTCAAGCCTACAGACAAAAAGGCAGACTACCGTGTGGAAAAGGTGGGGGACAGCAGGGAGCTTCTGATCGTCCGCTCTAACAGGCGCTCGGACAACGCAAACTGTGCCGTGCTGTTTATCTTTGGCGCTGGTGGCACGATGAATGCCTGGAAGCCGCATCTGATGATGGTCCGCCACATCGCCAATCAGACAGGGGCGGAGGTATTCATGCCGCTGTATCCGCTTTGCACAGAGGCCACGGTCGCAGCGGCGGTGGAGACGGCCTACGCGACCTATCAGCGGATTCTTCGGGATTATCCTCCCGAGAAGATCGTGCTCACAGGAGATTCCTCCGGCGGCGCATGCTGCCTGGCGCTGATCTCCATGCTGAACCTCCGGGAAGAAGGGAACAGGATGCCGAAGCTGGCCATCCTGCATTCGCCAAGCGGCGTGCCGCACAATGAAGAGGCATGGGCCCGCATGAAGGAGCAGAGTCAAAAGGACACACCGGGAACCTTCGCCATGGTGGAGTTCTTTCCGGAGGTCTGCAGCCATGGAGAGGAAGTGCCCGACTACATGATCTATCCGGCTCTTGGCGATTATCGCAACGCGCCGGAGACCTATGCCTGGTACAGCGCGGATGAAACGCTGGCTTCTTTGGGGAAGGACATCGAAGCGGCATACCGGAAGGCCGGGAGCAGGATCCATATCCACTATGAACCGGGCATGATCCATTGTTACTCATCCTATCCGGCATTTAAAGAGTGCAAAGCAGCCTGCGAGGAATGGATCGGGCTGATCAAAGGTATCATCTGAAAAAGAGAATATTCGGAAATCAAAATGGCAGCCGGCGCAAAAACCAGCTGCCATTAACAATTGAAGACTGCCTCCCTGTTACTCGTTGACGGTCCATTCATCCCGCAGGAAAGCCAGCGTATCCGCCCAGGCGTTGGCCCGGCTGGCGTTGCATTCCTTTGCCCGGTGTCGCTCCACCCTGAAGATGCCGCTGGTCATGGGCCGCAGCGGGCAGGCGTAGTGGCTGAGGGGCGAATAGCTGTTGTGGCGGTAGGGATACGGATGATTGTGTGCCTTCAGCCGCTTCACGACCTCCTCACAGGTCCAGTCGGAGGGCACCATTACATCCTCCTTGCCGGAGATGAGCAGCACCGGGCCGTGGATGTTCTCCACCCGGATGTCGGCCTCCTCCGGGTGAGGCTTGTTCAGAAGCTCGTGATAGAAGAACAGCATGTCCGGTTCGTGATGCCGCAGGAAGCTCATCTTCATCCGCCGGACGATGGCGTCCAGCTCTTCCTTCGTATCGCCGGCCATCACGCAGGGAACAGCCATACCGTTCCGGGAGAAGGGAGAGCCCTCGCAGCAGTGCAGTCCGCCGATGAAGCTGCCGCACTGGGCTACGATGTGCACCGGGGAGCAGGCCACCACGCATTCGATCTCCGGGAACAGGCTGCCTCACAGCAGGGAATGATCAGCTTCCCGCCGCTTTTGCACACCCGGGACAGCTCCCGGAGCACCGCCACGGGATCATCCAGCAGATGGATCACGTTCCCGGCGATCACCTTGTCAAAGGAGGCGTCTGTGTAAGGCAAATGAGTGATATCCGCCGCTTCGATGGTGATGTTGGACAGGCTGCCGCATTTCTTCCGCACCTGCTTCAGCATTCCCTGAGAATAGTCGGTGGCAGTGATGTGGGCACAGCGCGGCGCGACCGCCTCCGTAATGATGCCCGTACCGCAGGCGCATTCCAGCACGATGTCCTCCGGAGCAATTTGCTCTGCCACACAGCGGCAGAAGGCCCGGTTGGCCTTGCTGTTGTAGACATTCTCAAACAGGTCGTAAAGCCTGGCTACTTTGTCCCAGAACATACTTTCGTCCTCCTGCCGGTATCCTGCGCCTCAGAGCAGCAGGCACAGCCCGGCTGCTGCCGCGCAGGCCGGAATGTACACCAGAAAATGGATCAGGTGCTGTTTTTTGTTGTACCCGAACATCTGCGGCCCCACCACGCCCTTCAGCTGCGGATAGAAGTGTGGGAAAAAGTTGGAGTGGCAGAGCAGATACCAGTCAAAGAACAGGATGTCATAGATCTCCATGACATACAGCATCAGCAGAAAGCGACCGAAGAAAGCGAAGAAGCCAAAGCCGTTCTTCATGCCGTCCGTCACAGCCAGCACCGCCGCACCCACGAACAGCCCCAGGGCCAGCACCATCACGCACCAGCCAAGGACATGAGCGCCGGGAAATCTTTCCGGTATCTTTTCCGGAAGCGCGTCCAGGTTCTCCTTTGGCGCTGAGGAGCAGAGCCGCTTGTCCTGGATCAATCCCACCACGCTGTACAGCATCAGGAAGTAACCCAGCATGATCATCAGGATACCGATCAATGTTGCCATCATCGTGAAAAAACTCCTTATACGGATGTCTCGGCTTCAATAAAGCCGGTCACCTCTCTCACAAAATCCTCCGTGCGCGTCCCGAACTGGCCGTGGTTCATGCCGGGAAATTCACGGAAGACCACCCCGGGGATATGCTTTTTCACATAATCGATATCCGGCTTGCGGTCTTTCTTTTCTTTCTCACCGTACCAGTATGTGATCCGTGTATCCAATTCAGGGAAGCGCTCCGGCATGGAATAGTTGTCCGTGGAATCGTAGGCCCGCCAATAAGTTTTGTTCGACATATGCCGCAGAACACGGTACATATCGTCGATCGTCTTCTGCCCGTAATCCGCCGGAGACATGACCTTTTCCAGCAGTTTTTTGCTGTGCTTTGCCAGCCTGGTGCCGAAAACATCCCCCAGCAGGATCAGCCGGGTGGTGATCCATGGCAGCTCATAGGGCGCGATCCCCGCATCGATGCAGGCGCAGCGGAAGCGGATCCTGTTGTCCGCCAGCATCCGGATAGCCAGTCCGCCGCCCATGGAAAGCCCGTACAAGTCGATCTCGCCCAGCCCTTCCGCCAGCAGCGCCTCCTCGATACGGGCGGCGATGTCTTCCACCGAGGTAAAGTCCTCGTCAGAATCCAGGTCAAAGCCCGGCACGGAAACCAGGATCACCCGGTAGCTTTCCGCCAGCCTTTCCGCGCCGGCCAGCATCATCTGCCAGCATGTGCCGAGACCGTGGATCATCACGATGGTTTTCGCGTTTTCCCGGCCAAGCTCGTGCAGCAGCTGCGTGGGCCTGGCACATTGCTTCCGCTTCAATGCCCGTTCATCTCCCCATTGTTCCGATTTATTTCTTTCCCACCAGCAGTGCGGAGCCGGTCAATGCCAGGCGCCTGGATTCCTTTTCCGTCATGAACAGGCCCTTCGTGGTGTCGATCAGCTCCACCCGCTCATAGCCCATGGCCTTCAGCCTTTGCACAAAGGCCTGCATATCGCCGTATTTCATTTTGGAAAAGATATCATGGATGGCGAAGGTACCGCCCTTCTTCAGCACCCGCAGGTCCTCCAGGAGGATGGCCTGACGGTCCCTGCTGGGGATATTGTGCATGCAGTAATTGCTGGTGATGGCGTCAAAGGTCTCGTCGGCATACTGCAGCGCGGTCGCGTCGCCCTGTACAAATTCCGTGTTGGCGGACACGCCCTCAATTTTCGCGTTGCTTTCGCACAGCGGCTTGTTGAAGGAAGCGTACTCCTTGCCCCAGCGATCCAGGCCGACCATCCTCGCCTGCGGATTCCGTTTGGCGGCCGCGATGGTCAGCGCGCCGCTGCCGCAGCCGATGTCGAGACCCACGCCACCCTCCGGCAGCTTTACATAGTCCGCCACGCCCTCGATGATCTGCCGGGACATCTGCCGCTTGCCCGTGTAGGAAAAGGCATTGTACCAGGAAAAGCAGTAAACGCTGAAGGTCAGCAGCGCAAAGAAGGCGATGCCGGTGACAATCACCAGCACCGTGCGCGCGGTGCCGGACACGATACCGGCAAAGGTGAACAGCAGAAACAGGGCTCCGCAGACCGCCGCGCCGGCCGTTACACCGGCCACCATTCCTTTGGGTACCCAGTTCTTGTAATCAGGCTTCACAGTATTTGTCATGACGGTGACTCCTTTCGTGGCTCATGCTTCAAAGGTCAGAAGCTGCAAATAACAGTCTCTCTTTGCGTTAGATTCATCTAACGGTACTATCATAGCATATTTTGCTCAAAATAGGAATAGCTAACTGCAGAAAAATCACCTGCTGCCTTGTTTCTGTTCTGAAAATGTGCTATACTGTGTCAGAAAGTTAGATACATCTAATGACTAACGGGCAGGAGGAAAGCGCCATGGCCAGTCAGAACGGAGATTTCCGGCAGATGCCGGCGGATTTTGTCAAGCTGTTCAACCGTTATGTGGAGGAGGTCCTTCATGAATCTCCTGCAGAGGTCGAAGCCAGGGCCGCCGTGATCTATGCCAAATATTATGAAGAAACGCCGAAGATCGGCGGCAAGGATAACCCCATGGCGGCGAACCTGTACGAGTTTATCGCCTCGATCGCCTATTTTGAAGCGACCGACATGCGGATGAATGCTGACAGCATCGATACCATCATGCAATGGAAGATGGCTCCCATGCGTTCTATTGCCAAAGTCGTCAACCTGAACAGCCGCTCGCTGCAAAGGGTGGTCAACTGGGCTGTGCGCAAGATCGCCGTGAAAACAGACAGGAAGAAAGCAAGCGGCGAATGGGGCAGCACCTGGAGCCTGCTGGTCAATCCGGAGCATCATGATGAGGGGTGCAGCGTCACGCTGGTGGGCTGCCCGCTGGCCGCGTTCGCCAGGGCGCATGGATACATGGACATCCTGCCGAAATTTTGTGCGATCGACCACGCCTCTATCGGTATGCTGCACGGAAAGCTGATCCGCCTGCATACCGAGGCCATGGGCGGGGAAGGCTGTGATTACTGGATCGTGGGCGACCGAAGCGAAACGGCAAAGAAATATAAGGACCTGCCGGAAAT
>R14__coassemble_621_pt1 | contig 22891 bp, 18 predicted proteins | sample R14__metabat2_high_PE_034 | metagenome-assembled genome bin R14
AGGCGAAATCCTGCCACATGCCGCGGCCCAGCCACATCATGCGCAGCTTCTCGTTGGGTACGGCGGCCTCGCCCCTGTCGGCCAGGGCCTTCACCTCTTCATAGAGGCCCTTCGCGTGGTCGGCGGCCCAGCGGGTGCCGCGCTGCCACTGGGCCTGCATCACCGCGTTGATGGTATCCACCACGGTGACGGGCACGGGATGGCACTGGGCGATCAGGTCGCGGGTCTTGCGGTACCAGCCCTCCTGCTCGTTGATGAGATCCATGACCTCCTGCAGCCTGTTCATGTCGAACATTTTGCCGGTCTTCATCTCAAGCCAGCGGATCAGCTCCTTCAGCTCCTCCACGGCCAGGTCGAGGCGGTCCTTGTCATAGAGCTCCTCCCAGCGGTCGGCGGTCAGCTCATACCAGTTCAGGGGAGTGACGCGGGCCTGGGTGTTCTCCATGGTGTAGAGATCGGCGCCGTAGTTCTCGGCCAACAGGCCGAAGATCTTGTTCTGCACGTCGCCGGTCAGGCGGGTGATGCTGATGGTGGGCCGGGGAAGTCCGCCCCAGGGACCCATGGGATTGCCCTCGGCGTCCACCTTGTGGTCGTCGGGGTCGAAGCTTTCGGCCAGGGCCTGGGCATCATAGCTGTTCAGGTCGGGGCGGTAGCCGTTCTCCTGCATCAGGCCGAAATATTTGCGGGTCATGCGCTTGGCGCCGCAGATGGCGGCCCACCACTGGTTGACCACGAAAGGAATGTCCATGGCGCGGAAGATCTCCATGGGAACATCGGCGTTCAGCACGGCGAAATCGCAGTGCTCCCTTTCCACACGCTCCTTCATGGCGAAGAACCATTCCTTCTGATAGGCGCCGGCGGTCCTGGTGGCGTTCAGCTTTTTGACCACACCGGAGCGGGAGGCGCCGGGAGCTGCCTTCTTTTCCTCAGCCATCACTGGTCGCCTCCTTTCATCTCAGCGGCAAAGGCTGCCAGCTTTTCATCCAGGTCCTCATTGAGGCTGACGGGCCACTGCATGCGGCCGAAGGTGGTGTGCCGGATGCCCCGGGCCTCCAGGCTGCGGCGCTGCTTGGGCATATCCCAGGTGGCCACCTCGTCATACTGGTCGGTGTAGAAGATGACACCCTGCGCGCCGGCGGCGTCCACCTCGCGGTCCAGGGCACCCAGGCGCTCGGCCGGGGTGGACTTGCGGGCGGAGAACTCCCGCAGCAGGTAGCGGTCCACGATGGCGCGGGTCACGGGGTAGGACATATTGAAGTCGCGGTCGTAGTACCGGTCGCCCCAGTTGATATCCTCGCCCACGACCACCAGGCCGTTGGACTCGATCTTCTCATACAGGGCGGTGTCCTCCTGCTCGGCGCCGGTATAGAACACGCGGGGGCCCTCCAGCACGGGCCAGCTCTTCGCGGCCTCGGTCACCCGGCGAACCAGCTCCGTGTGTGCAGCCTTCTCCATGAAGAGGCCCGCGCCGATGATGACCAGGGCCTCACAGCCGGAGATGCGCACCTCTTCGCCGTGGCGCAGCTGAGCCATTTCCCGCAGGGCCTGACGGTTCTCGTTGCAGACCTGAGCGGCGGCGCGGATCTCCTCATCTGTCACGGCATGGCCGGCCCACTCCTCCACCTGCTTGCGGAACAGGTCGATGACGAACTCGTCACGGGTCTGGTGCAGACGGTGGCGGGAGAAGAGCCAGTCGATGAAGGCCACAGGAGGCACATTCTTTTCGGGCTCGGCGCGGTGCAGCTCCCGCAGATACAGGAAGATGCGGATGACCACATCGGTGCTGTTGGAGATGGCCACGGCGTCTGCCAGATCACCGTAGGTGCCGTCCACCAGCCGCTCGAACTGGGCACGCACCATGGGGTCGAAGCAGTATTCCAGATACTTGTCGGTCTCGGTCAGGGGCTTCGAGGAATCGGCGTACACCTGAACGGGCAGCATGCCGGCGGCCACCAGCAGCTCATCGGGCACATCAAAGCCCAGCTTTGCGATGACCTTCCGCCCCTCAGCCTTCCACTGCTTCGCCACGGCGTCGCGGTCATCATAAACTGCCTTCAGCGCGGCAAAGGCGGGCGTCTGCAGGGCACAGTTGCGGATGCTCACGGGCAACACATCCTTTCTTGAAAGCGTTCTCTGCGAAAAAGGCCCCACCCCTCCAGCATACCTCCCGCGGGAGCGGTCGGTATGCCGGAAGCGGAGGGGTCAGGATTCAAGGGTCAGAAGCCATCCGTTCAGCTTAGAACGGGATGGCGCCGGTGAAGGCGGCGATGATGCCCAGGAAGATGGCCAGCACCCAGGTGGGCAGGAAGCAGTACTTCAGGTTGTCCTTCATCTCGACGCCGCACAGACCCAGGGCCAGGTAGGGGGTAGGAGCCACCAGGCACAGGTTCACAGCGCAGCAGGCACCGATGGTGCAGGCAGCGGCAGCGGCCTCCATGGTGCCGCCGAAGGCGATGGCCATGTTGCCGAAGATGGGAGCCATCACCATGTACAGGGTGTCGGAGCCCACGGCCATGGACAGCGGCACAGACAGCAGCATGATGATGAAGGGCAGATGCTTGCCCATGGAGTCGGGCATAATGCCGACCAGAGAGTTGGTCATGGCGCTCATCATGCCGGAATCCTTCATGACGCCCACCAGCATGCCGATGGAGAAGATGATCATGACCATGTTCAGGGCATTGGCGCCGTGCTTCTTGATCTGGGAGGTCATTTCCTTCGCGCCGTGGCAGTTCACCAGCAGGGCGATGGACAGGCCGATCATGAAGGCCACGTTGGTGTTGATCCAGCCCAGCAGCAGAGCGATCACGATGACCACCAGGAAGCAGCCGTCGAAGATCAGGACGCCCTTGCTGACCTTCAGGACGGGCTCCTTCTGGCTCAGCATGCCGGAGCGCAGCTCAGCAAACTTCTCGTCGCTCATACCGGCGCCGCGCTTCTTCAGCATGGGGCCCACGATGAAGCAGGAGGCGAACAGCAGCACCAGACCGACGATCTGGGCGGGCAGCAGGGACTGCCAGATGGCGCGGGCTTCCAGACCGGTGGAGGCGGACACACGGGCCAGGGCGGAGGTCCAGGGCAGCATGTTCTCCACGCCGGACACCAGAGCGATGTAGCACAGCAGCACGATGGGGCTGATGTTCATGGCGGCGAACAGGGGCAGCATGGTGGGGGCGGTGATCAGCCAGGTGGTGGCGCCGGAGCCGTCCAGATGGGAGATGGCGGTCAGCAGGCAGGTCATCAGCAGGACCAGGCTGACATTGTTGCCGATGTACTTCATGACCTTGCCGACGATGGCGTCGAACAGGCCGGCATCAGCCAGCACATTGAAGAACACCACGGCGAAGGTGAACAGGGCGGCGGTGTTCAGCACGCTGCTCAGACCGGTGCTCAGATAGCTCTGCAGGGTCTTGAAGCAGGTGAGCAGATCCATGGCGGCGGGGGCATCGGCACCCTTGGCGGTCAGATTGCCGGTGAGGCCGAGGAAGATCACGGCCACGGAGGGCAGCAGGATCAGGATCGGCGGCAGGGCAACCTTGCCGCGGATGACCAGCGCTACCATCACGATAACGAGGATAAAACCGACGATGGACAACATGGGCAGCACATCCTTCCTTTTACATTAGGTAGGAATTCCTTCCCCGCCTCACGGCGGGACGGACCGGGATGACAGCCTGCCCCCATCCTTCCCAACACAGGGACAAACGCATCTCAGTCTGATTGACAATATTTTATCACACCGGAAACACTTGTAAAACGGGCCTGCGCCCAAAAGGAATACCGAGAATATGTGCAGCCGCACAAACGGACGGCCTTACCGCAGGTCCTCCCGCCCGGTCACCTTCACCCAGCCGTCCTCCTGCCAGGCCATGTCGACGCTGAGCTTTTCCTCCTTGCAGAGCTGGGACACATAGTCCATGACCTCCTGTGCCTTCTCACAGGTGTCCAGCACCTCCGGCGCGCCATGCCTGTTGATGAAGCAGGGCACGAAGCCGAACTCACTGATGCCCTCCTTCGTGAGGGTCATGCGGGCCAGCATGGTCTTGCGGCTTTCCGGGTTGAAGGCGTAGAAGGGCATCTCGGGGTCGGGCGTGAAGCCGAAGAGCTTCTGCCGCTGACGGATCCAGGCCTGGCGCTCCGGACTCCGGTCATCACCGGAGGGGGTGAGGGCGTGGGTCACGCAGACGAAGTTGCCCAGGTTGTGGTAGATGGGCCTGCCGCGATACACCTCGATGCCCCGCAGGATGTGGGCGTGATGGCCGATCACCGCGTCCGCGCCGGCGTCGATGGCCGCATGGGCCAGGGGCCGCTCATACATCTGCAGCTCGGCATGGGTGTGCACCATGCCCTTGTGCAGCGCCACCAGCAGCACGTCCACCCGGGGCCGCAGCGCCCGGATGCAGTTCTGCATCTCCTCCACCGAGTCCGGCTCCGGGAAGGTGTAGACACGGGCGGGCAGGCCGGGCGTGGCCCGTGGCGAGGGCTCGTGATGGGTGAGGATCTGCACATAGCTGACGCCGGCCTTCAGCTGGGTGGCCCAGCCCTCCTTGGGACCTACCGCGTTGAAGCCCAGCAGGCCCACCCGGATGCCCTTCCGTTCCACGATGGCGGGCGTGCGGGCCTCGGTCAGGTTCAGACCTGTGCCGGTCACGGCGATGTCCAGCTCCCGCAGCAGAGCCAGCGTGTCCACGATGCCGGGTACACCGTTGTCATGGGCATGGTTGCCGCAGGTGGTGGCCATGTTGAAGCCGCTGTCCTTCAGGGGCGCCAGGTTCTCCGGCGGTGCGGGCGGCGCGGGGATGTCGGTGCTGTTGCACTCGCCCCGGTCGGTGTGGGGTACCTCGATCTGGCCCACCACGAAATCGCCGGTCCGCAGCAGCTCCCTGGACGGCTCAAAAAAGGAGTAGGGGTCCGGCTCGTCAATAATGATGTCGCCGGTGGCGAAGAGCAGGGCTTTGTTCGGGTCGTTCATCGTGCGATCCTCCTTTGCCTGTAAACGGTCGGATGCGGGCCGCCGCATCTTTTCCCTATCATTTTACCATGCCTGCCGAAAACAGGGTATGGACGGAATGCCCAAATTCTCCCCGCTGCCTTTGTGCAGTGGCACAACCCGCCGCAGGCCCTTTGGGCAAAATATCCATAAAAAGGCGCACGGCGGTTGAAATTGTGATATAATCAACAATAGCTGTGCCGCGACAAAACGGCACAGCCGGTCACGGAAAGGGGAGAGCTTCATGTTCTATACGACGCCGATGCTGGCCGGCTGGCTGAAAAGCTGTGTAACCTCCTCCAGGCTCGGGAATGCCTGGCCTGCCTGCAGCGGCGGCATCGTGCTGCTGGACGGGCGCAGCGGTGAGCTTCCGTCAGAGTGCCTGTACATCGGCGACGTGAACACCGTGACGGAGGCGCTGGCGGGCCATCTGAACCCGGAGAAGCCCTATATCCTGATCTGCGCCGGCAGTTCGCCTGAGCTGGAGGCCATGCCGTTGCCGGATGGCGTCACGCTGCTGCTGACAGGCCTGGATCTGCTGAGCCTGTACAATGAAGTGCAGTACCATGTGCATAAATTCCTGGACTGGGAGCGTTCGCTTCAGAAGGCGGTGCTGTCCAATGAGGGCTTCCAGTGCATCCTGGACAGCGCCTACGCCGGCATGCAGGCCACCCTGGTGATGCTCAATACCGGCTACAAGGTGCTGGGCGGCTGCTATGAGCCGGAGCTGTCTGTTCCCCTGACGGAGGAGCTGCGTCAGAACGGCTATCTTTCCTTTGAGTCCTTCAAGGAGCTGAGCGGCCATGCGGACGGGCAGGACGGACGGAATGACGATCTGGGCTACATCGAGTACGCTGTGCCGGAGGCCGGTCTGCTCACCATCATCTGGCCCATCGAATATGAGCATACCGTGGTGGGCCGTCTGGTGGCCGTGATGCGGCAGAACGGGCTGGTGCCGGTCTTCAAGGACCAGTGCCGCATCCTCATCGCCTATCTGCGGGAGTATATGCTCAGCGGCCGCAGCGCTTCCTATGGCGGAAACGCCGCCTTCAGCAGCCTGGTGGCGGATCTGCTGGAGCTTCGCCTTACCGATCCCGATGAGCTGCGGGAGCGGCTGAAGCAGGTGCCGCTGCTGGTCCAGTCCTACTATCACCCGCTGGTGGTGGCCTTCCCGGGAGGCAAGGGGCCTGCCTTCCCGCCGCGGGACGAAGGACAGTTCCCCTCCCGCGAGCAGCCGCCGGACATCCCCTGGAACTATGTCATCAGCCAGCTGCAGCGCATCTTTCCCTTCAGCAACATCACCATCTACCGCAACGAGATCCTCATCCTGGTGCGTAAGACCGACCGCTCCACCCGCTATGAGCTGGACATTGAAAACGTCACCCACATCCTCAGCTATTACAACGGCTTTATGGCGGTGGGCAACTATTCCAAATTCCTGACGTCCCTGGCCTCCGTGTACCACCAGGCCCGGGCGGCCATCCGGCTGGGCCTTGCCATGCGGGAGGATCCCGGGCAGCGGGTGTTCTATTATGAGGACTACGCCATCTATCACCAGATCGAGCTGGCGACGCAGAGCCTGAAAAATGAGTACGGCCTTGTCAACCTGGTCTATCTGTGTCATCCCGCGCTGATCCGTCTGCTGCGCCATGACCGCAGGCATCACAACGATCTGTGCCATGTGCTCTATGTATACCTGACCACAGACCGGAACGCCGCCGAGGCCTCCCGCCGGCTGTATCTGCACAGGAACACCATGCTCTACAAGATCGCGAAGATCGAGGAGATCCTGGAGCAGAGCCTGGACGACAGCATGTTCCGCATCCGCCTGCTGTACAGCTATCATGTGCTGGAGTACGCCACCCGCTACCTGAAGGTGGATATTCTTGAGCTTTTCAAGGGCAAGCTGCCGGATGCAATGCCGCAGAGGTCCCCGGCCGAGGACGCTCCGGGAGCTTCGGCGCACTGATGCGAGGTGACATTCGCTTTGAAGGACAGAAATGAACTGTTTGAGACGGCGCCCGTACCGAAGGCGCTGCTGAGCCTTGCGCTGCCAACCATCATCAGCCAGATGATCGTGATGATCTATAACCTGGCGGATACGCTCTTCATTGGGCGGACGGGCGATCCCTGTATGGTGGCGGCGGCTTCCCTGGCCTATGTGCTCTTTTTTATGCTGAACGCGCTGGCCAATCTTTTCGGCATCGGCGGAGGCAGCCTGATCTCCCGGCTCCTTGGCGCCGGCAGGCAGGAGGAGGCACGCTCCGCCTGCGCCTTCAGCTTTTACGGCACGGCCCTGTTTTCGGCGGCCTATGCCCTTCTGTGCCTTGTGCTGATGGAGCCGCTGCTCCGCCTCATCGGGGCCAGCGACGGCACCCTGGGCTATGCCTCGGATTACACCCTGTGGGTGGTGGTCATCGGCGGCATACCGGCTACCCTGTCCCTGACGGCGAGCCATCTGCTGCGCAGCGAGGGGCACGGCCGGGAGGCCGGCATCGGCCTGAGCCTGGGCAGCCTGCTGAATATCGCCCTTGACCCGCTGTTCATGTTCGTGCTTCTTCCGGCCGGGCAGGAGATCACCGGCGCCGCCGTCGCCACCTGTCTGTCCAATACGGCCTCTCTGGCCTATTCGCTTGCCGTGCTGTACAGGATGCGCCGGAGCAGCGTGCTGTCCCTTTCTCCGGGGCTGCTCCGGGAGGGCCGCCGGTGGACGCGGGATGTGTTTGCCGTGGGCTTTCCGTCGGCAGTCAGCTCCGTGCTGGTATGCGTGGCCATTATGGTCACCAACGCCCTGGCCGCAGCCTACGGAGATATCCCCGTAGCGGCCATCGGCATCGTCAAGAAGCTGGAGATGCTGCCCCACAATGTGGGTACGGGCCTCTGCCAGGGCATGATCCCGTTGGCGGCCTACAGCTACGCCTCCGGCAATCATGACCGCCTGCGCAGAACGGTCAGCCTCACCCGACGGGTCGGCCTGGTCTTCACCGCCTGCTGCATCCTGCTGTTTGAGCTGCTGTCCCGCCCTCTGGCCACGATCTTCATTGCGAATGAAGAGACGGTGGACATGACTGCCCGCTTCCTGCGGATGATGTGCCTGGCCACGCCTCTGACGGTCACCTGCTTCCATGCCACCTATACGCTGCAGGCCATGGGCAAGGGGCGGGAGTCACTGCTGCTGGCCTGCTGCCGTCAGGGCGCGGTGCTGATCCCGCTGCTGTTCCTGATGAACGCGCTTCTGGGCCTGGACGGCCTCGTCTGGACGCAGCTTGCGGCTGACGCCGTCACCGCCGCAGTGTCCACAGTGCTGTTGGAAAGGACAATGAAGCGGGTGGGGCAGGAAAGGCGTTCCGCGGGCTGGGCTGTGACGGATGAGCGCCCGTAAGGAGCGGTCGAAAATATTTTCAAAGTCTATTGTGATGCTCCTGCCTTTTATGGTATAATCGGCAGGTATTGTGTGTGAACGGAAATGAGAGGGGAGGCGAAGACATGACGAAGGGCTATTTCTCCATCCTGGTCATCACATGCATGACGCTGTTCGTGCTGGCGGTCATGATCCACGCCAACGGCCGTACCTCAAAGGAGGACAAGAAGCGCTTCTATCGGATCTGCGGGGTGATTGCCTTCGCCGCCTTCTGGGAGTGGCTGGGCATCATCCTGAACGGTGCCCCCGAGTGGACGCGGGGTCTGCACAAGGTGGCCAAGTGCATGGACTATATCTTCACCCCCATCTGCAGCGTGCTGTTCGTTCGCCAGGTGGACGCGAAATCCCATGCCTCCAAGCCCGTCATGGCTGTTCTCGGCTGCAACGCCCTGCTGCAGCTCGCGTCCATCTTCACCGGCTGGACGTTCTATCTGGACGGGCAGAATGTGTATCGGCACGGGCCGCTCCATATCGTCTATACCGTGGTATCCGTGCTGGCTGTTCTGTTCGTGATCCTGGCCTTCCTGGATTACGGCAAGAAATATGAGCGCCAGAACCGCTCCTCCCTGTTCGCCATCATGGCGCTGCTGGTGGTGACGGTGGCGCTGCAGGAGCTGCTGGGCGATGAGGGACGCGTGGCCTATCTGGGCATGGCCATCGGCTCCGCCATGGTGTTCATTCATTACACTGAGTTCCATCAAATCGAGCAGGACGCCGCGATCAGGCGTCAGGACCAGCTGCTGGCCACGGACGCGCTGACCGGCGTGCTGAGCCGCTTTGCCTATAAGCAGGTGCTTGCCGATTACGAGCCGCTGCAGAGCCTTCCCCGGTGGATGACGGCCTTTGAGGTGGATCTGAACGGTCTGAAGGCTGTGAACGATCTGGTGGGTCATGAGGCCGGCGATGAGCTGCTGCGGGGCACCGGCGCGGTGCTGCTGGAGACCATCGGCTCCTGCGGTCAGGTATTCCGCATCGGCGGTGACGAGTTCGTGATCCTGCTGGATAACCGGACCATGGAGCCTCAGGAGGCGGAACGGAAGCTGCGTGAGGCATCCGCCCGCTGGAAGGGCGGGCAGGTGAACGAGATGAGCCTGTCCATCGGCTTTGCCGGGGCCGCGGAGTTCCCGCAGTATGACCTGGTGCAGCTGGTGCATGAGGCCGATCAGCGGATGTATAAGGACAAGGACCGTTATTACAGCATGCCCGGCCATGACCGCCGCCGGGGTCCCCGGGGCAATCAGGAACGGCAGGACGGCACGCAGCAGGGGACCTGAGTCCGAATGAGGCGCCTCCCGATGCGGGCCCTTTTTTCCGGGGCGCCGCGTACGGGAGGCTTTTGATACAGAAAGTAATTAAAGAGGAGATGGGCTCAGTGCAGTGTAAGAAAGGCCTTTGGAGGCTGCTTGTGCCGGTGCTTCTGATCGCCGTGCTGCTGACGCTGACCGCGCCGGCGGCAGCAGACCAGAAGACAACCACCTGGGTTTTCCGCGTGACCCGCGCGGAGGAGGACTGCGATGGCACCGATCTTTTGCGTTCCGTTCTGCTGTATCAGAAGAGCGTGGGCCAGCTGTATCTTTTCCTGCCGGCGGGGTGGGACGCCTCCTCGCTGCGGCTGTGGTTTGACGAGCCCTCGGAGGTCAGCCTGAAGGGTGAGACCGTTCACAGCGGTGACGCGGTGTCCTTCTTTGTGCCGGGAAAATCCATTTCCATGAAGGCGGGCCGCAAAACGGTGAAGGTGACCACCATGCAGGCCGACTCGCTGCCCACGGTGTTCCTGACCACGGCCTCCGGCTCGGCTGACGCCATCCATGCCAGCAAGAAGAACGAGGAGGAGGGGACTGTGCTGCTGACGGATGCCGATGGCACCACGCTGACGGAGCAGCACCTGACCAGCCTTCGCTGCCGGGGCAACACCTCCTTCTCTCTGCCCAGAAAGAAGAGCTATCAGTTCAAGCTTGAAAAGGGCGAGGGCCTGCTGGGCATGGACAAGAGCAAGACCTGGGTGGTGACCTCGGGCTACCGCGACCGCACCTTCATCCGGAACAAGATCACCTATGATATGGCTCTGTATGTGGGGATCCCCTATGCCATTGAAAGCCGCCTGGTGAATGTGTACATGAACGGCGACTACCGCGGCGTGTTCTCCCTCTGTGAAAAGGTTCAGATCTCCTCCTCCGGGGTGAATATCGGCGATCTGGAGAAGGCGACCGAAAAGGTCAATGACAGTGAGCTTTCGGCTTACGAAAGGCTGGGGCAGAAGGAGCTGACGGCGGGCGGCGGCAAATGGAGCGCCATCCCCAACGATCCGGAGGACATCAGCGGCGGCTATCTGGTCTGCTATGAGAACGCGGTCCATTACAGGGGCCTGTCCGCCGCCTATGTGACCGACCGGGAGGTGCTGGTGGCCATCAAGGAGCCGGACTATGTCAGCGAGGCGCAGTACAGCTATATCTCCTCCCTGCTGCAGTCCTTCGAGAATGCCATCTTTGCGGAGGACGGCATCGATCCGACTACAGGAAAGCATTACACGGAGATCGCGGACTTTGACAGCCTGGTGCTGAAATATGTGCTGGAGTAGGTCGTGGACGACTACGACGCCAACAACAACAGCCAGTTCATGTTCAAGCCGGCCGACAGCGTCAGCACCCTGCTGTATGCGGGCCCGGCCTGGGACTATGACACCTCCTTCGGCGCTTATTCCTCCAAGAACAAGCGCGCTTCCATCAATCCCAGCCTGTTCTGGGTGAACAGGGACAATGACGCCGGATGGTATCATGCCCTGTACAGCCATGAGGAATTCCGGGAGGCTGTCTGCCGTGTGTGGAAGGAGAGGTTCAAGCCTGCCATGGATATTCTGAACGGCAAGGCGGTCGATGAAACCGGCACCTTGCTGTCCATCGACGAATATGCCGCCATGGTGTCCGCCTCCGGCAAAATGGATTACATCCGCTGGCCCGACCTGAAGAAATTTACGGCCGCGGCCGGTGCAGCCGGTGATTATCCCGGCAACGTGAAGCGCCTGAAGAACTTTGCCTCCAAGCGCGCGGCCTGGCTGGACAAGCAGTGGGGCAGGTGAGCGGGCCGCAAATCAAAAGCATCCCTCAGACTGTGGGGGATGCTTTTCAATGGGGGAGCCTCAGCGGCCCAGGAACCAGTCGAACATCTCGGGGATACGGGCATCCCAGAAGTTCCAGTCATGCTGGCCCTCGCCCTCGGTCCAGGTCAGGTCGGCGCCCTTTGCCCGCAGCCAGTCGCGTACGGACAGATTGGTGGGATACAGGATGTCCCCCTTGCCGCAGCTCTGGTACAGGGAGGGCACCAGGCCGTTGGCCACGCAGCGCTCATACAGGAACTTCAGGTCCTTGTCTGTGCCGGCCACGGTGTGGTCGCTGCCCAGGATGTTGTCCCAGTTCATCACGCCGGTGACATCGGGGATGCTGACCAGCTGGGGAAAATCCAGGGCGCCGGACATGCTGGCCGCCTTGCTGAATTTCTCCGGGGCGGTGAGGCCCAGGTACCAGGCGCCGTAGCCGCCCATGGAGAAGCCGCCCACAAAGGTGTCCTCCCGCCGCTTTGACACGGGGAACAGCCCGTTCACGAAGCCCATCAGCTCCTCCAGGAAGAAGGTCTTATAGGGGTGTCCGTGGGCCATGTCCTGGTAGAAGCTGTTCTCGGCGGAGGCCATGCTCACCGCCAGACCACGGTCCTGGGCGTAGCGCTCCACATTGGAGTTACGGATCCAGGAGTCGGCGTTGCCGTGGGCGCCGTGCAGCAGATAGACCACCGGCAGCCCCTTCTCATAGTTGTACTTGTCCTGCACCTTCCGGTCGTTCATCTGCTCGCCGCCCTGCAGGGTGGGGATGATGACATTGATGGAAATGTTGCTGCCCATGCATTTGCTGTAGAAGAGACAGTGCATCAGAGCCATGGCGCGTTCATCCTTTCGATCGTTCGTTCCGGCATGTCCTCACCGCAGAACCTGAGGGCTCCGTCGGCAGCGCCGTCTTAGCTTGCTTTCTGTATTATACCATGGAAAAAGCTCCTTCGTAAAGAGCAAAAATGTCATTTCAGGCTCAAATAGCCTGAAAATTTTCCATGAAAAGGCGGACCGGCCTGCAGGATTCGGGCCTGCTTCCGTCGAAAGGAACAAATCAGGTTTTTGTGCCCATATGGTATGCCCGGTAGATCCACAAAGCTCAGATGAGAGGAGAGCCATCCCTATGCCCCGCTATATCATGGCCCTGGACTCCGGTACTTCCTCCAACCGCTGCATCCTTTTCAATGAAGCCGGACAGATGGTTTCCGTGGCCCAAAAGGAATTCACGCAGTATTTTCCGCAGCCCGGCTGGGTCGAGCATGACGCCATGGAGATCTGGCTGACCCAGTACGCCGTGTGCGCCGAGGCCCTGGGCAGGGTCAACGCCACCGCCGAGGACATCGCCGCCATCGGCATTACCAACCAGCGCGAGACGGCCATCGTGTGGGACCGGGTCACCGGCGAGCCCATCCACAACGCCATCGTCTGGCAGGACCGCCGCACCGCCGAGTACTGCGACGAGCTGCGGGTGAGGGGCCTGACGGACAAATACCGGGCCAAGACCGGCCTGGTGATCGACCCTTATTTTTCCGGCACCAAGATCCGCTGGATGCTGGAGAATGTGCCCGGCGCCCGCGAGAAGGCCGAGGCCGGGCAGCTGCTGTTCGGCACGGTGGAGACCTGGCTCATCTGGAAGCTCTCCGGCGGCCGGGTGCATGTGACGGACTACTCCAACGCCTCCCGTACCATGCTGTTCAACATCGTGGACCTGAAATGGGATGAGGAGATCCTCTCGGAGCTGGGCATCCCCGCCTGCATGCTGCCGGAGGTGAAGCCCTCCAGCTGCGTGTACGGCGAGACCATGCCGGACCTGTTCGGCGGGGCCATCCCCATTGCCGGCGCCGCCGGTGACCAGCATGCCGCCCTGTTCGGACAGACCTGCTTCAACCCCGGCGAGGTGAAGAATACCTACGGTACCGGCTGCTTCCTGCTGATGAACACGGGCGACAAGCCCATCTTCTCCCGGAACGGACTGGTGACCACCATCGCCTGGGGCATCGACGGCAAGGTGGAGTACGCGCTGGAGGGCTCCGTGTTCGTGGCCGGCTCCGCCATCCAGTGGCTGCGGGACCAGCTGCGCCTGCTGGATTCCGCCTCCGATTCCGAGTATTTCTCCCGGAAGGTGCCTGATACCAACGGCTGCTATGTGGTGCCTGCCTTTACCGGCCTTGGCGCGCCCTACTGGGACGCCTACGCCCGCGGCACCATCGTGGGCCTGACCCGGGGCGTGAACCGTTACCATGTGATCCGCGCCACCCTGGAGTCCCTGGCCTATCAGACCTATGATGTGCTGAAGGCCATGGAGGCCGACTCCGGCATCACCCTGAGCGGCCTGAAGGTGGACGGCGGCGCCTCCGCCAATGACCTGCTGATGCAGGTGCAGGCCGATATCCTGCAGAACCCCGTGATCCGTCCCGTGTGCGTGGAGACCACGGCCCTTGGCGCGGCCTATATGGCCGGCCTGGCGGTGGGCTACTGGAAGAACAGGGACGCCGTCATCAGCAACTGGGCCGTGGCCCGTCAGTTTATGCCCGAGATCACCGAAGCCCAGCGCGACAAGCGGGTCCGCGGCTGGCACAAGGCTGTCCGTACCGCCTTCGACTGGGCGAAGGACGAAGAGGAATAACACGATCAAGTGTGGGAGGATATCCGATGCAAAAGCAGATTCTGATCATCGGCTCCGGCGTGGTGGGCTGCGCCGTCGCGCGGGTGCTGAGCCGGTATGACGCCAAGCTCACGGTGATCGACCGTGGGGATGACCTGGCCCAGGGCGCCAGCAAGGCCAACAGCGGCATCGTGCACGCGGGCTTTGATGCGCATCCCGGCACCATGAAGGCGAAGCTGAACGTGCAGGGCGCGCAGATGTATCCCGCCCTGGCGAAGGAGCTGGGTGTGCCCTATAAGCAGCCCGGTGCCCTGGTGCTGGCCTTCAGCGAGGCCGACCGCGGCACTATCGAGACCCTGTACAGCCAGGGCATCGAGAACGGCGTGCCCGGCGTTCGCATCCTGGAGCATGACGAGATCATGGCCCTGGAGCCCAATGTGAATCCCGCCGTGGTGTGCGCCCTGCTGGCCCCCACCAGCGGCCTGGTCAGCCCCTATGAGATGACCTTTGCCCTGGCGGATCACGCCGCGGTGAACGGCGCGGAATTCCTGTTCAATCAGGAGGTGGAGAGTGTCGCCTTCGCGGACGGCAGGTGGCAGGTGAAGACCCACGACCGCACCTTCGAGTGCGACATCCTGGTGAACTGCGCCGGCATGAGCTCCGCCGTGCTGCATAACCAGATGACCGACAGCAGGCTGGAGCTGGTCGCCCGCCGCGGCCAGTATTACCTGCTGGACCGGGCCGAGACGCAGCCCTTCACCATGACCATGTTCCAGTGCCCCACCGTCATGGGCAAGGGCGTGCTGGTGTCGCCCACGGTGCATGGTAACCTGCTGCTGGGCCCCTCCGCCGAGGATATCGACGATCCCCTGGACACCGCCACCACCTCCGACGGCCTGGCGGGCGTGCTGGAGAAGAGCCGCCTGACCTGGCCCCGACTGAACACCCGCACCTGCATCACCAACTTCTCCGGCATCCGTGCCCATGAGAAGAACGGCGACTTCGTCATCGGCAGGGTGGCGGGCTGCGAGAACGCCTATGAGACCGTGGGTATCGAAAGCCCCGGCCTGACCTCCGCGCCCGCCATTGCCGAAATGCTGGGCGGCATGATCGCTCAGGAGCAGCAGCTGACGCCGAAGGAGACCGTCGTGCCGCCGCTGCCTCCCATCCGCCATTTCCATGATATGACCAATGCCCAGCGCAGCCAGGCTGTGGCGGAGGACGCCCTGTACGGTCAGCTGGTGTGCCGCTGCGAGCAGGTGACCGAGGCCGAGATCCTGGCCGCCATCCACAGGCCTGTGGGCGCCAGGAGCATCGACGGCGTCAAGCGCCGCACCCGTGCCGGCATGGGCCGCTGCCAGGGCGGCTTCTGCAGCCCCCGAGTGGCGGAGCTCCTGTCCCGGGAGCTGGGCATTCCGCTGACTGAGGTGACCAAGTGCGGCGGCGGCAGCCGTCTGCTGGTGGGCACCATTTCCGAGGCCATGAAGGAGGCGGCAGACCATGAGTGAGATGAACATCAGGCATGTGGATGTGCTTGTGGTCGGCGCGGGCCCCGCGGGCCTGGCCGCCGCCATCGCCGCCAAAGAGGACGGCATCGATAACCTGCTGGTGCTGGAGCGCGAGCATATGCCCGGCGGCATCCTGAAGCAGTGCATCCATAACGGCTTCGGCCTCCACCGCTTCAAGGAGGAGCTGACCGGCCCCGAGTATGCCCAGCGGGATATCGACAAGGCCCGTGAGCTGGGTATCGAGATCCAGTGCGACACCACCGTGCTGACCGTGGAGAAGGACCGCACGGTCACCTGCATCAGCGCCGCTCACGGGCTGCAGGTCATCGAGGCCGGCGCCGTGGTGCTTGCCATGGGCTGCCGTGAGCGTCCCCGGGGTGCGCTGGCTACCCCCGGCACCCGCTGTGCCGGCATCTATACCGCCGGCACAGCCCAGAAGTTCGTGAACCTGCTGGGGTATATGCCCGGCAAGCGCGTGGTGATCCTGGGCAGCGGCGACATCGGCCTGATCATGGCCCGCCGCATGACGCTGCAGGGCGCCAAGGTGCTGGCCTGCGTAGAGCTGATGCCCTTCTCTTCCGGCCTGAACCGAAACATCGTGCAGTGCCTGAACGACTTTGACATCCCGCTGTATCTCAGCCACACCGTGGTGGATATCCAGGGCAGGGACCGTCTGACCGGCGTGACCGTGGCCCGCGTGGACGAGCGCCGTCAGCCTGTGCCCGGCAGCGAGATCCATTTCGACTGCGATACCCTGCTGCTGTCCGTGGGTCTGATCCCCGAGAACGAGCTGACCCAGGGCACCGGCGCCCAGATGTCTCCCGCCACCAGCGGCGCCGTGGTGGACGATGTGCTGCAGACCAGCGTGCCCGGCATCTTCGCCTGCGGCAACGTGCTGCATGTGCATGACCTGGTGGACCATGTGTCCAACGAGAGCTTCCGGGCCGGTCATGCGGCCGCGCAGTTTGCCCGTGGCGAGCTGGGCGAGGGCCGCGTGATTCCCGTGTCCGACGGCAACGGCGTCCGGGGCGTGGTGCCCCAGCGCATCGTGCTGCGGGAGGGTGAGCAGCAGCCCGTGGACCTGATGTTCCGCCCCGCCGCCGTGTATCGCAAGTCCGTGGCCGTGGTGCGCAACGGCGACCGGGAGATCGCCCGCAAGCCCGCGCTGATCTTCACGCCCGGTGAGATGGCCGTCATTACCCTGAAGCCCGCCGTGGTGGCCGGACTGACGGACGCGGGCGTGACCGTGAGTATTGAAGGGGTGTGAGTGAAATGAAGCAGTAGATTACCTGCATCAATTGCCCTGTGGGCTGCCGCCTGCAGGTGGAGGTGGAGAACGGCACCGTGCTGAGCGTTACCGGCAATACCTGCGCCCGCGGTGACCGCTATGCCCGCCAGGAGTGTGTGGCGCCGGAGCGCATGATCACCGCCGTGATCCCCGTGGAGGGCAGCGCCGTGCCGCTGAGCGTCAAAACCGCCGCTCCTGTGCCCAAGCGTCTCATCGCCGACTGCATGCGGGCTTTGGGCACCGTAAAGGTCTCCGCGCCCATCAAGGCGGGCACCGTGGTGCTTCCCGATGTGTGCGGCACCGGCGTCAATGTGATCGCCACCAAGAATCTGGACTGAGTCCGAGGTATTTGGGACAATACATTTGCAAACAAATTTTGCCCGGAGGGCTTGAAACAGACGGCCATTTGCGGTACAATGGACGCGGCAAACCGGTTTCAGCGGATCCGGTTGATCCGGATCTGATTTATGTGTGTTGAAGGAGGATACTCAGCATGATCGATCATGGCAGCAGCATCTCCGACCTGAAGATCGCCTATATCGGCGGCGGCTCCCGCGGCTGGGCCTGGACCTTTATGACCGACCTGGCCATGGAGCCCCAGCTCAGCGGTACCATCCGCCTGTACGATATCGATCCGGCGGCCGCTCACAACAACGAGATCATCGGCAATGCCGTGTCCGCCCGGGAGGAAGCGATGGGCAAGTGGCAGTATGTGGTCTCCGCCTCCCTGCAGGAGGCCCTGACCGGCGCGGATTTCGTGGTCATCTCTATCCTGCCCGGCACCTTTGACGAGATGCAGAGTGATGTGCATCTGCCCGAGCGTCACGGCATTTATCAGTCTGTGGGTGACACCGCCGGCCCCGGCGGCCTGACCCGTGCCCTGCGCACCATCCCCATGTTCGTCACCATCGCCGAGGCCATCAAACAGTACAGCCCCGAAGCCTGGGTCATCAACTACACCAACCCCATGGCTCTGTGCGTTCGCACCCTGTACCGCGTGTTCCCCCAGATCAAGGCCTTTGGCTGCTGCCATGAGGTGTTCGGCACCCAGAAGGTGCTGAAGGGGATCGCGGAGCAGAAGCTGGGCGTGAAGGACATTCCGCGCGCCGACATCCATGTGAACGTGGTGGGCGTGAACCATTTTACCTGGTTCACCGCCGCCTCCTACCGCAACCATGATCTGTTCCCCATCTATGAGAGCTTCATCAACGCCCACTATGAGGAGGGCTACAATGAGCCCGACCGCAACTGGGCCAACTCCTCCTTCAATTGCGCCCACCGCGTGAAGTTCGATCTGTTCCGCCGCTTCGGCGCCATTGCCGCCGCCGGCGACCGCCATCTGGCCGAGTTCATGCCCGGAGATACCTATCTGAAGGATCCCGAGACCGTGGCCTCCTGGAAGTTTGGCCTCACCACCGTGGACTGGCGCAAGGAAGACCTGCAGCGGCGTCTGGCACGTGCCCGTCGCCTGGCCTCCGGCGAGGAGCAGGTGGACCTGAAGCCCACCGGCGAGGAGGGCATCCTGCTGATCAAGGCGCTGTGCGGCATGGGACGGCTGGTGAGCAACGTGAACGTTCCCAACTACGCCGGTCAGATCCCCAACATCAGCCGTGACACCGTGGTGGAGACCAACGCCGTGTTCTCCTTCAACAGCATCAGCCCAATGTATGCCGGTGAGGCGCCCGCGCCCGTGCTGGGTCTGCTGCAGCCCCATATCGACAACCAGCGGGACATCCTGGATGCCGCGCTGACCTGCGATTTCAACTTGGCGCTGAAGGCCTTCATGAACGATCCCCTGGTGGCCGGCCGCATTACGCAGGAGCAGGGCGCCGCGCTGCTGCGTGACATGATCGACAACACCATGACCTACCTGCCGGAGGGCTGGAAGAAGTGAACGATCCCCATGGAATAAACCGGGGCGGTATGCGGGAGCATGCCGTCCCTTTTTCAGTATGCAATTGACTCTCGACAAATCAGCCGACCTGTATTATAATAGAAAGGCTGCCGGTCATCCGGCGGCCGGCTTGAGAATTATCCTGTGATGAAAGAGGTTGACTGCATGGAGCAATTTATCTTTGCGCTGAATGCCTCTCTGCCTGTGTTTCTGGTGATCCTGGTGGGCTGGTTCCTGCGGCGTGTGGGCCTGCTGAACGACGCCTTCTGCAAGGTGGCGGACCAGTATGTGTTCAAGGCCGCGCTGCCTGTCAGCCTGTTCCAGTCGGTGTCCACCATGGAGATCTACAAGGACTTCAATCTGGGCTTCTGCCTGTTCTGCGCGGTCGGCACCTGTGTCATGTTCCTGGCCATGTGGTTCATTTCCTTCCGTGTGATGAAAAAGAAGCCGGAGCTGATCGGCGCCTTTGCCCAGGCCTCTGTGCGCTCCAGCGCGGCCATCCTGGGCCTGGCGCTGGCCACCAACATCTATGGCGGCGTGGGCATGGTGCCCATGATGATCGTGGCAGCCGTGCCGCTGTTCAATATCTTCGGCGTGATCATCCTTACATTCTCGCCCCATGTGGATGAGCAGGGCAGGCTGATGGAGGAGGCCCACACCGGAGGCGCGTCGGCGGTGAAAAAGGCCTGCGTCAATGTGGCCCGCAATCCCATCATTATCGGTATCCTGCTGGGCATTCCCTTTGCACTGCTGCAGATCAGGCTGCCCACCGTCCTCACCAGCACCATCTCCTCTGTGGGCGGAACGGCCACACCCATCGCGCTGCTGACCATTGGCGCTTCCTTCTCCGGCGGCGAGGCCATGAAGAAGCTGAAGCCCGCTGCCGTGGCCACGGTCATCAAGCTGCTGGTGCTGCCCGCTCTGTTCCTGCCCATTGCCGCGCTGCTGGGCTTCCGGGAGAGCGCACTGGTGGCCATCCTCATTATGTCCGGCGCACCGACCACCGTCTCCTGCTATGTCATGTGCCGTCAGATGCACGGCGACAGCGTCCTGACCTCCAATACCATCGTGCTGTCCACCCTCTGCTCAGCCCTGTCCATCACGCTGTGGCTGTGGGTGCTGCGCCTGCTGGCTCTGATCTGACTTTGTCCGAACATTCCGCCCGGATGCCTCCGGGCTTTTTTGATATGAAAACGATCCGGAGCCATGTCCGGGTCGTGAAGCGGGTCAATTCCGGTGAATGCGAGAGGGATCCTCCCACTCGTCCAGCATCAGCTGGGCGGAGCGGCTCATTTCCTCGCTGAAGGCGCAGTTCCACTTGCGCCTGGTGAAGCGCTCCAGCCAGTCCTCAAAGCTCTGCTGCCCCAGCAGACCGCTCTGACGCTCCTTCAGCATGGTGAGCATCTTTTCCGCGCCGCCGTCCCGGTAGGCGTTCTCAAAGCACACATCCTCCACACGGAAGCGCGGCGGCTTGACCCGCTCCTTCTGCTGCTGTGTGGGCACGCCGATGATGGCCATGGCAGCGGGCTGTACATGGTCGGGCAGCTGCAGCGCCTGCCGATGCCACTCCCAGTTCTCGATCACATCGCCGATATAGCAGGTGCCGTAGCCCAGGGACTCGGCGGCAGTGACGGCGGCGTGGCAGGCGATGATAGCGTCCATCACCGCCAGCATCCTGTCGCCGGCAGCCGCTTTGCGGATGGGCTCGCCAAGGTCCAGCGTATCAAAGGCCTGCAGCCAGCGATGGTAGTCGGCATAGAATACCAAGACCAGCGGCGCCTGCGCGATCATGGGCTGATGGTCGCAATGCTCAGCCAGCGCCTCCTTCAGGGCCTGATCCGTCACGCGGATGCAGCTCCACAGGGTCATGTTGCCGGCTGTGGGCGCCTGCACCGCTGCCTCCAGGATGGCGTGCACATGCTCCTCAGGCACCTGCACGGGTTCAAAGGCCCGCACGCTTTTCCGCTCCGTCAACAGGGAAAGGGTCTCATTGGCCATGGAATTTCCTCCTTGAAAAGGGAGACCCCGGAAAAGGGTCTCCCGATGGGATCAAATCAGGTGGCAGGCTACCAGATGGCCGGGCGCGGCCTCCTTCAGCTGGGGCATTTCCTGTCTGCACTTCTCGGTAGCGCGGGGGCAGCGGGTGCAGAAGGGGCAGCCGGCAGGGCGGTGGATGGGGGAGGGAATCTCGCCCTCCAGGATCTGCCGCTTCTTTTCCAGCTCCAGATCGGGATCGGGGATCGGCACGGCGGAGAGAAGCGCCTGGGAGTAGGGATGCAACGTATGGGCATACAGCTCATCGCTGGAGGCCAGCTCCATGATGCTGCCCAGATACATGACGGCAATGCGGTCGGAGATGTACTTCACTACATTCAGGTCATGGGCGATGAACAGATAGGTCAGGTTCAGCTCCTGCTGCAGGTCGTGCAGCAGGTTGATGACCTGGGCCTGAATGGACACATCCAGAGCGGAAATAGGCTCATCGCAGACGATGAACTCGGGCTCGATGGCCAGGGCGCGGGCGATGCCGATACGCTGGCGCTGGCCGCCGGAGAACTCGTGGGGGAAGCGGTTGGCATGCTCGCGGTTCAGACCGACCGTGGCCAGCAGCTCCTCCACCCGCTCGCGGCGCTTTTGAGCGTCATACATCTGGTGGATCACCATGCCCTCATTGATGATGGAGCCCACCGTCATGCGGGGGTCCAGCGAGGCGTAGGGATCCTGGAACACGATCTGCGCCTTCTTGGCGAAGGCCAGCCGACTGCGCCTGTTCTTCAGGTCCACGGGCTTTCCGTCATAGAACAGGGAGCCCTTGGTGGCGGGATAGATGCCCATCATGGTGCGGCCCAGCGTGGACTTGCCGCAGCCGGACTCACCCACCAGGCCCAGGGTCTCGCCGCGCTGAATGGTCAGGTCCACATTCTCCACGGCATGGACCATGTGACCGTTGGAGGTCTTGAAATATTTGCAGAGGCCCTTGGCTTCAACCAGAATCTCACCGGCCATCAGTCAGCAACCCCCTTTACCAGCTTCGCGATCTCGGGCTTTTCGGGACAATCGGGATGCAGCCGCCAGCAGCTGCACAGATGGCCGTTCTCCAGCACGAACTCCGGGGGCTGCTCCTCCTTGCAGATCTGCATGCAGTGGGTACAGCGGGCGGCGAAGCCGCAGCCGGCGGGCGGAGCCAGCAGATCGGGCGGCGTGCCGGGGATGGCGGTCAGCGGGTCCTTCTTCGTCTGATCGGCGGAGGGCAGGCTGCCCAGCAGAGCCTCGGTGTAGGGGTGGGCATGCTCATAGAAGATCTCACGCACCGTGCCGGTCTCCACGATCTTGCCTGCGTACATCACAGCTACGCGGTCGGCAATGCCGGCTACCACGCCCAGGTCATGGGTGATCAGGATGATCGCCGTGTTGAAGTCCTTCTTCAGGTCCACCAGCAGGTCCATGATCTGGGCCTGAATGGTCACATCCAGAGCCGTGGTGGGCTCGTCGGCGATCAGCAGCTTGGGGCTGCAGGACAGGGCCATGGCGATCATGGCGCGCTGCCTCATGCCGCCGGAAAACTCATGGGGATAGCGCCTGGCGCGCTCCTCTGGGGAGGGAATACGCACCTTGTCCAGCAGCTCTATGGCCTTCTTCTGGGCATCACCGGCGGAAAGATGCTGGTGCAGCCGCAGGGATTCCACGATCTGCTTGCCCACGGTCATGGTGGGGTTCATGCAGGTCATGGGGTCCTGGAAGATCATGGAGACCTCCTTGCCGCGGATCTTCTGCATCTGCTTCTCGCCGGCGGCCACGATGTCGGTGCCGGCCAGCATGATGCTGCCGCTCTTGATGACGGCCGGAGGCATGGGGTTCAGCTTCATCATGGTCTTGGCGGTGACGGACTTGCCGCAGCCGCTCTCACCCACGATGGCCAGTACCTCGCCCTCGTTCACATGGAAGGTGACGCCGCGGACGGACTGTACCTCGCCCGCATAGGTGTTGAAGGAGACGCGCAGGTCCTTGACGTCCAGCACGCGCTTTTCGTTGCTCATTTCAGACATGGTACAATCACCTCCTCAGCTTGGGGTCGAAGGCATCGCGCA
>R14__coassemble_652_pt1 | contig 22118 bp, 21 predicted proteins | sample R14__metabat2_high_PE_034 | metagenome-assembled genome bin R14
GGGGGATAGGGGCGGACCTGCATGTCAGCAGACCTGGCTCTGCCGATGGCAGCGAAGCGCTATCGGCCACGCAACAAAGCATAAGAGGGCTCGTGCAGTAAAAAAAGGAAGGTCCCATCCGTGTGGACGGGACCTTCCCGCCTCAGCCCTCTGTGAACAGGGGCGTGGAATAGTAGCGGTCGCCGCTGTCGGGCAGCAGGGCCACGACGGTCTTGCCCTCATACGCCGGCTGCTTCGCCAGGGTCAGGGCGGCGTCCAGGGCGGCGCCGGAGGTGATGCCCACCAGGATGCCCTCCCTGTGGGCCAGCAGCTTTGCCGCGGCAAAGGCAGCCTCATTTTCGATGGGCATCACCCGGTCATACAGCTTCGTGTCCAGCACGGCGGGCACGAAGTTGGCGCCGATGCCCTGCAGCTTGTGGGGACCGGCATGGCCCTGGCTCAGCAGGGGAGAGGTGGCGGGCTCCACGGCGATCAGCTCCAGGCCGGGCTTCCGCTCCTTCAGATAGCGGCCCGTGCCGGTGATGGTGCCGCCGGTGCCCACGCCCGCGATGAACACATCCACCGTGCCGTCGGTATCCTCCCAGATCTCGGGACCGGTGGTGCGGTAATGGGCCTCCGCGTTGGCGGGATTGTCGAACTGCCCGGGGATGAAGCTGTTCTCCAGCTCCGCCGCCAGTTCATTGGCCTTTGCCACGGCGCCGGCCATGCCCTGGGCACCGGGGGTCAGCACGATCTCGGCGCCGTAGGCCTTCAGGATGTTGATACGCTCGATGCTCATGGTATCGGGCATGGTGAGGATGAGCCGGTAGCCCCGCACGGCGCAGATGGAGGCCAGGCCGATGCCGGTGTTGCCGCTGGTGGGCTCAATGAGTACGGAGCCGGGCTTCAGCAGGCCGCGCTCCTCCGCGTCGTTCACCATGAACAGGGCGGCGCGGTCCTTGGCGCTGCCGGTGGGGTTGAACAGCTCCAGCTTCACCAGCACCCGCGCCTTCAGCTGCAGCTCCCTTTCGATGTTGCTTACCTCCAGCAGGGGTGTATGCCCGATGAGCCGGGAGGCGTTGTCCGCGATGTATGCCATAGAGGAGAACTTCCTTTCCGTCGGTGAGGTCGTTTGTCTGTGGAAGGGGTGCATGGGGCCGCGAAGGGGTGATGCGGCGAAGCGCCGACAGTCCCACACAGACGCACACAGCATACCACAAACCTCCGCCAAATGCAAGGCGCTTGACCCGGCGCCGTGGATGTGTTATCATATGCCCGAAAAGATGAACGGAGGCTGTTTGCGATGCTGAAGAGGATCCTTGCCGTGCTGGGGCTGATCTCCGCCGCGGTGTTCGTGGTCATGACCGTGTATCTGCTTGCGGCGGGACAGATCGCCGCCAGGCTGAACCTGATGCTCATCCCCCTGTGCTGCTTCCTGGGCTTCGGTCTGCTGAGCCTGGGCATCCGCTGGCTGGAGAACCTGAAGAAGGAAAAGCTGGAGGAGGCCAGGGCCGAGGCGAAGAAAGAGGAGCAGAAGTAAATCGTCTCCGGCTCAGGACGGAGAGAAAGCCCGGACACACATCATTGCGTCCGGGCTTTCTCATATCGCCGGCCGGGCATCAGGCGTTCGCGTCCATGGGATAGACCCCAAGCAGCCGGATCTCCTGGCACATGGGCCGGGCGTCCTCGATGGCCTCGGTCAGGTGCTCAGCATCCATCAGACCCTTGAAGTCCGCCGAGAAGAAATAGCGGAAGGGCACATTGGGGATGGGACGGCTCTCGATGCGGCTCATGTTCAGGCCGCTGTGGGCGAAGGAGTCCAGCACCCGCACCAGGGCGCCCACCTTGTTTTTCACCGTGAAGATGACCGTGGCCTTGTCCGGGAAGGACAGGGGCTTCATCTCCCGGCCCAGCACAAAGAAGCGGGTGGTGTTGGTCTGGCTGGTCTGGATGTCCGCCGCCAGGATGTCCAGCCCGAACACACGGGCGGCGTCCTCGCTGGCGATGGCCGCGAAGGCGGGGTCGTCCGCCTCCATCACCTGCCGCGCGCAGATGGCCGTGTTCACGCCGGGGATCACCTGCACCCCCGGCAGCGTCTGCAGGAAGGCGTCGCACTGGGCGATGGCCTGGGGGTGACTGGCAATGCGCCTCACATCGGAAAGCGCCGCGCCCTTTACGCCCAGCAGCTGCTGACGCACCCGGCGGGTGGTCTCCGCCACGATGAACAGCGGCAGCTTTTCCAGCAGCTGATAGGTGGTCAGCACCGCGCCGGCAAAGCTGTTTTCCACCGGCAGCAGGGCATAGTCCGCCCGGCCGTCCACCACGGCCTGGGCCGCCTCAGGGAAGGTCTCAAAGCCCCGCAGCTCTCCCTCCGGGAAGGCCTCCATCGCCGCGCCCCAGGAGAAGCTGCCCTCGGTACCGGGATAGGCGATCACCTGACGCATGCCGCACGCTCCTTCCAAAGCTCCATGAGGCCGATGGCCGTCATGGCTTCTACCACGGGCACGGCCCGGGGCAGGATGCAGGGATCATGGCGGCCGTGGATGCTCAGCTCCTCCTCCGTCATGCGCTGCAGGGAAACGGACTGCTGGGCCTTCGCGATGGAGGGCGTGGGCCGCATCGTCAGGCTGAAGACGACGGGCATGCCGTTGGTGATGCCGCCGTTGATGCCGCCGGAATGATTGGTCAGGGTCACGACCCTGCCGTCCCGCAGGGCAAAGGCGTCGTTCATCTCGCTGCCGCGGTATCTGGCGAAGGCCTCGCCGTCGCCGAAGCTGACGCCCTTCACGCCGGGAATGCTGAACATCAGGTGGCTCAGCACGCTCTATACGCTGTCGAAGAAGGGCGCGCCGAGCCCGGCGGGCAGGCCGTCCGCCCGGCACTCGATGACGCCGCCCACGGAGTCGCCCTCCGCCTTCGCCGCCAGCACCTGCGCCTCCATCTCCTGCGCCAGGCCCTCCCGCAGCACGGGCAGGGTCATCTTCCGCAGGAAGGAGAGATCGGTGCCGGGGGCGATGTCCATGAGGCTGTCATCCGTCAGGCTGCCCAGCTGCCGCACATGGGCCGCGACCGTCACGCCCCGGGCAGACAGCCACTGGCCGCACAGGGCGCCGGCCAGCACGATGGGCGCCGTGAGCCTGCCGGAGAAGGAGCCGCCGCCCCGCCAGTCCTCGAAGCCGAAATAGCGCACATGGCCGGTATAGTCCGCGTGGCCGGGCCGCACCACATCCACGCCCGCGCCATAGTCGGCGGAGCGCTGGTTGGTGTTGCGGATGACGGCGCAGATGGGCTGGCCGGTGGTGACGCCGTTCAGCACGCCGCTGAGGAACTCCGGCGCATCCGGCTCCCTGCGGGCGGTGGCCATGGCGCTGCTGCCAGGGGCACGGCGGGCCATCTGGAAGGCCAGGGCCTCCCTGTCGATGACCATGCCCGCCGGGAAGCCGTCGACCGTGATGCCGATGGCCTCGCCGTGGCTCTGCCCGAAGAGGGACAGGTGAAGATGATTGCCGAACATGCTGCTCATTCGGTGAGGCCTCCCAGCCCGCGATACACATTCAGATACTCCGGCCAGGACTTGGCCAGGGCCTCGGGGTCGCTGATGACCACCGGCCCGTCGCTGCACAGGGCGGCAACGGAGGCCAGCATCACCATGCGGTGGTCGTTGTAGTGCTTCAGCTCGCCGCCGTGCAGCCTCTGTACGCCACGGATGACCAGCTCATCGCCCTCCTCACGGCAGTCGCCGCCCAGGGCGTTCAGCACCTCGCGGGTGGCGGTGAGGCGGTCGCATTCCTTCAGCCGCAGCCTGCCGCAGCCGGTGAGGCGGCTTTCGCCGGGCACCAGCTGGCACACCAGCGCCAGGATGGGGGCGATGTCCGGGCAGTCGTGCATATCCAGCACGGCGCCGTGCAGCTCTCCGGGCACCACCCGGATACCGTTTTCAGCCTGCTCCACCCTCGCGCCGAGGGCGGTCAGGTGCTTCAGCACCGCCACATCGCCCTGCACTGTGTCGGTGCTGATGCCGGTGACGGTGACGTCCTGCCCCAGGGCGCCGGCGCAGAGCAGCACGGCCGCCTGGCTCCAGTCACCGTGCAGATGACTGTTGGGAGAGCGATACTGCTGACCGCCCGGGATCCGCCAGGAGAAGGGGGATGTTTCTTCTATTATAATGCCGCTGTCCCGCAGTGCCCGCACGGTCATGCGGATGTAGCCCGCGCTCTCCACCGGCGGGCGCACCGTCAGCCGGGAGTCGCCCTCCAGCAGCGGCAGGGCGAACAGCAGGCCGCTGACGAACTGGCTGGATACATCGCCCGGCAGCACGAACTGGCCGGGGGTGATATGCCCCGCCACCCGCAGCTCGGCGGAGCCGTCCGCGCCTTCGCCCATGTGCCACAGCACGCCCCTGGGCACGAACAGCTGGCGGTACACATCCATGGGCCGCTGGCCCAGCCTGCCGTGCATGCGGAAGATGCCGCCGCCCGTCAGGGACAGGGCGATGGGCACGAAGAAGCGCAGGGTCGAGCCGCTCTCGCCGCAGTCGTACACCGGGCACAGCGCGGCCTTCCGCGCAAAGCCCCGGAGAGTCAGCACATCCCCCTGCAGGGACAGGTCCGTGCCCAGGGAACGGAGACAGCCGGCGGTGGCGGCCATATCGGCGGAGGTCATGAAGCCCTTCAGGGTGGTCTCGCCACGGGTCAGCCCGGCGCAGATCATGCGGCGGTGAGCCTCGCTCTTGGAGGCAGGCGCGGCGGCGGAGCCCTTCAGCGAGGAGGGCAGCAGCTTCATCATCATATGGGTCTGAGCTCCTTTTTCGGATCATTCGGCGATACCTGAACGGCCGAAAACCGGCGCCATTGCCGGTTCGCGGCTCCAAACAAGGAGCATTCTATCACAGAACGGCGCCCTTCGGCTGTTTTCCCTCTGTTTTCTTTCGGTGGAGCGGTTATCATCAGGCGTGAAATGTGGTAAAATGGCAAAAAAGTGTCTATCCTCCCGGCCAAATGGGAAACGGGTAGAGCGGAAGGTGAGAGAAAGCATGAAGCGACTGCTTTGCGTTGCGGCCATTCTCTGCCTGCTTCTGTGCGGCGCGGAAGCGGAGCGGCAGGCGGAGATCCACTACCATTATGGCGAAGAGGCGTTTGCGCTGCACGAACAGGATGTGACCAATACCTTTGAATGCGAGGGCCACACCTACGCGCTGGAGGATGACAACATCTTTTCCTTCTCCGAGTGTCAGGGCATCTGGGGCGGAAAGACCCGCTCGGTCTATGAGTTCACCCTTCCGGTGTCCCTGTGGCGGAACGCGGAGGACGGTTTCCTGATCGGAACGGCCGTTTTCACCCCGAAGCGGCCCGTGACGCTGACTGTCGCCCGCGGCAACCGGGTCAGCGGGCAGTTTACGCTGTCCGAGCCGCTCCTGCTGACGGACACCTACAGGCTTGAGATCACGATCCCCAGAGATGACAGCGGCAATCCCGAGCTGTTGGACATGCTCTTCCTGTACACCTGGGAGGAGAGCGGGGAGACCCGTTACGGCGCTGCCTCTCTTTATGTGGATTATGACGGCTACGCCGCCAGCCATTCCGGGGAGCAGCCGGCGCCGACCGACACGCCGATGCCCACGGAGGCTCCGACGCCTCAGCCCACGGCGGAGCCGACAGAGAAGCCTACTGAGGAGCCGACCGAGGAGCCGACCGCCGAACCGACGGCCGAGCCCGTGAGCGCGGCGGCCACAGAGGCACCGACGGAAGCCCCGGCCCAGGCGGCTTCAGCCGGACAGGGCGGCGGCTCATCGGCTGCCACGGTGCTGGGTGGCGGTTGCGTTCTGCTGGCCGCAGCGGTACTGATGCTGCTGATGAAGCGGAAGGCGCAGAGAAACGCGCCGGCGCCGGAGGCTGCCCCGAAGCCGGAGCAGCCTCCGGAAAAAGCGCCGGAGAACAGGCCTGAAAAGCCGGAGGCGGGCCTTGCGCAGCGTAGCATGCAGGACTTTGAGCCCATATGGGAGGACTGGAGGCTGGACAAGCCCCTGGGCCGCGGCTCCTTCGGCGAGGTCTGGAGCATGGTCAACAGGGACAGGCTGACCGGCATCGAGCGGCACGCGGCCGTGAAGCGGATCGGCATCCCCACCGGGGCGGCGGAGGCCGAATACGCGGGCTTCAGCAGCGAATCCCGGCAGAAATCCTTTGATGCCCAGCTGAAGCTGCTGTCCCGTGAGATCGGCACCATGGTGGAGCTCAGGGGCCAGCCGAACCTGGTGGACTATGAGGACCACAGGGTGATTGAACGCCCCAACCATCAGGGCTACGATGTCTTCCTGCGCATGGAGCTGCTGACCAGCCTTCCGCAGTATATTGGGCAGCTGGGCGGCGAGCTGCCTGTGGAGCAGACGGTGCGGCTGGGCATCGATATTGCCACCGCGCTGGAGATCATGCAGCGGAGCGGCTTTATCCATCGGGATGTGAAGCCGGCCAATGTGTTCATCGACAGGCTGGGCCACTTCAAGCTGGGCGATTTCGGCACGGCCCGGGCGCTGAGCGGCGAGGGCGGCGCCTCCACCCTGACCGGCACCTACCATTACATGGCGCCGGAGGTCTACCGTGGCCAGACGGCCTATGACGGTACCGTGGACCTGTATTCCCTGGGCATCATGCTGTACCGCTGCCTGAATCATGGCCTGCTGCCCTTCATGAAGGCCGGAGACTCCGGCACGGTGGAGGCCGTCGCCGCCAGGATGCGCGGCCTGGTCCCCGACGCTCCCGCCTGCGCGGACGCAGCGCTGGGCGCCATCGTGCTCAGGTGCATCGCCTATCGCCCGGCCGACCGCTATCAGAGCGCGGCGGACCTGAAGCGTGATCTTGCTGGCTGGCAGGAGAAGCACGGGAAGGTCTGAGCGTTCCCCATGTGTCCCTATTCAGCCCGGAGCAGGTCTCCGGGCTGTTTTCATTCGGGCTCAGTGCGGAAGCCCGCGGGATTCGTGCTGTCTCCTTTGTGACATCCGAATGTTTACGAATATGTTACAAATTGCTAATTTACAATGACGGAAAAATCGTGTAGAATAGAAGATGGGTCAGAATATTTCGCGGAGGATACCGCCTGATGGATACAGTACTTGCCTGGATCAACACCCATTCCTCGGACCTGACGAACATCGTGATCTACGGCGCCATCGCCGTGGTGACGCTGATCGGCCTGTTCAAGTGCCTGCTGCCCCTGTGGGGGACCACCCGGGCACTGCGCCGCGCCATCCGGAAGCTGCAGGACGAGGCAGGGGAGAAGCGGGAGGTGCCCGTGTGGCAGGAGACCCGCTTCATGGGCCGCCGCCTGAAGGGCTGCTGGCTGCGCTTCCTGCAGAACGCCGAGCAGCTGGACCGCCGGGGCCTGCCCTGCAATGTGGAGGACTACATCAACGATGACACCGTGACCCACGGCCCGGGCAACGCCACCCTGGCGGAGCTGATCCCCAGCCTGCTGACCTCCCTGGGTATCCTGGGCACCTTCATGGGCATGACCTCCGGCCTCAGCGGGCTGGATCCCTCCACCACCGAGGCCATGATGAGCGGCATCAACACCCTGCTCACCGGCATGCAGTTCGCCTTCGGCACCTCCGTGGCGGGCGTCAGCTGCTCCCTGGTGTTCAATATGCTGAACCGCATTGCCCAGGGCTCCAGCTACCGTGCCATCGATGACTTCGTGGAGAGCTTCACCCAGCTGGCCATGCAGCGGCCCCTGGACAACGATGTGCAGCTCATCTGCCAGAACCAGGACCGGAACCACCTGCTCACCGGCGTCAGCGAGGCCATGACCAGCCAGGTGCCCGCCGCCATCGAGGGCGCGGTGAGCAGGGCCCTGAACCCCATCTCCGCCTCCATGGACCGTTTCCTCATCGGCGCCACCCGCAGCCAGGTGGAGGGCGTGGCCCGCATCGTGGACGCCTTTGTGCTGAACCTGAACGCGGCCCTGGACGGCCAGTTCCTGCAGCTGGGCGAGACGCTGAACAGCGTGAACCAGCAGCAGGTGCTGTCCAACCGGCAGCTGCAGGACGCCATGCAGAGCACCCAGCAGACCCTGGCCGCCGTGCAGCAGGTGAACACCGTCTCACGGGATGTGCTGGACCGCTTCCAGCGCTACATCCTGGAGCTGGGAGACGCCCGGCAGCGGGACGAGCGCTTTGAGGCCGATGTCAGTGATCTGATGCAGAAGCTGAAGGAGAGCTGCGGCCGGCAGGCGGAGCTGATCGCCTCCATCCGCCGGGAGCAGGAGGAGGTGGACCGCACCTCCCAGGCCTACCTGAAGGCGGCGGAGGGCGGCGCCGGGAAGCTGAGCGAGGCGGCGGACGGCCTGGGCCGCAGCTGCGAGCGCTTTGCCGACACCCTGGGCAGGCAGCTTACCGACTCCGTCGGCGATTTCGACCGGAGCATGCGGGAGGCCGTGGATCGGCTGACTGCCCGGCTGGACGCCCTGGAGAAGAGCGGCACGCCGGACGCGGGGGATATCAGCAGCCTGCAGCGGCTTCTGACGGACATCAAAGCAGCCCTGGAGAAGGACCGGAAGGAGTAAGCCATGGCCAGACAGCATGTCCACAACCGCCGGGCAGGACACGGCGGCGGCAGCGGCGCCAGCTGGATCAGCTACTCCGACATCATGGCGGCCCTGGTGCTGGTGTTCGTCCTGTTCCTGGTGTACAATCTCTACCAATACAACAGCGCCATTCAGCTGAAGACGGCCGAGCTGGCGGAGCAGCAGGCGCTGGTCAGCGAGCAGGAGGGCCTGATCATCATTCAGCAGAACGCGCTGGATGAGGCCACGGCCCAGCTGCTGGCGGCCCAGGGCGATCTGGAGGTGGCGCAGGACGCGCTGGCTGCCCAGATCATCATCCTGGGGGAGCAGCAGACCGAGCTGGAGACCCTGCGGCTGCAGCTGGCCCAGGAGGAGCTGGCCCTGGCCTCCGCCACCGATCTTCTGGCGGAGCAGCAGGCGGCCTTCGCGGCCCAGACCGGCCGTATCTCCGGCATCGTGGGCATCCGCACCGAGATCATCGAGGCCCTGACCCGTGCCCTGGCGCAGAACGACATCAGTGCCACGGTGGACCCCACCACCGGCGACATCGTGCTGTCCTCCACCATCTTCTTCGAGACGGGCAGCTATGCCATCAAGGCGGAGGGCCAGCAGCTGCTGAATAACTTCCTGCCGGTGTATCTGAGCGTGCTGCTGGATCCGGCCTACAGCGACTACCTGGCCGAGATCATCATCGAAGGCCATACCGATTCCAGCGGCACCTATCTGCGGAATCTGGAGCTGAGCCAGAACCGTGCCCTGGCGGTGGCCAAGTACTGCCTGACCATGCCGGGACTCAGCGAGGAGATGCAGGTGCGGCTGCAGCAGATCATGACGGCCACGGGCCGCTCCTCCTCCGACCTGGTGTACCGCGAGGACGGCACCGAGGACCGGGACGCCTCCCGCAGGGTGGAGTTCAAGTTCAGCCTGAAGGACGCGGAGATGGTGGAGGAGATGCAGCGCATCCTGCAGCAGACGACAGGAGGCGGTGAAGGATGAAATACGCAGCCATCCTGATGGTGTTTGTGCTGCTGCTGTCCCTGGCGGGGGTGGGGTATGTGTACCTCACCGCCACGGTGACGGTGACGGCCACGGGTGTGGCCACCCTGGAGGCCTCAGCCCAGCCGGACACCTTCAACAGCCTCCGGCAGCAGCTGGAGGAGGGCTCCGTGGCGGGTACCGTATTCACCGATACGGTGGGCGACGATCCGGAGCAGTACAAGTTCGTGACCTACCGGGTGCAGCTGAAGAACAACACCTGGCTGGACGCGGAGCTGGTGGAGCTGGCGGTCACCCCCAGGGACGGCGACGTGCTGCAGCTGGAGGGCGGCAGCAGCGTGACCCTGACGGCCCGCTCCGGCGGCACCTATGAGGCCACCATCCTCACCGGCATCAACAGCTTCGTGGGCCGGTAGGTGCAGGTGACCTATTACCTGTGGGGCTATCCCTTCTCTCTCCGCACTGCCTGCGGAAGCTGAGAAACGGCGTATCTGCACAATGCCCCGGCGCGGGGCGCAACATGATGAGGAGGAACATCATTATGCAGTATCGTACCTTCGGCAAGCTGGGCATCAAGGCCTCCGCCTTCGGCCTGGGCTGCATGCGCTTCAACGGCCCTGCCTCCGGTGACACCGTCATCGACGAGCAGAAGGCCATCTCCCTGATCCGCCGGGCCATCGACGGCGGCGTTACCTACCTGGACACGGCCTATGTCTATCTGGACAGGACCTCGGAGCTCGTCCTGGGCAAGGCCCTGCGGGACGGCTACCGCGACCGGGTGTACATCGCCACCAAGATGCCGAGGGAATATGTGCACAACCGGCAGGAGATGGAGGACCTGCTGGATTCCGAGCTGAAGAAGCTGCAGACGGACCATATCGACTTCTATCTGCTGCATGGCATCGACCGCAGGGGCTGGGAGTATTTCAAATCCATCGGCGCGCCGCAGTTCCTGGAGGACATGAAGCGTGCGGGGAAGATCCGCTACAAGTGCTTCTCCTTCCATGGCAGCTATGAGGATTTTGAGTATATCCTGAAGGACTATGACTGGGACATGACCCAGATCCAGTATAACTTCATGGATATCCACAACCAGGCCGGCACGAAGGGCCTGGAGCTGGCGGGCAGCATGGGCATCCCCGTGGTGATCATGGAGGGCCTGCTGGGCGGCAAGCTGGCCAAGGCGCCGGACAATGTGCAGGCGATGTACGATGCCTTCCCCGTGAAGCGCAGCCCTGTGGAGTGGGCCTTCCGCTGGCTCTGCGACCACCCCGAGGTGGCCACCGTCCTCTCCGGCTGCAATGAGGCGGAGCAGATCGACGAGAACCTGCGCATCTTCGATTCCGTCAGCGCCGGCTGCATGACAGAGGAGGAGAAGGCGCTGATCGACCGGGTGCGGGAGGGCTACCACAGGCGTACCCGCATCGGCTGCACCGGCTGCCGGTACTGCATGCCCTGTCCCGGCGGCGTCAGCATCCCCAGCGTCTTCCGCATCTGGAACGAGGTCTCCCTTTACGGCATCGAGCCCAGAGGCTGGGAGTACGGCAACATCAGGCGGGATCACGGCGAGCCCACCAATTGCCTGGGCTGCGGGGCCTGCGAGGCCGCCTGCCCCCAGAAGCTGCCCATTATCGAAATGCTGCAGAAGGCCTGGGGCGAGATCGAGGCGTAAGGGATACTGCCCTTGCGTTTTCATGGGGGCCGTGCTATAATGGTACGGAAAAGCCCCATTCCCCCGGGAAGACCTGTGTACGAAAGGAATGCCTGAGATCCGATGAACCCTGCCCAATGGTGTATGACGGGAGCGCTGGCGCTTTGCGTGGCGCTCTCCGCCTTCTTTTCCGCCTCCGAGACCGCTTATGCCGCCCTGAACCCCATCCGGCTCAAGACCATGCAGCAGAACGGGGAGAAGCGGGCTGCCCGGGCGCTGCGCCTGTCCCAGGAGTACGACCGGCTGCTGACCGCCGTCCTGGTGGGCAACAATGTGGTGAACATTGCGGGCACCGCCATTGCCACCGTGCTGTTTACGGGGCTCTTCGGCGAGCCGGGGCCCACCCTGTCCACGGTGGTCATGACGCTGCTGATCCTGCTCTTCGGCGAGATCGCCCCCAAGACGGTGATCAAGCAGCAGCCGGAGCGCTTCGCCATGCGGGTGGCCGTGCCGCTGCGGGTGCTGATGGTGGTGCTGCTGCCCCTGGACAAGGTGTTCGCCCTGTGGCGGGCCCTGCTGGGGCGGCTGTTCCGCAGGCCGGAGGATGACGCCGACATTGAGGCGGAGCTGATGACCATGGTGGACGAGGCCCAGGAGGACGGCGGCATGGACGAGGGTGAGGGCGAGCTGATCCGCTCCGCCATCACCTTCGATGACCAGGTGGTCACCGATATCATGACGCCCCGGGTGGATATCACCGCCCTGCCGGATACCGCCGGCTGGGAGGAGGCCGCGCAGCTCTTCCGCACCAGCGCCTACTCCCGCATCCCGGTCTATCACGAGGACATCGACCATGTGACGGGCATCCTGAACGAGAAGGACTTCCACATCCGCCGGCATGAGGGCGTGACGGACATCACCGCCATGATGCAGCAGCCGGTGTACGCTCCCGCCAGCCTGAATGTATCGAAGCTGCTGCGCCTGTTTCAGACCACCAGGGCCCATATGGTGGTGGTGCTGGACGAGTTCGGCGGCACCGAGGGCGTCGTGACCCTGGAGGATGTGCTGTAGGAGCTGGTGGGCGAGATCTATGATGAACATGACGATGTGAGCGAGGAGCTGACCCGGCTGCCGGACGGCTCCCTGCTGGTCAGCGGCGGCCTCCAGCTGTAGGAGCTGCTGGAGGAGCTGGGCATGAAGGGCAGCTATGAGGCGGATACCGTGGGCGGCTGGGCCGGGTAGATCCTGTAGCGCATCCCGTCCGTGGGCTCCGTATTCGAGGTGCCGGGGCTGCAGTGTACCGTGGTGGCCATGGACCGCCGCAGGGTGCTGCAGGTGCGGGTACGCAGGACCGACGCCGACACAGAAAACGCAGATCCGGAAGGAGTGAACCGCAATGGCGCAGAAGAACGCAGCAGCGAAGAGTAAGAAGCAGTCCGCGGCCGACAAAAAGAAGGCCGCCACCAGGCTCATTTGCCTGATCACCGCCGGCATCATGGTGCTGTCCACCGTGATCGCCGCCGTGCTCTCCCAGGTATGGTAAGGAAGCCGAAGGGGAAGGGCCGGGGCATCTCTCTGACGTCCCTGCTGATGCTGGGCCTCACGGCGGCGGTGCTGATCGTGGGCGTGGGCGTGGTGGGCAGGCTGAAAAATGCCAACGCCACCCTGAACATCGGCAGGCTGGCGGAGGAGCTGACGGATGACTGGTCCCTGTCCCTGAATGAGCTGCCCACCCCCGGCGCCACCCGGACGGCCGAGCCGGCGGCTGCCCTGCTGCAGCCCGTGAGCACCGCCGGGCCCACCGCCACGGAAAAGCCGGCTGCCGCCAGGACCGTCACCATGACCCTGGGCGGCACCTTTGCCGTGCAGAGCGATGTGCGTCAGAGCTGCTACTATTCGGCCACCGGAAGCTATGACTTCGGCGAGCTGTTCTCCCTGATCTCCGGGCGGCTGGACGGCGACCTGACCTCCGTGGCCCTGGAGAACCTGGTCAGCGGCAGGAAGTACAGCGATCTGCTGGCCCCGGCGGAGGCGCTCAGCGGTCTGCGGGGCAGCGGCGTAGGCCTGGTGACCCTGGGCTTCCCCAAGTGCCTGGACAAGGGCGGCACCGTGCTGCAGACCACCGTGAAGGAGGCGCAGAGCGCAGGCCTGATGACTGCCGGCGCCTTCCTCAGCGAGAGCGACGCCACCGTGCGGCAGCAGCTGCTGGAGGTGAATGGCGTGCAGGTGGCCTTCCTTCACTACACGGACGGCCTTTCCGCCACGAGCCTGAAGAAGCTGAAGAACGCCGGCATCAGCTGGGCTGTGTCCGTCACGGATCAGGCGGCGGAGGAGATCGCCCAGGCGAAGCAGCTGGGGGCGGAGCTTGTCATCGTCAGCGTCAGCTGGAGCAAGAGCGTGAAGAGCGTATCCAGCGCCCAGCGCACCCTGGCCCAGAGCCTGACGGAGGCCGGCGCGGATGTGATCATCGGCACCGGCACCCGCACCGTGCTGCCCGCGGAGTGGCTCACGGCCACGGACGGCAGCCGCGCCCTGTGCTGCTACGGCCTGGGCACCATGATCTCCGAGAGCCGCACGGACGAGGGCGTGGCGGGCATCCTGCTGCACCTGAGCTTTGCGGAGAATGGAGCGGGCGGGCTCGCGCTGTCCGACGCGGCCTATACCCCCACCTACATCTGGCATTACAAGCAGGACGGCGCCTATCATTTCCGCATGGTCAACGCGGCGGGGGAGGTGCCGGACGGCATGGATTCCACCCAGCAGCGCTCCATGGCTTCCTGCCTGAAGCGCATCCAAAGCAGGCTGGGCGACGATACCCCGCTGCGGCTGCGGGAGGACTGACACACAGGGAGGTACGGCGCATGGAGCTGTCTGTCGGGCGGATGCCCCACGGGAAGAGGAACCTGATCACGGATGTGCCCGGCGTGCGGGTGGGCCATGCCACGGTGGATGAGGGCGATTGCCACACCGGCGTGACGGTGGTGCTGCCGCCCCGGGCCAATCCCTTCCGGGAGAAGCTGACCGCCGCGTCCTGTGTGTTCAATGGCTTCGGCAAGACCCTGGGCCTGGTGCAGGTGGACGAGCTGGGTACCCTGGAGACGCCCATCGCCCTGACCAACACCCTGAATGTGGGCCGGGTGCATGACGCCATGGTGGGATACATGATCGACCTGTGCGCCGCCGAGGGCACACGCCTCACCAGCGTGAACCCCGTGGTGTGCGAGTGCAACGACAGCCGCATCAGCGACATCGGCCGCCGTCCCGTGGGGGAGAAGGAGGTGCGGGCCGCCATCGCCTCCGCCTCTGAGGACTTCGCCCAGGGCGCGGTGGGCGCGGGCCGGGGCACCGTGTGCTACGGCCTGAAGGGCGGCATCGGCTCCTCCTCCCGGGTCATGCGGATCGGTGATGAGGAGTTTACGATCGGCGTGCTGGTGCAGAGCAACTACGGCGCCTCCGCCGACCTGCGGACGGCCTGCCTGCCGGAGGGCCTGGCGGAGTGCGATGAGGGCAGCATCATCCTCATCGTGGCCACGGACCTGCCCCTGAGCTGCCGCCAGCTGAAGCGGGTGCTGCGCCGGACGAGCGTGGGCATGGCCAGGCTGGGCAGCTATATCGGCCACGGCAGCGGCGAGATCGCCGTAGGCTTCACCACGGCACCCAGGGCGGAGGAGGGACACTTCACCGCCGTCCGCTGCCTGAATGAGGGCGACATGAACATTCCCTTCCGGGCGGTGGGCGAGTGCGCGGAGGAGGCCATCCTTCAGTCCATGCTCCACGCCGGGCCGGACAGGGACCTGCGCGGGAAGGCGATCGCCTGTCTTCGGGACTGGCTGAGGGAGAACGGGGAGGCTTGAGGATGGAAGAGGATCGGGAGCGGGAAAAGGACGAGGCTGTCTCCGGCGGCTCCGGCGTCAAGAAGGGGCTGGCCCTGGCGGTGCTGGAGGTGCTGAAGCAGGAGAGCGATGCCGCCCATCCCATGCGTCAGAAGGAGATGCAGGATGTCCTCCGGGATGTGCATCGCATGGAGGCGGACCGCAAGACCCTGCGGCTGCATCTGCGGCTGCTGACGGAGATGGGCTATCCCATCGAGCATACCCAGGGCGGCTGGTATTACGCCCATGAGTTCACCCAGGCGGAGCTGAGCCTGCTGATCGACAGCCTGCCGCCGGGCCTTTCGGAGCAGCAGCGGCAGCAGCTGATCCACAAGCTGTGCGGCCTCAGCAGCATCTGGTTCTCCAGGGACCAGCAGCACCGGGAGGAGCCGGGCAGCAGTGAGCTGCTCCTGACGCTGGAGGTGCTGCAGGAGGCCATCCGGCGGGGGCTGTGCGTCAGCTTCTGCTACGGCCGCTATGACATCGACAAGCAGCTGCACCTGAAGACCCATCATGACGGCACGCCCAGGGAATATATCGTCAGCCCCTACCGCACGGTGATGGCCTCCGGGCACTGCATGCTGCTGGGCAATACCCGCCCCTATGACGGCATCACGGTATACCGGCTGGACCGCATACGGCACATGAAGCTGCTGGAGCAGGAGCCGGCCAGGCCCCTGGGCGAGGTCTCCGATCAGCTGGCGGACATGGCAGCCTTCCTTTCACAGCGGCCCTATATGTTCTCCGACGATCCCGTGAATGTCAAATTCATCATTGACAGGAAATATGTGGGGGATGTGCTGGACTGGTTCGGCACGGGCGTGAGGCTGCGGCAGCAGGGGGACGGGGACCGCATCGAGGTGCAGGCCTCGGTGTCGCCCACGGCCATGAAGTTCTGGGCGCTGCAGTACGGCGAGGTGTGCGAGCTGGTCTCTCCCAAAACGCTGCGGGCGGAGCTGGCGGCCATCACGGCGGACATGGCGGCCCGGTACGCGGGCCCCGCTCCCCGTCAGGAAAAGAAGAGCGCCGCGCAGGACCGTGACGCGGACGCGCCAAAGGAGTAAAGTATGCATTTTGAAATGAAGGGCCGGGAAAACGCGCCTCTGATCGTGCTGCTGGGGATGCCCTTCTGCAGCATGGAGCCCTTCCGCCCGCTGGCGGAGCAGCTGGAGGAGGATTGCCGCGTGCTGCTGGTGACCTGGGACGGCCACGAGCAGAAGGAGATCACCTACACCAACGCCCGGGACCAGGCGCTGCAGACCCTCACCTGGCTGCGGAACGGCGGTGAGCGGGATATTGCCCTCATCTGCGGCCTCTCCGGCGGCGCCAAGGCGGCCATGGAGCTGGCGCGCATGGTCAGCGAGGACCGCACCATGACCCTGGGCCATGTGCTGATGGACGGCTTTGCCTTCGGCCATATGTGCTGGCTTCGGCGGATGCTGCGCCTCAGGGTGACAAGAAGCCTGCTGAAGCGGGCGCGGAAGGGCACCCAGGAGGAGGCGGTGACCCGTATGCTGGGCAGCCGGCTGGTGCGCCTGTTTGTGAAGGAGCCCACGCCCTACCGCCCTTATCTGACGGACTTCGTGCGGGTGGCCCGGAACGTGAGCCTGAAGACCACCCGGCGCGTGGTGCACGACAGCTGCCGCTGCACCCTGCATGAGTTCCCGGACAGGCTGAGCCGCCGGCTGGTGTTCATGTGGAGCCGCAGGGAGCCTGCCGCCCTGGCCCGGAGGCGGGTCATGAGCCATTACCCCCTGTCCATGGAGCAGCGCATGGCGGACCCCGGCACCCTGGGCTTCCTGGCCCGGCACCCTGCCGAGTACGCCCAGCTGCTGAAGGGCCTGGCCCTGATGGGCGACCGCTGATGCCTTTTGAGAAAACCGCTTGCTACAGCCTGTGATTTGTGGTATGATGTCAGGTGAGCCGGACGGTGCTTTCAGACGGCGGAAAGCGGTTTTCGGCGGCTTCCTCTTGCGGAAGGCCGCGGGCTGTGCTATGCTGGGGCCGTCAGCGACAGACAGCGGTATTCCCCGCGCGGAAAAGAAAGAGGGATCACCATGGCATCCAATCAGAACGGCAGCTATTCCAGCTTCAAATTCAGCCATAAGGGCAAGAAGCGGGGCCTCATCGCGGGCCTTGTGTCCTTTGCGGTGCTGCAGGGCATCTTCGGCTCTGTCTTCGGATGGATCCCGATCATCGGCGGCATCGTCAAGCTGCTGGGCCTGGGCGTTTCCGCCGTCATCGGCCTGGTGGTGGCGGTGATGAACACCGACCTGGATGTGGCCACGCCCCGTCAGCAGAAGAAGCTGGAGCGGGAGCTGAACAGCCTGGCCCATACCGGCGACGCCGCGGCGGATGACGTGATCACCAAGGGCCAGCAGATGGTGCGGGAGATCCGGGAGGCCAACGACGCCATCCCCGATCCGGACATCACCCGTCAGCTCTATGATATCGAGAACATCTGCATCCAGATCTTCAAGACCGTGTCCGAGACGCCTGCCAAGGCGCCCCAGATCCGCAAATTCATGAACTACTATCTGCCCACCACCACCAAGATGCTGCAGAGCTACCGCACCATGCAGGAGCGGGGCGTTTCCGGCGGCGATCTGCGGGAGGCGCGGGAGGCCCTGGGCCGCGGCCTGGGCATGATCCGCACCGCCTGCCAGAAGCAGCTGGACAGCCTGTTCAAGGACAACATCATGGATGTCAGCACGGATATCGATGTGCTGGAGCAGATGATGAAGCGGGACGGCTTCTCCCAGGAGGGCGGCACCGACAACGCCCCGCAGCTGGACTTCAGCGGCAGGAGCAGCAATGCCCGCACCGCAGCGGCGGCCCAGATGGGCTCCCGCTCCCATCCCACCCTGCAGACCACCGACCTGAACAGCGTGGACATCTATCCCCACTATGCCTCGAAGCAGAGCCGTGACGATGAGTGAGCAACCATGTCTCTGAACATTTGAACGATAAAGAAGGAGCGCTGCACCATGAGTGAACTGAAGCCGCTGCGTCTGTCCCTGACCCCCGATCTGCCCGACGAGCCCGTGGCCCCGGCCGCGGAGGAGGCAGGCTCCATCCAGCAGACCGCCAAGCCGGAAGCCAAGGCCGAGCCCGAATATGTCCGCCCCCGCCTGGAGGACATGGGCCTGAGCGACAACGAGGTCCGGGCCATTGAGGATTTCATCGGCCAGCTGGACATCACCAATCCCGACCATGTGCTGCTGTTCGGCGCTGACGCCCAGCAGAACATCGCCCAGTTCTCCGACAAGGCGCTGGAGGCCGTCAAGACCCAGGATGCCGGCCCCGTGGGCGACATGCTGGTGAACCTGGTGGCCGAGCTGAAGGGCTTCGAGCGGGATTCCGAGGAGCCCAAGGGCCTGCGCAAGCTGTTCTCCTCCGGAGAGGACCGCATCACCCGCATGAAGGCCCGCTACACCCAGGTGAACGGCAATGTGGAGGGCATCGCCAGCCAGCTGGAGAACTACCAGGTGCAGCTGCTGAAGGACATCTCCATGTTCGACCGGCTCTATGACCAGAACAGCGCCTATTTCAAGCAGCTGACCCTGTACATCATCGCCGGTGACGAGTATGTGGCCCGCGTCCGCGAGACCGACCTGAAGGAGCTGACCGAGAAGGCCGCCCAGTCCGGCGACGCCATGGACGCCCAGAAGGCCAACGACCTGGCCGCCCAGTGCGACCGTATGGAGAAGAAGCTGCACGATCTGAAGCTGACCCGTCAGGTGAGCCTGCAGATGGCTCCCCAGATCCGTATGCTGCAGAACAACGACAGCCTGCTGGTGGAGCGCATCCAGTCCACCCTGAGCAACACCCTGCCCCTGTGGAAGAGCCAGATGGTGCTGGCCCTGGGTATGCATCACTCCCAGGAGGCCCTGAAGGCCCAGTCCGCCGTGACCGACATGACCAACGAGCTGCTGCGCAAGAATGCCGAGGCCCTGAAGCTGGGCACCGTTCAGACGGCGAAGGAGGCCGAGCGCGGCATCATCGATATCGAGACCCTGGTGCAGACCAACCAGGACCTGATCGACACCATCAACGAGGTGATGGACATCCAGAAGGAGGGCCACACCAAGCGCATGGAGGCCGAGAAGAAGCTCTATCAGATGGAGGGCGAGCTGAAGAGCAAGCTGCTCCAGACCAATCTGCACTGATCCATCGGGGGATGTCAAGGGAGGACTTTGGCGAAAGGTCCTCCCTTTCTCCGTATTTCACCTGAAGGGAGGCGTGGCCATGCGCGTGGTGGGCCTGACGGGCTCCATAGCCTGCGGAAAAAGCACCGTGTCCCTGACCCTGAAGGAGCTTGGCGCGGTCATCATCGACGGCGACGCCATCTCCAGGGCGTTGACGGCGGAGGGCGGAGAGGCGCTGCCCGCGATCCGGGAGGCCTTCGGCGACGCCGTGTTCCGTGAGGACGGCAGCCTGGACCGCCGGGCCCTGGGCCGCGCCGTGTTCGGCTGCCCGGAGGCGCTGGAAAGGCTGGACAGCCTGATGCAGCCCCTGATCCTGCGCCGGATCGAGGCGGAGCTGGCGGAGGCCAGGGCGCGCGGCGCCGGGGGCTGCGTGCTGGACATGCCCCTGCTGTTCGAGAAGGGGCTGGACAGGCTCTGCGACAGCGTGTGGTGCGTGTGGCTGCCCGGAGAAGAGCAGCTGAGCCGCCTGATGCTGCGGGACGGCCTGCCCCGGGAGGACGCGGAGAAGCGCATCGCCAGCCAGCTGTCCTCCGACGAGAAGGCGGCCAGGGCCCAGGTCATTATCGATACCCGGGGAAGCATTCCGGAGACAGCGGCCCTCATTCCGCCCCTGTGGCAGCGTGAGCTGGCGGCGGACCGCTGACAGGGAGGTCGCCCATGGAACAGAAGCCCACCACCGTGCGGCGCAGGAGCGACCGCTACCTGCAGGAGGACCGGCAGCAGGAGTCACCGCAGCCCCGGTCCGCTCCGCAGCCGGTGTTCGATTACAGCCGGGTGGAGCCGGAGGAGCCGTCCACCGTGTCCCGGATGGCTGCGGGCATGACCGGACAGCCGGCCCGTCCGGCAGCGCAGGAGACGCCGCAGCCCCGAACGCCGCACCGGCGCACGGAGAGCCAGACGCAGGCGGCGCCCCGCAGAAGGAACGCACCGACGGAGGATACGCCGCCGGAGCCCGTGTACCGCTCCCGGCGGAGCAGGGGCATGCTGCAGTCCCGGACGCCCGCCACGGAGCTGAAGGAGAAAAAGCCCGGACAGCCCCGGAGACCCTCCGCCGTCCAAAAGAACGGAAGGAAAAAGCAGGAGGAGCGGGAGGTGCCCGTGTGGATGCGGGCCTGCCTCATTGCCGGGGTGCTGCTGATCATGGCCGGGGCCGCTGCCTCGCTGATCATGACCGGCTGGCTGAAGCAGCAGCAGCAGGCCCGGGATGAGGCGGAGCAGCGGATCGTCACCGCCCATCCCCTGCAGTATCGGGACCTGATCGAACGCTACGCGGAGGAATATAACCTGCAGCCCGCCTTCGTGGCGGCCATTATCCTGAACGAGAGCAGCTTCAACAGCCGGGCCGAGAGCAGCGTGGGCGCGAGAGGCCTGATGCAGCTGATGCCGGACACCGCCCAGTGGATCGCCCACCGGCTGGGGCTGGACGATGAATGGGATGTGGACAGGCTGTGGGACCCGGAGACCAACATCCGCTTTGGCTGCTGGTATTTCCGTTATCTGAACAGCCTTTTCAATGGCGACCCGGTCACTGTGACCAGCGCTTACCATACGGGCCAGGGCGAGGTCAGCGGCTGGCTGCTGAACAGCGAATATTCGGCCGACGGGCTGACCCTGTCCCTGGACACCATGCCCGAGGGCCCCACCAAAACCTACGCAGGGAGAGTGATCCGTGATTATGGCATTTATGACAGGCTGTACTTCCATGCCTTCAACCCGGAGATCACAGAGGAAACGGCTGATGAATAAGCTGACGGCGCTGCTGCTGTGCCTGGCGCTGCTCCTGCCCCAGGGCGCGGCGCTGGCCACCAATGTGGGCAGCAGCCTGGTGGTGGGTATCCAGTCCACCAAGACCACGCTGCTCTTTCCGCTGGATCCCCAGGAGCGGGACATGCTCAGCGTCTACGGGCTCATCTACGAGAGCCTGGTGACCATCGATGACAACTACGAGCCCTCCGCCGGCATCGCCGAGAGCTGGGAGGCCTCCGCCAATTGCCGCACCTGGACCTTCCGGCTGCGCAGCAATGTGACCTTCTCAGACGGCACGGCCCTCACCGCCAATGATGTGGTGGCCACCATCAACTATATCCTGGAGCGGGCCAAGGACGAGAACTCCGCCGACAAGGGCTACTATCAGAACCTGAAGTATTTTGTGGATTCCGCCACCGCCAAGGACGATCATACCGTGGTCATCAAGACCCCCAGCGACCGTGGCTACTGGGCGCTGCTGTATGAGCTGACCTTCCCCATCCTGCCGGCCGACAGGGTGAATGTGGAGAATCCCCCCGGCAGCGGCCCCTACATGGTGGAGGACTTCCAGGCCGGCACGAGGATCTCTCTGACCACCAACCCCTACTGGTGGAAGAACCAGCCCCAGGTGAAGAACATCACCTTCACCATGGAGAGCACCGCCAAGGCCGTGATGGAGGACTATGAGTATGCCCGGGTGGACACCATCTTCACCCGCTCCATTGCCGCGGCCCAGTATACCAGCGGCACCAGCTCCCTGGCCATGAAATACCGCACCAATCAGCTGGAGTGCCTGCTGATGAACCATTCCTACACCAAGCTGGCCAGCAAGGCCGTGCGCCAGGCTATACGGCTGACGGTGGATGTGGACACCATCGCTTCCGAGGCCTATATGGGCATGGTGGACAGGACCAATACGCCCTATCCCAACGGAACCTGGATGTACAACAGCAATGTGGACAGCAGCTACACCACCAATGTGACGGAGGCGAAGCGCCTGCTGGAGGAGGACGGCTGGAGCGATACGGACGAGGACGGCGTGTTGGACAAGCTCTCCGAGGACGGCACCAAGCTGGACCTGAAGCTGAATCTGTATGTGTATGAGGAGCCGGA
>R14__coassemble_672_pt1 | contig 21659 bp, 14 predicted proteins | sample R14__metabat2_high_PE_034 | metagenome-assembled genome bin R14
CCCGGCCTTGCGCGGCAACGGCGCCGGTGCCGCTCCGCTACCTTTCCATTGGCGGCCCGGAGGGCGGGGGGGGATAGGGGCGGGCCCGCATGTCAGCAGACCTCTCTCTGCCGATGGCGGTGAAGCGCCATCGGTCACGCAACAATGGCATATGGGGCTTGAGCTGTAACCTTATGGACAGACGATCATGCATGGAAATCCGCATTTCGCTTGACAAATGTCTCATTTGGCTATAAAATGAAGCGATAACGCATGTGCGGAGGTGGCCCTGACATGGTGGATGTGCTGATCGTGGGTGCCGGTCTGTACGGCGCGGTATATGCCAGGCAGGCTGCCGATGCCGGAATGACCGTGCTGGTGCTGGAAAAGCGGCCCCATGTGGCGGGCAACATCTACACCGAGGCGGTGGAGGGCATCCAGGTTCACCGCTATGGCGCCCATATCTTCCACACCAACGATGAGGCAGTGTGGCGCTATGTGAACCGCTTTGCCCGCTTCAATCGCTTCACCAATTCTCCTGTGGCCAATTATCACGGTGAGCTGTACTCCCTGCCCTTCAATATGTACACCTTCAACCGCATGTGGGGCGTGAGGACGCCTGCGGAGGCCAGGGCTGTGATTGAGAAGCAGCGCCGGGAGATCACGGGCGAGCCCCGCAATCTGGAGGAGCAGGCCATCAGCCTGGTGGGTCGGGATATCTATGAAAAGCTGGTGAAGGGCTACACTGAGAAGCAGTGGGGCCGCCCCTGCAGTGAGCTTCCGGCCTTCATTATCCGCCGGCTGCCCGTGCGCTTCACCTTTGACAACAATTATTTCAACGCCCTGTACCAGGGGATCCCCACGGAGGGCTATACCGCCATGGTGGAGCGTATGCTGCAGGGCATTGAGGTGCGTACCGGCGTGGATTATCTGGCGGACAGGCCCTTCTGGGATGCTCAGGCCGGGGAGGTCATCTATACGGGTCCCATCGACGCCTTCTATCACTGCTGCCTGGGCCCTCTGGAGTATCGCACCGTGCGCTTTGAGACGGAGCTGCTGGATCAGGAAAGCTTCCAGGGCAACGCGGTGGTGAACTATACCGACAGGGAGACGCCCTGGACCCGCATCATTGAGCATAAGTGGTTCTGCTTCGGCCTGGATGCCCGGGGACGGGAACTGCCGAAAACGGTGATCAGCCGGGAATACAGCGCCGACTGGCAGCCCGGCGACGAGCCCTTCTATCCTGTGAACGACGCGAAGAACGGCGAGTTGTATCGGAGCTACCGCCTTCTGGCGGACAAGGAGGAGAAGGTCCGCTTCGGCGGCCGGCTGGGCGAATACCGCTATTACGACATGGATGCCGTGGTGGCCTCCGCCCTGGAGCGCTTTAAGCGCGACCATGGCGTCTGACACGGCGTGTCTGAGCTGAAAGGTTTGTTTGTATGAAGCTGTTGACTGTGGTCATTCCCTGCTATAATTCTCAGGACTATATGCGGAAGGCGATCGAATGTGCCGCCGCGGGTGGTGATGAGGTGGATGTGCTGGTGGTGGATGACGGCTCGAAGGACAATACCGGCGCTATTGCGGATGAGTGCGCCGGGCAGTACCCGGGTATCGTGCGTGTGATCCATCAGGAAAACGGAGGACATGGCGAGGGCGTGAACCAGGGTATCCGTCAGGGCCTGGGTCTGTATCTGAAGGTGCTGGACAGTGATGATCGCCTGGAGCCGGAGCTTTTGAAGGAATTTCTTGCTCTGCTGCGGAAGCATGCCGCGCCGGAGGACCAGGTGGATCTGGTGGTGCATGACTATGTCTATGACTCCGCCGAAAAGCAGGCCTTCTTCCGGGTCAATTACCGCTATATGCTGCAGCCGGGGGTGGCCCTGACCTGGGATCAGATCCGCAGGCCCCATCTTTTCACCCAGTTTATGATCCACTGCATGGTCTACCGCACGGCCCTGCTGAGGGATGAGATGAAGCTGGAGCTGCCGAAGCATGTGTTCTATGAGGATAACCTCTATATCTACCGCCCACTGCTCTATGTGAAAAAGCTGCTGTACTTTGACAAGCCCCTGCATGCCTATTTCATCGGACGGGGCGATCAGTCCATCAACAAGGATGTGATCATCCGCCGCCTGCCCCAGGTGTCCTCCATTGCGGAGCAGATGATCACCAGCTATCCGCTGTCCGAGCTGGACCGCCTGCCGAAGCATCTGCGCAGCTATATGCTGGGCAACCTGGCGGGCCAGCTTTCCACCTGCTGCTCCATCCAGCTGATGGCCGGCGAGGAGGGGTAGAAGCAGTATCTCGCCCTGCGTCAGGCGATCAGGGACTTCGATCCTGAGCTGTGGAAGGCGCTGCGCCGCCGGGTGATGGGACGCGTATCCACCCCGGATACCGCCTTCGGCAAAAAGGTGCTGCTCTTCGGCTATCACACCAGCAGACACATCATGAAATTTGAGTAACGCAAAAGGGCGGCCGATCCGGCCGTCCTTTTGTGTTGCGGTGAATTATTCCTCCACGCGGATGACGCTCTCCGCGGCGGCGATGTCCCTGTCCAGCCTCCGAAGGGCGGCCTGCATGCTCTGTTCGCGGGTCATGTGGGTGATGAAGATCAGGGTCACCCGACCGCCCTCCTTGGGGGCGCCCTTCTGCATCATGGTGGCGATGGACACATTCTCCTGAGCGAAGCAGTCCGCCACCCTGGCCAGCACGCCGGGAGCGTCGATAGCGCTGACACGGATGAAATAGCGGGTCTCCCAGTTGTCGGTGAAGCACAGGCAGGGGTCCGCCTCCTTCGTCACAGCGAAGTCGGGGTGGCTGTGCACGGAGGCGGTCACGGCGGTCATGATGTCGCTGACGACCGCGCTGGCGGTGGGAGTGCCGGCGCCGAAGCCCTGCAGGGTCATGTCCTCGCAGGAGTGGCCGTGGATGTAAACGGCGTTCATGCTGCCGTTCACCTGGGCCAGGGGATGCTCCTGGGGCACGAAGGTGGGGTGCACTCTGGTCTCCACCACATCGCCGTGACGCTTGCAGATGGCCAGCAGCTTCAGCACATAGCCCATCTCCCGGCCGCAGGCGATGTCCTCGGCGGTAACGCCGGTGATGCCCTCACGGTACACCTTCTCATAGGTCACACGGCCGTGGAAGGCCAGGGAGGCCATGATAGACAGCTTGAAGGCGGCGTCCATACCCTCCACATCGAAGGCGGGATTGGGCTCGGCCAGCCCCAGCTTCTGGGCGTCCTTCAGCACATCGGCATAGGCCTCGCCGTTGCGGTACATCCGGGAGAGGATGTAGTTGGTGGTGCCGTTGATGATGCTCATCAGGGTATCGACCCGGTTGGCCTGCAGGGAATGCAGCAGGGTGGCGATGACGGGCATGGCGCCGCCCACGCTGGCCTCATAGTACAGGCCGGCGCCGGTTTCCGCTGCGGCGGCCTCCAGCTCGTCCCAGTGCAGGGCCAGGGCCACCTTGTTGGCGGTGACGCAGGTCTTGCCCTTCTTCAGGGCGGCCAGCATGAAATCGGCCGCGGGGTGCTCGCCGCCCATGAACTCAGCGACCAGGGTGATCTACGGATCCTCCATGATGTCCGCCTTGTCGAACACCAGCAGGCTCTCCGGGATACCGTTGGGGATGAAGCTGGGCAGATCCTTCACCAGCACCTTCTTCACACGGATGGAAACGCCGCAGCGGACAGCGATCTCGTCATGCATGTCCTCCAGCAGCCGGTATACGCAGCCGCCGATATTGCCGCCGCCCAGGAATCCGATCACAGCCTCTTTCATGAAAGCTCCTCCTGTTTGCTTGTATTACGCGTTCTTTTCGTAGATGGCCCGCAGGCCCTTTACGGTGAGCAGGCCATCCACGTGGTCGATCACCCGGGTGGCGTCGGACACCATGGCGGCCATGCCGCCGGTGGCCACCACCTGGCAGGGCTTGCCCAGTTCCTGCTTCATCTGGCCCACCAGGCTGCGCACCACGCCGGCATAGCCGTAGTACATGCCGCTCTGCAGGTTGGTCAGGGTGTTCCGGCCGATGACGCTTTCGGGCCTGGTCAGCTCGAAGCGGGGCAGCTTGGCCGTGCCGCTCACCAGGGCCTCGCTGGCCAGCTTGATGCCGGGGAAGATGGCGCCGCCCAGGAAGGCGCCGTTCTCATCCAGCACACCGAAGGTGGTGGCGGTGCCGAAGTCGATGAAGATGGTGGGTCCGCCGTAGGTCTCCCAGGTGCCCACGGCGTTGGCGATGCGGTCGCTGCCAAGCTCCCGGGGGTTGTCATAGCGGATGTTGATGCCGGTCTTGATGCCGGGCACCACGAACATGGGTGTCAGGCCGAAGTAGTCCCGGCACATATGGTCGATGGTGAAGTTCACCGTGGGCACCACGCTGGACACGATGATGCCCTCCACCTGCTTCACATCCCGGCCCGCGTGGCGGAACAGGTCGTAGAGCAGGATGCCATACTGGTCGGAGGTGTAGGTCTTGCTGGTGGCCATGCGCCAGCTGTGGACCAGCTCCTTGCCCTCAAACAGGGCCGTCTTGATATTGGTGTTGCCGATATCCATGGCAAAAATCATGGGGATCCCTCCGATCAAGGTTGGGGCGGGCTTACTTCAGCCGGCGCAGGGCGTTCAGGATGGGGGTGCAGAGGATACCTGCCACGGCGGCCTCCGCGGAGCCGGCCAGCAGGGCGGTGCCGCCGATGAGGGTCAGCACCTTGGCGGAATCGATACCGGCGATCACATAGAACAGCAGCATCATACCAAGATACAGCACGGTGTTGGTCAGACTGCCGCACACGGCGCTGACGGCGGTGGCCTTGTCCCGCAGACCCAGCATGCGGAACATGCCGTAGCCGATCAGGATGTTCACCGCGAAGCCGATCAGGGCGGTGAAGGTGCTGGTCAATGCCTCGGACAGGCCGGCATTTTTGAGCCAGGTGGGCACCACCAGAAACACCAGCACATTGAACAGGCAGCCGCAGACGGCGGCGGTCAGATAATCGGCGGAGGGGCTGCCGCTGCGCTTTTCAAAGAAACGGTTGACGCCCCAGGCCACCATGGGCACGGCCAGCCTGGGCAGCACGCACAGCAGGAACACATACACGGGAGAGACGCCCATCAGAGTGGCCACCAGGGCGGAGGGCTTCATCAGAGCGCTGGCGAAGCTGACGCCGCCGAAGGCCGCGCCAAGCACCAGGCCGGATTTCCAGCCCAGCAGCAGAGTACCCACCACCACGGGCACCGCAAGAATGGTCACATTGATGAAGCCCAGGGGGATCAGGCCGATGGGCGTCAGGCCCATGAGGATGATCAGGCCCACGAACAGGGCCAGCACCACAAAGTGCTTCAGGCTTTGACCGCGGTCGGCCTTCGGGGCCTTTTCGGGCTGCGGGGGCACGGGCTTTTCGTCCGGCACCTCGGGTATGGACATTTCGGGGTCCTCGGCCGGTTCGGGCATAGGGACAGTCTCGAGCTTCTTGTCTTCCATGGGAAAATACCTCCGTTCAGGCTCCCTTTCCGGGATGCCCTGCGATTTTTGTCCTGCGTTCCCTGCCTTCCGGGGAGGTTCCCCATGCGTCCGGTGCTTTCGCTCCCGGCGCCTCCGGCAGACACAGGCAAAACATTATAGCATAAATCGGGCGGCTGTGGGGGATTTTCCGTAAATTTTCCTGAAGCGGCGGGCTCCGGCCTGCAGACGGGAGCATACAAAAAGCCGGAGCCGGGAAAAACCCGACTCCGGAATGCAACCGTTGAATTATTCCTCTTCGTCCTCGATCTTCTCGGCACCGGCGATGATCTTCTCGGCCACATTGGCGGGGACCTCTTCATACCGGGCAAACTCGGTGGTGAAGCTGCCGCGGGCCTGGGTCATGGAGCGCAGGTCGGTGGCATACTTGAACATTTCGGCCATGGGCGCTTCGGCTTCCACCACCTGGGCACCGTTGGTCTGGTTCATGCCGATGATGCGGCCGCGGCGCTTGTTCATGTCGCCCATGATGTCGCCCATGTACTCATCGGGCACGGTGACCTCCACATGCAGAATGGGCTCCAGCAGCATGGGGGAGGCATCGGCGCAGCCCTTCTTGTAGGCGATGCGGGCAGCGGTCTTGAATGCCATTTCGGAGGAGTCCACGGGATGGTAGCTGCCGTCATACAGCTTGGCGCGCAGGCCCACCACGGGATAGCCGGCCAGCACACCGTGCACGATGCACTCGCGCAGGCCCTTTTCCACGGAGGGGATGAAGTTGCGCGGCACGGCGCCGCCCACCACGGCATCCTCAAACACGAAATCGCTGGAGCCGTCCAGGGTGGGGGAGAACTCGATCCACACATCGCCGAACTGACCGTGGCCGCCGGTCTGCTTCTTGTGACGGCCCTGGACCTTTACGCTCTTGCGGATGGTCTCGCGATAGGGGATCTTGGGATCCTGCAGCAGGGCCTTGGCGCCGAACTTGGTCTCCAGCTTGTTGCGGATGACGTCCAGATGCATCTCGCCCAGACCGGAGATCAGGGTCTCGGTGGTCTCGGTGTTCTTCTCGATGGTGATGGAAGGATCTTCCTCACGCAGACGGGCCAGGCCGGAGAAGACCTTGTCTTCTTCACCCTGCTTGGCGGCATACACGGCCTTGCTGAAGCAGGGAGCCGGGAAGGCCAGCTTGGGGTACTGGATGGGGTTGTTGTAATCGCACAGGGTGTCGCCGGTGGCGGTGTACTGCAGCTTGGCCAGGGCGCCCAGGTCGCCGGCATGCAGCAGCTTCTTGGCCACCTGCTTCTTGCCGCGCAGAATGTAGATGCCGGAGGTCTTTTCGGTCTTGTCCTTGTTCACGTTGTACAGGGTGGTATCGCTGGTCAGCTTGCCGGAGAAGATGCGGAACAGGCTCAGCTTGCCCACGAAGGGGTCGGCGATGGTCTTGTACACGAAGGCGGAGAAGGGCTCGTCATCGCTGCAGACGCGGCTGATGCCCTCACCGGTGCGGGGGTTGAAGCCGTCATGCACGATGCCCTGGTGGGCGGGAGAGGGCAGATACTTGGCCATCAGGTCCAGGGTGCGGGCGATGCCCACGCCGGTCAGGGCGCTCAGGGCCACCACAGGCACGATGGAGCCGTCCTTCATGCCCTTGTGGAAGCCGGTGAGGATCTACTCATAGGTCAGCTCCTCGCCCTCCAGGTACTTCATCATCAGATCGTCATCGGCGGCAGCGGCCTGCTCGGTCAGATAGTCGAAGGCGGTGTCCACCTTGTCCTTCATGTTATCGGGCATGGGGACCTCGACGCTCTTGTCATAGGCGCCCTCATAGGCCTTCTTGTCCAGCACGTTGACCACGCCGCGGAAGCTCTCGCCCTCGCCGATGGGCATCAGCACGGGCACCACGCAGGAGCCGTGGCGCTCACGCAGCTGCTGGGTCACCTTGTCGAAGGAAGCATGCTCGCGATCCATCTGGTTGACGATGAACATACGGCCCACGCCGCTCTTCACGGCATACTTGAAGGCCTTCTCGGCGCCCACGCTGAAGCCGGTGACGGCGCTGACCACGATGCCCGCGGTCTCCACCACGCGCAGGGGGCCGGTCATCTCACCGATAAAATCAAAATAACCGGGCACATCGATGATGTTCAGCATCTTGTCGTTCCAGTCGATGGGAGCGACGGCGGCGCTGATGGAGCACTTGCGGCGGATCTCTTCAGGCTCGAAGTCGGTGGTGGTGTTGCCGTCCTCCACCTTGCCCTGACGGTCAATGATCTTCGCGGCGTAGAGCATAGCCTCGGTCAGCGTGGTCTTGCCCTCGCCGCCATGCCCCATGAGGGCGATATTCCGGATACAACTGGTAGCATAATCAGCCATGAGTAGAGTTCCTCCTTATTCATATTCATTTGAGCCAAAAACAATACCGGACGGATGTGATTCCTCCGTTTGTCGGAAATTGTATCATAATTTGCCGAAAAAGAAAAGCCTTGAAATGCATCAAGGCTTAATTTTGTGCAAATCTGCCAAAAATCAATGCGAAAATTTTGTCAATATTGACGAAAAGCTCAGACGCCCTCCGGCAGCAGATGCAGCAGCACCAGCTCACAGGGGTTCCAGAGCCTGGGAAAATGGGCCGGATTGGACAGCCCGCGGCTCACCAGCAGCCGCCGGTCGTCATAAAAGCCGCCGGTCAGCTTCGGCAGGATGCCCTGCCCCGGCGCGTACAGGCCAAGGCCGAAGAGCCGCACCTGGCCACCATGGGCATGGCCGGATACCGTCAGGTCGATGCCTGTCCCCTTCACATACTTCGGGTAGTATTCGGGGTGGTGGCACATCAGCAGCCGGAAGCCCTCCAGCTCTGCCAGCTCCTCCACCACGGAGGCGTCCACTTCCTGGTGATACCAGGAGCTGAAGCCGCCCAGCACAACGTCCCCGTTCAGCCTGGCGACGGTCTGGTTCAGCACGATGGCACCGGTGCCGCCCACCTCCTCCCAGAAGGCGTCCGGGTTCGTCAGCCGGCGCTCATGGTTGCCCACGGACACATAGGTCGGCGCGCATTTCGAGGCCTCCCGCAGGAAGGGGATGGCCCTGTCCCAGCGCTGGTGGTAGCGGTCCACAAGATCGCCCACCGCCAGGACGGCGTCCACGCCCTGCAACAGGGGCAGCAGGTCCCGGGGATCGCTGTTGTGCAGGTCGGCGGCCACGGCCAGGCATACAGGTGTGCCGATCTTCTCCGAGCGGATGAAACAGTTGGTCACGGCTCTTTTCATACGGTCCTCCGTCAATGCTCCGATTTGCGGGTGCGGGGCGATCTGGAGCGCCTCTGCTGGATCTCCTGCTTCTGCGGCTTCTCACCCCGCAGCGCCAGCAGCTCGTCCCTGAGCTTTGCAGCCTTCTCGAACTCCAGCTCCTTCGCCGCGGAGAGCATCTCGCTCTCGATGCGGGCCATCAGGGCGGCGCGCTCGTCCTCGTCCATGGCGGCCGGCGCCTCAGCCTCCACGCGCTTCGTGATCTCCAGCACCTCGCGGATGCTGTTCCGCACGCTCTCGGGGGTGATGCCGTGGGCTTCGTTGTAGGCCTGCTGCAGAGCCCGGCGGCGGTTGGTCTCGTTCATGGCCTTCAGCATGCTGTCGGTCACAGTGTCGCCGTACATCAGCACCCGGCCGTCCACATTGCGGGCCGCGCGGCCGATGGTCTGCACCAGGGAGGTCTCGCTGCGCAGGAAGCCCTCCTTGTCCGCGTCCAGGATGGCCACCAGCTGAACCTCCGGCAGGTCCAGGCCCTCGCGCAGCAGGTTGATGCCCACCAGCACATCGAACTCGCCCAGCCGCAGCTCCCGCAGCAGCTTCATGCGGTCGATGGTCAGGATGTCCGAATGCAGGTAGCGCACCCGGATCTCCAGCTCACGCAGGTAATCCGTCAGCTGCTCTGCCATGCGCTTGGTCAGAGTGGTCACCAGGACGCGGCCGCCGGCGGCCGTGGTCTTGCGGATCTCGCCCACCAGATCATCCACCTGCCCGGTGGCGGGCTTCAGGATGATCCGGGGGTCCAGCAGCCCAGTGGGCCGGATGATCTGCTCCACGGTCTGCTCCGCCAGCTCCGTTTCATAGGGCCCAGGCGTGGCGGATACGAAGATGGTCTGATGAATGCGCTGCTCGAATTCATGGAACAGCAGCGGCCGGTTGTCATAGGCCGAGGGCAGGCGGAAGCCGTACTGCACCAGCATGTCCTTGCGGGCCCGGTCGCCGTTGTACATGGCCCGGATCTGGGGCACGGTGACATGGCTCTCGTCGATGAAGCAGAGGAAATCCTCCGGGAAGTAATCCAGCAGGGAATAGGGCGCGTCGCCGGGCTTCCGGCCGTCGAAATAGCGGCTGTAGTTCTCGATGCCCTGGCAGTAGCCGATCTCCCGGATCATTTCGATGTCATAGTTGGTGCGCTGGGCGATGCGCTCGGCCTCCAGGGGCTTGCCGTTGGCGGTGAACCAGGCCACCCGCTCCTGCAGGTCATGCTCGATCACCGCCAGGTCCTCCTCCAGATGGGAGCGGTCCGCGGCGTAGTGGGTGGCGGGAAAGATGGCCGCGTGGGACAGGGTGGACAGCACATGGCCGCTGACCGCTTCGATTTCGCTGATGCGGTCGATCTCGTCGCCGAAGAACTCGATGCGCAGCGCGTGCTCCTGCTCGCCGGCGGGGATCACCTCGATCACATCGCCCCGCACACGGAAGGTGCCGCGGTCGAACTCGATGTCGTTCCGCTCATACTGGATGTCGATGAGGCTGCGCAGCAGCTTTTCCCGGCTGACGGTCATGCCGGGCCGCAGGGAGATCATCTGCCCCTCATACTCGGAGGGATCGCCCATGGAATAGATGCAGCTGACTGAGGCCACGATGATGACGTCCTTCCGCTCCCGCAGGGCGGCGGTGGCGGAGTGGCGCAGCCGGTCGATCTCATCGTTGACGGAGGCGTCCTTTTCAATATAAGTGTCTGAGGAGGCGATATAGGCCTCCGGCTGGTAGTAGTCGTAATAGCTGACGAAGTATTCCACCCTGCTGTCCGGGAAGAAGGCCTTCAGCTCGGAGCAGAGCTGGGCGGCCAGGGTCTTGTTGTGGGCGATGACCAGGGTGGGCTTTTGCACCCGCTCGATGACGGAGGCCATGGTGAAGGTCTTGCCGGAGCCGGTGACGCCCAGCAGCACCTGCTTCTGCAGCCCGCGCTTCACGCCCTCCGCAAGAGCTTCGATGGCCTGCGGCTGATCGCCGCTGGCCTGATAGGGCGCCTTGAGTACGAACCGGTCCATGGAGAACCACCGCCTTCCGGAAGCATCTTACAGGGAAATGTTACAGGCAGCATTGTAAGCAAGGAGGCGTGCTTTGTCAATGCGGTAAAATTCTTTCCCAAAAACTTTTCAAAAACCTCTTGACAAAAAAACGACGGCGCGTTATAATCCATATCGTCGCCTGCGGGAAACGCCGACGAAGATACACCGGGGTGTAGCGCAGTCTGGTAGCGCACGTGCTTTGGGAGCATGGGGCCGGGGGTTCGAATCCCTTCACCCCGACCAGATTTACATCCTGCTAATGGCCCCGTGGTCAAGAGGCCTAAGACATCGCCCTTTCACGGCGGTAACTCGGGTTCGAATCCCGACGGGGTCACACTTTCCTTCCTTGGGCCTTTAGCTCAGTTGGTCAGAGCGGCCGGCTCATAACCGGTTGGTCCCGGGTTCAAGTCCCTGAAGGCCCACAGTCAAATGGCCCGGTAGCTCAGTTGGTTAGAGCGCCAGCCTGTCACGTTGGAGGTCGAGGGTTCGAGCCCCTTCCGGGTCGCCACTTTCCCGCTTGGTTTTACCAAAAGACGCTATGCTGGTGTAGCTCAATTGGCAGAGCAGCTGATTTGTAATCAGCAGGTTGCGGGTTCAAGTCCCATCGCCAGCTCCATCCTCTTGGATTAATGAGGAAACTGAATATGGATGGGTTCCCGAGTGGCCAAAGGGAGCAGACTGTAAATCTGCCGTCACTGACTTCGGTGGTTCGAATCCACCCCCATCCACTCTCTGCGGGAATGGCGGAATTGGCAGACGCGCATGATTCAGGTTCATGTGCTCTCACGAGCTTGCAGGTTCAAGTCCTGTTTCCCGCACACAGCCCGGACTGAAAGGTCCGGGTTTTTCTTTGCCTGCCGGCGGTTGCCTTCCGGATACCCGGCAAGGTAAAAGGCTTCGGCTTCCCGGCTCATTCGCCGGGGCCGAAGCTTTTTTTGAAGTGTCAGTCACCGCACCCGTGATAGCTTTTTCCCGGATCGTCAATGCGGCATGTGGAAGCCTTATAAAATTTGCCGTGGTGCGCAAAGTCTACCTTACGCACCATTTTTTTCATAAACTGGCAAAAGAAAAAAATAAGTGGAAATGATTATGGCCCTTTGGCATACTTCAGCATGGATTTCAAGGAAACAAAAAGCTCCCTCCCCGAAGCCCGGAGAGGGAACTGAACGGAACGGATCACTGCTTTTCCCACAGCCCGCTGACAAACCAGGTCAGCGCGGCCCAGGTGTAGATGCTGTAGAACTGGCCGTTCTTGTCACGACCGGAGCGCAGCTGGTCTTCGGCCTGGGCCTTCGTCAGCAGCTCGAAGCCATCGAAGCATTCGCTGCCCTCGGCGCCGTCCTGGTTCAGCTGCTCCGGCGCTGCGGAGCGAAGCACCACCAGCACCAGGGCGTTGCTCTCGTCGGTCATGCCGGGGGTGCTGTACAGGAAGGGGGAAATGACCTTCACCGTGTCCTCGGCGGTGATGACGATGCCGGTCTCCTCCCGCATCTCACGGGAGGCAGTGGCGGCCAGCGGCTGGGGCAGATGCCTGTCCTCCGGGTCAATCAGCCCGGCGGGCACGCTCAGCAGATAACGGCCGGCGGGATAGCGGTACTCCCAGCTCAGCAGCAGCCGGGGCTCGGTGTCTGGCCGGGCAAGGATCACCACGCAGCTGACGGCGTCCGGCAGCATGGCCCGGGCCTCTTCGGCGCTCTTCAGGCACACAAGCTCATCTGTCACGCGGCGGGATACATTGAAGTAATGCTTGCCTTCCGCGTACTCCAGGTCATAAAGCCGGAGAAATTTCTTATCGCACAGCGTCTGGACGCGGTCGCGGGTAATAACGGGCGTTTCCATGGGGATCATCCTCTCTTTCGGGAGCATTATACCGCATTGTTGGGCGGAACGCAAGTGGAAGCGGAGCGGGCCTGATTTTCGCACGGCGAAAATCAGCAAACGTCGCCTGGTGTCGGAGGATGGCCTCCGGCTCTCTCTCTTCTTCCATGTTGCTTGAGTGGGGGTGGGCCTACTTTTCGCGCGGCGAAAAGTAGCAAAAGCCGCCGGGGGATCGCCAGGCGGGCGAAACACCTCCGCTTCGCTCCGGAGCCTTTCCGCTACGCGGAACTCGCCACTGGCGAGGCGGCTCCCCCAGACCCCCCTTCTTCCAAGCAGCTTGCGTGAGCGGCAGGACGAGGGGTCCTCCCCCTCCAGCTTGCCGCGTAGCATTGGCGCCTCCGGTTCGGCGGATCCCTTTGATTTCCGCTTTCAGCGGAAGGGATCCACCTCACAGTCGGCGCACGACGCCCTCAACCGCTCGTGCCCCGCCGCAGCCAGTCCAGGCCGCGCCTGATGGCGCGGAGGGCCGAAGAGCACAAAGGGATCACACTTCTACGCCGCAATCCCACGCAAGCAGCGGAAGAGGCGATGCGAAGAGGTGGAGGGGGCGACCGCAAAGCCCCCTCCTCGCGCCAGCAGGCGCGAAATCCTTTGCCATGCTCAATTACGGCGCAGCAAAACCGGATGCCCCGGGGATTGGGCCCCCGGGGCATCCGGTTTTGTGTTATGGGAAAGAATGTGTATTTGTAAAGCCGCTGAAGTCCTTTGAAGGAATGGGGGTCCGGGGCGCGGGCCCGCCAGTGGCGGGTTGCCCGAAGGGCAAAGCGTAAGCGAAGCGCTCGGGGAAGGAAACTTTCCTTCAGGAAAGTTTCCTTCCCCCAGTCGCGCGTCATCCCAGCGTAACCTCAACCTTGTGGGTTTTGCCGTCGGAGAAGACAGGGAGGAGATTGCCGGCGATGGGCTGGCCGTCCACGGTGACGGAGCGAACGCCGCGGCAGACATGGTTGGGATTCCTGATGGCGATATCGTAGATCGCACCGCGGAAGCGGCGGCTGACTTTGTACTCATCCCAGGTGTGGGGGATGCAGGGATCGACCCGCAGGCCGGACCAGTCGGGCTTGATGCCCAGAATGTAATTGCTGATCACATAGAAGTTCCAGGCGGCCGTGCCGGTCAGCCAGCTGTTCTTGGCCTGGCCGAAGTGGGCGGCGTCCTTGCCGGCGATCATCTGGCTGTAGACATAGGGCTCCATCTTGTGCAGGTCGCTGATGTCCTCGCGATAGGCGGGAGCGATGCGGCTGTACAGATCAAAGGCCCGGTCACCGTGGCCCACCACCGTTTCGGCAGCCATGATCCAGGGGTTGTTGTGGCAGAAGATGCCGGCGTTCTCCTTGTAGCCGCCGGGATAGCTGGACACCTCGCCCAGCTCCAGGTGGTACTCCTTGTAGGCGGGCTGCAGCAGCACGATGCCGTGCTCGGTTTCCAGGTACTTGTGCACGCTCTCCAGGGCCTGCTCCGCCTTGCCGTCCTCCACACCGATGCCGGCCATCACGCAGTAGCCCTGGCTCTCGATGAAGATCTTGCCGTCATCGCATTCCCTGCTGCCCACCTTGCGGCCCATGGCGTCATAGGCGCGGACAAACCACTCGCCGTCCCAGCCGTCCTTCAGCACGGCCTGACGCATGGCGTCGATCTCGGCCTGGGCGGCGGCAGCCTTGGCGTCCTCGCCCCGCAGCTTCAGCAGGGAGACCAGTTCGGGGCCGATGGCCACGAACATGCCGGCGATCAGCACCGACTCGGCCACCCGGTCATCCGGCGCGTTGGGGTTGGAGAAGGTCTGGAAGCTTTCGTCCGGGGTGTCGGAATAGCAGTTCAGGTTCAGGCAGTCGTTCCAGTCGGCACGGCCGATCAGCGGCAGGCCATGGGGGCCCTTGTTGTTCACCACATGATAGAAGCTGACCTCAAGATGCTCCATCAGGGTGCCGCAGTCGTTGGGATTGCAGTCGTAGGGCGTGGCGGCGTCCAGGATACCGAAGTCGCCGGTCTCCTTGATGTAGGCCGCGGTGCCGGCGATCAGCCACAGGGGATCGTCGCCGAAGCCACCGCCGATGTCGTTGTTGCCCTTCTTGGTCAGGGGCTGGTACTGGTGATAGCAGCCGCCGTCATGGAACTGGGTGGCGGCGATGTCCAGGATGCGCTCACGGGCGCGCTCCGGGATCTGATGCACGAAGCCCAGCAGATCCTGGGAGGAGTCGCGGAAGCCCATGCCGCGGCCGATGCCGCTCTCAAACATGGAGGTGGAGCGGCTCATGTTGAAGGTGACCATGCACTGGTAGGGATTCCAGATGTTGACCATGCGGCCCAGCTTTTCGTCCGGGGTGGTCAGGGTATAGGCGGAGAGCAGGTTGTCCCAGTGGGCCTTCAGGGCGTCGAAGGCGGCGTCGATCTGGGCGTCGGTGGTCAGGCGGGACAGCAGCTCCTTCGCGGGCTTCTTGTTGATGACGCCGGGAGCGGCCCACTTCTCGGCCTGAGGCAGCTCCACATAGCCCAGCACGAAATTGAACTTCTTCTCCTCGCCCCGCTCCAGATGCACCTTGATCTGGTGGGACGCCATGGGCTGCCAGCCGGAGGCGACGGAGTTGCCCATCTTCCCGGTCATCACGGCCTGGGGCGCGTCAAAGCCGTTGTACATGCCAAGGAAGGTCTCCATGTCGGTATCGAAGCCGTCCACGGGCACATTCACGGCATAGAAGGCGTAGTGGTTGCGGCGCTCGCGGTACTCGGTCTTGTGATAGACCACGCCGTCCTCCACCTCTACCTCGCCGGTGGAGAAATTGCGCTGGAAGTTCAGCATGTCGTCCTGCGCGTTCCACAGGCAGAACTCCACAAAGCTGGTCAGGATGACATCCTTGGCGGCGCCGGAGCCGTTGGTCAGGGTGATCTGATGCACCTCGGCGCCCACGCCCATGGGCACGAAGCTCTTCTGGCTGGCGGTGAGGCCGTTCTTGCTGCCGGTAATGATGGTGTAGCCCATGCCGTGGCGGCAGGAATAGCTGTCCAGCTCCGTCTTCACGGGCTTCCAGCCGGGGTTCCACACGGTGTCGCCATCCTTGATGTAGAAATAGCGGCCGCCGTTGTCCACGGGCATATTGTTGTAGCGATAGCGGGTGATGCGGCGGAGGCGGGCATCACGGTAGAAGCAGTAGCCGCCTGCGGTGTTGCTGATGATACCGAAGAACCGCTCGCAGCCGAGATAGTTGATCCAGGGATAAGGCGTCCGGGGCGTGTCAATGACATACTCGCGGGCCGCGTCGTCAAAATGGCCGAACTTCATAACGGTGAAGCCTCCTTCAATTGATTAAGAGCTATGTCGGACGGATGTCCCCTGCTTTACGCACAGTATAGCATAGAAAAACGACTGGCGCAATCGTTTTCGGAAATTTTTTTGAGCAGCTGTTTCATTGATGGCGGAAATCGGCTATAATGACAGGCAGAGAATCAAATATCCCGGCGGCAGAGCCGGGCCTTGGGAGGCACCTATGTCCAGCTATCAGCTTCATCAGACGCCGGGAGACACAGCCTGGTTCCGGCACGACCGCTTCGGTATGTTCATCCACTGGGGCCTGTACGCCCTCGGCGCCCGCCATGAGTGGCTCAAGAACCACGAATGCACCCAGGACGAGGTCTATGACCGATACATGAAGTATTTCGATCCCGATCTGTTTGACGCCCATGAGTGGGCCCGCATGGCGAAGGCTGCCGGCATGAAGTATGCCGTGCTGACAACCAAGCACCATGAGGGCTTCTGCATGTTCGACTCGGCCTACACGGACTATAAGGTGACCAACACGCCCGCCGGAAGGGACCTGGTGCGGGAGTATGTGGAGGCCTTCCGGGCGGAGGGCCTGAAGGTGGGCTTCTATTACTCCCTGATCGACTGGCATCACCCGGATTTCACGGTGGATATCCACCACCCCCGCCGGAAGGACCCCAACGCGCTCGCCCTGAATGAGGGGCGGGATATGCGCCGCTATGCGGAGTATATGCGGAACCAGGTGACCGAGCTGCTGACCAATTACGGCAAGATCGACATCCTCTGGTTCGATTTTTCCTATGAAGGCCAGACCTCGCCGGAATGCCCGGGCCTCACCGGCAAGGGAAAGGATGACTGGGAGGCGGAGAAGCTGATCGCCCTGGCGCGCTCCCTTCAGCCGCACCTGATCATCGACAACCGCGCCGGCATCGAGCAGGACCTGTGGACGCCGGAGCAGTATCAGCCCCGTCACTGGCTCACCCATCCGAAGACAGGCGAGTATGTGACCTGGGAGGCCTGCCAGACCTTCTCCGGCTCCTGGGGCTATTACCGGGACGAGCAGACCTGGAAGTCCCCGGAGATGCTCATTCACATGCTGATCCGCACCGTGTCCCTGGGCGGCAATCTGCTGATGAATGTGGGGCCAACGGCCCGGGGCTGCTTTGATGACCGGGCCCAGGCCGCGCTGAAGGTCTACGGCGAGTGGATGCGCTTCCACAGCCGCTCCATCTACGGCTGTACCATGGCGGAGCCCGGCTTCACCGCGCCGGAGGGCTGCTCCCTCACCCAGTCCGAGGACGGCTCCAGGCTCTACATCCACCTCTTCGAGTATCCATTCGAGTGCCTGTAGGTGCCTGGCCTGGCGGGGAAGGTGGCCTACTGCCAGTTCCTGCACGACGCCAGTGAGCTGAAGTTCAACGAGGGCAGGCTGGACCACTTCAGCGAGGGCCGCACCGAGGGCAACGATCTGCTGGTCATCCGCCTGCCTGTGGTCAAGCCCAGGGTGACCGTGCCCGTGATCGAGTGCTTCCTGAAATAACGATATCCGGCAACGCAAAAGCTGCCGCGGAGCCATGAAGGCCTTCGCGGCAGCTTTTTTGTGCAATCAGATGTTCAGTACGCCCTTCAGCACCGTGTCTCCCAGGCTGACCTCGGCCTGCACCGTGCAGTCCTGCGCCTTCCGCAGGATGACGCAGGAGGCCGCGCCGTGCCACAGGGGCTGGGCGGAGGCGCTGTAGGGGGTCAGGTTCATCAGGTCCGCGTTGTCGGTAGCCAGCAGCCCGGCGCCGCCGCAGGAGAAGGCAGCCTGTCCCTGAACGCGCCAGCAGCGGTTGCCCTCGCTGTCCAGCACCTCACAGCGCACCATCACCTGCTCACCCACGGTCGGCACACGGCCGTAGGGCAGGGTCAGGGAGAGCTTCGCCGGCGTGCCGGGCGTGTTCAGCCGCTGCGTGCAGACGCATTCGCCGCCGATGAAGCCCTTCGCCTCGATGCAGCCCTCCAGCCAGGGCATATAGCCCGTCAGCACGCCGTTGGCCCAGTCCTTCCTGTCCGGCGTGAAGAACTGGCGCCCGTTCACGAACAGCTCCACCCGCTCACAGTTGGTGGCTACCAGGTAGGGGAGGACGCCCTGATGCTTCTGCGGGAAATCCCACAGGGGCTCATAGGGCGGGCAGGCCCAGTGGGGCTTGGCGAATTCATCGTCCAGCAGATCGTCATAGAGGAAGAGGGAGAGCATGGGCTCCTTCGTCCAGCGGCTCTTCAGAATGTCATAGCTGCAGCGGGCGGAGCCGTCGGTGCGCAGGAGGCTGCCGGTCCAGCCCTTGCTGGGCCAGCCCATGGACTCACCCAGATAATCGTAACCGGCCCAGATATAGCTGCCGATCACATAGGGCAGCCGCTCCGGGATGAAGGGCGGCATCTCGTCGCCATAGTTCTGCATGGCGCCCCAGTGGCCCACAAAGCGCTGATAGGCCTCGGTGGAGAGGATGGCCTTATCCGGCACCCGGGCATGGATGGCCTCGAACCACTGCTCCTGATAGTTGCAGCAGATGATGTCCACCAGCGCACAGACGCCCACGATGCGGTCGATGCGCTCGTTGGGATCGTTGATCTCCAGATCGTCGGTCTCGTCCACCAGCTTCTGGATGTCCATCACCTTGCTGTAGTCGACGGGCTTGCCGCTGCGCTTGAAGTGAGGGTTCATGGCATAGCTGACGGGGCGGGTGTCGTCCAGCTCCTTCAGACGGGCCACCAGCATTCGCAGGGTATCCAGCATGACGGGCTGGCCCTGCACCTCCACCTCATTGCCCACGCCCCAGAAGAGGATGCTGGGCCGGTTTCTGTCCCGCAGCACCATGGCGTCCAGGTCGTGCTGCCAGTCCCGGTCAAAGTAGCGCCCATACAGGCCGCTGTGCCATTTGTCATAGCACTCGGCGTATACATAGAAGCCCAGCTCATCGCACAGGTCCAGCATCTCCCGGCTGTGCATGTGGTGGGCCAGACGCAGGGCGTTGCAGCCCATGGCCTTCAGCTTCGTCAGGCGGTCCCGCCACATCTCCTTTGTGGCTGCGATGCCCATGCAGCCCATGTCCTGATGCAGGCAAACGCCCCGCAGCTTCACAGGGGTGCCATTCACCTGCAGGCCGTTCACCGCGTCCACCGACACCTCACGGAAGCCCAGCCGCAGGGACACGGCATCCCCGTTCGCCTGGCTCAGGGTCAGGGTGTAAAGCACGGGCTCCTCAGCGGACCAGCGGCGGGGAGACTTCACGGGCAGCACAACCGTGCCCAGGCCGTCGGCCTGACCGATGGCGTTGCCTGCAGCATCCTGAAGCAGCGCATGCACGGAGGCCTCCGTACCGGCAGCGATCTTCAGCAGGGCATCCTGTCCATGCCACTCCGTCAGCACCCGCACCTGCCGCTCATCCAGATGCTCCCTGTCGCAAAGCAGCAGGCTCACAGGGCGATAGATGCCGCAGCCGGAGTACCAGCGGTCGGCGGGCTCGGCGGTGTTGTCCACACGCACATGGATCTCATTCCTCCCGGCATGCACGGCGCCGCTGATGTCCAGACGGAAGGCGGTGTAGCCGTAACGCTGGCCGCCTGCGGGAATGCCGTTCACGGTCACGGTGCAGTTCTCGAACACGCCACCGAAGTCCAGCAGCGCGCAGCGGGCGGCCTGCGCCTCCGTCAGCGTCAGGGTATAACGGTAATGGCCCACATCCCGGCGGCAGAGCCAGGCCTGCTGCACATTCAGCGGGGCCTCCGCGGTGGGCGTGCGCCCGATGACCCAGTCGTGGGGGATCCGCACCGGGGCGTAATCCCTGGGCTCGTCGGGCTCATCGCCCAGAGCAAAGCGCCAGCCGTCCGTGAGCCGAAGCGTTTCACGAAGCATGAAAAAGTACCTGCCTTTCGAGTCAGTCGCAAGGGATATTATAGCACAGGACCGCGCAGGTGAAAAGGCGTTTTTGACAGAAAAACATGGGGCAAAAGCAGCGAAGGTCTCAGCCCATGAGGCGATAAAAATACCCCGCCCGGTGAGGCGGGGTACGGAGGAAAATCACACATGGCGGATCCGGGGCTTTGCTTTACGGCGTCAGCGCCGGCTCCACGCCCACATACAGGATCTGAGGCCTGGGGCTGTAGATATCCGTGTCCAGATAGACCCGGTCCTGCTCCACGCCGTTCACATAGCGTACCTGGTAGCTGGTCACCCTGGTGCCGTCCTTGGCCTTCTGATATTCATATTCCTCGTTCTCGTAGGTCACATAGGTGCCTTCCTTGTCCACCACGATCTCGGCCTCGGTGGGGGCCGGGATAACCTCTTCCGTTACATCGAAGTCGTACTTCACACCGTCGCCCATGTAGGCGCCGTAGATGGTGACGCGGGTGACCAGACGGCTGCGCTGGCCGCTCTTGCTCTGTACGGCCGCCTTGATGTAGATGGGGGAGTCGGTGTCGTTGCGGAACTTCAGGTCCACCCGATGCCCCTTGGTGGAATTTACGGTGGCATCCTTTCCGAAGGCGGAGTAGTTCACCACCAGGCTGTGGGGACTGCGGTCAATAATGGTCATGCCGGCATAGATCGCGGCCTGGTAGACTGTGGTGCTGGCCTGGCATACGCCGCCGCCGATGCCCATCTGCTCGGTGCCATACACATACTCAAGGGCCTCCTTGAAGCCGTTGGCCGTGGTGCGGTCGCCCACGACAGCGTTGAAGGAGAAGGTCTCGCCGGGCTTGACGATGGTGCCGTTGATCTTGCTGAAGGCCTGGCGGATGTTGGCGTTCCGGTTGTCTGTGCTGGCGGTGGAGATATCGGTGTAGGCCGTAGCCCGTTCGCCCACCTCATACTTTTCCAGATAGGCCACCGTGATGGCCGGCTGGGCCTCTGTGGTCTGCAGCTCTATGACGCCGGAGGTCTTGGTCTGCAGCATGCCGGTCAGGGTCTCCTTCAGGCCGACCATATCCAGCTCGCGTCCCACCACCTCTTCGTTAAAGACGAAGGGGTAGGTCCTCTCGGCGTCGAACAGGGCAAGGGAGGCGTCCTGCGGCGCCACATACAGCGCCTCGGCCAGGCTCTGCAGCATGGTATCCAGGATGGAGAGGTCCACATCGCTTTCCACGGTGTAGGCGTAATAAGGGGTCTCCTGCAGCTCATCCATGGCCTGACGCCGCTCGGCAACGGTGCCGGTATGGCCCTGGGCCCAGGCGGCGTTCATGGCGTCGGCAAGATCGATGCTCATACCCAGGTTGTTGGCGTTCAGCGTGACCACGGTCTGCCCCTGGAAGGTCAGCTGAACGGACCAGGCGGCCAGCTGCTCTGCCGCATGGGTGGATACCGCGTCCAGCGCCTCCTGCTGGGTCATACCGCCCAGATGGATGCCGTCCACGTAGACGCCGCTGCAGAAGCGGTCATCGAAGGCGGTGACGGAGGCCGTCAGCTCCTGCTGCTCCCGTGCAGCCTGCATGCTGCGGGATACGGCAGAGCCCACCAATACTGCCAGGGCGATGACGCAGACAGGGATCGCGACTGTCAGCAGCCTGCGGAGCATGGCCCTGTCCGGGGGCCAGAGCTTCATGGGGGGCTTTGGCGGCTTCTTCTTCAGCGGCGCGGGAGGCTCGCCCTGCGGGACGGGCCCGGTCTTGACCACTGGCTGCCGGCCGGAAAGCATGGTGGGCAGCCTGCCCAGGGGGCCGGTCTGCTGATAGCGGTCCTGCCTGCGGGGCACGGGGTGGGGCTGACGCTGCGCGGTGTCG
>R14__coassemble_680_pt1 | contig 21482 bp, 23 predicted proteins | sample R14__metabat2_high_PE_034 | metagenome-assembled genome bin R14
GGATTGGGCCCCCGAAGGTTTTGTTTTTGGCGTCATGGAAGAAAACCCCATGCTGCCCGGCATTGCCGACCGCAGGTCTCAGTAGGCATCCAGGTAAGAGGTCAGCTCCACGGGGTAGCCGGCAGCCTGGGCCCAGGCTGCGGCGTAGGTGTCCATGTCATCCACCACAAAGAGCAGCCCCTCGCGATTGTCGAAGGCGGAGCTGTCGATGGACTGAAGCCCCGAGGGCAGCTTCACTACCGTGAAGGCCGCGCTGCCCGCAAAGGCATTGGCCCCGATCTCCGTCAGGTCATCCGGCAGCGACAGCAGATTGTAGCCCTGTGCTTCCATGCTGACTGTCATGGAGATATAAGCTATCTGCCATTCATCTGGCACATGGGCCACGGTCATACTGTAGATGATGCCCCGAATCACCGAGCTTTCACTGCCGTTCAACAGCTCGGCCACATCAGCGGCCACGATGTCCGGGCGCTCATCCGTATGCTCCGGCAGAGTACCCAGATCGTCGACATCCCTCACGCCGACTCTGTTCGTTTCGCCGGGGACGGCCGCCGCTGTCACCACGCTCCGCATGGCCTCCGCCCAGGCGTCGGCATAGCCCTCCATGATGTAGTAGTTGCCGGCCATGGAGTCGCAGGCATAGAAGAGTGCCTGACCGTAATGGTCGCAGCTCATGATCTCATCGGAAATAAGGAAGTAAGTATGATCCTTCTCGCTGGACGGTGTGCCCTGACCGTAGGGCTCGTAGCCCGAAGTATCCCAGGTGACGTCCACCTCATACCAGACGCCGTCCAGCTGGACCTCATTCCACTCATGGCCCATTCTGCTGGCCGCTACCACCTCGCAGGGGATGCCCGCCGCCCTGCACAGCTTGCGGTAGGCCTAACCGTAGCTCTGGCACACGCCCCAGCCGTTCAGCAGCAGATAGTCCGCGCCATGGTAGGTGGTTGTACTGTCGTAATAGGTGTTCACGGTCAGCCAGTCGTGGAACCACAGGGCCTTCTCATAGTCCGTCCTGCCGGGGTTCTGGGCCACCAGCTGTTTCACCTTCTATGCCACATAGTCGGTGCCCGTCACCTAAAAGGACTGGTTTGCCGCAACCCAACCATTTACATACAGACAGATGAGATAGCTGCCCGGCATGCTGAAATGGTAGGTAATGCTCGTCGGCCTTTCGGTATCTTTGGCTTTCACGCTGAGGTCGTAGACGCATTGATAATAGTCCGTCCAGTCCACCGCGATGCCAAGCATGATCTGATAGGAGCCGGAAGGAGCCGTGGAATTCAGTGAGAAGGTCGCATCGGAGCCGGTGGTCAGGTCGCCCGTGATGGTAAACACGGAGCCCCTGCCGGTGTAGTCCTCCTCTCCGGTGGGCAGCATGGTGACCAGACCGCCGGTGGGGTGCCGGCTCTGGGCCTGGGCCGCCACCGTCACCGACAGCAGCAGCAGGACAAGGGCAAGCAGCTTTTTGACCATGGGAATGCCTCCTTTGACATGAATATGCTTTAGCAAATGGCCCCTCTGCATGACGCGGAGGGGCCGGTTCAGGTCGCCGCTCGGGGAGTCGCGCCGCCCACGGTGTACTCCAAAGGCATATGTACGAAAGGCGGTCTTTTTCACCCGCCGTCCGGGCCTCCGTCGGCATGTTTTTCCGAGGGCTCCGCCGGGGTCTTGCTCCACCCGGCGAAGGTTCCTGCCCCCTGGAAGGGGCCCCTGCGAAAGGGAGCGGTGCTCCTTTCCTCCCCACGCACCGGTCGCCAATCGCTTGGACGAGCTTCTCGCAACTGGGGAAAGCGGGCCGAACACCCCCGTCAGAATTCTGAGGGTTGTTGTTGTTGTTGCGCGCGCCATTGTTGTTCACATTGGCCGCCCAGGACGACCGCGACACGCCGGACCGCAGCCATCGGGCCATACAGCACCGTACCCGCAGCCACTCCTTGCGGAGTCGCTGCGGGTACAATATTCTATGCGGGTATATTCTTTTCCTGCATGGCGTGTATTTTTTTCGGTTCAATGAAATTTCTTGTGGGGTTCTGCCGAAGCCGCTTGTCGCGGCTTCGGAAAACTTCGCCATGGTGATGCTGCTCTGTCCTCATACCCCCTAACCCCCATCACCTTCGCTTCGCTCCGGAGCCTTTTCGCTTCGCGAAACTCGCCACTGGCGAGGCGGCTCTCCCCGCTCTGCGGGAAGAGGGGGAACCAAGGTGCCGGGGCTTCGCCCCGGCACCCCTTTTACAAGCAAGGAATATAGCCCTTGCACCGGCTAATCCCGCAAGCTTTTTCATTGAGCCTTTTTTCGGTCTTTTGCGCGGCGTATGGTGATGCTGCTCCGGGATTTCGCCCGCTGCGGCGGGCAAGGAGGACGGATGCCGTCTGCAGGGGTTCCCGATCATGTCGCTTCGCCTTTCGTGGCCTGCGTTCCCCGCGACTTGCGTGGTATCGCCGGATCGGGCCGCGCCTGCCGGCGCGGGATTTCAGATTGCGGCCGGCTTGCCTCCTCTCATGGAGGCCTTACAAGATTTTCAGATTAGAAGATTCCAGATTCCAGATTGATCCGGAAAGCGGGCCGAACACCCCCGCCAGAATTCTGAGGGCCGAAGTTGTTGCTGCGCGCGCCACCGCTGCTCACACCGGCCGCCCAGGACGACCGCGACACGCCGGACCGCAGCCACCAGTAGCCGGCGTCGCGTCCGGTGCTGTCGGTGTAATTTGATGAAGTCCACGCACCGCGTTTGATGGCATAATCCGTGGGGGCGCAGATGCGGCTTTCCGGTGTGGGGAAATACTTGCCTGCCTCCTCCACACTCAGCAGGAAAAGCTTATCCCGGGTATCGGCGCAGGTCACATTTTCATCTGTACCGGAGAAGGTCCAGAAACCATCCTCCTTATATACAGTTGTCCAATCCACATCATCGCAGACCACGGTGGTGGTCAGGATGGCGGCCTGCTCCTGGGCCGTGAAGGCTGTATTCATAAAATCATTGTTCAGCCAGGTGCGCAGGGTGCAGTTATTCCAGCGCATAGAGGTATCGTCATTCTGGTCATGGTACTGATGGGCGTCCAGCAGGAAGCGGCTGGTCACCAGGGCCCAGCCCTCCTTGCTGTTCATATCCAGCACGATCCATTCAATGGGGGTGTTGTCGGTGCCGGAGGAGGTCTGCGGATAGCGGCCGAAGGTGATGATATCACCGACCTTCACCGAGACCGTCTTTGGCTCGGCCGTCGGCACGGGCGTGGCGGTGGGTTCAGCCGTCGCAGTCACCTGCGGCACGGTGGCTGCCTGGATGGCCAGCTGGGCGCCTGTGGAGGAGATGAGCATGATATCGTAGGTAACACCGCTGTCCAGCTCCCGCAGCAGGCAGCTGTTTTCGCTGATATCCTCGGTCACCTGCCAGGCGCCGCTGCCCGCGGGGCAGTAGTACAGGTTCACATGGATCTGGCCCTTGAGGTTGGTTTTCATGGCGCCGTACCAGCTGAGGCGCAGGAAATTGACGCCGGTCATCTCCACCCGCAGGTCATGGAAGGGCTCATCGGTGCCGCACCAGTCGCAATACAGATTGCCGTCCTTGTTCACATAGCCGCAGGGGGTCCCGTCCAGCGCCACCGCGGGGCAGGTCCAGTCAGCACAGGCCGCGCCGGCCCAGAGGCAAAGCGCCGCCAGCATGATCACAAGCCACCTTTTACGCATGGTTCCTTCCTCCACTTCCCGTATCGGGTATCAGGCTTCCTCGCCCACATTGTGGGGCTGGCGCAGGCCCTTGGCCTCCATCAGGGAGAAGGCGATGTTGGTGGCGTGGTCGCCCACGCGCTCCAGGCCGCTGACCACATCGGTGAAGAACACGCCGGCCTGGGGGGTGCACTTGCCCTCCTTCAGGCGGTGGATATGCTTGCTGGTCAGGTCCAGCTCCATCTGGTCCAGCTTGTCCTACAGCAGCACGATGTCGTCCATGTTTTTGGTGTTGCCGGTGACGAACATGTCCAGGGACTCGTCCAGGATGCGGTTCACCGCCTCCATCATCTCCTGCAGCTCGGAGACGGACTTCTTGGAGAGCTTGATGTCGTTCTTATACAGCTGCGGCACCAGCTCGGCGATGCTGACGGCATGGTCGCCCACGCGCTCGATATCGCTGACCACATGGAAGTAGGCGGAGATCAGGTTGGCGTCCGCCAGGGGCAGGGTATTCTGGTTGATCTTGACCAGATAGCTGCTGATATGCTCGTCCAGGAAGTCGATGTACTTCTCCTTGTCCTGGATGGCGGGGATCAGCTCCTGGTTGTTGGTGGTGAAGCAGTCCATGGCCTGGTTCAGGTTGTCGAAGGCCATGCGGGCCATGCGGTTCATCTCCTGCACGGCCAGATAGGCCGCCACAGAGGGATTGGGCAGGTGCTGCTCGTCGATATACTGCAGCGAATGCACGGAGGCGTCCTGCTCCTTGTCCTCGCCGGGCACCAGCACATAGGTCAGGCGGATGATCAGGTTCATGAAGGGATAGAACACGATGACCTGGAACACCTTGAAGATGAGATGAGATGCGGCGATGTTCCGGCCCAGGTTCTCCTCACCGGTGCCGGAGAGGGTGCGGATGATGCCCGCGATCTCCCCGGAGAAGAACATCAGCAGCACGAACATCAGGATGGTGCCGAAGATATTGAACAGCAGATGGATGAGGGCGGCGCGCCTGGCGTTCTTGCTGCCGCCCATGCTGGCCAGCATGGCTGAGGTGCAGGCGCCGATGTTGCAGCCCAGGATCACGAACATACAGCTCTAAAGCGTCACCAGGCCGCTGGCGCCCATCACCACCAGGATGGAGACCGTAACGGAGGAGGACTGCACCACGGAGGTGATGACCAGGCCCATCAGCAGCCCAAGGAAGGGATTGGTGAAGGCCTGCAGCGCGCCAACCACGGCAGGCTGCTGCCTCAATTCGCCCATGGCGGAGGACATGGTGGAGATGCCCACGAACAGGATGCCGAAGCCCAGCACCACCTCGCCCAGCTTGCGGGCAAAGGGCTTCTTGATGTAGTTCATCATCACGGCGCCGGCGAACACGAAGATGGGCGCCACCGCCGACAGCTTGAAGGCCACCAGCAGCGCCGTCACCGTGGTGCCGATGTTGGCGCCCAGGATGATGCCGCAGGCCTCGGTCAGCTTCATCAGCCCCGAGTTCACGAAGCTGACGACCATCACGGTGGCCGCGGAGGAGGACTGGATCACGGCGGTGAAGAACAGGCCCACCACCAGGCCCAGGAATTTGGTGCGGGTAAAGGCTGCGAGGATCGCGCGGAGGCGGTTGCCCGCCACCTTCTCAATGCCGCGGCTCATCATGTTCATGCCGGCAATGAAAAGGCCCAGTCCGCCGATAAGGGATACCACAGTCAGCAACATGCAATGACCTCCGGTCTGTTGCGTCGGGGAATATGCTTGCATGACACACTCATGCGAGATACAGTATATCATAGCACTGCCCCGCTTGCAAGCGAAAAATCCTCAGAAATATCATGGCGAAACGCCGCCGGCCGAGATTTTCTGATGCATTCCGGCGGATAATATGGTATAATGGGTCCGTTGCATATGTATTGAAGGGAAGTGATCCGCCATGGAACCGATCGGCCGTGCCGGAAAGCAGGACCGCCGCCTGGACGGACTGAAGCTGAAGCTGCTGCACGATCTGCGCTGGATCCTGCTGGCCGTGGCCGCGCTGGTGGCTGTGCTGTGCCTTGTGTTCGGCGTATCCACCGTCAGCGGCGTCTCCATGCTGGATACCTTTCACGCGGGGGAGCATGTGTTCTATCTCCGCGTGGCCATCGACCCGCACCGGGGCGACATCGTGTCCGTCCGGGTGCCCTCGGACGAGTATTACATCAAGCGGGTCATCGCCGTAGGCGGTGATGAGGTGGACCTGCGGGACGGCGCCCTGTACATCAACGGCGTAAAGGAAGAGGGCGATTACATCCGCGGCGTCACCGAGCCGGAGGACGGCGCCGTCACCTATCCCTTCACCGTGGGTGAGGACGATGTGTTCGTGGTGGGCGACAACCGGGAGCAGTCCGTGGACTCCCGCTCCTTCGGCTGCGTGAACAGGAGCCAGGTGCGGGGCATCGTACACTTCGCCGCCGGATGGCTGTATCTCCGCTTTTACTGATTTTGCCCGATGAGAGGTGTGCGCGTGATGAAGATCGATCTGGAAGCGCCGGTGGAGCTGTGGCAATGCGAGCTGCCCGCGGAGGACGCCCGCGTCTGCTCCCTGACGCTGTACAATCTGACAGATAAAACAGTGGTCTCCTGCGAGGTGACCCTGATCCTGCTGGATGCCCTGGGCGAGGAGCAGACCAGGCTGCAGTACCGTGCCCGGGACCTCGCCTGCGCCCCGGGACGCACCTGCCGCATGGCGGTGCCCCTGGAAAAGGACATGCCCGTGCCCGCCGAGGTGGATGTCATCATCGAAAAGGTGTGGGATGAGCAGGCCACCGTGTGGCGCCGGGGCAAGGGGAACCGCGTCAGCTACCGCTCCAACGCGCTGCCCGCCGGCCGTGAGCTGGACGCGCTGCGGCATGCGGCCGGCCCCAATGCCGTGGGCTTCCCGGAGCGGCAGGACGAGGCCTGGCTCTGCGTCTGCGGCCGTCCCAACCGTCTGGGCGACAGCCGCTGCCGCCGCTGCCGTCTGGAGCGCGCCCTGGTGTTCGATGCCTACAGCCGGGAGCATGTGCTGGACGCCAGCCGGCAGCAGGAGCGGCGCATGGAGGATGTGAGCCGCGCCGCCAGGCAGGAGAGCAGCCGCCGCCAGGCCGAGCGGGAACAGGCCTTTGAGCTGCGGCGCAAAAGGAAGCGCCGCGGCGCCGCGGCCGCCTGCGCCGGTGTGGCCGCCGCCGTGCTGGTGTACGGCTCCGTGTTCCATCTGGTGCCTTATCTGCGCTACCGGAACGCGGCCCAGCTGCTGGAGAGCAATGACCTGACCGCCGCCCACACCGCTCTGGAGGCCGTGGGCAGCTACCGCGACGCGCCGGCGCTGCTGCTGCGCTGCCGCTATCTGGAGGCGGCTCAGCTGCTGGAGCAGGGGGACGAGAGCGCTCTGCGCCGGGCCTCCTCCGCCTTCGCAGCTCTGGGGGACTATGAGGACGCGGCCGCACAGCGCCTGGCCGCCGACGACCGCCTGGCCACGCTGCTGCTGGACGGCGGCCGTGCCGACGAGGCCGAGGCCCTGCTGCTGGGGCTGGATCAGGAGGATGCCTCCGTGAAGGAGCGTCTGCTCCGCTGCGATTATCTGCAGGCCTGCGCCCTGCTGGAGCAGGAGCGCTGGGCCGAGGCTCAGACGGCCTTTGCCGCCCTGGGCGGCTATGACGGCGCGCCGGAGAAGCTGGCCGGGGCCACCCTGTCCCTGGCCCGGCTGCACCTGGCAGCCGGCGACTATGCCTCCGCCCGCACGGAGCTGGATAAGCTGGACAGCTCCGACGCCCAGGTGCAGGCCTGTTACCGGCAGGCCAGCTATCTGGAGGCAGAGGCCCTGCTGGCGGAAGAAAAGCCCCTGGAGGCGGGCGATGCCTTCCTGGCGGCGGGCGACTATGCCGACGCCTGGGACCGGGCCTGCGACTGCCTGTACAGCCCCGCCGTGGCATATCAGGAGGCGGAGGACTATCTCTCCGCCGCCGATCTTTTCGAGCGCATCGCGGACTACGCCGACAGCCGCGACAGGCTGAACATCTGCCTGTACGCCATGGTGCAGCCTGCCCTGGATGACTATGAGTACAAGTTCGCCCAGTCCCTGCTCGCGCGCCTGCCGGAGGACTATCTGGACACGGCGGAGCTGCGGAAGGAGGCCGTCTATCTGCCCAGCCTGGCCGCGCTGCGCCGGGAGGAGTGGACCACTGCCATCGACGGCTTCACCCAGCTGGGAGATTACAGCGACAGCGCCGATCAGCTGAAGGCGGCGCGGTACGGCCTGGCGGGCAAGCTTGCCGGCGACGGCGACCTTGCCGGGGCCGAGACCATTTATGCTGACCTGGGAGATTACAGCGACAGCGCCGTGCGGGTACAGGCCATGCGCTACGCCCTGGCAGAGGCCGCCCTGGCCCAGGACGACACGGAGACCGCCGCGGACTGGTTCCGTCGCTGCTCCGGCTATCTGGACAGCGACACCCGGCTGAAGGACATCCTCTATGCCCAGGCGGAGACGCTGCTGACAGACGGCAATCTGGACGGGGCCGCCGCGCTGTTCGCCTCCCTGGGAGACTACAGCGACGCGAAGGAGCAGCTGAATGCCGTCCATTACGCCGAGGCCGAGCGGCTGCTGGAGCAGGGCGACGCCACCGCCGCCGCCGGCATCTTCACGGCCCTTGGGGACTACAGCGACGCCGCCACCCGGGTGCTGGCCATCCGCTACGCCCAGGCGGACGCTCTGCTGGACGGCGGCAGCCGGGAGGAGGCCGCCCAGGCCTTTGAGGCTCTGGGGAACTACAGCGACAGCGTCAACCGCGCCGCCGCCATCCGCTATGCCCAGGCGGAGGCCCTGCTGACGGACGGCGATGAGGAGGGCGCGCTGGCGCTGTTCTCCGCCATCCCCGCCTATGAGGACGCCGCCGACCGGGCGAAGGCCATCCGCTATGGCCAGGCCCAGCGTCTGGAGGAGGCCGGAGACACCGAAGCCGCCGCCGCCATCTATGCGGAGCTGGAGGATTTCGGCGCCGCCACGGAGCGGGCCCGGAAGCTGCGCTATGATCAGGCTGACGCCCTGTGGCAGCAGGGCAGCTACGAGGACGCCCGGGAGGCCTTTGCCTCCCTGGGGGACTACAGCGACGCGGCTGACCGTGCCCGGGCCTGCCTGCTGGCCATGGCCGACGCGCTGCTGGCGGAGGGCAGGGCAGAGGAGGCCGCCGCCATCTATGAGACCATGCCGGACGCCGCCGAGAGCCTGAACGCCGCCCGTTATGCCCTGGGGCAGAGGGCGGAGGCAGCGGGCGATCCGGAGACCGCCTCCGGCTGGTATGCCCAATGCACCGGCGACGAAGCCGCCGCGGCGCTGCAGAGGGTGAATTATGCCCGGGCCCAGGCACTGCTGGAGGCCGGCAGCGTTGCCTCCGCCACGGACCTGCTGGAGCAGGTGGGCGACTATGAGGACGCCTCCCTTCAGCTGAAGGCCATCCGTTACGGTCAGGCCCTGGATCTGCTGGAGGCCGGGGACGCCGCCGGCGCCGCCGCGCTGCTGGAGCCGCTGGGAGACTACGAGGACGCGGAGGAGCTGCTGCAGCCCATCCTGTACGATCAGGCCCTGGCGCTGCTGGAGGCCGATGACGCCGACGGTGCCATGGACCTGCTGGAGCGCATCCCCGCTTACCGGGACGCCGCCCAGCGGATGCGCAGTCTGCTGGCGGAGCAGAAGGCCACCCTGGAGGCCACGGGTGATGAAGAGGCCGCCCTGGCCGTACAGCGGCGCCTGGAGGCCTTCGAGGCTGCCGCGCAGCCAGCGCTGCAGGCCCGCTATGAAGCGGCGCTGACCCAGCTGAGGCAGGGCGACGCCGATGCTGCCCGTGCCACCCTCACGGATCTGGGTGATTTCGGCGAGGCCGCGGCGCAGGTAAAGGCCTGCGACCTGGCGGAGGCGGACAGCCTGCTGGCCCAGAGCCGCTATGAGGAGGCCGCTGCCCGCTATGCCGGTCTGGGCGACTATGCCGACGCCCCGGAAAAGGAAGCCGCCATCTGGCTGGCCCTCGGCGGACAGGCCGAGGCCGCCGGAGAGACCGCCACCGCCACGGAGCTGTACGCCCGCTGCGGCACGGATGAGGCGCTGCTGGAGCGAGCCCGGGCGCTGTATGAAGCATACATCGGCCCCCGCTTCACCGCAGAGCAGGCTTTGTCACAGAACGATCCGCAGACCGCCGTGGCCGCGCTGGAGCATGTGGACTTCGACAGTCTGCCGGAGGCCCAGCGGGATCTGGCGGACCTGTATGTGCGGGCCTGCCGTCTGGAGGCCGTGCGGCTGATGGACAGCGATGACTACACTGCCGCCGCCGCCATGTTTGCCCGCACCGAGGCCTTCGAGCTGCCCGAGGACTGCGCCGACATCCCCGCCGCGCTGACGGCCCTGTGCCGCCGGCTGGGCCTGTCCCTGTATGAGTCCGGCGACAGGACCGCCGCCCTGCCCTATCTGCTCCGGGCCAGGGATGACGCCGAGGTGGCGCCCTTCTTCGCCGAGGACCCCTGGTGGCAGCTGTACGGCACCTGGACCTGCGAGGGCCACAGCTACTGCTTCAACCCCGACGGCACCTGCACCCTGGACGGCAAGGACCTGCTATGGCAGCTGGACGGCTACAGCATCTGGACCGGCAGCTCCGGGGGCCGCATGACCCTGACCCACAAGGTGGCGGCCGTCACGGATACCCAGCTGGCCATCCGCGCCGTAAGCACCACCGCCCGTGATCTGTCCCTGACGCTGGAGCGCACGGGCCCCTGCGTGCTGCCGAAGCTGGAGTAAAACGGCGCCGCGCGGCACACGGAGGCAAAATCAATCCGCAGAAAAGGGACCGCAGCCAAGCGGTCCCTTTTGCAGTATTCAGATCGGTCAGCCCTTCAGCCGGGCGGTGGACAGGGGATACTCCGTCAGGGCCAGACGCACCTTCTCCTGATCGATGATGATGCGCTCCAGGCTGGGCAGCACCCACAGCTGGATGGCCCAGTCGCAGGCCACGGCCAGCCCGCCCTCCATCAGAGAGGCGGCGGACCGCACGAAGCGGCGAAGGTTCTTCATGGCCGCGCCGGACAGCGGAGGTACCAGCGTCAGCACAGGGGCCAGCACGGCATCGATATCCGCGGACTCCACCTCGCCGGCATCCAGCAGCGCGGTCAGGCTCTGGGCGGAGACGGGCACCACGCCGGCTTCCCTGTACTCCGGCACATGGGTGCGGATGTCCAGCGGCACCACAGGCCACTGGTCCATGGCATAGCCGGAGGCGGAGGCCTGATTTCCCGCCTTGTCGGAGAGGATCACGCGGGTGAAGCGCGCGGAGGCGCCGCACAGCGGCATCCGGCTCACCAGCACGGCAGGCGTGCCGTCCACCGGCGCGGCGGCAGTCATGGGCCGCTGGTCCCGGTCCTCCTGAATGGCAAAGCTGCTCTCCCAGCCCATCACGGCGGCGATGTTCCGCAGCAGGGTGGCCTGTCCGGCCGGTGCCGGGCCGCTGAAGCCCAGCCTGCCGCCCAGGCCCAGGCACAGCAACGCCGCCAGGGCATGATTCCTGTCGTAGGCAAGCCCGCAGGCGCGGCATGCCTTGGCCACGCGGCTCAGCAGGGCCTCGGCATCCGCCTGAGTGCCGCTGACGGGGATCAGCCGCAGAGGCTCCTCCGGCACGGCCACGGCCATGGCGCTGTCCGCCAGCATCCGGGCCACCGTTTCGGGCAGAGCCTCCTGCTTCAGCCGGGCGATTCGGCCGCACAGCTCCTCCCGCTGGGCGGTGAGCTGGTTCAGCTCTTCCTTCACCAGGACCACATTCCGCTCCAGAGACTGCTTCTTCTCCTCCAGGTCCGCCAGCTCACTTTGAGTCTTCTGGCGGGCGGAGGCGATGGTCTCCTTCTGATAGTTCTCCTGATCATCCCTGGCGCGGTTCAGCTCCACCAGCACCCGGATGCGCTCTCCCTCCAGGGCGCTGATATGCTCCTGAATGGCCTTCTGGAGATCGGTGACGCCGATCCTGCGGGAGATGCGCCGCTCCAGGGCAGGCTCCACGCCGTCCAGGGACAGCAGGATCTCCAGCACCCGGTCGCGGGCGTCCTTCACCTGCCAGGCCCGGCGCATGGCATGCTCCGCCGCCTCCACGGGGTTGTCCACCGCACGCATACGGGCGCCCTGGGGCAGGCTGTCCGCCGGAGGCTCGTTTTTGGAGACCTTCACCTGGTTGTAGACGGTCTCCTGCACCCTGTTCCGGGGCTGGGGCGTCACAGACCGGGCATCGCCGCGCTGCAGGGGCGTGCCGCCCAGCTTCGTGGGCTGCGGCGCGGGCTTCGGAGCCGCAAAGACAGGCTCGGAGGCCGCGTTCCGGTTCAGCAGGTTCGCCTGTCCGGACACCGGAGCGTTCAGGCTGTTGATGGTTTCTTCATAGGTGCGGCTGTCATCCAGGATCTTCAGCGGCTGACCCACGGCCAGCGGCGCATCCTCCGGCTGGGCAGACGCCGGCCCGGCAGGCTTGTCCGTCTCGGGAGCGGCTTCGGCAGCGGGCTTCGCCTCTTCGGCAGGCTTTTCTGGCGCGGCGGCCGGAGCCTCTGCCGTCGGGGCAGGCACGGCCTGCGGCGCGGGAGCGGCCTCTGCCGCCCTGGCGGAGGCTTCCTGGGCCTCCTGAGTCGGAGCGGCAGGCTGGGCCTGGGGCGCCTCCGCCGCAGGCTCCTTCCTGCGGGGCATACGCAGCACCGGCTCCTGCCTGGGCCGGGCATCATACTCGGCCTTCACGCACAGGAAGTCGCGGGACTGTCCGTCCGGGCAGTCGACAGTGCAGAACAGGGCCTCCATGGGGGCGGCGGGCGCCGGCTGCTGAGGATCCTCGCGGCTGACGGGGCCGTACATCATGTCCTCATCCCGCAGATAAAAGCCCGGCGTCACGGCAGCCCCGGCCAGCTCGGCGGCATCCTCCGGCTTGCCGGTCATCACCTGGTGGAAGATCCTGTCCTACACGGCGTGCACCGCGTCGGAATACAGGATGTAATGATTTGTTTCGCCCCGGTCGGGATGATAATTTTTGTTGGTGCGGATCTTGTTGGCCTCCGGCATGAAGGCGGTCAGGTCCACCACGCACCAGCCGTTCAGCTGGCGCATACGGTCCTTGAAGGTATGCTGTTCACCACGGTCAGGCACGATGCGCAGGCAGCCGTCATCCGGCCAGAGCGCGTGCCCCTCCTCCGCCGCCGGCCCCTCCACCGTCAGCATGGGATGCACGCGGAAATAAGCCCGCTGCGTGTTGTCCTCCTCCACATAAGCAAGGAAAAGCTCTCTGTCAAGATTCATAGAAAGGGTGCCTCCATACAGATTTGTCTGCGATATCAGTTTATGGATGGCTTGTCGGGCAGACTTGTATTTATTGTATCATTTTGTGTGTCAATCGTCAAGCGGGATTCCGGGCATTTTGACGGAATGGCGGGCGGATTTTGCAAAAAAGCCGGGGCTTTTCCGCCCGGATTCCCACGCCGTCGGCGGTCCGCGCGCCGCTTTCTGCAGGAAGGTCCGGCGCAGGCTTCACCGTCCTGCGGACACGCAAAAGGGAGAAGCCCAAAGGCCTCTCCCTCTATGCTCCGGTCACTGTTCCCGGCTGACTCAGGCATGCACGATTTCCTTGATCTTGGCAGCCTTGCCCTGCAGAGAGCGCAGGTAGTACAGCTTGGCGCGGCGCACCTTGCCGTGACGGATCACGGTGATGCTGTCCACACGGGGGGAATGCAGCGGGAAAATGCGCTCCACGCCGATGCCGTAGGAAACACGGCGAACGGTGAAGGTCTCACGAACACCGCCATTGCGCAGGGCGATCACGGTACCCTCGAAGGCCTGCAGACGCTCACGGTTGCCTTCAACAACCTTCACCTGCACGCGCACGGTGTCACCGACGGCCAGCTTGGGACGGTCGGTACGCAGCTGCTTGGCTTCGATCGAACGGATGATCTCATTCATTGGGATGGTCCTCCTTTCCCTCATAGACATTCATATCCGGCTCATGCCGAACGGACGGCGGATCTCCGGAAAGCGGAATGCCCGTTGTCACAAGGGACAGTATACCACAAACAGGGGGGTGATTGCAAGCCCTTTGCAAACTTTTTTACAGGCTGCAGCAGTCCTTTTTTACAGCACCTTTTTCAGAAAGGTCTGCAGGCGCGGGCTCTTCGGATCGGCGAAGAGCTGATGGGACTCGGCATCCTCCTCGATGTGGCCGCCGGCCAGGAAGAGGGTGCGGTTCGACACGTCCCGGGCGAAGCGCATTTCGTGGGTCACCACGATCATGGTCATGCCCTCGGCGGCCAGCTGCTTCATCACATCCAGCACCTCGCCGATCATCTCGGGATCCAGGGCGGAGGTGGGCTCGTCAAAGAGCATGACCTCAGGGTTCATCATCAGGGCCCGCACGATGGCGATACGCTGCTTCTGGCCGCCGGACAGCTGGGAGGGATAGGCCGTGGCCTTGCTCTCCAGGTCCACGCGCTTGAGCAGCTGAACGGCCTTGGCCTCCGCCTCCTCCTTCGACATGCCCAGCAGCTTGACTGGCGCGGCGGTCATGTTCTTCATGATGTTCATGTTGTTGAACAGGTTGAACTGCTGGAACACCATGCCCATGCGCTGACGGTGCTGGTTGATGTTGATCTTCTTGCCGCAGATGTCAACGCCGTCAAAGAAGACGGAGCCGGAGGTGGGCTGCTCCAGCAGGTTCAGGCAGCGCAGGAAGGTGCTCTTGCCGCCGCCGGAGGGGCCGATGATGCTGACCACCTCATTGCGATTGAAGGTGGTGGAGATGTCATCCAGCACATGCAGGTCGCCGAAGCTCTTGCACAGATGCTCCACCCGCAGGATGGTGGGGGCAAGGCCCTCGCCGGCGGCTTTCTTCAGATCAGTTACGGCCACGCTTCATCCTCCTCTCCACAGCGTCCACCACGGTGCTCAGGCAGAAGGTGAGGATGAAATAGATGATGGCGGCGATCAGGTAGCTCTCCAGCACGATATAGGTCTTGGAGGTCACGCCCTTCGCGCGGTACATCAGATCGGCCACACCCACATAGATCACGATGGAGCTTTCCTTGATGACGGTGATGAACTCATTGCCCAGGGCCGGCAGGATGTTCTTGATGGCCTGGGGCAGAACGACCTTGTACATGGACTGCCACTTGCTGAAGCCCAGGCTGCGGGCGGCCTCCATCTGGCCCACATCCACAGCCTGGATGCCGGAGCGGATGACCTCCGCCACATAGGCGCAGCTGTTCAGGCTCATGACCACCACGCAGGTCATCATGCGGGGGAAGTCACTGATGAAGCTGAGATTGGGGAACAGTGATGTCAGGCCCGTGCCATAGTAGATGAACAGCAGCTGCACCATCAGGGGGGTGCCGCGGAAGATCTCGATATAGACGGTGGCAAAGCCCCGCAGGATACCCACGCTGCTGATGCGCATCAGCGCCATCAGGGCGCCCAGCACCGTGCCGATCAGCAGGGCCAGGATGGACAGCAGGATGGTATTGCGCAGGCCCTCCGTATAGAAGCTGGAATACTTCAGCAGCAGGCGCAGAAAGTTGGAAATGAACACCAGGGCGCCGCCCTGGGCCTTCATGGCGGTGCAGGTCTCCTCGATCTGCTCGACGATCTGGGGATTGGAGGAGCAGACGATGTCAAACCCCAGATAGGCCACCAGAAGCAGGGCAAGGATGACGGCAATGATTTTCTTCATCGGTCAGGCTTCCTCTCATGCGGAATGTGACTCATGCGGTGCGTCGGGAAACAGGTGAGGGAAAGAATAAAGGGGAAGCCCGGTACGGGGCTCCCCCATGAGCCTTTATGCAGGATCAGTCGCCGGTGGCGCCGGTGGCGGCCACAGCCTCGTCGTAGGCAGCCTGATAGGTGCCGTCGGCGGTCACGCGGTCGATCACGGCGTTCACAGCGGCCAGCAGATCATCGTTGCCCTGCTGCAGGACCACGGCCTTGCCGAAGCTGGCCTCCTCAGCGGTGAACTCGAAGTTGGCCACGGCCAGGGCGCCATCGCTGGAGGCCACATAGGACTCACCCACAGCGCCGTCGGCCACGAAGCCGGCGATGTTGCCGTTCTTCACCTCCAGGGCCAGAGGGCCATAGGCCTCCAGCTCGAACAGCTCAGAATCGGGCAGCGCGGAGGTCACCAGCTGGCTCTGCACGGTGCCCATCTGGGCACCCACCTTCAGGCCGGCCAGGGCTTCCTTGGTGGAATACAGATCCTCGTTGCCGGCCTTGACCACCAGCACCTGGCGGCTGGTCTCATACAGGTTGGAGAAGGCGATCACCTGAGCGCGCTCCTCGGTGCGGGTGAAGGCGGCGATGCCCAAATCGCCGGCACCCTGCTGAATATCGGTGATGATGGAGTCGAAGGCGGTGTCGCGGATGACCAGGGTCACGCCCAGCTCATCGGCGATCTGCTGGGCCAGCCAGATATCGCAGCCGCCGAAGGTGCCGTCATCGTTCAGATACTCATAGGGGGGATAGGTGGCCTCGGTCTCCACGATCAGCTGGCCGGCAGCCTTGATGCGGTCCAGCGCGGTGTCAGCGGAAGCGAAGCAGACCATGGATACAGCCAGTGCCACGACCAGCACCAGCGCAATCAGCTTCTTCATGGGAAATTACCTCCTTACACGCCCGTCTTTCACGGGTCTTGCATCATTATACATAAAATCCGCCAAATGTAAAGCGTTTATGCAGAGATTTTTGTATTTTCCAGGCATTTTTTGAACTGTCGCGGTGCAAAAGCTGCGTTTCAGTCCTCCCAGCCGTCATCCTACCCGCCGGAGGCCGCCGCCACCGCCTCCTTCGCCTCATCCCAGCTGTAGCCCCGGCGCACCAGGCGGGCCATCACCTTCTGACGGCTGATCCGCGGATCCTCCCCCGGCTTCGTATGCCTCATGGCCGCCCTGGCGAAGGACAGGGCGGCTTCCGCCATGTCCTCCTCCGGCAGCTCCTCCAGCGCCTGCTCAGCCACATCGCCGGAGATCCCCTTCCGCCGCAGCTCCTCGGCGATGCGCCGCCTGCCCAGGTGCGTGGCCCTCGTGGAGGCCCATTCCCGGGCGAAGTCCACGTCGTTCACAAAGCCCAGCTGCTGCAGCTTCAGGATCACCAGGTCCACGGTCAGAGGCTGGCAGGCGACACGGCGCAGCTTCTCCCGCAGCTCGCCCTCGCTGTGGGCCCTGTCGCCCAGCAGCTTCATGGCATAGGTCAGCGCAGGCTTGTACTGGTTCTCCGCCAGCCAGCGCTCATACTCCTCCGGCTCCGCCTCATCGCCGGGCTCCAGAGGCCGCAGCCTGTACATGGCATAGGTCAGGTCGAAGGTCCTGCCGCCCAGACGCACGTGCACCCGGCGGCGATCCTTCGTTACATCGGTCACGATGGCCATTGCGGCAGCTCCTTCCCCAGGGCCCAGCGCAGCACATCCCGGTTGCACAGGCCCAGGCGGCCCGCCCTGGCCTCGCTGCAGCCGCCGTTCAGCAGGATCGCCTCTTCGCCTGTCTCCGCGTCCGCGAAGGCGCCGTCCGCGCAGCCGTAAGCATAGCCCTGGTGGCCCAGGATCAGCCTGCCCGGCAGCCTCGGATCCCGCAGCAGCACCAGGCCCAGGCCGTAGCTCATGCCGGGGCTCAGCGTGCCATAGCTGGCCTGCTCCGTCTTCATCTCCCGGACCAGCGCTTTGCCGATGAACTGCCGGCCGTCGAGCTCTCCGTCCCGCAGGATCAGCCTCAGCAGCCTGTCCAGGGAGGGCGCGTCGGTGTACATGGCGCCGGCGGTGTGGCCAAAGTGCCGCTCCGGGTCGGGCGCCGTCAGCGGCACACGGCCCAGGGGCGTCACGGTCACGTCCCGCCCGGGGTGATACCGCAGCACCCGGCTGATGGGCATGATCTGCCCTTCGTCCAGCGTGGAGGCATCCAGCGTGGCCCGCATACCCAGGGGCTCGAACAGCCGCCGGCGGAACAGCCCGCTGACGCACTGACCGCTGACCTGCTCCAGCACACAGCCCAGCAGCCCGAAGCCCAGGTTGCAGTAGCTGAAGGCCGCGCCGGGCTCGCCTGTCCGTACGCCCTCGCCGCGCAGCACCGTATGCCAGCTCTCCCCCTTCCGCAGGGCGTTGTCCATGGCGGGCGTATCCCGCAGGGAGGAGGTATGGCTCAGCAGGTGCCGCACCGTGATGCCCTTCAGCGCCGGCTCCGCCTCTCCGCCCGGCAGCAGCGCCGATACGGGCGTTTCCAGCGAAAAAGCACCCCCGTCCACCAGAGAGAGGGTCACCAGTGCCGTGGCCATTTTGGTGATGGAGGCCACCCGGTACAGGGTATCCGGACCGGCGGTGTGCCTGGGCTCCCGGACAGAGGTATCCACCCGGGCGATCCGCTCGCCCTTCCGCAGCAGCAGCGAGGCGCCAAGCACATGATGCTTTTTCAGAAGCCGCTCATAGTCCGGCATGGTCCGGAGCCGCTCACCCGTGGTTTCATGGCTCATCTGCCCCCCGGGAGATGGCGCCAGCACGGGAAGCGCGGCGCGGTAGAGCAGATTCTTCGTGTTCGTGGTCGGCATATCTTCCTCCTGTTCAGGCCGGAACGCCCTTCCGCCAGCGGAAGGCCGTCAGGCAGCCGGTCAGCGCGTAGCCCGCGCCGCACAGCTCCCGCAGCCCGATGCTCAGCTCACCGAAGAGCAGCAGTCCGCCCAGAGCCAGCATCACCGCCAGCGCCAGGCAGCTCACTCCCTTTGCGGAGCGGTCCGCGTTCCGGAAGCCGCGGCCGATCAGGACCAGGCACACCGCAAGGCACAGGAGCAGGCTCAGCAGCTGACTGACGCGCAGCCCGCCGCCCGGGCTCATCAGGCTGTCCATGCGCAGGCCCTCGATGAGCAGCCTGCCACTGCCATAGAGCAGCAGATACCACAGGAGGCCGTCGCCGTCCCGATGGTGCTTCCTTCTGGTGAGCCACAGGACAAGGAACACGCCCGCGTCCCATACGGATTCATAGAAGAAGGTGGCCATGTGCCAGCCGCCGTCCGACGGGATATTCACCGCGATAGGAAAGAACTGCAGCGCAGGCTCGGTGATGGGCAGGCCATAGGCTTCCATATTGAAGAAATTGCCCCAGCGGCCAATGGCCTGGGCCAGGGCCAGCCCGGGGCAGATGCAGTCGCCCAGCACGCCCAGGGGCAGCCCTTTGCGCCTGTGATACAGCCATACGCCCAGAGCGCCGCCGATGACGCCGCCATAAATGGCCAGTCCGCCCTACCATACCCGCAGGATGCTCAGCGGATCGGCCGCGTACTGCTCCCAGCTGAAGATCACATAATAGAGCCTGGCGCCCACGATGCCCAGAGGCACCGTCATCAGGGCCAGATCAAGGGTCATGTCCTCCGGCAGGCCCCGCCGCTTCTGCTCCCGCATACACAGCAGGATGGCCGCGACAACGCCGGTCAGGATCAGCACGCTGTACCAGGGCAGCGTGCCAAAGATGTATCTTGAGGCGGGCATATTCACGGACCTCCTGTCAGTTCAGCCTGCCGCAGCAGCGGCTGTAAAGCTTGCCGGAGCCGCAGGAGCAGCGGCCGTCCGGCCTGGCCTTCGGCTTTGCCGGCATCCGGGACGGGTGCAGCTCCGCGTCCGAATGTCCCCGCAGCCCCCACAGCGGGACGGCGGACCAGTAGTCCGTCAGCAGCCGCAGCTGCGAAGGGCTCGGCGCCTCCGGAATAAACTCGCTCAGGCACTCCATGGCCTCCATGTCCCTGTCCAGCTGCATGAGCAGCGTGGCCCGGTTCAGCAGCTCATCGGCCTCCGATGGCTCCATGCCCTGCCGGACCAGCAGCCCGCGCACGGGCTAAAGCTTCTCCTACGGCACCGGGTTGCGGCGGACCGACATCCGGGCCGCCTCCCAGGGACTCATGCTGGGATATTTCAGCTCCTTGCCCTTGCCGAAGAGCTGGCTGCGCAGCACAGGCACCGGATTGGGGCACTGCTCCGCCACCAGCCATACCTCCTTGCCGTCCACCAGGCTGATCCCCGCCATGCCGGCCCGCAGCTGCCACAGCTGCGCCATGCGCTCCAGCATCCACGCGGGCACCTGACGCTCCTTTTCCGTTTTGCTCCCGTCATCCATCACCAGCATATGACCCATGGCCTCCAGCGGGGCGCAGCCCGCGCGGCGCAGCAGGCCGTCCGTCATCCGCACGAGCGCCACATCCTCCTCGGTCTGCTCACTGTCACACTGGGCCAGGGTCACGCCCTGGGGCAGGATCATGCCCTGCTGCCTGGTTCGGTAAGCCAGGCCGAAGCACACCAGCCGGTCAAAGGCCTCCCCCATATGAGGGTCGCGCCGAAGCTCTCCGGCGCTGATGCTCCAGCCATCGGCCTCCTGGGGATCCGGCTGCGCCGCCTCGCTGAGCAGCTGCCATTCATCCGGCAGCATGATCTGCCGCAGCTTCTCCACGGGGGCATTCCGAATGGCCTGCTCCTCCAGGGCCGCCCAGGCCGCCTTTGTGCGCCTCCCCTCCGGGGGCTCCAGCAGCAGCCTGAAGCCCAGGTCCTCCAGCTCATCCAGCGTCTTGGCGCTGAGGTTTTCCAGTATCGTCCGCATTCGTTCCTCCCAAAGCACCTGCCGCGCGAAGGAGCCCACCGGCTCCGCGTCACGGCCATAACAGAATCAATATTCGACACGGTGCGGCGTTTTCCTCTTTGCTGCTGTCCTCTCGGCGGAAGAAATTCCCGCGCATCCCGTCCATGCCTCAGCCCATAGGTTGGATTGCAGTCAAGGTCTGCGTCCCCTTGACGATCTCCGACCTCAGCCGCAAGCAAATTCCGGCCATATTTTTGTAAAAATCGGTTGCTCAGCTATTGACAAGCGGGCCCCTTTTGCGGTAAAATATGCGATGGTATCAATAACTCCGCCAGCCCCGGAAGCTATTGAAACAGGCACGCGGCGTGCGACCATCACGCTGCTGCGAATGAACGATGATCATCGGAGGAGGAAAATCCGTTGAAGACTTTTATGCCGAAGGCCGCCGACATCCAGCGTAAGTGGTATGTCGTGGACGCCGAGGGTCAGGCCCTGGGCCGTGTGGCCAGCCAGGTCGCGAATGTGCTCCGCGGCAAGAACAAGCCCATCTACACCCCCAACATGGATACCGGTGACTATGTCATCATCATCAATGCTTCCAAGGTCGTGCTGACCGGCAAGAAGCTGGATCAGAAGATCTACTATCATCACAGCGGCTATGTCGGCGGCCTCAAGGAGACCAAGTACCGCAAGCTGCTCGCCGAAAAGCCTGAGTTCGCTCTGCGCCACGCCGTGGTCGGCATGCTGCCCAAGGGACCCCTGGGCCGTCAGATGGCGAAGAAGCTGCATGTGTATGCCGGTGCCGAGTATGAGCAGACCGCACAGCAGCCCGAAAAGCTTGAGCTCGTGAAGTAAGCGGAAAGGAGTTATGCAAAATGGCGAAGGTTGAATACAGCGCTGTTGGCCGTCGTAAGAAGGCTGTTGCCCGCGTCCGTCTGGTGGCCGGCGATGGCAAGATCGTGATCAACAAGCGTGACATTGATAATTACTTTGGTCTGGAGACCCTGAAGATGACCGTGCGTCAGCCCCTGACCCTGACCTCTACCGGCAACTTCGACGTGCTGGTGAGTGTGAACGGCGGCGGCGTTTCCGGCCAGGCCGGTGCCATCCGTCATGGCATCTCCCGCGCTCTGTGCAAGGCTGATCCCGAGCTGCGTGGTGCCTTGAAGAAGGCCGGTTTCATGACCCGCGATCCTCGTATGAAGGAGCGCAAGAAGTA
>R14__coassemble_685_pt1 | contig 21436 bp, 25 predicted proteins | sample R14__metabat2_high_PE_034 | metagenome-assembled genome bin R14
TCCCTTTGATTTCCGCTTTCAGCGGAAGGGATCCACCTCACAGTCGGCGCACGCCGCCCTCAGACGCTCGTGCCCCGCCGCAGCCAGTCCGGGCCGTTCCGCCGACCGCAGGTCCCTGCTGGCGCGGAAGAGCCGGACAAGGGGCAGGGACGGAGCAGCCAATCCATGGCGCAGCCAAAACCAAAGCCTTCGGGGATTGGGCCCCCGAAGGCTTTGATTTTGGCGTCAAGGAAGAAAGAGCCGTGCTGACAATCAGCCGCCGACCGCAGGTCATTGGGCCCCCGAAGGCTTTGTTTTTGGCGTCAAGGAAAAAAGAGCCGTGCTGACAAGCAGCTGCCGACCGCAGGTCCGCCGACCGCAGGTCCAGGTCCAGGTCAGGTGGTGTAGATGCGGGGGGAGAGGACGCCGATGTCGGGGAGATTGCGGTACCTTTCGGCATAGTCAAGGCCATAGCCGACGACAAATTCATCGGGGATCGTGAAGCAGAAGTAGTCCGCCTTCAGGTCCACACGGCGGCGGGCAGGCTTGTCCAGCAGCGTGCAGATCCTGATGCTGGCGGCGCCCCGGTCAGCCAGGTGCTGGCGCAGATAGTGCAGCGTCATGCCGCTGTCCACAATGTCCTCCACAATCAGGATGTCACGGCCCTTCACATCCAGGCGCAGGTCAAGATTGATCTTCACCACGCCTGTCGTCTTGGTGGCGGCGCCGTAGCTGGACACGGACATAAACTCCGTCTGCAGGGGCAGGTCGATCTCCCGGATCAGGTCGCTGTAGAACACCACGGCGCCCTTCAGAATGCCCACCACGATGGGGCAGCGCCCGGCATAGTCCTCCGTGATGCGCCTGCCCAGCTTCGCCACGGCGTCGCGGATCTCCTCACGGGTCACCAGGATCCTGTCAAGGTCGGCATAAATGGCTGCGGTCGTATCCATGCTTCATTCCTCCATATGCTGTCTTTGATTTGGGCTTACGGCTGCCAGGGGATCTCCCCCGTCCAGCACAGACGTACCCTGTTCATGCTCTTTTCCAGGCGAGGCACCGCTCCGGCTCCCACGCCGCACACCAGCAGGATCTCCTGTCCCCTGGCCAAAAGCGGGACTTTGTCCCGGAACGGCGCGTCCACCCGGTGATCCGTCAGATAATCCTGCAGGCTTTGCGTTCCATGGCTGCCGAAGGGGCGGATCCGGTCCCCGGTCCTGCGCGTTCGCATGACGCAGTCCGAAAGCAGCTCCTCCGGCAGCTCCTGTGTCAGCCTGCCGTCACCGCAGGTGCCCTCGGAGGGCAGGAGACGCATGGTGATGCCGCAGAGCGCCGCGCCGTCCTGCGCCGGCAGCTCATCCGTAACGGGAGGCTCCGGCACTGCCGGGAGAAGGTGCAGAAAGCGCTGGCCCCGGTAGGCGCGGCGGTGTCCCGGCAGATCATATGCCCGGCCGGCGGCGCCGTAAAGCAGCCGCCGCAGGTCCTCCGTCTGCTCCAGATCGAGAGGCTCACCGCCCTGACGCTGCCACCACAGCCGCAGTACCCGCCGGGCCATGGCGGCATCCAGCGACCGGAGCGGCGCCAGCTAAAGCAGCATGCCCCGGCAGCGATCGGAGGCAAGGTACTCCTCCGCCGTCCGCCGGAGACAGGCCTCGTCATCGGCCAGCAGGCCTGCCGTTCCGGCGATCCGCTCCGCCGCGCCGGGCCGCAGCCGCTCCATCAGGGGCAGCAGCTCCAGGCGGACGGCGTTCCGCAGATAGGCCGTGTCCTGATTGGAGGCATCCTCCCGCCAGGTCAGGCCCTGCCGCAGAAGGAAGGCGCGCAGCGCGGCACGGTCCGTTTCCAGCAAAGGGCGGTACAGAGTCAGGCCGTCCCGCCCGCTGACGGGCCGCATGCCGCAAAGCCCCGTCAGGCCGCTGCCCCGCAGCAGATGCTCCAGCACCGTTTCCGCCTGATCATCCCGGTGATGGGCCAGCACCAGATCATAGCAGCCCGTCTGCTCCGCCGCCTGGCGGAAGAAGCCGTAACGGGCGGCGCGGGCCCAGTCCTCCCCGGCATGAGCGGGAGGGACGGCACGGAACACCAGCAGCGGCACCTGCCATTCCCGGCAAAGCTGCCGCACAAAGGCCTCGTCGCCGTCGGAGGCATCGCCCCGCAGCCCGTGGTTCACATGAACCGCGGTGACGCTGCCGCCACGGTTCTCCCTGCGCAGCACCAGCAGACGCAGCAGCGCCACGGAATCGGCGCCACCGGAAACCCCGGCCAGCACGGTGTCCGGCAGGCTGTCCGGGAGCCTCGGCTCGGTCATGTGCCGGGCCTCAGGGGCGCGCCGCAGATGGAGCAGGCCACCAGATCCGCATAGGCGGGATCGTTCAGCTGGCCGTAGGTGAACTGGCCCTTGAAGGGCAGATATTTCGAGTGAGTGGACTTGCAGTTGGCGTCGATGTGGTACATGGTGCCGCCGTCGGGGTTGTAGTACAGCACCACATTGTCATCCGCCACGGGAGCCGGTGTGGGCGGCTGGGTGATCTCGGCGGAGGCCGGCGTGGCCGTGGCCTTCACATTGGACTCCAGGGAACGGGGATCGATGTACCACACTTCATCCTCGCGGCTCATGATGATCTTGAACACATACTTGGCCACGGAGGTGTTGTTGTTGCGGTTCAGGGTGATGGTGGTGGTCACGGTGCGGCTGATATCGTTGTCCGTGCCGGAGATGGCGGTGGCCTCATACTCCACAGGGGTACGATTGGCCAGAATCTGGTACAGGGAGTTCCTGGGCTCTGATTCGCCGGAGGCCCAGCTGGGCAGGCACAGGTTGATCATGCCGTCCATGTCATTCACGGACCAGTAATGCAGGAAGGAGAGCATGCGCTGCACCGCCACACTCTCCAGGCCGCTGTCCTGGGCCGTGGCCGGCTCGGGCGTGGGCGTCACATCCAGCAGCGCCATGGACGGATCCTCGGTGGGAGCCGCGGTCATCAGGTCGCCGCCCAGCCCCACGGCCAGGGGATCCACCGGCGCGGGCGTGGGCGTCACCAGCACGGTGCGTCCCTCACCGGCCGGCGTGGTCACGGCGCTGACACCGCACACCAGGGTCAGGGCACCCAGCACCACGGTGAAGGTCAGGATCATGTCCCGCTGGAAATAATCCCTGTTCAGCCACATGACGCCCAGAATGCACAGAGCCAGGCCGATGAAGGTCCACTTCAGCCACAGGATGCTGCCCAGCACCATGCACAGCACAAAGAGCACCAGCATCACCGGCACGCCCAGGATCACAAAGGGTCGCACGATGCGCTCCATGTCGATCTCACGGCGAGGCGGCTTCACCTTCTCCTGGGGCTTCATGGGATCTGCCGGCTCACCGCCCACCTGATAGGGGTAGGTGTTGGCAGGCTGGTAGGGCTGCTGGGGCTGCACGGGCTGCGGCTGGGGATAGCTCTGCTGATAGCCCTGATAGGGACTGCCCTGATAGGGTTCCTGCTGCCCGCCGGGGTAGGCATTGCCGGGATAGCCTCCCGTCGGCGCGGCCCCGGTGGGATAAGCGCCCGTGGGGTACGCACCTGTGGGATAGGCTCCAGTGGGATACGCGCCCGTGGGATAGCTCCCAGGCTGCGCGCCGCCGGTGGGATAGGCCCCGGTGGGGTAGCTGCCGGTACCGTTGAAGCTCGTCTGATCGTCGTTCATATTGCCCGACCTTTCCTTGCGAATATCCTTCCGAATAAGAAAGCCGGTTGAATGTGTTCACCGGCTGAAGCAGCTCTTCGACAGAGAAGCGCATGGAAGACGGAGAGGCTCCCCTTCCTCTGTAAGTATATCACAGAAAACCCGCTTGTAAATGCGGAAAATGTAAATTTTATCACAAAAGTATGACGAAAGTATTGCGTCAGCTCTTCCATGCGGCGCGTTCCTGTGGTATAATGGGTGGGTACATTCTGAAAGGAGCGATGGCGCATGGACCGTCCCGTACCCTCTGAAAAACAGCTCAGCTTTATGGACTGGGAATTCGGCGTGTTCTTCCACTTCGGTATCCGCAGCTTTTATAAGCATCACAGGGACTGGGACGGCCTGCCCATGCCTCAGGAGGTCTTCAACCCCACGGAGCTGGACTGCCTGCAGTGGCTGACCCCCGCGAAGGAGGCCGGCGCGAGGTACGCCATCCTGGTCTGCAAGCACCATGACGGCTTCGCCAACTGGCCCAGCCGCTATACCGACTATTCCGTGGCCCACACGCCCTGGAAGGACGGAAAGGGCGATGTGGTGCGGGAGTTCACCGACGCCTGCCGCCGGCTGGGGCTGAAGGTGGGTCTGTACTACTCCCCCGCCCAGTGGGGCGGCGCCCTGTCCTTTAAGGAGGACGCGGGCTATGACGACTACTTCATCAACCAGATCTCCGAGCTGCTGACGAACTACGGTACCATCGATTACCTGTGGTTCGACGGCTGCGGCTCCGAGGGGCACAGCTATGACAAGCCCCGCATCATCCGGGCCATCCGCTCCCTGCAGCCGGGCATCCGCATCTTCAACATGTGGGATCCCGATACCCGCTGGGTGGGCAACGAGGTGGGCGTGGCTCCCAGCCCCAACCCCTCTGTGACGGCAGACGTGGACTTCTCCGTCATGACCAGCGAGCGGGAGGCCCTCGACACGGTGCGCTTCCTGCCCGCCGAATGCGACTTCATGATGCGGGACACCTGGTTCGACTGTGAGGACAACGAGGACATGGTCAAGAGCCCCCGGGAGCTGCTGGGCCTGTATGAATACAGCGTGGGCCGCGGCGCCAACTTCCTGCTGAATATCGGCCCGGACCGCCGGGGCCTGCTGCCGGAGAAGGACCTGCAGTCCCTCATCGGCTTCGGCCGGGAGCTGAAGCGGGTGTACGGTCAGCCTGTGGGCCGCTTTGGCGAGCTGCTGCCCGCGGGAGAGGACCGCTTCGCCATCGAATCCCCGGAGGCCGCCCTCTGCGACCGCCTGGTGCTGCGGGAGGATCTGACGGACAGCGAGCACATCACCGCCTTTGAGGTGTATGCCGTGCTGGACCGGGGCCTTCGGCTGCTCGTCTACCGCGGCGCCACGGTGGGCCACAAGGCCATCTGTGTATTCCCGGCCATCCGGGCCGCCCGCTTCGAGGTGGCCGTCACCGGTCATGAGGGGGCTTACCGGCTGATCGATGCCCGGCCCTATCTTTCCTGACATCATCCTTTTCGACGGAGGTACTGCCTGTGCTCTCTGCCCTGTATCTGCTGCTTTATCTGGCCTGCGGCGTGGTGATCACCCGCATGCTGCTGCCCCGGCATTCTCCTGTCACGCGGGTATGGCTGGGGCTGAGCCTGGGCCTTCTTCTGCTGATGTGGCTGCCTGCCCTGTGTGCCATGCTCATGCGCTTCACCCTGGCGGCCCACTGGACGGCCCTGGTGCCCCTGGCCCTGCTGACAGGCGGCAGCGTGCTGCTGCGGGACCGGCATGCCGTGAGGCGCTGGGACGCGGAGGAGAGCCGTTTCCTGTGGCAGTGCGCCATGGTGGTGCTGCCCCTGACGGTGCTGGGCGGCTATCTGCAGTACACCCATTGCCTGCGGCCCGATGAGTGGGGCGGCCTCTCGGTGGGCCAGTCCACCTACGGCGACCTGCCCATGCACCTGGCCTTCATCACCAGCCTGCCTGACAACGCCTTCCCGCCGGACTATCCCTTCTTCCCCGGAACGCAGCTGTCCTATCCCTTCCTGACGGACAGCCTGTCCAGCTCCCTGCTGATGATGGGCTGGAGCCTGCAGGCCTGCGTGGTGATCCCCGGCACCCTGATGATGGCCCTGTGCTATCTCGGCGTCATGGTGCTGGCCCGGGACATGACCGCCGGAAGGAAGGCCATCGTCATCGCCGCGCTGCTGTTCTTCCTGAACGGCGGCCTTGGCTTCCTGTACGACTTTGACCAGGCCGGCGGCACGGAATGGGACGGTACGCTCACAGTCTGGAAGCGCATCGAAAGCATCCTGACAGGCTATTACACCACCCCCACCAACCAGCCCGAGCCCAACAACCTGCGCTGGAGCAATGTGATCGCCGACCTGATGATCCCCCAGAGGACGCTGCTTGGCGGCTGGTGCATGGTGTTGCCGTGCTTCTATCTGCTGTGGACAGCCTTCGACCGCTCCTGCCGTGAGGAGCGGGGCGGGCTGCGGCCCCTGGTGCTGCTGGGCGTCTGGGGCGGCGCGCTGCCCCTCATCCACACCCACTCCTTCCTGGCGCTGGGCCTGTGCTCCGCCGGCTGGATGGGCTATGACCTGATCCATGAGAAGGCGTTGCGGGGCAAGCTGCTGAAGCGCTACCTGCTCTATGCCCTCATCGCCGTGGGGCTGGCGGCGCCCCAGCTGATCTGCTTCACCTTCCGTCAGGCCTTCTCGGGACAGGCCGGACAGGGCTTCCTCTCCTTCCATTTCAACTGGGTCAACAACAGCTCCGACGGCGGACTTTAGCTGAAGGACCTGTATTTCTGGTTCTATGTGAAGAACATCGGCCTGCCCTTCATCGCGCTGGTGCTGGCCCTGTTCGAGCGGGACGCCAGGAACCGCCGCCTCTTTGCCGGCGCGCTGCCCATCATCCTGGCGGCGGAGCTGGTGCGCTTCCAGCCCAATATCTATGACAACAACAAGCTGCTGTACCTGGCCTGGCTGCTGTGCTGCATGATCGTGGTGCGGTGGTGCGGCGGGCTCTGGCGGCGGCTGAAGGGACTCCGGGCCCGGCCCGTCATCGCGGTGTGCGTGGCAGTGGTCACCTTCCTCTCCGCGGGGCTGACCCTGTGGCGGGAGTGCGTCTCCGACTACCAGGCCTTCGGCAGCGGCGCGGTGGAGGTTGCGGAGTGGGTGAAGGAGAACACGGAGGACGGCGATGTGTTCCTCACCGGCACACAGCACCTGAACCCCGTTTCCTCCCTGGCCGGGCGCACCACGGTATGCGGCCCGGACCTGTGGCTGTATTACCACGGCATCGACACCACCGAACGCAAGGAGGACATCCGCGCCTTCCTGGAGGACCCGTATGAGAACACGGAGATCCTGACCAAATACAACGTCAGCTACATCATGATATCCAGCTATGAGCGCAGCGACTACGATGTGGACACCGACACGCTGGACGAGCTGTATGAGGTGGTCTTCAGCAACGGAGAGGCCACGATCTACAGGGTACCGGAGGGCTGAGCGATGGAAAGGCTGCTGCAGTATTCCATGGAGCGGGACAGGGCCATCCGCCTGATCTATATGCAGGAGGACGGCAGCCTGAAGCAGATCACCGCGGTGGTGAGGGCCTTCGACGCAAAGAGCGTGTCGGTCTATGTGCTGCGCCCGCCGAAGGACCTGGTCATTCTCCGGGAGAGCCTGCTCTCCGCCGATTACCGCAAGGGCGACGAGGGCGGCGCCTGAGCTTCCATCCACCACCTGTTTCACGGCCCACCGACGGGCCGGGGAGGACATCCATGACGAACCTTCTTTCACCTGACGCGCCCCTGGCGGACCGGATGCGGCCCAGGACGCTGTCGGAATTCATCGGCCAGGAGGAGCTGGTGGGCCCCGGAAGGCTGCTGCGCCGTGCCATCGAGGCAGACAGGCTCACCTCCTCCATCTTCTACGGACCGCCGGGCTGCGGCAAGACCACCCTGGCCTCCATCATTGCCCATACCACCAACGTCTCCTTCGCCCAGCTGAACGCCGTGACCAGCGGCGTGGCGGATGTGCGGTAGGTGCTGAAGCGGGCGGAATCGGAGCGCAGCCTGTACGGCAGGCCCACCCTGCTGCTGCTGGACGAGTGCCACCGCTGGAGCAAGGCCCAGAGCGACTCCATCCTGCCGGCCATCGAACGGGGCGTCATCCGCTTCATCGGCTCCACCACCGAAAATCCCATGATCGCCATGACCCCCGCCATCGTCAGCCGGTGCCGGGTGTTCCGCTTTGAGGCCCTGTCGGAAAAGCATGTGCTGCTGGCCATGCGGCGGGCCCTGACGGACAGGGAGCGGGGCTTCGGCGAAATGAACGTGCTGGCGGACGAGGACGCGCTGCTGCACATCGCCCGCATTGCCGGCGGCGACGTGCGCTCTGCCCTGGGGGCTGTGGAGCTGGCGGTGCTGACCACCCCGGCCGACGCCGACGGCGTGATCCGTATCACCATGGCCGTGGCGGAGGAGAGCATCCAGAAGCCCATGCTCCGCTGCGATGAGGGGCTGTATTACGACATGCTCTCCGCCTTCTGCAAGAGCCTGCGGGGCTCTGACGCGGATGCGGCCCTCAGCTGGTTCGCCCGGCTGATCTACGCCGGGGTGGATCCGCGCATCATCACAAGGCGCATCATCGTCCACGCAAGCGAGGATGTGGGCGTGGCCAATCCCATCGCCATGCTGCAGGCCCAGGCGGCGGACCACGCCCTCTCCGCCATCGGCATGCCGGAGGCCCGGATCCCCATCGCCCAGGCCATCATCGCCGTCTGTGAGAGTCCCAAGAGCAACAGCGTGTCCGCCGCCGTGGACGAGGCCTTTGCCGACGCGGAGAAGGGCGGCTTCGGGCCGGTGCCGTTCCATCTGCGGGATACCCACTACCAGGGGCACCGGCGCATCGGCAGCGGCGACGGCTACCTCTACCCCCACGACTTCCCCGGCCACTGGGTGCGGCAGGAGTACATGCCGCCGGAGGTGCGGGGCAAGCGCTATTACCGTCCCACCGAGATGGGCCATGAGGCCACCATCCGCAAAAATCATGAGGTGCGGGAGGGAAAATAAATGCGCAGACCCACGCGGACCGACATCAGTGTCCGCAAGGCCGCCTACTATGCCGTGGCCACCAACGGCGCGGAGCTGACCCTCGTGCTGGGGCTGGGCGTCTGGAGCCTGCTCTCCGCCGAGATGCAGGCCGCCTCCGCCGGCGTGCGCTTTGCCGTGCTGGCCGCCTGCCTGATGGTCTCGGTGGCGGCGGTGCTGGACATCCGGGAGGCCCTGCAGCTGCGGCGCCTGCTGGACAGGCTGGACGCCATGGAGGCCACCATCACCCAGATGGAGGGGCTCAACAACACCCTCCGCGCCCAGCGACATGACTTTCTGAACCACCTGCAGGTGGTCTACAGCCTGATGGAGATGAAGGAGTATGACGAAGCCTCCGCCTATCTGGAGAAGGTCTACGGCAGCATCACCTCCGTCAGCCGCTTCATGAAGACCGCCCATGCCTCGGTGAACGCCCTGCTGCAGGCCAAGCTGACCGCCTGCGAGCAGCAGCACATCGAGGTGAAGCTGAGCATCACCGGCAGCTGGCGAGACATGGCCATCCCCGGTTGGGAGATGTGCAAGGTGCTGAGCAACCTGATCGACAACGCCATGGATGCCCTGCGGGACGTGTAGGAGAAGCGGCTGGACATCCTGCTGACGGAGGACCTGCACAGCTGCCGCTTCCGCATCGGCAACACCGGGCCCCTGATCCCGGAGGAGCTGCGGGCCACCATCTTTGAGCCCGGCGTCACCACCAAGGCGGAGGGTCACGGCATGGGGCTGTACATCGTGCGCTCCACCCTGACGGAATACGGCGGCACCATCGCCCTCCTGGAGGAGGAGGGCCGCGCCTGCTTTGAGGGCAGCGTACCCAGAAAGCCCCCGGAGCCCGCAAAGGAGTGATCCCATGCTGTTCGGCATGCCCTATCTGCTGGAATGCGGCAGCCCGGAAGGCGCCGCTGCCCTGTGCCGTGAGCTGGGGCTGGACTTTCTGGAGCTGAACCTGAGCTTTCCGGACTGCACCCTGGCCCAGCTGACGCCGGAGCGCCTGACAGCCCTGCGGGAGCGGTACGGCATCGTCCTCACCTTTCACCTGGACGAGCTGCTGAATCCCTGCGCCTATGAGCCTGCCATCCGGGAGGCCTGGCACGGGAGCGTCCGCCGGGCCATCGGTCTGGCCCGGGAGGTCGGCGCGCCGTCCGTGAACCTGCACTGGGAGCGTGGCGTGTATGTCACCCTGCCGGACCGGGTGGTCTATATGAACCAGATGTACCGGGAGGCGTACCTGGCCCAGGTCCTGGCCTTCCGTCAGGTATGCGCTGAGGCCTCCCGGGGCCGGGTGAATGTCTGCGTGGAGAACACCGACGGCTGGCTGCCCTTCCAGCGTGAGGCCATTGAGCTGCTGCTGGAGGAGCCCTGCTTCGGCCTGACGCTGGACATCGGCCACAGCCACTGTACCGGCGGCACGGATGAGGATTTCTTTGCCGCCCACGCAGACCGGCTGCGGCACATGCATGCCCACGACGCCCGGGGCAGCAAATGCCACAACGCCTTCGGCACCGGCGATATCGACCTGCGGAGCCGTCTTTCCCTGGCAAAGCGGGCCGGTGCCAATGTGGTGCTGGAGGTCAAGACCGTCGAAGCGCTGCGGCAGACCGTTTCGCGCCTGCCTGCCTTTCTGCCGAAGGAGGATGCCCCATGAGCTGCAATCTCTGTCCCAGGCGCTGCGGCGCGGAGCGGACCCAGTCGGGCGGAAACGGCTTCTGCCGCCTGCCGGAGGGGATGCTCATCGCCCGCATCCAGCCCCACCTGTGGGAGGAGCCGCCCATCTCCGGCAAGCGGGGCACCGGCGCCGTGTTCTTCTCCGGCTGTACCCTGCGCTGCGCCTACTGCCAGAACGGGGACATCAGCCACCGCAACGCGGGCCGTCCCTTCACCCCGGCCCGGCTGGCTGAGAGCCTGAAGCGGCTGGTGGACGCCGGCATGCACAGCATCTCCTTCATCACCGCCACGCCCTATGTGCCTCAGGTGCTGGAGACGCTGAGCCTGTACAGGCCCCCGGTGCCGGTGGTCTGGAACACCTCCGGCTATGAGACCGTGGAGACCCTGCGGCTGCTGGAGGGGGCGGTGGATGTGTATTTGCCGGACCTGAAGCACCGTTCCGAGGCCATGGGCCGTCTCTGCGCAAAGGCGCCGGACTACTTTGAGGTCACCTCTGCCGCCATCACCGAGATGGTCCGCCAGACCGGCACCCCCGTATACGATGACGATGGCATCATGCTGCGGGGCACCCTGATCCGTCACCTGATCCTGCCCGGCCTCACCGGCGAGAGTCTGCAGCTGCTGGACTGGGTGCATGACAGCCTGCCGGAGGGCGTGCCCGTCAGCCTGATGCGGCAGTATCTGCCCTGCAACGACGTGGCCATCAAGGGATTGGACCGGCGCATCACGGGCCGGGAATACCGGCGCGTCCGGGACCGCATGCTGGCCCTGGGGCTGCCCGGCTTCCTGCAGGAGCCTGACTCCGCCTCCGCCGATTTCGTGCCGGTGTTCAATCGGGATGAAAGCTTCATCTGACCGGCACCGCCGTTCCGTTTTCTGTCCGTGTGCATCGAAAAAAGCCCCGCAGCCGGCTGCCGGCTGTCGGGGCTTTTGAACGCGGAGCCTCTCCGCTCAGGCGTGGCGCTCCACCTCATGGGCAAAGTCCAGATAGGTATAGCTGCCCTGGTCGGAATGCCCGGACACGGCCACAAAGAAGCAGCTGGGGATCTCGCCGTCCTTCAGGCACTTGGCGATGCACAGGGTGCAGCCCCTGTCATGGTTCACGGGGTTCAATGGGCATTTCTTATCCTTGCAGGTGCAGAAGGGCGCGGAACACTGCGGCATGACACATTCCTCCATATCTGACGATTCGTTTTTCCTCCGGCAGCAGTATAGCAGAAAACGCGGGGTTTGGCAATCCGGCATTTTTTCACCGAACGGCAGGAATCCGGCATCCTGTATGCGAATGTATCCACCATCATTTTCACGGGAGGACATCCATATGAAGCTGTTGATCATCGGCGGGAGCGGCTTTGTCAGCGGCACCCTGGCCAGGGCTGCCCTGGCGCGCGGGAACGAGGTCTGGTGCGTGACCCGGGGCAATCGCTCCGCCATCCCAGGCACACATCCGATTCTGGCCGACCGCAACGACACGGAGGCCTTCGCCGGGGCCCTGGCCGATGCCGGAGAGCGCTGGGACGCCGCGCTGGACTGCATCTGCTACAACGCGGAGCAGGCCCGCTTCGACCTGCGGGTCATCGGGCAATACACCCACCGGCTGGTGGTCGTCTCCACCGACTCGGTCTATCATCCCGACTACAAGACCGTGCCCCAGAACGAGGAAGCCCCGGTCTACCTGACCGACGGCGGCTACGGCGCCAACAAGCGGGAGATGGAGCTGGCCATCATCAATGAATGCCCGGCGGACCTGGCCTGGACCGTCTTCCGCCCTGGCCACATCTTCGGGCCCGGCTCCGAGCTTGGGGCCTATCCCGAGATGACCCGCAACCGGGACATGATCCCGCTGCTGCGCTCCGGAACGCCCATGCGGCTCATCGGCGGCGGCGCCCAGTACCTGCTGCATCCCATCTATGCCCCGGACTTCGCCCGCGTGATGCTGGATTGCCTGGACAACGAGGCCTGCAAAAACCAGCTCTTCTGCATGGGCGGGCCGGAGGTCATCACCAACAGGCAGTACTATGAGCTTGTGGGCGAGCTGCTGAACGTGCCCGTCGTCTTCGAGGATGTGCCGGAGGAGGGGCAGCTGGCGGCCCACCCTGCCTACAGCGGCTACCTCTGTCACCGCTGCTATACCCTGCAGAAGCTGGCCGACACCGGCATTGCCCTGCCGGACACGCCCATCCGCGAAGGGCTGCGCCGCCAGATCGAATGGCTGATCCGGGAGAGGGGCTATTGATCCACCGAAAAACCTCCGCGCCGTTTGTCCGGCACGGAGGTTTGTTAATGCGGAAGATTACTCGTACAGGGGGAAGTTGGCCATCATGGCCTCTACCTCAGCCTTCACCTGATCGATGCAGGCCTCGCCCTCACGGGCCACACGGGCGATCCAGTGGGCCACCTGAGCAAACTCCTGCTCCTTCAGGCCGCGGCTGGTGCCGGCGGGAGTGCCCACGCGCACGCCACTGGTCACGAAGGCGCTGCGGGTCTCGTTGGGCACGGTGTTCTTGTTGGCGGTGATGTTGGCGCGGTCCAGCAGGTTCTCCATCAGCTTGCCGGTCATCTCGGTGCCGGTGAAGTCCAGCAGCAGCAGATGGTTGTCGGTGCCGCCGGAGACCATGTTCACGCCCTCCTCACGGAAGGTGTTCTCCATGGCCTTGGCATTCAGGATGATCTGATGCTGGTAGGCCTTGAACTCAGGCTGCAGGGCCTCCTGGAAGCAGATGGCCTTGGCAGCGATGATGTGCTCCAGAGGGCCGCCCTGGGTGCCGGGGAACACGGCCTTGTCGATGGCCTTGGCATACTGCTCCTTGCACAGGATCAGGCCGCCGCGGGGGCCGCGCAGGGTCTTGTGGGTGGTGGTGGTCACGAAATCGGCATAGGGCACGGGATTGGGATGCTCACCCGCCGCCACCAGGCCGGCGATATGGGCCATGTCCACCATCAGCATGGCGCCCACCTCATCGGCGATGGCACGCAGCTTGTCGAAATGGATGGTACGGGGATAGGCGGAGGCGCCGGCCACGATCAGCTTCGGCTTGCACTCCCTGGCCATCCGCAGCAGCTCGTCATAGTCGATGCGGCCGGTCTCGGGGCTCACGCCGTAGGGCACGAAGTTGAAGTACTTGCCGCTGATGTTCACGGGGCTGCCGTGAGTCAGATGGCCGCCGTGGGACAGGTTCATGCCCATCACGGTGTCACCGGGGTTCAGCATGGCGAAGTACACGGCAGTGTTGGCCTGGGCGCCGGAATGGGGCTGCACATTGGCATGATCGGCGCCGAACAGCCTGCACACGCGGTCGCGGGCCAGGTTCTCCACCACATCCACATACTGGCAGCCGCCATAATAGCGGTGGCCGGGGGTGCCCTCGGCATACTTGTTGGTCAGGCAGGTGCCCATCGCGGCCATCACCGCGGGAGACACAAAGTTTTCAGAAGCGATCAGCTCAATATGCGTACGCTGACGGGTCAGCTCATCCTCAATCGCGGCGGCGATCTCCGGGTCAGCCTGTCGAATCACATCAAGTTCCATGTCCATCGGACCTCCTCAAAGTCTTGCTTTCAAATGGGTCGTGGTTGATTATAGCCTATTTTGGCCCCGGATGCAACGCAGAAACATTTTTTATACAATCCGCGGCAGGGGCACATGAATTGAAGCCAGGGGGCTTCGGCCCCTGCCACTCCCCGGGGGCCTGAGTAGCAACAGGGCACAAAAAAACCGCACCGCTCAGACTGGGCGAACCCGCAGCACATCAACCGGATGCTTATTGCTGCTGCCTTCCGGCCCTGACAAGGTTCACAACGGCAGATCGCACAGGACCCAGTCGTCATCGCAAGTACGGCTTATCCAGTATACACGATTCCGCGCCAAAAAGCAACCTCTGACGCAAAAAAAGTTTCGTATTTCCTGCCGTGGCGCTTGAAGGTATCCGATAAATGTGCTATACTTCACGGGACAACCCGACGATACGAGGAGGAGGAACCATCATGAAGAAGTTCTTTGAGGAGTTCAAAAAGTTTGCCCTGCGCGGCAACGTGCTTGACCTGGCCATCGGCGTGATCATCGGCGGCGCCTTCACGGCCATCGTGACCGCCCTGACCACCGATTTCATCAATCCCCTGCTGTCCTTTGTGACCAGCGGCTTCCAGACCCCCGGCAACCTGGGTGACACCGGCCTGGCCTGGACCTGGAGCGGTGCCATCAGCGCCTTCCTGTCTGTGATCATCAACTTCATTATCACCGCCTTCGTGCTGTTCTGCCTGATGAAGGGCATCAACAAGCTGCTGTCCTTCGGCAAAAAGCCCGAGACGCCCGCTGCTCCCACCACCAAGGAGTGCCCCTACTGCAAGAGCGAGATCCCGCTGCTGGCCACCCGCTGCAAGTTCTGCACCGCCGAGGTGCCCGAGAAGAAGGTCTGATCGGCCCTTTCTCCCGATACGCAAAAAGCCCCGTGACTTCGGTCACGGGGGCTTTTTGTACATTGGAACACGGTCATGCCTTCGGCACCGTCCTGCTGTCGAAGGTCTCCACACCGGGGTAGCCGAACTCGCGGATCACGGTCAGCACCTCTCCCAGCTCGCCGTCCAGCAGGGCCGTTTTGCGGGCATCCTCGGGATCGGTGGCCAGCACACGGATGATCACATGCTCGCCGCCCTTCACCAGCTTGGGACAGCAGCTGACCTGCCGCACCCGGTCATGGGTGATGCCCGCCACCAGGTAGAAATCCTTGGCATAGGGCTCGGTATGCTCCTCCATCCAGTCGATAGGGTTCACACCGGCCTTCTGGGCCCGGCGGATGATCTCATCTCCGGATACGGGCACAATCTGCGCCACATTGGAGAACTCGCCGATATACTGCTGCTTCACGATACGGACCATGGCTTTCAACCTCCATTTGCTCTGTTGCTCCCATCATACCGCAGGAAAGCCCCGCCGTCAAGCGGAAAAGGCTGTACAAATCGGCCAAAAGTGTGTATAATCAGGGTATATGAGGAGGGATGCCCCAATGGAGATCACCCGCATCGTCATCACAGGCGGCCCCTGTGCCGGCAAGACCACGGCCATGAGCTGGATCCAGAATGCCTTCACCCAGATGGGCTACACCGTGCTGTTTGAGCCGGAAACCGCCACGGAGCTGATCTCCGGCGGCGTGGCCCCCTGGACCTGCGGCACCAACCTGGAGTACCAGAAATGCCAGATGCGCCTTCAGCTGGTGAAGGATCAGCTGTTCCTGCAGGCGGCCCGCACCATGAAGGCGGAGAAGCTGCTGATCGTCTGCGACCGCGGCGCCATGGACAACAAGGCCTACATGAGCGAAGAGGAGTTCGCCCAGGTGCTGGCCGACAACTACACCAACGAGGTGGAGCTGCGGGACAGCTATGACGCCGTGTTCCATCTGGTGACGGCGGCCAAGGGCGCGGCCGAGTTCTACAGCAATGCCAACAACGCGGCCCGCTATGAGGACGTGGACGGCGCCGTGGCTCTGGACGACAGGCTCATTGCCTGCTGGACCGGCCATCCTCATCTGTATATCATCGACAACTCCCGGGAGTTCGACAAGAAGATGAACCACCTCATCTCCGAGATCGCCGCCTTCCTCGGCGCGCCGGATGTGAAGGAAAAGGAGCGCAAGTTCCTGATCGCCAGGCCCGACCCCGCCTGGCTGGAGTCCATCCCCGGCTGCAAGCGCATCGAGATGAAGGAGACCTGGCTGCGCGGCTTCAGCGGCGGCGAGAGCCGCATCCGTCAGCGGGGCATCGGCAGCAATCTGCTCTTCTTCGAGACCAAGACCCGCTCCACCGCAAACGGCGGCACCATCGAAACCGAGAAGCGCCTGACCCGCGACCGCTACCTGGAGATGATGGAGCGGGCCGATCCCGACCGGAAGCCCATCAGCAAGACCCGCTATTTCTTCACCTACAAGGCCCAGTACATCAAGATCGATCTCTATCCGGAATGGCCCGACAAAGCCGTGGCGGAGATCGAGGTGAACGCCGACAGCAACTATGTCATGTTCCCGGAGGAGCTGCAGGTCATCTCCGAAACGGACAGCCATGAGCTGCTGCGCATGCTGACCGAATAATCGTGAAAATCAAAGCTCCCGCAGGCCCGCGGGAGCTTTTTCCATCGGAAAACCGGGATCCGTTTACAGATCCTCATAATCGAACCAGGCAAAGTCGGCGGCGCAGCCGTCGCCCTGCAGATCCTGGCAGCAGATGCCGAGCATGGCGGAGGTGAAGCCGTTGCCGTTCACATGCTCATCGGACAGGAGGCGCATGTCCAGGGCCGGGCCCAGCTCCAGCGTCTGTCCGTTCACATCGATGGCGAAGCGCAGCTCCGCGCCGTCCACACAGGCCTGCAGGCGGCAGGTGTCGGTCCCCTCCGGCAGCCGCATCAGGGCATGATCCGTCAGCTGGTTGTTCTCGCAGGTGGTCACGCAGGCCACAGGCTTTCCGTCATCGTCGGCGGAAAGATAGAGATAGTGCCAGTTGGCGCAGTTGTACATCACCACCAGGCCCGCGGTATGGTTGGCGCAGCGGGCCCTGAAGGTCATTTCGCAGCCTGCCTTCATGTGGAGCGAAGCCACCCGGCGGGCCAGCAGATGCTGCTGAAAGCAGCTGCACAGGGAATTGCCGCCGGTGATGCGCAGTCCGCCGCCCTCCTTCAGCGAGATGCCGCAGCGCTGCCAGCCCCGGCGCAGGCTCATCCACTACACCGGAATGCCGTCCGCAAAATCCGTGCGCACAGGCACCCCGGGCCAGGCATGCTCCTGCGCCTCAGGCACCCGGAAGCTGTCCTGGGGCCGGCCGTGGGAAAGGGGCCTGCCCGCCCCGTCCGCGATCCTGGGCCAGCCGTCCTCCGTCCAGACGATGTTCTGGATGGCGCACTCCCGGCCCAGCACGCTCCACTTGCCGTCCACGGGACGGCTGCAGAGATGGGCCATGTACCAGTTGCCCCGGGGATCGCTGACGAACTGCCCGTGGCCTGCCCGCTGCAGCCTGCAGTCGGAGCCGGTGGCGGACAGCATGGGATTCTCCGGATCCACCTCATAAGGGCCCCAGATGCTGCGGCTGCGGGCGATGGTGACGCAGTGGCCGTATTCCGTGCCGCCCTCCGCCGCCGTGATGTAGTACCAGCCGTCCTTCTTCATGATGTTGGGGCCCTCGGTGGTTCCCCGGTCCGTGCCGGAGAACACCACCCGGTTCAGGCCCTTTGGCAGCAGCGTCACCGGGTCCAGCTCCGTGACGCTGACGCCCCGGAAGCGGTTGCAGCCCGTGCGCCGCTCCATGGTCTGGTTCACGATATACCTCCTGCCGTCCTCATCGTGGAACACGGAGGGGTCGAAGCCGATCCTGTTCACCGCCACCGGGCTGCTCCAGGGGCCGCGGATATCCGCTGCGGTGATGATGAAGTTGTGGGTATCCTTCATCCGGTAGGTGGCCGTGTACACGATGGTATAGGCCAGATAGAACAGGCCGTTGCTCCAGGTCAGGTTGGGGGCCCAGATGCAGCAGGAGGGCGCCAGGCCCTCCTGGTCCAGCAGCTCATCCGTCAGCGGGCTGGGCAGCTGCTCCCAGTGCCGCAGGTCGGTGGAGTGGAACAGGTTCACGCCGGGCATCCACTCGAAGGTGGAGGCAGCGATATAATATTCCTCCCCCACCCTGAGGAAGCTGGGGTCAGAGCACCAGCCGCTGAAGATCGGGTTTTCCGCTCTCATAGGGTTCCCTCCTTCTCGTTCTCGCGCCGCAGCGCCTCCAGCATGGCTTCCAGCACATTGGCCCCGGCCCAGCCGTTGTAGCTGAACCACAGGCTGGCATGGGTGCCGTCGGAGTACTGCTCGGTGGTCAGGCCGTCGCTGGGGCAGTAGCGCTCGGTCAGCAGGCCATAGCGCCCGTAGCCGCTGACATCGGGATACAGCTCCAGGCACTGCATGGCCCAGGCGTACTGATCCCGGGCCCTGTCGGCATAATAGCTGTCTCCGGTCACGCGGCTCAGATAATACAGGTCCTCGATCACCAGCACGCCCATGGGATGCACATGGGGGTTGGACACAGAGGTGATGCTGCCGCCGCAGGAGTTCCAGTGACCCTTCAGGGGCGGGCATTCGGGCCTGGCCCTGAAGCCGTACTGCCACAGGAACTGGTAGTGGGCACCGTCCCGGAGATCCTTCAGGAAGCGCTCCCCGCCTGTCACCTCATGCATGAGCCGGGCAGCGCGGATGAATGCCAGATTGCCCTCCTGGTCCACGCTCTTCCAGGTATCCATGGGGGTGCCGGTGCAGCAGAGGCTCCGGACGGATGTCCCATAGAAGTCCAGCGCCCGCTCGCAGGCCCTCAGGTAGCGCTCCTCCCCTGTGAGCCGATAGGCCAGGGGCATGGCAGCGGCGAACCAGCAGCCCGCGAAGCCGTCCCAGTCCAGCACCTTCCGCTCATACCGGGAATAGGTGTAGCCAAGGCTGCCATCCTCACGCTGCAGGGAAAGCACGGTATCCAGCGTCCCCAGCGCAGCGCTCCGCCAGGCGGGGCGGTCCTCCCCCTTCTCCTTCAGCAGGAGGAGCATCTTCAGCAGATAATACACCGCCGAGCCGTTGGTGTAGGCGCAGTGGCAGTCGGAGGTCAGGCCCAGATAGGCCCACCAGCCGTTGACAGGGTTGGGTTCCCAGTCCGGCTTCCAGTCCGGGCGGGTCACATCGTTGATCATGCCGCCCGCCGGATCCCAGGCGGAGGCGATCTCATCCGCGATGTCCGGGCCGCTGAGCTTGCCCGCGAAGGTGTCCTCAGGCAGCCGCAGCAGGTCCTCCGCCAGCAGGAAGGGATAGGCCAGGATGGCTCCCGCCGTCCAGCCGATCTCCGGCAGCTGACGCCAGCTCTTCAGCTCCGGCTGCGTCCACAGATGACAGTCGCAGTTGGTATAATTGTGCCACGCGTCGTTCCAGCTGACCTGCAGGAAGGCGTCCAGCAGCGCCTGGGCCGCCTCACGGGTGGTCCTGCGGAAGGCAGGCGTCTCCCGGGTCAGGGCGTACTCGCTGCGGATGATGGCGGCGGCTGTCTCCGTCCTGCCGCCTGGCATGGCATAGATCCGTCCCCTCAGATGGCCTTCACAGGCATACTGCGCCGTGGAGGGCGTGGGAGTGCGGCGGTTGGTGTAGGTGACGGGATCGTTGGTGTAACCCGCACTGACCGCGATGCGGTCGGGGAGCTCCGCCCGGATGCCGTTCCGCACGAAACCGCCCTCCGGCAGGTCCGTGTAGGGATTCACGGACAGCGCCAGGGTGCCGGCCTCCCCCATCAGCATCACCACAGGCTGTGGCGCGCGGTCCGCCCGCAGCTCCCAGAAGGGCGAGCAGAACACATCCTCCGGGCGCTCCTCCGTCAGCATCATGTATTCGCCCCGGCGGGCCTCCCGCATATTGTTGTCGCCATGGATATTGGCGGGGATCAGGTGCCACCAGTCCCCGGGCTACGCCTGAAGCGTCAGCCGCACCTGAGCGGGGCGCACGGCAGTGAAATCCAGCGTGTAGCCCCACACGGTGTCCGAGGCCCGGTCGAAGCGCACCCGGATATCGATCTCCTGATTGGTAAAAGCCAGGCCCGCCTCATCGGAGGAGCCTGGCAGGGCCTCCCGCCAGCCCGCATCGCCCTGAAGACGATACAGGATGGCGGGACGGCAGGACAAACCGGGATACCTGCTTTGCAGCATGGTTTCTCCTTTCACAGCCCGCACGGGCCGGGAACCCCTGATTGGATCAGCCCTTCATGCCCGTGGTGGCAATGCCCTCCACGAAGTACTTCTGGGCGGCAAAGAACAGGATGATCAGGGGCAGCACCACCACGAAGGACATGGCCATCAGCTTGCCCCAGACGATGACGCTCTCCGAGTCCATCGACAGGCGCAGGGCCAGGGACACGGGATACTTCGACACCGAGTTGATGAAGATCAGGGAGTTGAAGTAGTCGTTGTAGGTCCACATGAACTGGAACAGGCCGGCGGAGAACAGGGCGGGCTTCAGCAGGGGCAGCAGGATCTGCACCAGCACGCGGAAGGTACCGCAGCCGTCGATGTAGGCGGACTCGTCCAGGTCCCTGGGCAGGCCACGCATGAACTGCACCAGCATGAAAACGAAGAAGGGATAGCAGCCCAGCAGCGCGGGCACATAGAAGGGCAGGTAGGTATTCACCCAGCCGAAGCGGTTGTACAGGGCGTAGCGCGGGATGACGATGACCGCGTTGGGCAGCATCAGGGTGGCGATCAGCAGCGCGAACAGCACCTTTTTGCCGGGGAAGCGGAAGCGGGCAAAGCCATAGGCCACCAGGCCGCAGGAGCACACCGTCAGAACCACGGTGGGAAGCACCAGCAGCGCCGTGTTGGCAAAGAACTGGGTATAGGTCATGGTGCTGGCCGTCCAGCCCTCCACATAGTAATGGAAATCAAAGCTCTTGGGCAGCAGGGCCACCGAGCCGAAGATCTCCTCATTGGTCTTGAAGGAGGCACAGAACATCCAGATGATGGGATACAGCAGCACCACGCCGATCACGGCGATGATCAGGTAGTCCAGCACGCGGCGGGCCACCTTGCCGGAAGAGGGCTTCTTGACCTTCATCGTGCCATCCATCAGAAATCACCTCCATCCTCATAATGCACCCAGCCGGAGGAAGAACGGAACAGGCACAGCGTCACCACCAGGATGATGCCGAAGATCACCCAGGAGATGGCGGAGGCATAGCCCATCTTGTAGTACTTGAAGCCCTCCTTGTAGAGCTTCATGCCCAGCACGTTGGTGGACTTCAGGGGGCCGCCGTTGGTGATGACGAAGGCGGAGGTGAAGTTCTGCAGGGCGTTGATGGTCTGCATGATCAGGTTGAAGAAGATGATGGGCGTGATCTGGGGCACCGTCACGCTGAAGAAGCGGCGGATGGGGCCGGCGCCGTCGATGGTGGCAGCCTCCAGGATGGACTTGGGCACCTGCTTCAGGGCGGCCAGGAACATGACCATGG
>R14__coassemble_689_pt1 | contig 21368 bp, 25 predicted proteins | sample R14__metabat2_high_PE_034 | metagenome-assembled genome bin R14
GGCCGGGGAGGATAGGGGCGGTCCCCCCGGACAAGTGAAATGAAGGGCTTTGCGGAAGCATAACAGGAAAACAAGATGGAACAGAACAAGCTGACAGCGCAGCAGATCATCGATGCCATCCATGCCAGCCGCGCCACCGGCGACAAGCAGGGCCTCCGCAATACCCTGGCGCTGCTGGACAGGCTGGGCCTGCGGCTGGACTTCCCCGCTGTCCATGTGGCGGGCACCAATGGCAAGGGCAGCGTCTGCGCCATGACGGAGAGCATCCTGCGTCGGGCCGGCCTGCATACCGGCCTCTATACCTCACCCTTCCTGCAGAGCTACCATGAGCGCATCCGCCTGGACGGCCTGCCAATGACGGACGGGCTGCTGGAGCGCTACGGCGGCCCCGTGCTGGCCGCTTCGGCACAGCTGGCGAGGGAGGGCATTCACGCCACGCCCTTCGAGCACGGCACGGCCCTGGCCTTCTCCCTGTTCGAGGGGGAGCGGGTGGATGCCGCCGTGTGCGAGGTGGGCCTTGGCGGAAGGGAGGACCCCACCAACGTGCTGCTGCCCCGGGTCAGCGCCATCACCGCCATCGGCCTGGATCACATGAGCATCCTGGGAAACACCGTGGAGGAGATCGCCCTGCAGAAAGCGGGCATCATGAAGCCCGGCGTGCCGTCGGTATGCCAGTGCGCCGTGCCTTCCGTGGAGGCGGTCTTCCGGCGGGAGGCGGAGCGACTGGGCGTACCGCTGCGCCAGCTGCGGGAGAATATGGCGGATCACATCCGCTGCGATGCTCACGGCTCCGTGGCGGACTACCGCCTGGAGGAGGACTGGCCGGAGGTGCGGCTCTCCCTGCCGGGCAGGCATCAGGTGATGAACGCCATGACGGCGATCGCCGTCACCGAGGAGCTGCGGAAGCGGGGCATGGCGATCCCGCGGGAGGCTGTGTATGAAGGACTCGCCGCCACGGTGTGGCCTGCCCGCCTGGAGTGGTGCGGCGACCTGCTGCTGGACGGCGCCCACAATGCCCACGGCATCGGCTCCCTGCGCCGCTTCACGGAGGAGCAGCTGGCGGAGCAGCCCAGGACGCTGCTGACCGGCGTATTGACCGAAAAGCTCTCGGAGGAGATGCTGGATGGCCTGGCCGCGCTGGCGGACGAGGCCGTGACCGTGACGCCGGACAGCAGCCGCGCCATGGACGCGGAGACCTATGCCGCCCGGCTCCGGGAGCACGGCGTTCGGGTGACCGTGGCGAAGGACCTGGAAGCCGGCCTGGCCCTGGCCCGGCGGAAGCAGGCCGAAAAGGGCGGCATCATCATCGCCTGCGGCTCCCTTTACTTTGCGGGAGCGCTGCGCGGCCTGCTGGGCCTGCCCTGGCGATGAATCAGTGACAGAAAGACCTGGAGGAAGAACATGGCATTTGTACATGAGCCGGTGCTGTATCATGAGGTCATGGAGTGGATGGCCCCCAAGGCCGACGGCGTCTACTGCGACGGCACCCTGGGCGGCGGAGGGCACTCCTCCGGCATCCTGTCCCTGTCCGGCGGTACGGCGCGGCTGTACGGCATCGACCGGGACCTGAACGCCATCGCGGCGGCCTCGGAGCGGCTGAAGGACTATCCCGGCTTCACGGCGTTGCACGGCAACTTTCATGACGCGAAGGAGCTGCTGGCGCAGGCCGGGGCTCCGGCGCTGGACGGCGCGCTGCTGGACCTGGGCGTCTCCTCGCCCCAGCTTGACAACGGGGAGCGGGGCTTCAGCTACCATGAGGACGCGCCGCTGGACATGCGCATGGACCGCAGCCGCGGCATCACCGCCGCCGAGCTGCTGAACACCGCCGATGAGAAGGAGCTGTGCCGCATCATCCGGGACTACGGCGAGGAGAAGTGGGCCGCCCGGGTGGCCGCCATCATCTGCGAGCATCGGGCAAAGAAGCCCTTCGAGACCACCTTTGACCTGGTGAACGCGGTGGACTCCGCCATCCCCAAGGCCGTGCGCCTGAAGGACGAGGGGCACTCCGCCCGGCGCACCTTCCAGGCCATCCGCATCGCTGTGAACGACGAGCTGGACCCGCTGGACAGGGCACTGTGCGACCTGGTGGACTGCCTGAAGCCCGGCGGAAGGCTGCTGGTCATCACCTTCCATAGCCTGGAGGACCGCATCGTGAAGCGCTGCTTCCAGCGGCTGCAGAATCCCTGCACCTGCCCGCCCCGCATCCCCGTGTGTATCTGCGGCAAAAAGCCGGTGGTGAAGGTGCTGGCGAAGGGGGCTGTGCCGCCCTCGGAGGAGGAGATCGAACGCAATCCCCGCAGCCGCAGCGCCAAGCTGCGCGTCTGCGAAAAGCTGGAGGTGGAATGATGCCCACGCTGTATGTGGTGGCGACCCCCATTGGCAACCTGCAGGACTTCTCCCCAAGGGCCATCGAGACCCTGAGGAAGGCCTCCTTCATTGCCGCGGAGGATACCCGTGTGACCATGAAGCTGTGCCAGGTGTTCGATATCCACACCCAACTCATCTCCTGCCATCAGCACAACGAGGATACAAAGGGCGTGTGGCTGGCGGAGCGCATGCTGGCTGAGCAGGCGGATGCTGCCCTGACCACCGACGCCGGCACCCCCTGTGTGTCCGACCCGGGCTACGCGCTGGTGAAGGCCTGCGTGGAGCGGGGCATCGAGGTGCTGCCGGTGCCGGGCTGCTGCGCCGGGGTATCCGCCCTGTCCGTCAGCGGCTTCGAGGCCCGGGAGTGGGCCTTTTACGGCTTTCTGCCCAGGGAAAAGAAGGAGCTGCGGGAGAAGCTGCTTTCCATGGCCCGGGGCGTGCCGGTGGCCATCGTGCATGAATCGCCCTATCGCGTTATTGAGCTGATGGAGACCGTGACGGAGACCCTGCCCGGCGCCCTGGTGTCTGCCTCCTGCGACCTGACCAAGCTGCACGAGAAGACCGTTCGCGGCACGGCGGAGCAGGTACTGGCGGAGCTGAAGGCCAATCCCAAGGCGGACAAGGGCGAGTACTGCCTGGTGCTGGACCTGCGGGGCGTGACCCTGCCGGAGCAGAAAGCGCCACAGGCAGAGCTGTCCCCGGAGGCCATGCTGGTGGAACGGCTGCTGCTGGGCGAGGACCTGCGTCAGGCCCAGGCGTATCTGACCGAGAGCGGCATGAAGAAAAACCAGGTGAAGGCGGCGGCCCTGCGGCTGAAGCGGCTCTTCACGGAGGAGGAAGAGGAATGAGAGAGATCACGGCGGAAGCCATTGCCACGGCGGTGCGTGACCTGTGCGTCAGCGCCAACCGGGACCTGCCCACGGATATCGGCGAGGCGCTGCGCAGCTTCCGGCAGGAGGAGACCTACGCGCCTGCCCGGGATATGCTGGACATCCTCATCCAAAATGAGGGCATTGCCCGGGCCACAGCCATGCCCATCTGCCAGGATACCGGCATGGCCATCGTGTTTGCCGAGGTGGGGCAGGAGGTGCATATCACCGGCGACTTCGAGACGGCGGTGAACGCGGGCGTTCACCAGGGCTATGTGCAGGGACTGCTGCGCAAGAGCGTGGTGGGCGATCCCCTGCGTCGGGTGAACACCGGTGACAACACCCCCGCCATTATCCACACCCGGCTGGTGCCGGGCGACAGGCTGACCCTGACCGTGGCCCCCAAGGGCTTCGGCAGCGAGAACATGAGCCGCCTGAAGATGCTGACCCCGGCCCAGGGCGTGAAGGGCGTGAAGGACTTCGTGCTGGAGACGGTGAAGCTGGCCGGAGCCAATCCCTGTCCGCCCATGGTGCTGGGCATCGGTATCGGCGGCGACTTCGAGCGGGTGGCCGAGCTGGCCAAGCAGGCCCTGATGGTGCCTCTGGTGGAGCACAACCCGGACGAGTACTACGCCGCTCTGGAGGACGAGCTGGTGGGCATGGTGAACGCCACCGGCATCGGGCCCCAGGGCTTCGGCGGCCGCACCACCTGCCTGGGCCTGCATATCCTGCAGCAGCCTACTCACATCGCGGGCCTGCCCGTGGCTGTGAATGTCAGCTGCCATGTGACCCGCCACAAGACCACCGTACTGTGAGGAGGAAGACTGTATGAGAAGCATCACCGCTCCCCTGACGGAGGAGGTCGTCCGCAGCCTGCACGCCGGTGACCATGTGCTGCTGTCCGGCGTGGTGTACACCGCCCGGGACGCGGCGCACCTGCGGATGCTGGACTGCCTGAAGAACGGGCAGCCTCTGCCCATTGAGCTGCAGGGCAATGTGATCTATTACGCGGGCCCCACGCCCACGCCTCCCGGAAAGCCCATCGGCTCCATCGGTCCCACCACCTCCACCCGCATGGACGCCGCCACGCCTACCCTGCTGTCCCTGGGGCTGCGGGGCATGATCGGCAAGGGCGGCCGAAGTGCCGCCGTGGTGCAGGCCATGCGGGAGCATTCCGCGGTGTATTTCGCGGCGGTGGGCGGCGCGGCGGCCCTGATGGCCGAGTGCGTCACCTCCTGCGAGGTCATTGCCTGGGATGACCTGGGCCCGGAATCCGTGAAGCGGCTGACCTTGAAGGACCTGCCTCTGGTGGTGGCGGTGGACTGCTACGGCCAGGACGCCTTTGTGCAGGGCCAGGCGGACTATCTGGCCACGCTGTAAGCCATATAAAAAACCGTTCCTCCCGATCTGTCGGCAAAGGAACGGTTTTTATGTGGGCTCGTCGCCGTACTGCAGCCGCCACAAAGTGCGGAACACGGAGTCGGCGGTGTGTGCCTCCGTCTAAAGAAAGCGGATGGGCTCATGCATGGCGGTGAGGCTGTGGGCGTCCGAGCTGTTCAGCAGGGTGCAGCGCTCCAGATAGGGATACCGCTGCTTCAGCTCCTCCAGCTGGCCCCAGTGCTTCACCTACGCCAGGCGAAAGGTGCTCCAGGGCGGGATCATGCCAAGCTGGCTGATGAGGCTGGTGGTGCTTTTGTCGATATGGGCCGGCACCGCCACGCCGTGAAAGCGGCGGGCCAGGGCGAAGGTATCGTCGAAGGAGATGTCCGTGGCGCTGATGAGCAGCGTGCCGAAGGTGCCGGCGGGCTCATCCTCCTCATTCATCAGCAGCTGATTGCCGAAATACTCCGGGCGGTTGGGAATGGGCAGGATCCGGGGCTCCACATACCGGTCGAAGGCCAGGGCATCCTCCAGCCTGTTGAAATAGAACAGCACATGGATCTCCTCGGCGGTGGTCAGCTCCATGCCGGGCAGGGCCGTTACGCCGTAGGCCTCCGCCGCCGCCAGGAAGGCCGGGCAATTCTTGCAGGTGTTGTGGTCCGTCAGGGCGATCACATCCAGCCCGATCAGGCTGGCCAGCCCCGCGATGCTGCCGGGAGTGGCGTCATCATCCCCGCATGGAGAGAGGCAGGAGTGGATGTGCAGGTCATAGCTGAGCTTCATGGCTGTGGCACCTCACAGGGCCTGATGGATGGCCAGCGCCGTGGGAAAGACGGGCTCCTCCGAGGCCAGCAGGGTGATGTCCTGCTGCTGCGCCTTGGCGACCAGAGCGGCATCGGCCGTCATGCCCTCCGCCAGGATCACCGCGGCGCACTCCGTCAGGGCGGCCACCGCCAGGGTGTTGATGTTGTTCATTACGGTGACCCAGGCGCAGCCGGCGGGGGCGTTGCCCATCACGCAGCTGAGCAGGTCGCAGCAGTAGACGCCGGTGAGCTCATCCTCGCCGTTGCCGCCGTCGTTGAGCACCGTGAGGCCGGGCATTTCCATCAGCTGCCGTACAGTCATGGGCTTACCTCCCCGATCGTTTTGTTGAAGGTTCATTTGCGGGACATGTTCATGCAGCGGCAGTCGATGCCGTAGCGCACCATGTCCTCCGCCTGGCAGCGGCAGGTGGGGCAGCCGCACATGCCGCAGTCCAACCCGGGCAGCACCGCCAGGATGCGGTCCACCTCCGCCATGGCCCGCATACTCTCCGCCATGGTGCGGCCGATCTCATACACCGGCTGGAAGTCGATCTCCTCGCTGAAGGTGAAGTGAGGCCGCTCCGGGAAGTCTCCGTGGAAGGAACGGTACATGGGCAGATGCTTCCGCAGGCGCGCCAGCTTGGCGCTGGCCACGTAGGGATTCTCCACGTTCAGCACGCCGCCCACACAGCCGCCGGGACAGCTTCTCAGCTCGATGAACTTCACGTTGTCCACCAGCTTCTCGTCCTCCAGGTCCTCCAGCACGCGGATCACATTCTCGATGCCGTCCGCCGCCACATAGTGGGAGTGGCCCTGGCCCTTGCATTCGCCGCCGGTGCAGCTCCAGCCGACGCCCACGCTTCCGGAGAGGGAATACTCCTTCGGCGCCTTCTGGGCCTCCGGCATCACGGCCAGCAGCAGAGGATAGATGTCCTTGATGGCCAGCACGCCGTCCACATGGCTCTTTCCGCCCGCCACGGGGGATTTGACGGCAGCCGCCTTGCTGGGGCAGGGGCTGATGTAGAAGACGCCGACGCGCTCCGGGGCCAGGCCGGTCTTTTCCGCGGCCCGCTTCCGGGCCAGCTCGCCGGCCACCTCCATGGGGGAATACATGGGCAGGAGATGCTCCAGCAGATTGGGGAAGCGGATGCGGATCAGCCGCACCACGGTAGGGCAGGCGCTGGAGATCAGGGGCCAGTCCTCCCGGTGCTGGTCCACATACCGGCGGGAGGCGGCGCTCACCAGCTCGGCCGCGGCGCTGGGCTCGAACACATCGTCAAAGCCGATCATGGTGAAGGCCGTCAGCAGGATGTTGATGTCCTTCAGGTTGTTGTACTGTCCGTACAGGGCGGGATGGGGCAGAGCGACCCTGTAATCAAAGCTCTCCAGGGCATCCATGGTATCCATGCTGACCACATGGGCGTCGTGGGGGCATTGCCGGACGCACTCGCCGCAGTCGATGCAGAAGTCCGGGATGATCACGGCCCTGCGCTCATCACCGCTGAGGCGAACGGCCTCCGTGGGGCAGCGCTTGATGCAGTTGAGACAGCCGATGCAGTAATCAGGCTCCAGACTGACGGAATGATAGAACCGCTTGTTGGACTGGGAGCCGGTATAGGCGGTAAAGGGATCGGTACCGGAGCGTGCCATGGCCGTCAGCACCTCCTTTCAGAGAGTGTGATTTCAGGGGTCAGAAACGGACGGTCATGGTCACGGTGGTGCCCACGCCCAGGGTGGTGTCGATCACCATTTCATCGCTGTTCTTCTTCATGTTGGGCAGGCCCATGCCGGCGCCGAAGCCCAGGTTGTGCACCATGTCGCCTGCGGTGCTCCAGCCCTCCTGCATGGCCTGCTCCACATTGGGGATGCCGGGGCCCTTGTCCGCCAGCACCATCACGATGCGGTCGGGATAGATGTCCACATCGATCACGCCGCCGTCGGCATGGATGACCATGTTGATCTCGCCCTCATACATGGCGATGGCCACCCGGCGCACGTTCTGGGGCGACACATGCAGCTGCTTCAGCTTGCGCTTGATGTCGCTGGAGGCGTAGCCTGCCTTCGTCATGTCGGAGCGGTCCACGGGATAGCGGTAGTGCAGGGATTCACTGTCCATCCTCAGCCCTCCCCCGAAGCCCCTCGGCATACAGCAGGCCGCAGGCGGTGAACATGGAGAAGTCCGTGCGCATCAGGCAGATCTACAGCTCCTCCGCCAGGGCCACGGTGTCGGGATCCGGATCCCGCTGGCCGATAAGGATCACGCAGGTCATGCCCATCATCTCCGCCGTGCGCAGCACCTGGGCGTTGTACATGGCGGTGATCAGGATGGACTTGTTGGCGGCGTAGGCCAGCACATTGCTCATCATGTCGGAGCAGAAGGCTGAATCCACCGAAAGATAGGGATCAAAATGCTGCGTCAGCACCTTGGCCTGAAGCGCATGCTCCACGATTCCCAAAGTCATATGTCATCCCTCCCGGAAAGCTCCCGGCTGTTTCGTTGGCATCTGATTTTAAAAAGTATAGCATAAAACGCCGGATATGACAAGCGGTATTTTGCGGCAGCAGAAAAAGCCCGCGCTTTGCGCGCGGGCCGAAAGCTGTCAGCTGACGGGAGTAAGCATATTCCCCGAGGGTGTGGGAGTCGACTGCTCCTCCACCGCCCGCAGGTAGGTGACCATGCACCAGCCCTCGGCGGTGTCCGTGCGCACATGGGCCCAGACGCCGTCCTCACTCAGCCCCAGCACCTCCAGCTGCTGATGCTTGTACAGCCGCATCAGGATGTCCGCGCCGGATTGGGGCTCCGTGCGCAGGTTCAGGCTGCTGTCATCCTCGATACCCTCCACCGAGGCCAGCCAGGAGCCCTCAGAAATGGAGGACACCGGCATCAGCGTGGGCCTGGGGGTGGGAGAGGCGGAGGGGCCCGGCGTTGCCGCCAGCTGGGGCCTGGCGGTGGGCGCGTTCAGCTCGCCGGAGGCCACCACGGACAGGTCCATGTGGGGATAATAGAAATTGAGGATCTGCACGAAGGTCATGCCGTAATGGGAGGCCATCCACTGGGCGCCGCGCTGGCTCATGCCCACGCCGTGACCGAAGCGGCGGCCCCGCAGCACGAATTCGCTGCCCGTCTCCTCCACGGTGATGCGCTCATAGCTGGTGCCGGAGATCAGCAGGGAGAAGGCCTGCGCCACATCCGGGAAGATGGATACCGTGACGGTGACCGCCTCCTCCGCTTCGATGAAGCCGGAGAGCCGGGGCGCGGCGGTGGCGCCGGGGGCCGCGGTGGGCTCGGCAGTGGCCAGGCCCAGCAGCTGTCCCAGGTCAAAGTCCTCCTCCTCATCGTCCTCCGAGGCCCGCAGCCACTTTTTGCCGGCCCAGCGGAAGGTGACGGTCATCTCGGTCACATAGGTGCTGTCCTTGCCAAGGGTCTGGCCTCCCAGGGTGATGGCCTCCAGGGCCGTGATCTTAAAATTGTCGGGGTCGGTGTCATAGCCCAGCCGTGAGACCGTGTCGCCCAGCTTGCCGTACAGCAGCTGTACGAAGTCTTCCGGCAGGCCGTCGCCGTTCTTCTTCAGATGGGCGGTTTTGACCACGCTCTCCGGGTTTTCCAGGTCATAGGGGTCCTCGGTCACGGCATAGTAGGCCAGCTTGCCCCGGGCGGACCATACGGTCTCGGGCAGCTCGGTCTGTCCGCCGTTGCTGGCGGCATAATAGCAGGTGGCCAGCTTGCCCTTATAGCTGCCCACAATGCCGGCGGTTTCCTGCACGGCACGGATGGCGTTGGTGTTGCCCCAGTAGATGCCCCGGAACACCTGGTCGTTGGTGTTGTCCACCAGGTCATAGTCCTCCGTGGCGTTCACATGGGCCAGGGCGTAGGTCCTGGCGCAGACGGCCTGGGCCTTCAGGGCCTCCAGCGGGAAGGAGTTGCTCATCTCATAGGGCACCACGCCCAGCAGATATTCCTCCACGGAGGCGGTCAGGATGGGCCGGATGACGCCGTCCCGGATGTCCAGCCGCAGGTCGCCGGGATACAGGTTGCCCCCGGCGATGAAGCGGATGCCGTCCTGGGAAAGCGTGTCGGAGGCGTTGCGGATGAAGGTGACGGTGCCGCCCAGGGACAGGCTGACGCTGTCGGTGAAGAGCCACAGCTTCCCGTCACGCAGGCGAATGGATACGGCGGTGCCCCGGTCGAAGAGCAGCTCGGTGCCATTCTCCGTCACGGCACTGTAGCTACCGTCCAGGGTCAGGTCCGCGGCGTCCTGCAGGCCCAGGGACTTCAGATAAACGGTCACCGTGGGCGCAGGGCCCTCCACGGCGGTGGCGGCGGGCGTGGCCGTGGGGGAGGCCGCCAGGGCGGAGCCGGTCAGCAGCAGCGCCAGCAGCAGGGCCAGGCACCGAAGGGAGCGTCTCATATGCACAGGATGACTCCTTTCAGAATGACTCTTTTCAAATCATGAAAAAGGCGGATGCCGTGACGCATCCGCCCGGCGGGACCAGTATACCACAGTTCCCGGCCGATTTGCAAGCAAAGGGTCAGCCTTCCGTCATGCCCCGGAAAAAGTTTACATCCGTGCGCTCCACCCGGCAGCTGCCGACCCGGTCCAGGAGGATCACCCGCAGAGCCCTGCCCAGGTTTTTCTTGTCCATGCCCATGGCCGCCAGCAGGTCAGCCTCGGGAATGTCCGGCAGGGCGCGGGGCAGGCCCAGGGCGTCCAGCAGGGCGTTCAGCCGGGCCAGGGTGCCTCCCTCCGTCAGCCCGCGCCCCTCCGAGAGGCGGGTGACGACGCTCATACCCACCGCCACCGCCTCCCCGTGGCGCAGGCCGCCGTAGTGCTGGCAGGTCTCGATGGCATGGGCGACGGTGTGACCGAAGTTCAGGATCATCCGCAGGCCGGTGTCCTGCTCATCCGCCTCCACCACATCCGCCTTGGCCTGAATGCAGTGCCGCAGGATGAGATCCATGCTGTCCATCAGCGTCTGCCGTCCGCCGGGGGCCTTCTCCTCCAGCAGCGCGAACAGCGCGGGATCGTTGATGCAGCCGTACTTCACCACCTCGCCCAGACCGTCGTGCCAGTAGGCGTCGGAGAGGGTGCACAGGGTCTGCGGGTCGCACAGCACCAGGCGGGGCTGCCAGAAGGCACCCACCAGGTTCTTGCCCTGTGGCAGATCGACAGCCACCTTGCCGCCAACGGAGGAGTCCACCTGGGCCAGCAGCGTGGTGGGGATCTGCACGAAGCGGATGCCCCGCAGGAAGGTGGCGGCGGCCAGTCCGGCCAGGTCGCCCATGACGCCGCCGCCCAGGGCCACCACCGCGTCTCCCCGGGTGATATGGCTCCCGCAGAGGAAGGTGTACAGCTCCGTCAGCTTTTCCAGACACTTGGTGCGTTCGCCGTGGGGCAGCACGATGGCGGCATGGCTCAGTCCGGCGCCGTCCAGGGAGCTTTCCAGCCGGGCCAGGTACAGGGGCGCCACCAGGTCATCCGTCACGATGGCCAGACGGCAGTCGCCCAGGGCCTGCCGGATGTGGGCACCGGCGCTGTCCAGAATGCCGTTTTCAATGAGGATGGGATAGCTGCGCTCTCCCAGCTGTACGGTGATGGTCTCCATGGCGTCCTCCTCCGGTCATCAGATCTCGCGGCCCACCGCCGCGGCGATATTGCGGATGTCACGCATCACCTCATCGAAGGTATCGGGGGTGATGCTCTGCTGGCCGTCGCACAGGGCGTGCTGGGGATCGTTGTGCACCTCGATCATCAGGCCGTCCGCGCCAATGGCCACGGCGGCGCGGGCTACCGGGGGCACCATCCAGCGCTTGCCGGTGGAGTGGCTGGGGTCCACGATCACGGGCAGATGGCTCAGATGCTTCACCGCGGGGATAGCGCCCAGGTCCACCGTGTTGCGGGTGTAGGTCTCGAAGGTGCGGATGCCGCGCTCGCACAGGATGACCCGCTCGTTGCCGCCGGCCATGATGTACTCGGCGCTCATCAGCCACTCCTCAATGGTGGCGGAAAGGCCGCGCTTGAGCAGGATGGGCTTGTCCACTTTGCCCAGCTGCTTCAGCAGGTCGAAGTTCTGCATATTGCGGGCGCCCACCTGAATGATGTCCACATCCTCCATGAAGCGGTCGATGTCGTAGGGGCTCATCAGCTCGGAGACGATGGGCAGGCCGGTGGCCTCCCGGGCCTCCTTCAGCAGCTCCAGCCCCTGATACGCCAGGCCCTGGAAGGAGTAGGGGGAGGTGCGGGGCTTGAAGGCGCCGCCGCGAAGCACCATGGCGCCGCTGGCCTTCACCGCCCGGGCGATGCCCACGATCTGGTCGTGATTCTCCACGGAGCAGGGGCCCGCCATCACCGCCAGTTTGTTGCCGCCGACCACCGCGGTGCCCGCGGTGACCACGGTGTTTTCGGGGTGGAACTGGCGGTTGGCCTTCTTGAAGGGCTCCGCCACATGCATAATGCGCTCCACGCAGTGGAAGGATTCGATCTGGGTGGGGTCGATACGGCTGGTGTCGCCGATGAGGCCCAGGATGGTGATGTCGGAGCCGATCACGGGGTTCACGGTGACCCCCTGGCCCACGATCAGGTCAGTGATGCTGTCGATATCCTTCTGGGGGGTGTTCTGCTTCAGCACGATGATCATAATGCTTTTCCTCCGCTCTTTTGATTTGGACTGGATTTTGTGGCATAAAAAACAGAGGCCCAGCAAAGAGCCTCCGTGTTTTATCCGAATGGAACAGGCCGCGCCTGTCAGCTCCTTGTGTTCACGACAAATCCCCGCTCCGGCTGATAGCTGAGCGGGCTCGTAAACACAAAAGATGAATGCAGCATATACGCAACCTCCCGGAGCGGCGCCACATCGGCTGCCTCTCCCTTTCGATGGCATTATAACCCCGGTTTTTTTCCTTGTCAAGGGAAGTACAAAAGGAATACAAAAGAAGACAGGTGGGTCAATCCTGCAATGATATCGGGGTCAGTATGGCGGGCAGAGAGGTGACGGGTTCGCCGATGTGCTCCAGCAGATCATCGCAGCGCTCGTCCGGCCCCACCTCTGTGGCATACAGGCCGAAGGCGGTGTTGTCATATGTCAGGCTGCTGTTCATAGACCAGGTGCCCCGCTGGCTCCTGTGACAGTCCAGTGCCCGGGAGGCGACGGACAACCCCGTTTCGCCGCCGAAGGCCGCCAGAGGCACGCTCCAGTCCATGTGCAGCTGATGCTCCGGCCATAGATGAATGTACAGCTTTTTCACCTGCCAGGTGCCGTAGGAAGCGGCAGAGTCCGTGAAGACTGTGGCATCGGCTGCAAGTGTGTAGCACTGGATTGCCGCGTCAGCCACGGCCTTGTGGGCGGTGTGGCCGTATTCGCCGTCGATGTCCTGGGTGATGAGCACATCGGGCTGGAAACGACGGATGGCCTCTGTCACCATACCGAAGAATCTGTCCCTCTTCCAAAGGGAGTACAGGGAATCGATGCTTCTGCCGATGCGGTCCGGGAGGTCGCAGAAGTACGGATAGCTCCGGTCTCCGCAGAGCCACAGGGCGTCCAGCAACTCCAGCTTGCGTAGCGGAGAGGAGGTGGCGTACACCAGCTGCACCACCTTGCCTCGGTCGCCGGCATAGGTGGGGATCAGCCCACCGAACCACAGCAGTTCATCGTCCGGGTGGGCGGAGAGCAGCATGATATCCGCCTTCTCCGATATGGACCACAGATGGACATCGGAAGGCGGCTCGCCTTCGCCGTACACATACAGCTCATCGATCTTGACTTCACCCCCGGTGGAGGAGCGGAGCCGCACCTCCTGCGCCGGCCGGGGCAACGCTACCCACTCATCAACGAAGTCTGCCCCGGCTGTGGCTACGGTGACCCATCCGTCCGCCTCCTCTACCTGGAGGTCCACGGTCTGGGGTTGATTAAAGAACCGCAGATACAGTGCACCGATGGCCGCGCCTTTTGAGCGGATATGCATGACCCTGCGCTTCTCCAGCCTGAAGGCAGTGCCGTAATTCCGGTCCAGCATCCGGTTGACCTTGTAGACTTTCACACCCGGCGCACGGATTACACAGGTATCAGTTAGCTCGGCGGCGGGCTCGGCCTCTGCACCGAGGCACAGCAGGCCCGTCAGCAGAAGCAGCGGCAGTAGACGGAGGAGTGCTTTCATGAATAATGCTCCTTTGGGCATGATCGGGTGGATGCATTTTATCATGAAAGGATGGAAAGGTCAAGGGCACGGAGGCTGAGAAACAACCGTCAAATACGCATGTCCGTTACAACTCAAACTTACGGTTTGGGTTGTAGAAACGGATTTTACCGTTCGCTGCGCTCCCGGCCGTAAAATCCGCAAAAAGAGTCCTCGTGCCGGCAAAATCGGCATTGCGGAATGAAGTCAGGGGGCTGCGGTTCCTTGACAATTCTCAGGTCCAGAATAACAACGCACATCCTATGTACCGTGCCCCGCCAAATCCACCTTGCATTCCCCGCCCAAAAGGGGTACAATACCCCTGTCAACAAAAGCATCCGCGAGGACGCGGAGAAAAGAGGAACAGAAGCCATGTTCGATATGAAGGTCAAAAAGCGCTCCGAGATCGAAGCAAAATACAAATGGCGCCTGGACCACATCTTTGCCACGGAGGCAGAGTGGGAGGCCGCCTTTGAACAGGTGCGGGAACAGGCGCGGGAGCTGGCCGCGCTGAACGGCCATGTGGCGGAGGATCCCCGGAAGGCCATCCGGGCTTATTTCAGCCTGATGGACCGGATGATGCCCGTGGCGGGGTATGCCATGCTGGCCCGGGAATGCGACAACGGCGACACGAAGGCCCAGGCCATGAGCGACCGGGTGGGCAGCCTGCAGGTGGAGCTTTTCACCGCCACCGCCTTCCTGGAGCCGGAACTGCTGGCCATGGATACCGCCGCGCTGCAGCGCCTCATCGACGATCCCGATATGGCCGATTATGACACCTACCTGAAGGGCCTGCTGCGGGAGAAGCCCCATACCCTGGACAAGGAGCAGGAGCGTCTGCTGGCCATGCTGGGCGAGGTCACCGAGGGGCCCGGCCGCACCTTCGATATGCTTACCAGCGTGGATATGAAGCTGCCGGACATCACCATGCCCGACGGTACGAAGCAGCCCATGACCGAGGGCAGCTACAGCACCTTCATCCGCAGTACGGACCGGGAGGTGCGCAGGCAGGCATTTACCGGGCTGATGAACACCTACGGCAGCTTCGGCTCCACCATCGCCTCTGTTTACGGCACCAGCGTCAAGAAGGACGTGGCCCTGGCCCGGGCCCATCACTATGCCGATGCCCGCTCCGCCTCGCTGGAGCCCCTGGAGATCCCGGAGGCGGTGTATGACAACCTGATCGCCACCGTGCATGAGTACCTGCCCGTGCTGCAGGAGTATCTGGCCCTGCGCAAGCAGCTCATGGGGCTGGAGGAGCTTCATATGTACGACCTGTATGTGCCCATGGTGGGCGGCGAGCAGATGAAGCTGCCCTATGAGAAGGCCTATGACCTGGTGCTGGAGGGCCTGGCCCCCATGGGCGACGACTATGTTGCCAAGCTGAAGGAGGCCAGGGACGACGGCTGGATCGATGTGTTCCCCAGCGAGAACAAGTCCTCCGGCGCCTTCTCCGCGGGTCATCTGGCCGACGTGCATCCCTATGTGCTGCTGAACCACAACGACAACCTGTCCAGCGCCTTCACCATCGCCCATGAGCTGGGCCACAGCATGCATTCCTATTTCTCCAACATCACCCAGCCCGGCCCCAAACGGCATTACAGCCTGTTTGTGGCGGAGGTGGCCTCCATCTGCAATGAGTTCGTGATGATGCGCCATCTGCAGCGGAAATTCACCGACAGGAACACTCTGCTGCAGCTGCTGAACCACCAGCTGGAGCAGTTCCGCACCACCTGCTTCCGTCAGACCATGTTTGCGGAGTTCGAGCTGGCGGCTCACCGTATGGCGGAGGAGGGCAAGCCTCTGACGAAGGACACCCTGTCCGAGGTCTATTATGCCCTGAATCAGGCCTATTACGGCGACACCTGCGCGGTGGACGCGGAGGTCAGCACCGAATGGATGCGCATCCCCCATTTCTATACGGCCTACTATGTGTTCGTGTATGCCACGGGCCTGTGCGCCGCCGTGTCCCTGAGCGAGCGCATCCTGCGGGAGGGCGAGAGCGCCGTGCGGGACTACCGCAAATTCCTGAGCGCCGGCTGCTCCGTGCCACCCATCGAGGCGCTGAAGCTGGCGGGCATCGACATGAGCAGGCCCGAGCCCATCCGTGCCGCGCTGGAGGTCTTCCGCGGCACCATCGCCCGCATGCGGGACATCCTGAAGGAGGACTGAGCCATGAAGCTGATGAACGGCTACGACAAGGAGGAAGCCCTGGCCTTTATGCGGAAGGGCATCAACCGCAAGGAGCATGCCTCCCTGGCGGAGCGGATCGACGAGCTGCTGGACCAGTGCATCGACGCGGACATGGAGTTCATGTTCAACACCGGTGTGCTGGATGAGGATGGCAACGGCGGCGACGAATATTATGAGGACGACGACGCCATCGAGTTCATGGTGGAGAAGCTTGCAGCCGCCAACCGCCTGGATCCGGAGCAGGCGGTGAAGCTGGCCTCCCTGGTGGACGACTACATGGACCTGCAGCAGGCTTATCTGGAGAGCAAGGGCCTGGTGGCCTGGGACTGACCGATACGCAAAAGAGCTTCCCTCACGGCAAGGAGGGAAGCTCTTTTTTGCGTTGATCGGTGTGTAAAGCCCGGCGATCTCAGGCAAGCTGGCCGCCCACCTCAAAGAAGCGGGTGTCGCCCTCCCGGCCGGAGAAGGTGAAGGCGCCGTCCAGCAGCCGCAGCTCGGTGGTAACGGTCTGTTCGGGCCGGATCTCCCGGTCGAAGGTGAGCATGAAGCGCGTCATCGCGCGCTCCCGCAGCAGGTCGATGCCCAGCGCGTTGCAGCACAGGTCCATGTAGCGGGTGTTGTTTACATGGCCGTTTACATCCAGGTCGCTGTAGACGGGGTGATATTCGCCCTGGGTGAGGCGGCCGTCCACATCGGTGACGGGGGAGGGAAGCCCCATGGGGACCGGCAGGTCGCTGTTGTCGGGCAGCAGATGCTTGATGCCGTCCGGGCTGGCCATCCTGCGGGTGCGCCAGTCCATCACCACCCAAAGGGTGGCGGCGCGGCCCAGCACCTCGCCGTCCTGAGCCTTGAATACATAATACCTGGGGAAGAACCAGCGGCGCACGGCGGTGGGGAAGGTCTCCAGCCGCACGGTCTCCCCGATGGTGGGTATGCGGTCCAGCATGACCTCCAGGCGGGTGATGACCCAGACGATGCCCATGGGAGCCAGGTCCTTGCGCCCGAAGCCCAGCAGCTCGCCGTGGCGTCCGGCGGCCTCCTGCATGGCGTCCATGATGGCGGAGGGCTTCCAGCGGCCGGCCATGTCACAGTTGTTGGTGGTCAGCAGGATGTCTGTTTTGTAGAGCTTTTCCATTTGAATGTTTACCTCCCGATAAAATGCACGCCCCGAGCACATGCTCATACGGGGCGTGCCGATGATGGAACCCGCTGTCAGTTATTCCGTTTTGAGGTGAGGCTTCAGCTCAATGCTCATGCCCTGGTACATGGACAGGGCTTTGGCGGAGCCGATGACCTCGGTGCGGATGGTAAGCGGCTCGCCGCCCGGCAGCGCAAAGGTGTGGGTCTGTACGATGCTTATGGGCTCCTCCGACTCAGACCCGTCAGAGGGTGCAGGCACCGGCACGGAAGCCGGCGCGGCGGCCCGTTGCTGCGCCTGCCAGTCGGGCTCCTGGGTGGGCTCCGAATCCGGCATGCTTACCTCCAGCACGATCAGGGTGGCGTCATCCCCGCAGCCCTCCTGACGCAGTGCCTGAAGGATCCGGTCGGCGCAGTCATCGGCGCTGTCGGCGCAGGACAGCATCGTGCCCAGCCGTTCATCGTCCAGCATATCCGTGACGCCGTCGGTGCAGATCAGGTAGCGGTCCCGATCGATCAGCGGCATGGGACGGCAGACGCAGGAGCGGCACTTTTCCTCGCTCAGGTCATGGTCCATGCCCAGATACCGGGTGACCAGATCCCGCTGGGGATGCACCTTCACCTGGGCCGGCGTCAGCAGCTGCACGTCCAGCAGCATCTGCATCTTGGTATGGTCATGGGTCATGCACACCAGGTGACCGTCATGATAGCGGTATATCCGGGAATCGCCGATGTTGGCCATGCACAGCCAGTCCTTCTGGATGTACATCATGGCCAGGGTGCAGCTGCCCATACTGGAGGCCTCGCCGATCTGCCGGTTCATCGCCTGCATCCAGGGGATCAGTGCCTTTTCAAAGCTCTGGTCGGCCAGGTCATTCTGAAGCCGTGAAAGCCCGCACATGGCGCTGTAGGAGGCCAGGGCGCCACTCTGTCCGTTCTCGATGCCGTCGCTGACGGCGAAGAGCAGCCCGCCCGGAGCGAAATCCTCCCTGCAGGCTGAGCTCAGGTCCATCTGGGCCAGCCCGGGATAGATGCCGTTGAAAAAATAGGAATCCTCATTGTGGTGCTGCTTTGCGCCCTTGCAGGAGCGTACCGCCGCGTGGATCCTGTTTTCCTTTTGATCAAGCCTCATGCGTTCGGCCATGATAGGCCACCGCCTTTCCCAAAGGAGTTTTATGGGTTGACAGCTTGATTATAAGTCATCATTATTTCAGTTTCAAGTCATATTTGTGACATTTTTGCAAACAATGTGGAAGAATGCCACGCCGCATGGCGAAGCAGGTTGACAAAAACCGGAGAAAAGGGTAAAATATGTATCGAATGATACACAAAAAGGGGGAGGAGGTGCTTCCGTGAGGGAGGATGAGGAAGCCCTGTCGAAGCTGTTCCTGTTTGCGGGCATGACGCCGGAGGAGCGGGCGGCGGCGCTGGCGGACTGTCATTTCCTGCGGGTGAGCTACCGGCGGGGCGAAAGCCTTTGCGGGCCGGCCTCTCCGCCGGAGGCTGTTGTGCTGCTGCTCTCCGGTGAGTGCGATGTGCTGAACGGCGGTGTGACCCTGAATACCCTGGGGCCGGGGGACTGCTTCGGGGTGCTTTCTCTCTTCGGGCCCGCCGGGGAGTATCCCTCCGAGGTGACGGCCCGGAAACAGACGGAGGCGCTGCTGCTGCCGAAGAAGGACGCGGAGGCACTGCTGCTGGCCCATCCCAGGGCCGCGGTAAACCTGGTCTCCTTTCTCAGCGGGCGGGTGGTCTTTCTGAACCGGCGCATTGCGCTGCTGTCATAGCCGGATGTGAAGCGCCGACTGTGCCTGTGGCTGCTGTGGGAATACCGGGCTCATGGCGCGGCCTTCCCGCTGAACCGGAAGCATACCGCGTAGGCCCTGGGCTGCGGGCGGGCTTCCCTGTACCGTGCCCTGGATGAGCTGACACAGGAGGGAGCCATCCTGCCCGAGGGGCAGCGGCTCACCGTCCTCGCCCCGGAAATGCTGACTGTGGACCAAAAAGAAAGGAAAAAATGGCCATGAAAAAGCTGACTGCGCTGCTGCTGACTCTGTTCCTGCTGCTGAGCTCCTTGACCGCCCTGGCGGAGGCGCCCCGCGTGGGCGTCATGAGCGGGCCCACCGGCATGGGCCTGGCGAAGCTGATGGCCGATGGCGGCGATGCCTACGCCTGGGAGATTTACAGCGCCCCCACCAATGCCACCGCCGATCTGGCCTCCGGCGCCATCGATCTGCTGTGTCTGCCCACCAACACCGCCGCGGCGCTGGCTGTGAAGCAGGCGGACTACATCACCGTGCTGGCGGTGAACTGCCTGGGCTCCCTGTACCTGCTGACGGACGCGGATACCCGCATTGAGACCGTGGCCGATCTGGAGGGGAAAACGATCTGGGCAAGCGTGCCCTCCTCCACCACGAAGCCCATCCTGGAGACCATCCTGCAGCGCAGCGGCGTGAACGCCACCGTTGAGTGGTAGGCTGACCATGACGCACTGGCCGCCCGGGTGGCTCAGGGGAGCGTCAGCATTGCCGTGCTGCCCGAGCCCAAGGCCACTGTGGCCCTGAGCAAGGCGGAGGGCTGGCAGGTGGCGCTGAACCTCTCCGAATGCTGGAGTGCCGTGGTGGATACGCCCCTGACCATGGGCTGCGTGGTGGTGCGCAACGCCTTCCTGAAGGAGGATCCGCAGGCTGTGGCCCGGTTCGTGACGGACTGCGCTGCCTCCATTGCGTACATCGGTGATGCCGCCAATCGGCAGGAGAGTGCCGCCCTGATCGCCGGGGCCGGTATCCTGCCCTCCGAGGGTGTGGCGTCAAAGGCTCTGGCTAATCTGCAGGGCTCCATCACCTGCCTCACGGGCGCGGAGATGAAGAACGCGCTGCAGGGCTTCTATGAGGTGATCGGCCAGGCTCAGCCGGAGGACAGCTTCTATTATGGCGCGTATGCCGTGGCGGAATAAGCTGCGGACAGCCGCGGGCCTGCTCTTCTGGCTGCTGCTGTGGGAGCTGGCGGCACGTCGGGTGAGCCTGTCCTTCGCGCTGCCCACAGTGTAGGCTACGGTGGCCGCGCTGGTCCGGCTGGCGGTGACAGCGGATTTCTGGCGGACGGTGGCAGCGTCTCTCGGACGGGTGCTGCTGGGATTGATGCTGGGCACGGCGCTGGCCCTGCCGCTGACGGCGCTGACGCTGCGCAGCCGCTGGTGCGGGGCCGTCATCTCGCCCATGATGACGGTGATCCGCTGCACGCCGGTGGCCTCCTTCATCATGCTGCTGTGGTTGCTGGCCGGGCGGGACGCGGTGCCCCAGGTCATCGCCCTGCTGATGGTGCTGCCGGTGCTGTGGCAGGCTCTGCGGGACGGCTGGGCCCACCGGGACAGGGAGCTGTCGGAGCTGCTGACGGTATTTGACGCCGGTGGGCTGCGCCGGCTCAGGCTGCTGGTGCTGCCCACGCTGCGGGTACCCTTTCTGACGGGCCTCTCCACTGCCGCGGGGCTGGCCTGGAAGAGCGGCATCGCGGCGGAGATCATCGCCTATACCTCCTGCTCTGTCGGCCGCAAAATCTCGGACGCCCGCAACCTCTTCGAAGGCCCGGAGATGATGGCCTGGACCGTATGTGTGGTGCTGCTGAGCCTGCTGCTGGACCGGGCCATCCGCCTGCTGTCCGACAGGCTGAAGGGAGGCGCGGGCCATGACTGAATTGCGGGACGTATCGAAAAGCTATGACGGACGGCATGTCATCCGGCAGCTGAGCTTCCGCTTTCCGGAAAAGGGGCTTGTGCTGCTGATGGGACCCAGCGGCTGCGGCAAGACCACGCTGCTCCGTCTGCTGGCCGGGCTGGAAAAGCCGGACAGCGGCACCGTCCTGCGGAAGGGCAGCGTGTCCTTCTGCTTCCAGGAGTACCGCCTTTTTCCTCAATTGACGGCGATCGACAATGTGCGGCTGTTGGCCTGGAGGAAGCCGGATGCAGCCTGTACGGCCCGGGCCTCTGCCATGCTGACGGCGCTTGGTCTGACGGAGGCGCAGCAGGGGCTGCGGCCGGACGCCCTGTCCGGCGGCATGCGGCAGCGGGTATCCCTGGCCCGCGCCCTTTGCGGCGACGCGTCTCTCATCCTGCTGGATGAGCCTCTGAAGGAGCTGGACGCCGTCCTGCGCGACAAGGCCGGGGCCCTGATCCTGTAGGCCGCCGCCCGGGCCACAGTAGTCATGACGGTTCACGATCCGCAGGAGGCTGCGATCCCGGGGGCCGGGGTGCTTGAGGCCTCTCTATGGCAGTGAAGCCAACGAAAAACGCTTTCCCGAAGCCGGGAAAGCGCTTTTTTGTGTGGCAGGAAATTAAAGGTCCAGGAAATCCTTCCGCAGCTCCACACCAAACTCCCTGGCAATGTCAGCCAGAGCCTGATCGGTGATGGTCTGCAGCTCGGGCAGGCCGGTGGACTTCTGCAGCACCCAGATCTG
>R14__coassemble_703_pt1 | contig 20914 bp, 18 predicted proteins | sample R14__metabat2_high_PE_034 | metagenome-assembled genome bin R14
CTGGAGAACATGGGCCCCTCTCCCGAACCCAACATGACCGTGCTGTACTCCAGCGCGCTGGGTGACAACTTCAAGCGCTACGCTGCCAAGATCTCCATCGACACCTCTTCCATCCAGTATGAGAACGACGATGTCATGAAGCCCGTCTGGGGCGATGACTACAGCATCTGCTGCTGCGTGTCCGCCACTCAGACCGGCAAGGAGATCCAGTTCTTCGGCGCCCGCGCCAACCTGGGCAAGGCTCTGCTGTATGCCTTCAACGGCGGCTACGATGAGAAGCATCGCCTGCAGTGCGGCCCCAAGACCGAGAAGATCATGAAGGAAGTCCTGTCTGGTGAGGAAGACTACCAGATGGTGAAGAAGTCCTATGAGTTCTGGCTGGATTGGCTGGCTGACATCTATGTCAACGTGCTGAACCTGATCCACTACATGCATGACAAGTACTATTATGAAGCTGCCGAGATGGCCCTGATCGACACCCATTGCCGTCGTTCCTTCGCCACCGGTATCGCCGGCTTCTCTCATGTGATCGACTCCCTGAGCGCCATCCGTTACGGCAAGGTCACTGTGGTCCGTGACGCCGAGGGCATCACCGAGAACTTCATCCCCGAGGGAGACTTCCCCAAGTACGGCAACGATGACGACCGTGCTGACGAGATCGGCGTGTGGCTGCTGAAGTACTTCATGACCCAGATCAAGCGCCGCCATACCTATCGTGACGCTGAGCCCAGCACCTCCATCCTGACCATCACCTCCAACGTGGTGTATGGCAACGCTACCGGTGCTATGCCCAACGGCCGTCCCGCATGGCAGCCCTTCTCTCCCGGTGCTTCCCCCTCCTACGGTGCTGAGACGAGCGGCCTGATCGCCTCTCTGAACTCTGTCGCCAAGATCCCCTATCACTGGGCTCTGGACGGCATCTCCAACACCCAGACCATGAACCCCAACGCTCTGGGCCACGAGAAGCAGGAGCGCATCACCAACCTGGTGAATGTGCTGAATGGCTACTTCGATCAGGGCGGCCATCACCTGAACGTGAACGTGTTCGGCGTGGAGAAGCTGCTGGACGCTCAGGCTCATCCCGAGAAGCCCGAGTATGCCAACTTCACCATCCGCGTGTCCGGCTACGCCGTGAAGTTCATCGACCTGACCAAGAAGCAGCAGGACGACGTCATCTCCCGTACCTGCCATGCTTACCTGTAATCCATGACCCTGGGAAATGTACATAAGATCGAGAGCTTCGGCCTCGTGGATGGACCCGGTGTCCGCTGTGTCGTTTTCCTGAAGGGCTGCGCCCTCCGCTGCCGGTTCTGCCATAACCCGGATACCTGGGATGGCACCGGCGGCGTGGCGTGGGAGCCCGCCAGGCTGGTGGAGCGCGTGCTTCGCTTCAGGCCCTACTGGAGCGCTGATGGCGGCGTCACCGTCAGTGGCGGCGAGCCCCTGCTTCAGATCGATTTCCTGATCGAGTTCTTCCGTCTGCTGAAAAAAGAGGGTGTCAACACCTGCATTGATACGGCGGGCCAGCCCTTCCGCGACGATCCCGCGTGGATGGCTAAATTCGAGGAACTGATGCAGTACACCGACCTGGTGATGCTGGACATCAAGGATATCGACAACGAAGCCCATATCAGCCTCACAGGCAAGCCCAATACGAATATTCTGGAAATGGCCCGTTGGCTCTCCGACCACGGCAAGGCCATGTGGATCCGCCATGTGCTGATCCCCGGCCTCACCGATGATGAGGATAACCTGCGCCGTACCGGCGAATTCATCGCCACGCTGAAGACAGTGAAAAAGGTGGAGAATCTGCCCTATCACTCCCTCGGCGTCTCCAAGTATGAGGATCTGGGCATTCCCTACACCCTGATGGACGCTGTGCCTCCCACGCCTGCGCAGAAGCAGCGTGCGGACGAGCTCCTGGGTGTCGAAAACTACAAGGGCTGATCATTCAACCTTCGCAGGCATCTCCTTCGGGAGATGCCTGTTTTTTGATTCAAAAAAACACGGAGGGATCTCTCCCTCCGTGCGGTTGGCCATGGTTACAGCTTAACGCTGGATACGGCCGGAGCCGTCGCCGCCGGCCAGCTTCTCGACCTCAGCCACGGTCATCATGTTGTAGTCGCCCTCGATGGTGTGCTTCAGCGCGGAAGCAGCCACGGCGAACTCCACGGCAGCCTGGGTAGACTTGCCGTTCATCAGAGCGTAGATCAGGCCGCCGCCGAAGCTGTCGCCGCCGCCCACGCGGTCGATGATGCGCAGCTCGTACTTCTTGGAGAAGCAGTACTCGCCGGAGGCCACATCATACAGCATGGCGGACCAGCCATTGTCGGAAGCAGAGTGGGACTCACGCAGGGTGATGGCCACCTTCTCGAAGCCGAACTTGTCAGCCAGCTGCTTGGCCACGGACTTGTAGCCCTCATGGTTCAGGGTGCCGCCGTAGATATCGGTGGCCTCGGCCTCGATGCCGAACACATCCTTGGCATCCTCTTCGTTGGAGATGCAGACGTCCACATACTGGCACAGCTCGGTCATGGCCTCACGGGCCTGGGCACGGGTCCACAGCTTGCCGCGGTAGTTCAGGTCGCAGGAGATCTTGACGCCGTGGGCCTTGGCGGCCTTGCAGGCTTCCTTGCAGATCTCGACCACATTCGGGCCCAGAGCGGGGGTGATGCCGGTGAAGTGGAACCACTCAGCGCCCTCAAAGATCTTGTCCCAGTCGAAGTCGGCGGTGGTAGCCTTCTGGATGGCGGAGTTGGCGCGGTCATAGATGCAGACGGAGCCGCGCTGGGAAGCGCCCTTCTCGTTATAGTAGATGCCCACACGGTCGCCGCCGCGGACGATCATGCTGGTGTCCACACCGTAACGGCGCAGGCTGTTGATGGCGGCCTGGCCGATGGCATGAGCGGGCAGCTTGGTCACATAGGCAGCGTCCATGCCATAGTTGGCCAGAGAGACGGCCACATTGGCCTCGCCGCCGCCAAAGGTGAACTCCAGGGAGTTGGCCTGCACGAAGCGCTCGTAGTTGAAGGGCTGCAGACGAACCATCAGTTCGCCGAAGGTAATCACCTTAGCCATTGGAATCAACCTCCGTATTCTATATTCAGTGCAAGGGAAAACAGTGAAAGAGCCGGTGGGGAAGGATTACTTCTGCACCAGATGCACAGCGAAGCCGCCGATCTCGCCCTCAAGGTAGATGGCAATCAGCTTGCCGTTCTTGATAACGGCGCTGTCCTCAATGAACTTGTAACCGCGCTGCTCCAGATGCCACTTGGCGCGGACCACGCTGTTGGTGCCCACCGCGATGTGGCCATGGGTGCCGCGGCCCATCTTCTTCATGACTTCGAAGCCGGTGCCGGCGAAGTTGGAGGAATTACCGGCCTTCACTTCCCAGCCCATCAGGGTAGCCAGCTCGGTGGCGACCTTCACGGACTCCTCGGCGTTCTCGGTGTTGATGCCCATGTGGCGCAGCTCAAAGCCCAACATCTTGGTGACGGCGGAGCGGGTGATCTCGGTGATGCGAGCCCAGTCCTTGGCAGCCACCGCGTCCTTCGGCACCATCCAGGAGCCGCCGCAGCACAGGATCTTGTCAAAGGCCAGGTAATCCAGCATGTTGGCTTCGTTGATGCCGCCGGTGGGCATGAACTTCATGGTGGTGTAGGGGCCGCACATGGCCTTGATCATCTTCAGACCGCCGGCCTGCTCCGCGGGGAAGAACTTGACAGCCTTCAGGCCCAGGGACAGGGCAACCTCCACATCGGAGGGATTGGCGGTGCCGGGGCACACGGGGATGCCCCTGTCGATGCAGTACTTGACGACGGTGGGGTTCAGGCCGGGAGACACGATGGCGGCGGCGCCGGCATTCACGGCACGGTCCACCTGATCGGTGGTCAGCACGGTGCCCGCGCACAGGATCACATTGGGCAGCTCCTGGTGCACGCGACGTATGGCCTCCTCAGCGGCAGCGGTGCGGAAGGTGATCTCGGCAACAGGCAGGCCGCCGTCAGACAGAGCCTTGCACAGCGGCACGGCGTCCTCGGCGTCATTGATGGCAATCACAGGAACCAGACCGGCAAGAGACAGCTTCTCAAGAATGTCCATGTGAATCGTTCCTTTCTGTATGGGTTGTGATGACGGAGCGGCGGCTCTTTCGCTCGGCACAGCCGCATACTCCCACTGATGACATTTTAACACCAACCGCGTTGATTGTCAAGAATTACGCACAAATCAACCATCCAGACGGGAAATTTGTTACAGGATCAGGGGGTGCTGACAAAAAAAGCCCCCGGCGCCACGGCCGGGAGCGAGGGTGCCTGATTAGGCAGTGATAGAATTGCCGGTATAGAGCTGATAATACTTGCCCTTCTGGGCGATCAGCTCGTCATGGGTGCCGCGCTCGATGATGACGCCCTTCTCCAGCACCATGATGCAGTCGGAATTGCGTACAGTGGACAGGCGGTGGGCGATCACGAAGGTGGTGCGGTCCTTCATCAGGGCATCCATGCCGCGCTGCACCAGAGCCTCGGTGCGGGTATCGATGGAGGAGGTGGCCTCATCCAGGATCAGGCAGGGCGGATCGGCCACGGCCGCGCGGGCGATGGCCAGCAGCTGGCGCTGGCCCTGGGACAGGTTGGCGCCGTCGCCGGTGAGCATGGTGTCATAGCCGTTGGGCAGACGGCGGATGAAGCCGTCGGCGTTGGCCAGGCGGGCCGCGGCGACGCAGTCATCATCGGTAGCGTCCAGGCGGCCGTAACGGATGTTGTCCATCACGGTGCCGGTGAACAGGTGAGTATCCTGCAGCACAATGCCCAGAGAGCGGCGCAGGTCATCCTTCTTGATCTTGCCGATGTTCTCGCCGTCGTAGCGGATCTTGCCGTTCTGAATGTCGTAGAAACGGTTGATCAGGTTGGTGATGGTGGTCTTGCCGGCGCCGGTGCCGCCCACGAAGGCGATCTTCTGGCCGGGGGTGGCATACAGGCTGATGTCATGCAGCACGGTCTTCTCAGGCACATAGCCGAAGTCCACATGCTCGAAGACAACGCCGCCCTCCAGTTTGCTGTAGGTCACGGTGCCATCCTTGTGGGGATGCTTCCAGGCCCAGATATGGGTGCGCTTGTTGACCTCGGTCAGCCTGCCGTCGGAGGATTCCTCGGCGTTCACCAGCAGTACGGTACCGTCGTCCACCTCGGGCAGCTCGTCCATCATGGCGAACACACGGCGGGCGCCGGCCACAGCCATGACGATGGAGTTCATCTGCTGGCTGACCTGGGAGATGGGGCGGGAGAAGTTCTTGTTCAGGGTCAGGAAGGTGACCAGCGAGCCAAGGCTCAGCACCGCGGAATTGGCGATGGCGATGTTGGCGCCCACCACAGCGCACAGCACATAGCTGATGTGGCCCAGGTTGTTGTTCACGGGACCCATCACGTTGGCGAAGCTGTTGGCCTGGGTAGCGGATTCACGCAGGGCATCGTTGATCTGGTAGAACTCCTCCAGGCTCTTCTGCTCGTGGCAGAAGACCTTGACCACCTTCTGGCCCTCCATGCGTTCCTCGATGAAGCCGTTGACGATGCCCAGGTTCTTCTGCTGGGCCACGAAGTTCTTGCCTGCCTTGCCGGCCAGCTTGGCGGAAACCACCAGCGTGACGCCGATCATCAGCAGGGACAGGATGGTCAGCTGCCAGCTCATCACGATCATGCTCACGAAGGTGGTGATCACCGTAACGGCGGAGTCCACCAGGCTGGGGATGCTCTGGCTGATCAGCTGGCGCAGGGTATCGATATCGTTGGTGTAGACCGACATGATGTTGCCGTGCACATGCTGGTCGAAGTAGCTGATGGGCAGCTTCTCCATGTTGTCGAACAGCTCCACGCGCAGCTTCAGCAGCGTGCCCTGGCCGATGTACATGGTCAGCACATTGTAGATATAGGAGCAGGCGACGCCGGCCAGCAGGATCAGCGCCAGCCGCACCAGGGCACTCCACAGATTGGCAAAGCCCACCTCGGAGCTGATGGTGCCGTTCACCATGGGCAGGATATAATCATCGATCAGGGTCTGCATGAACAGGGTGCCCTGCAGGGTGCAGACAGCTGTGGCCAGGATGCACACGATCACCGCCACGAAGGCCGCGCCGTAGTGCTTCATCACCACGCCCATGACGCGGCCGAAGATCTTCAGCTGGCCCTTGTCCACTTTCATGGGCGGCATGCCGCCGCCACGCCTTCCGTTCATACGGCACCTCCGTTCTGACCGGGCTGGTCGAAGTCGCCGCCGCCCTGGGTCTGAGTCTCATAGATCTCGCGATAGATCTCATTGGAGGCCAGCAGCTCCTCATGGGAGCCAAAGCCGTTCACCTGGCCGTTGTCCAGCACCAGGATGCGGTCAGCATCCATCACGCTGGAGATGCGCTGGGCGATGATGAGCTTGGTGGTGCCGGGGATCTTGGTGGCAAAGGCCTTGCGGATCTTCGCGTCGGTGGCGGTATCCACGGCGCTGGTGGAGTCGTCCAGGATCAGCACCTTGGGGTGCTTCAGCAGGGCACGGGCAATGCACAGGCGCTGCTTCTGACCGCCGGAGACGTTGTTGCCGCCCTGCTCCACATGGGTGTCGTAGCCCTCCTCGCGGGCCTCCACGAACTCATCGGCGCAGGCCAGCGCGGCAGCCTCCCTGGCTTCCTCCAGGGTGGCGTCCTCCTTGCCCCAGCGCAGGTTCTCCAGGAAGGTGCCGGAGAACAGCACGTTCTTTTGCAGCACCACGGACACGGCATTGCGCAGGGACTCCATGTCATACTTGCGGACATCCACGCCGCCCACCCGGACAGCGCCGTCCTGCACATCGTAAAGGCGGCTGACCAGGTTGACCAGGGAGGACTTGCCGCTGCCGGTGCCGCCGATGATGCCGATGGTCTCGCCGGATTTGATGTGGATGTCGATGTCCTTCAGCGTGGGCTCGCCGGTGCCGGTCTTGTAGGCAAAGGTTACATGATCGAAGTCCACAGAGCCGTCCTTCACCTCAAAGATGGGGTCGGCGGGGTTGGTCAGGTCGGCCTTCTCGTCCAGCACCTCGCAGATGCGCTTGCCGCTGGCCATGGACATGGTCAGCATTACGAAGATCATGGACAGCATCATCAGGGACATCAGGCTGGTCATCACATAGCTGAACAGGGAGGTCAGTTCACCGGTGGTCAGGGCGCCCGCCACGATATGCTGCGCGCCAAGCCAGCTCAGCAGCAGGATGCAGGCGTACACCACGCCCATCATGATGGGGTTGTTCAGAATGACGATCTTCTCGGCGTTGATGGAGAAGTCACGCAGGGCCCTGGCGGCCTTGTTGAACTTCTTGCTCTCATAGTCCTCACGGACGAAGGCCTTCACCACGCGAATGGCGGAGACATTCTCCTGCACGGAGGCGTTCAGGCCGTCATACTTCTCAAACAGCTTCGTGAAGCGCTTGGTGGCCACCTTCACGATGATGCTCAGGCAGATGGCCAGGAACACCAGGGCCCCCAGGAAGATGAGGGACAGGTCCGGGGCGATCAGGAAGCACATCACCATGGAGAAGATGAGCTGCAGGGGAGCGCGGACCGCGATGCGCAGCACCATCTGGAAGGCGTTCTGCATGTTCGTCACGTCGGTGGTCATACGGGTGACCAGGCCGGCGGTGGAGAACTTGTCGATGTTGGAGAAGGAGAAGGTCTGGATATTCTCATACATGGCGTTGCGCAGGTTGGCCGCAAAGCCGGCACTGGCCTGGGCGCCGTACTTGCCGCCCAGGAAGCCGAAGGCCAGGGAGACAAAGGCCATCACCAGCATCAGCAGGCCATACAGCCAGGTCTTGGAAATGTCAGCCTGCTGAATGCCCTGGTCGATCAGCATGGCCGTGATGAGGGGGATCAGGGTCTCCATCACCACCTCGCCGACCATCATGACGGGCGTCAGGATCGTGGCCCGCCTGTACTGCTTGACCTGGGCCATGAGCTTACGAATCATGGGATCATCCTTTCTTGATTAATCGGGTTTCTGTTCGGGACCAATGGCGCCGGAGCTCCATTTTTCAGCACAGATCTTCTCCAGCAGCTGTCTCATCAGGAGGTTCTCCTCCTGCGTCAGCCCGGCGGAGATCCACCGCTCGCTGTCCAGGATGTCGCTGACGCACTCCTCCCGGAGCGTTTCGCCGGCGGGCGTCAGAGCGATGCGCTTCACCCGCCTGTCCGTGCCGCTGGGGAGCGCCTGCACGAGGCCCTTCTTCTCCATGCGGGACACGATGCCGCACACGGTGGACTGGGCGGAATGGAAGGCCTCCTCCAGCTCCTTCAGGGAGGCGGTGTGGTCGGTGCAGTCGCCCAGCACCATCAGCAGCTTGGACTGGCTGAAGGTGAGGTTGCGGGTCTGCAGCTGATTGTTGGCATACTGCTCAAGGGCCTTGGAGAGGACCTTGAGATAAAGACCGATGCCCGGCTCAAGGGGCATGAAGCATCCTCCTTTCGCACAATTGCCTGCCCAGTATAGCACAACAAACGCACACTGTCAATAGCGTGCGATTGAATGAATACGAAATGTAAAAATTTCTGTTTTTCACAGCAGGTGGCCACTGTGTTGTGTATAATGGAAGTGATATCATCGGAAGGACGGTGAAGGCTATGCGTCTGGGGCTGAGCAGCGCCGGCTTCTACGGCCGCATGGAGACGGAGGAGGCAGCGGCAAGCCTCCGGGGCTATCCCATTGAGACCTGTGAGGTGTTCCTGCAGAGCTTTTCGGAATACACGGAAGACTTTGGCCGCCTGGTGCGGAGCGGCATGGGCGCTCTGCCCTGCGCCTCGGTGCATCCAAAGGGCACCCAGTTCGAGTCGGACCTGTTCAGCCGCTCTCCACGGCAGACGGAGGACGCCTTCCGCTGGTTCCGGGGCGTATGCGAGGCTGGTGAGGCCATCGGGGCCCGATACTATGTGATGCATGGCTTCTGGGGCATTCGCACCCAGCGCACACCGGTCCAGGTGAACGCCCTCGCGGAGCGCATGGCCCGCTGCCAAAGCATCGCCGCGGCCCATGGCATGGAGGTGCTGTGGGAAAATGTCAGCTGGTGCACTCTGCGCACGCCGGAGCATGTGCTGGAGGTGCGGGAGCTGCTGCCGGAGCAGGGCTTCGTGATGGATGTGAAGCAGGCCATGGAGGCCGGAGCGGCTCCGGCGGATATGGTGCGTGCCATGGGTCCGGCGCTGCGCCATGTGCATGTGCTGGACAAGGGGCCCCGGGGCTATGCGCTGCCCGGCATGGGTACCATGGACTGGCAGGCCTTCTTCGCCGCTCTGCGGGAGATCGACTATGGCGGCGCGGTGATTCTGGAGCCCTATGAGCCCCAGACCCGTGATGACGCCGCCCTCCGCCGCAGCCTGGAATTTTTACAGAGATTCATGGCGGATTGATTGCAATTGCCGGATGATTGATGTATAATGGAAACGATTCCCAGACAGGAGGATGACCGATGAAAACGATGAAACGCCTGCTGAGCCTGCTCATGGCCCTGCTGCTGGTCTTTACCGCAGCCACCGCCGAGCTGGTGGCTGACGAGGATGACGCGGAGGAGCCCGTTCCGGAGGCCACTGCCGCGCCGGACAGCGATTTCGTGGTGGATGACGAGGATGATGATGTGGACATCAGCATGTTTGTCATCGACGATGAAGCGGAGGCCGAGCTGGAGGCCATGGATGAGCAATGGGAGGTCGACACCAGTGTGGACCCCGACAAGCTGGACCTGAACACCAACCTGCCGGACAAGGTGGTCAACATCCTGCTCATCGGCATCGACACCCGCTCCAAGAGCATGGACGCCGGCATGCAGCGCGGCGATGTGCAGATCGTGCTGTCCGTCAACACGGAAGACGGCTCCATCAAGCTGACCAGCGTCATGCGTGACCTGTATGTGACCATTCCCGGCTACAAGAGCAAGGCCCGCATCAACACCGCCTACACCAAGGGCGGCGGCCAGCTGGCCATGCGCACCATCAACAACCTGCTGGAGCTGAACATCCAGAACTATGTGACCATCAATTTCTACGGCCTGGCCTCCATCATCGACGCCATCGGCGGCATCGACATCGAGCTGACCAAGACCGAGGCTGTGGCCATCAACGCCTATCTGCGGAAGCATCCCCCGGCGTATGACAACAAGACTGACGAGGAGCGCATCCCCCTGGAGAAGGTGGCCGGTGTGCAGCATTTGGATGGCGTGCAGGCCGTCATGTATGCCCGCCTCCGCGAGATCGACAATGACTTCAACCGCACCGCCCGCCAGCGTAACCTGCTGGAGCTGCTGCTGAAGAAGATCATGGAAGACATGAGCATGGATGTGCTGCTGAACCTGGTGAACACTGCCATGCAGTATGTCAAGACCAACATGAGCATGGACAGCATCGTGCGGCTGGCCATGCAGGTGATGCCGGCCCTGATGGAAAAGTCCAGCGAGGGCGGCTCCATGCTGGGCCAGATGCGCATCCCCATGGGCGAGAACAAGGCCGCCACCTGGAAGTATGACCAGCAGGGCGGCTCCAGCGTCATCGTGTTCCGCACCGCTGCCCGCCGACAGGAAAACATCGAGGCCCTGCACAATTTCATCTACGGTGAATATATTCCAAGCTCCGCCAACTGACAGCAAAAGCGCCTCCCGCGGGAGGCGCTTTTCTTTTACCTGCAGCTTCAAAGGCAGATGGCCCGATACAGCTCCAGCACGGAAGGCAGCGTATAGTCCGGATGAGCCGGGTCGCCGGGGATGGTGTCCATGGTGGCCTCGCCCGTCAGTACGCAGACGGTGACGCAGCCGGCGTTGCGTCCGGCGGCGATGTCCGTATACAGCCTGTCACCCACCACACAGGTCTCCTCGGGGCCACAGCCAAAGCGGCGCATCAGCTCATCCACCATGACGGGAGCAGGCTTGCCGATAAAGGTGGGCCTTCGTCCGGAGGCATTGGTCAGCATCTGGCAGATGGAGCCGCAGTCCGGGATGAAGCCGAAGCTGGCAGGGCAGGCCAGATCGGGATTGGTGGCCAGGAAGGTGTTCCGCCGGGTCAGCATGTCGCAGGTCTTTCGCAGCTTCAGGCTGGTCAGCTCGGTGTCGAAGCCCACCAGCACCACGGAGGCCTCGTCGGTGACCTCCTCCGTCACGCGGATGCCGGCCCGCTCCAGCTCCGCCACCAGGGAGGCGGTGCCCATCACATAAATCAGCTCACCCGGATGGCGCCGCAGCAGGTAGGCCACCGTGGCGGAGCTGGCGGTGAAGAAGCAATCCTCGTCCGCCGGGATGCCCATGGCCTGCACCCGCGCCAGGCTGTCCGCCACGGAGGAGGAGGAATTGTTGGTGATGAAGGCGTAATGCCCGCCGCCCGCCGTGATCTGCGCAAACAGCTCACGGGCACCGGGGAAGAGCCTGCCGTCATTGTAGACCGTGCCGTCCAGATCAAACTGGAACAGCCGGATGTCCTTCAGCGGCGCCGTATCCCGTCCAAAGCAATCAACCATGGTACACCTCATTCAAACAGATATTGCCACAGCTGCTCCGGATCGCCGAAGCAGCGCTGCCCTTCCTTACGAAACACGCCGTCGATCTCGGGTATGTCGTGGCTCCAGCAGGCGGCCAGGAAGTCCACGCCTGCGGCCTGTGCCATACGGAGCCCGGGCAGAAGGTCGTCCACCACCACCGCATCCTCCGGCCGCATATCCAGCTGTCGGAGCGCCTCCAGCACAGGCCATGGGGAGGGCTTTCGCTGCTCCTCCGGCACGCTGCCGCCGAAGATCAGGTCCGGCAGGGGCAGCCCGTTCTTCTCCCAGTCCCGGGTCACATGGTCAGGCTCGGAGTGGGTCACCACCACCAGCCTTCCGCCCAGGGCCCGCTGTGTCTCGATGATCCGCTTCATGCCGGGAAAGGCCCGTGGTACACGCTCCGCCACAATGCCACGCCAGATGCCGAACTCCGTCTTCAGCTCCTCCCGGGACAGCTTCACCACATTCTGATAGTAGCTGAAGATGCCGGGGTCACAGTTCATGATGAAGTACTCCCTCAGGCTCATGGAGACACCGGGCCGCAGGACGCGCATGGCCTCCAGATAGGCAGGATAATGGATATCGGCGGTGCTGCTGACCACGGTGTCATCGTGGTCCAGGATCAGGCAGGGCTTGCGAAGCGCAGGCATGGAACGGCCTCCTTGTACTTGCCGGACAGCGCGGAATATGGTATGATACGGAAGGGAAAACCCTCCGTCGCGGAAGGCGGAGGGCAGAGGCTCAGCGGCGGGTCATGGCTTTGGCAGTCACCAGGTTCACGGCGCCTGTGGCCATCAGGGCAATACCGCTCCACTGCAGCACGCTCAGCACCATCCGCAGCGGATTCAGCACCAGCATCAGGCCCAGGATCAGCGGCAGGATATACAGCACCGTGGGGCGTCCCGTCTCCCTGGCACCGACAAAGCCGATGAGGGCGTCCAGCAGCAGATAAATACCCACCAGGGTGGTGGCCAGCCGGGTGACCGTGGTGGGAGAGACCACCATGAACACGCCCAGGGCAACGCGGACCACCGCGCCGGAAAGATCGGCCCGGCGGAGCATGCCGCTCTCTCCCAGAGAGCCCACCAGCATGGCCAGGCCATAGACCAGCATCAGTACGCCGCCGAGGATGATCAGGGTGCGGGCGGCGGTCATGGGGCTGATAAACAGCAGGAGGCCCACGGCCAGGGTCAGCAGGCCGCCGCAGCCGTCATTCAGATAACCATTGCGGAAGAACTTCATCGTCAGGCACCTCCTTTTCGGTACAGCCAGAGGATAGCATATTTCCTGCTCCGCCGCAAGGCCTGTCGGTCCAAAGCATCGTCCGGACGCTTCAAAGCCCGCGGCGGGCGTCCGAATTAACGGCTGATGCGCAGGCCGTTGACCTCCACATCGCCGTCAGCCAGGATCATGATGTAATACTTGCCGTCGATCATGCGGGTCTGCACCAGGTCGCTGAACTCCGGGTTCACCCGGATGGACACGCTGGGGGTGGTGACCTTGAATTCCTTTGGGGTCACCATGTTCACGGCAGGCACGGCGGCCTTCTCGCCGAAGGTCTCCTCAAACCGTGCGCCAAAGTCCTCGGCCTTCTGCTCGGAGACGCCGCAGTCCAGCAGCACCCGCTTCATGTCGTTCTGGCCCAGGGTCAGGGGCTCGGCATATTTGTCGGCCTTCTGCTCCGCCAGCATGCCGCTGAGGGTGTCGTGCAGACCCTGCACCACCTCCATGGAGCATTCATCGCCCAGAGACTCCTGCAGCACAGCCTGGAAGTTCACCTTCTGGTCCTCCGGCGGCACCAGGTCCGTTACGCCGAACACATCGCTGACGAAGCTGTCATGCAGGTCGGCGGCATCCTTCGAGTAATACATGGCGCGGCTCAGGTTGGTGCTGCGCTCCTCAAAGGCGGGGAACATGAAGCCCATCTCCGGGGCGCCCACGGTCCAGTCGGCCACGCGGCTGTGGAAGTCGCCCTCCGCCTCGTTGTAGGTCAGGAAGGGGCGGCTCTGCTTCACGGGACACACGCAGCACAGGATGTAGCTGAAGGTATCGGTGGAGCGCTCCCGGTCGATCTCGCCGTTCACGTCCCGGAAGGGCACATCGTAGCCGTCGTGCAGCAGCAGGACCAGATAGTTGCCATTCTCCGCCAGTTCCTCCACGGACTGGCTCTGCACGGCGCTCTCATTCCTGATCCAGCCGATCACCTTATTGAACAGGGTATCCACGGCCTCCTCGTCCTGCAGGCGGGAGTCCTTCAGGGTGCTGAGCAGGCGATGCTCGTCGCCGTACTTCACCTGATCGTTGGTAAAATCCACGGCGATCAGGTTCCGCCCCTGGGTGCCGGAAAGCACCTTGCGGAAGAGGGACATATACTTTTCGTTTTCATCCTCGTTGAGCATGCCGATAGGGGTGGCAAAGCGGCTGATGACGGAGCCGTCCGCCGTCAGGTAGCAGCCCCGGATGATGGTGGGATTGCCGTACTTGGGGTTGAGGCGGCGCTTGATCTCGCTGATATCCTTCTGGTTCATCTTCATTACCTCACGGGCCTCCGGATCTTGTCCTGTTTTGCGGGAGGCCGTACCTATTGTACCAGTGTTTGGCGAAAAATGCAAGCATGAAAGGGGCAGGCTATCACATGAAGACACAGCCTACAGACAGGCGGAGGCGGCTGCTCCGGCTTACAGGGCTTCTGACAACGGCGCTGCTGGTGATGATCTTCCTCTTCTCTGCCCAGAACGCGGAGGACTCCACAAAGATCAGCAGCGGTCTGCTGGAGCGGATCATCCAATGGTTCAGCCCGCTGGTGTCGCGTCTGGCGGGCCGCGAGCCGGAATTCGCCGAGCTGGAGCTGTACCTGCGAAAGCTGGGCCACTTCACCGAATATGCGCTGCTTGGGTTCTTTTCCGGCTGGCATCTGAGCCTGATCCCGCGCCGGAGCTGGGGGCTGTGGGCCTTTGCCTTCGGCTCGCTGTACGCCGCCACGGACGAGCTGCACCAGCTGCTGTCGGCGGGGCGGACGGCGTCTCCGGTGGATGTATGCATCGATGCCTCCGGTGTGCTGGCTGGGCTGCTCCTGCTGCTGCTCATAAAGCGGCTGCGGCGCTTCCATTGATAAAGACATCCGTAATATAAAGGAGAACGGCACAGCAGCCGTTCTCCTTCGCTGTTACAGCTCATGATAGTAGGGGCAGATGTCCTCCCAGTGGCCGTCCTTCATGCGGAAGGCCTTCGGGATGACGCCCAGAGGCACGAAGCCCAGCCGCTCATACAGATGCCTGGCGTGAAGGTTGGAGGCCACCACCGCGTTGAACTGCATGAGCCTGAAGCCCAGAGCCCCGGCCTGAACGAGTGAATCGCTGACAAGCTTCTCCCCGATATGCAGTCCTTTGTGTTCCCGGTCCACCGCATAGCTGGCGTTGGCAATGGTGCCGCAGCGGCCGATGTTGTTGGGGTGCAGGATGTACAGGCCCAGCACAAGGCCGGTGTCCGTATCGACAGCCGCGGCGCTGCGGCTCTGTGCGGCGAAGAAGGCCGCCCCGGTCTCCGCATCCAGCGTCTCCTCCTGAGGGAAGGCCACGCCGTCCTCCACCACCTGGTTCCAGATGCGGATCATATCCGGCAGATCTGTCTCCGTATAGGCCCTGACTTGCACATTCATGCTTCTTCAGCCTCCGTTGTATGCTTTCGGGTGGTCTCAAAGCCCTGCACCATCATCTCTGCTCCCAGCAGGACGATGTGCAGTTCGATCTCCTCCATGGGGTCAAACACCAGCAGCAGCGACAGCACCGTTTCCAGCAGGCCATGCAGCAAAGCGGCGACGAAGCGTTGATGCCTCCGCTTACGGCAGAAGGCGTGGTGCAGTTCGGTGACGCCGGAGCTCATCCCCTGCAATCCCCAGGCAATGGCGATGAAGGGAATGGAATCGTGCTTTCGGATCAGGATCATGGCCCCCAGGGCCAGCCCCAGCAGTGAGGCCGGCAGCCGCGTATCATTGGGGTCGTCATAGCCCTTGTCCCCCAGTACACCGGTCAGCATACCCAGGGAGATCAGCAGCGCCGCCGAGCCTACTACAAAATGCACATGGTCCTTCAGCACCTCCGGGTAGATAAACACCCAAAGGCCCAGGCCGATCAGCAGGAGCCGGCGGAGCATCACCGGCAAGCCCTGCAGGCTGATCCATTTTTTGACAGCGCTCATGGCTGCACCTCGCTTTCCGTACGGGAGGCCATGCTTTTGCGGATGGTCTGCTCGCTGGGCGGTCCCTGCAGCATGCTGCGGAACTCGGACGGTGAAAGCCCTTCCAGGCTGTGAAACACACGGTTGAAGGTAGCGATGGAGCCGAAGCCGCATTTCATGGCAATGTCTGTCACGCTCTCATTGGAGGAGGCCAGCCTGTGCTTGCACAGGTTGATGCGCTGCCGCAGCACGAAATCATGAAAGGTCAGCCCGGTGTAGGTGCGAAAGAGCCGCTCAAAGTGGTTCCTGCTGTAGCCGGAACGGTCGGCAACGCTCTCCACCGACAGCTGTTCGGTGCAGTGAGCGACGATATAGCTGCTGATGTCACTGAACAGCATCTGCTTTTTGGTGCGTCTGGGCTGATCCTGCTTTTCCTCCACCAGGCTCAGCTTGGTTCGTACCACGTCAACCAGCAGCATATGCAGCTGCAGGCGGGCCGCCGCGTCCGCGAGCAGACCGCCCGTCCTGTATTCCCTGATGATGTTGTCCAGATACGCCCTGGCCCGCTGCTGCAGCTCCCAGCCAGAGGAGGCGTTAATGTGAATGCACGGGTAGAAGCAGTGCTCGATGGCGGAAAGCCCCTCCAGCGCGGAAATCTCGCTCTGATCCACCATGATGAAATAACGGCTGCCTCCATCCTGCGGCGCGAACAGCTCATGCACCGCACCGGAGGGGATGATCAGGACCTCGCCGGGCTCCAGCATATGACTCTCATTTTCCACGATCACCTCATAGCCATTCTGCTATGTCATAATGATCTCCCAGGTCATGTGCCAGTGGGCCGGATAATCGTCATTCTCCTTGTTCAGATAAACGCGGATGGTTTCCTGACCGTGGTGGTCAAGCTGCCGCAGGCTGGGGATCAGATCAGGCATGACGTCCTCCTGTCGAAAAACGGAGGAAGGCAGGACGCGCCTTCCTCCGGGAATGCAAAGCAAATCGAACGGTGTGCTTACTTCATGACAGACAGCATTTCGCAGCAGGCAAAGGCACGGCGGCCGATGCTGGTGACGGAAGCGGGAATGGTAATGGACTGCAGGGTCCCGGAGCCCTCGAAGGCGGAGGCGGCGATCGCCGTCACGCTGCAGCAGCCCATGGTGGAGGGGATCACCACAACGGACGCATCCCCGGTCAGGCCGGTGACGGTGGCGTTCACAAAGTCGGAGGTGGCATAGCACAGCCCGCTCTCATCGACGCACCTGTTCACGCTGACCAAAGCCTCCGCGGAGGGTGTACCGACGGCGGCATAATCCTCCACCCGGCTGACAGGCACCACATACACATTGTATTGTCCCAGCGCCAGGCTTTCCAGGGAAATGCTGCATTCGGTCACCTCGCCCAGCAGCACATCGTCACCATCAGCCACGGCGTATACGCGGAAGGCATCGGGCGTGCGGGCGCTCCATGTCAGGCAGAGGGTGCCGTCGTTTGCCGTGGTCTGGGTCAGGCCCGTAGGCTGCGCCAGCTCCGTCGGGTTGAACACCGGCACCTCCACGGCCAGGCTTGGCAGACCCACCTCATTGCCGCTGATCGCCACAATGCTGACCTGATGCAGTCCCTTGGCCACCAGAGGCAGCGCCGCGGAGCAGGCGGAGCCGGAGATCTGGGCGGACAGGTTGCCGTCCAGATAAATCAGCAGGCTGTCAGGCGTCACGCTTTCGGCGGGATTTTCCCAGGTCAGGCTGATGCTGCTGCCGGTTTCGGGAGCGGTGGCGGTCACATTCTGCCTGCGGGCGGTGCCGGGCACGATGACCGCGGTCCTGGTGAACCATACGGTGCGGCCGGTCACCACAGTGCCGTCGGCCTTGGTCATCACGGGCTGCAGGCCGATCTGCCAGGTGCTGTCCTGCAGACCGGTGATCAGCGCGGTCCAGCTGTCACCCTGCTCCAGCCGGGCAGGCTCGATCTCGGTGGTCTCATTGCTGACGCAGTCCAGCGCATAGAAGCGGAAGCCCTGCGCGTTGGCCGCGGACCAGCTCAGCGCCAGAGAGCCGACCTCCTCCCCGGCGGTCACTGTCAGCTTCATGGGGTCAGCCAAAGCATCGGGCGTGCCGATGGTAAAGCTGATTCTGGCGCTCTTGGAGCCGTAGACAATCTTGCTACCGGAGAGCTGATAGGCGCAGATATACAGCTTGTGGGAGCCGGAAAGGCCGGTGACAATGACCTGGGAATCGGCGCCGTTCTGGGTAAAGGTGACGCCGCTGTTCAGGATGCTGTTGCCATTATAGACCACATAGCCGGTGGCGGCTGACACAGCATTGAAGTGAATGGTGACCTCATCATAGTCCGTCTGGCTCCAGCCGTTGATAACAGGCGCACACTTCCAGAAGCTGTTGACCACGCTGCAGCTGGCGGATTTCGCATCGCCGCGATTGCCGTCCAGCAGGGGCGTCACGGTCACGGTGTAGGTGCCCTTGACGCTGACGGGCACCACCAGGGAGGTTTCGGAGGTGACCTCCGTCAGCACCGTGGTGCGGCCCTTCTTGACCAGGACCTCGTAGGTCAGGTCCGGATTGGCGTCAAAGGGCTTCCAGGAGGCGGTGAGGGTCAGCTCCTCCGTCTGCACGGCCTTCAGGGAGGTGACCGGGAAGAGACCTGCCTTCACGAGTGTCAGGGACTGGGTGGTCACCAGGGAGCATTCTCCGCCGGAGGCCAGATACCGGGCCTGCAGGGTATGAGTTACGTTCTCATCCAGCCCATAGGCCATGACGATGTTATCCTTGGTGCATTCCAGGCGGTAGTCATCGCAGGTGTACTTCACGCCCTTGGACAGGCTGATCCAGTCGCCGCCGTCGATGCAGAGCTGCAGGCTGGCGGAACGGTTGGTGCCGCCGGTCTTCAGGGTCAGCTTCACGGTGCCGGAGGCTGTCTTCTGCTGGGCAGCCTTGATGGTGGGAGCCTTCTTCCAGCCCACATTGAGCTTCAGCTTGACGCTGGTGGTGTAGCCCTCCACCGTGCCCTCGGGCTCGTCGGAGTAGGGCGTGATATAGAAACGGTAGACGCCGTTATCCAGCGGCATGGGCAGGCTGTAGGAGGTGCAGGCAGGCAGCTCGGTGGACCAGATCTCCTGATAGACCTCGTCCACGATCATGCGCACACTGAGCACATAGCGGTCCGCCGTGCCGTAGGGCGCCTTCCAGGTCAGCTTCACCCAGCCGGTGTTCTTCTGGGCCAGCGCTGCCTTCAGGGAGGTCACGCTCAGGCAGGTGAGCGGCACCACGTTCAGCTCGGCAGCTGCGGACATGGGGCCCTGCTGGTCGGCGGAATTGGCGGCGCGCACGGCATAGAGATGGGTGCCGGGGCACTGCTCATACAGCTTGGCGGTGATCTTTAGGGAGGTGCCGCCCTTGGCCCGGGCGATGGGCTCCGTCTCACTGACGGTCAGGTCATAGATATCCCAGTAGGGTGCGGCGCATTTTTTCTGGGCGGTGATGGTCAGGGTGACGCTGCGGTCGGCCTTGGTGTTCATGGCGGCCTTCACGGTGGCGGTCTTGCCGCTGGTCAGCCATTTGGGGTCCAGGGTCACGGAGCGGGAGGTGCTGACGCCGCCGAGCGCGCCGCTCTCGTCCATTGGCTTGATCGTGAAGGTATGCTTGCCGGGTTCAAAGCCGGTCAGGGTGATGGAGCGGGTGGAGCCGCTGATGGGAGAGAGGGGCTCACCGTCCAGCAGGATGACCCAGTAGGCCGGGTTCACATATTTGGGCTTCCAGGTGAACTTCACGGAGGTATCGATCTCGCTGGTGCGGGCGGCCGTGAAGCTGGAGGCGGCATAGGACCACAGCGCCGCCACATTGAAGCTGACGGCGGCGGAGCGGACCAGCACCCCGGTATTGCCAAGGGCCCTGGCCGCCAGCACGAAGGTATGGGTCTACCCGAAGGCAATGCCGGACACCGTGCAGGAGGTGGTCCTGCGGCCGATGCCGTCCTTGATCAGCGTCAGGCTGCCGTCCTCCTCCAGCTCATACAGCGCGTAGCTGTCCACATATTTGTTGGAGGAGATGCTCCAGGAGAACACCAGGGTGCCCTCGGCAGAGGTATTCTGCTTCACCTTCAGCCTGGGGGCCGGGGGCAGCTGCACCACATTGACCGTGGCGCTTTCGGTCAGATTCTCCTCTTCATAGTTCACGGTATAGGTGTGCGTGCCGTAGGCCACGCCGGTCAGCACCACAGTCAGCCGGCCCGCCTCCTCCGAGGCCTCCGCGTTCAGAAGCGTGCTGCCGTCATAGAGCAGATAAGTCTCTCCGCAGGGCAGCCAGGAGACGGTGACCTGTCTGTCGCCGGTCTGGGCGACGCAGAGCGCAAGTTCTTCGGTCACGGTGGCATCCAGGTCCGTCAGCGTGGCGGGGGCATCCGGCTCCTCATCCCCCGGCTGCTCCTCCTCAAGGTCGGTCACGGTGGCGGGAGCGGCAGCCCGCGGCGCCGTATCGCTGCCGGAGCCGCTGTCCTCTTCGGAACGGGCGGGCTCGTCAGGCCGGGGCTCTGTTTCGGAAGCAGTATCCTCCTCAGGCAGGGCTTCAGGCTCTTCGTCCGGCGCCTGTTCTTCCTCTTCGGCGGGCACGAAGGGCACCTCGGCCAGCAAAATGCCGCTGTGCCGGACCTCCGCGTCCTTCAGCAGGCTTTCGGCTTCGCTGTCCGCAGCCTCACGAAGCCTGCCGGCCCGGACATAGCCGCCAACGACCCCGCCGTCCACGGCAAAGCGCACCAGCAGCACATCATGGCTGCCGCCATCCACCTCCCGGCGCTCATATGCATACACCAGCGCCGTATCGGTCACGGTACCCAGCTCACGCTGCAGTCCGGCATCCTCATACACGGTGGTGCCGCCGGTCAGGACGGCATAGCCGGTCGTAAACAGTGCAGCCGTTTCGCCGGCCGCTTCGGCATCTCCGGCCGGCGCATCATCCTCCTCCGTATCGGAGGCATAGGTATCGCTCCCGGCGGGATCCTGTTCGGCTTCAGCCACGTCGGCGGGATCGGCATCGGAGGCCTCATCCGGCTGCTGCTCATCGTCAGCGGCTTCATCCTCGCTGCCGGACACAGCCCCGGCGGCCGTTTCATCCGCTTCATCAGCTGGATCGGCAGCCTCTTCGACGGAGGTTTGTCCGTCGGCGGTGACAGCCGCATCCGCCGCTGAGGACTGTGTCCCGGAG